>PJUK01000041.1_pt1 | contig 178438 bp, 174 predicted proteins | sample 1512211 | NCBI WGS metagenome assembly PJUK01 (sample SAMN08177668, study PRJNA422409) | Feces metagenome, whole genome shotgun sequencing project. | reverse complement strand
GAAGCCACCACGACCATCAGCACCAAAGTTGACCAGAGCATCCAGGGTGCCGGGGCCTCCGCTGGCAGTCAGCGTCTGGCCACTGCCCTCGGTATTGCCGCCGCTCAAGGCATCTTCCTGCACCGAGCCAACCACCACAGGACGCTCCTCACCGCCGACCTGTACCGGGACGTCATCCTCGATATCGATAACGAAGCTGCCACTGCCGAAGCCTCCAGGCACTGCATCGCCATCAAAATCGGTAGCGATCAGCAACTTCGAGAAATCCAGGGCCAGGTTACTGCCACCCAGTGTTTCCGAGTCAATGCCATCCTGCTGTGGATGATCAATGGGGCCGAACAGGGTGAAGGTGTAGCTACCGTCTGCCCCTACAACCAGGGTGAATACAGTTGGCCCCTCAACCCCCGCGGTGGCAATGAGAGTAGTGCCGTCGTCCGAAACGGCATAGACCAGAGGCTGACCTGCCGAGGTCAGCCCCAATACCTGTAGGTCACTAAGGGCTTCCGGCCGAGTATCGAGCTGAAATCTGCCGGGACCATCTGCCCCAAAATCGACCAAGCTGTTGAGGGTGCCTGGCCCACCTATTACTTGGGTAGTCTGCCCAGGCAAGCTGCCAGGCTCGGCATTGCCAGTTCCCAGAGCGTCTTCGTTGACCACTCCCCTGATGAACGGACGCTCCTCACCACCTGCCAGTGTAGGGCTGTCATCGTCCACCAGAATGCTCAGGCTGCCGCTGGCTGGCGTGCCGTTACCATCGGTGATGGTGTAGTTGAACAGGAAGAGAATGTCGTTCTCGTCGCTGCCGCCCAGCGGTGGAGCGGCATGATCGAGCGGCGCGAACAACTCAAACTGGTAGGCACCTGTTACCACATTGGTGACTTGCACGACGAAGACAATCGTTTCGCCAGCAAACGCCGTCAGTGTCAACCCATCTGGACTGACCTGATAGGACAATGGCGTACCGCCCGAAGTGATACCTAGTTCGTTCAGACCAGCGGTCGACCAGGTAAAGGTGCCCGGCCCATCGGGGCCGAAGCTGTAGCCAAGCACACCGGTAACCACGGTGGCTTCGCCATCAAGGTCGTTCACTCCACCGATGATGCCATTGGGCAGGCCATCTTCATCCACGGCATTGGCAGCGCTGCCGCCCGTGGGAATGCCATCCACCTCAGGATCGGCGGTAGCGATTGGCAGAGCTTCTGGAAATTCCGGCCCTCCTGGCAAACCTGCAGTAGGGAAGCCGATTACCGGGTCAAGTGCTCCGCCTACCTCGCTGAGCAGTACGAACGAGTGGCCACCGCCTGCGCCGCCGGCACCACCCGCACCAGCCCCTGGGCCAGCCGCCGTGGCCTCACCTTGCTGGGTCGGGTCATCACCCGCTTCGATGGCAGCCTGCAGGCGCTCGACATCGGTGAGGTCGTCATCGCTGGGGGCAGTCGGTGGGGTTTCGACGACCGGAGCCTGAGACTCGCCGCGATCCGCGATCATTTGCGTATCGAGGGTGATGCTGCTGTCGCGACCCAGGGTCAGTTGCTGCCCGTTGGTCATCGCCACCGCAACCGCACCGGAGACTCCAGTGACCAGTTGCTCGCCCGCATAGACCCGATCACCTTCGCTGATTGGCCGGCGCGATCCGTCGCTCGCTACCGCGAACACCTCGCCGACAACCTGACTGACGACACCAATAAGAGTAGCCATGATTCCATCCTCACTACAGCTGCCGACCACCGCCGACACGTACCTACCGAAAGGGTCAGAACACCTTTTCGAAGCAGAGGAGAGAAACAAGACAGCTGATTGAAATGGAACGGCGCAAAATCCAAAAAACGCTACTGACAAAAAAATGTCACCACAGCATGCGTCGAACTACTCCATCAGATGAATCCCCGCCCTTTCGATGCCTGACTACCCACTTCAGCCGTGCAAGCCACAAGAAATGAGGACTTGCGCAGCTCATAGGCTCAAACAATGTGCTGCTTTTCGCAGACTTCATAAGACTTTTTCTGAATATAGCTTGTGAAAAAATCTTCTTAGCTTCTCCAAAAGTTGTTCTTAGCTGTGATGTTACAAGCCTGAAACGGTTTGACAGAAAAAAAAGCCATTTTTTTGGCGACACGATAAGAACATCAGTAAGGAGAAACGCCAATGCGCACACTCAACACCCTGTGGAGCGCCATGCTTTTGGCGACTGCCTGCAGTCAGGTGCAGGCCATGAACTTGACGGAAGCTATCCAGAGCACGCTGGATAACCACCCAGAGATCCATGCGGCTGCCAACAGCCGTCTTGCGTCGGACGAAGACGTGAAGTTCGCCAAGGGCGGTTATCTGCCTACCGTCGACCTGTTGGTGGGCTATGGTCGCGAACGCACGGACAGCCCCAGCACCCGCGCCCTGGGTGATCACAACAAGGAGACGCTGAATTACCGCGATGCCGAACTGCGGCTGCGGCAGATGCTGTTCGATGGTTTCAACACGCCCAACGAAGTGGCGCGTACCCAGGCCGTGGTCAACTCCCGAGCCTACCGTCTGCTTGGCACCTCCGAGAGCCTGGCACTGCGCACCGTCGAGGTGTATCTCGATGTGCTGATGCGCCGCGAAATGGTCACGCTGGCACGCAACAACCTGCAGGCTCACCAGCGCATCAACGATCAGATCGGCATGCGCAGCCGTCAGGGCGTCGGCAGCACGGCAGATCTGGATCAATCCGAAGCCCGCCTGGCCCTGGCACAAAACAACCTCTACACAGAAGAGGTCAACCTGGCCGATGCCGAAGCCAACTTCTTCAGCGCGGTCGGCCGTCTGCCGGATCAGTTGGAATCCCCCGCCTCGGTCAAAAGCAACATGCCGGCCGATTTGCTCGCCGCCCGCCAGACCGTGATGGACAACAACCCCTTCCTGAAATCGGCACAGTCGGACGTCAATGCCGCCGAGAAGCAATACGAGGTCGCCAAGTCGCCGTTCTATCCCCGCTTCGACCTGGAGCTGGCTACCAATGCCAACGACAACGTGCAGGGTGACGAGGGTCACTACAACACCTGGCGAGCCGCCGTGGTGATGAACTACAACCTGTTCAACGGCATGCGCGACAAGGCCCGCCTGCAATCGGCCGCGCACCAGATCAACGAGTCGATGGACATCCGCAACAACGCCCTGCGCGTGCTCAACGAAAACCTTTCGCTGGCCTGGAACGCCATGGAGAACGCGCGCCTGCAAACCCCCAAGGCACGTGACTACGCCGACTACACCTCACGGGTTCGCGAGGCCTACCAGCAGCAGTTCAGCCTGGGCCAGCGCACCCTGCTCGACCTGCTCGACAGCGAAAACGAACTGTTCACCGCCAACCGCCGCTACACCGAGGTTCGCTACGGCGAAGAGTTCTCGATGTACCGCGTCGTTGCGGCAATGGGTGATCTGCTGCGTCAGCAACAGGTCGTAGTCCCGGCGGAAGCTGTAGCCCTCACCGAAGTGAAGAGCGAAGCACGCTTGCCGGAAATGAAGTAGTCGCAGCTCGAAGGCCCACGCTAATCCACGTGGGCCTGACACGCAGCAGACCTTGCACTGCAGGTCTCGCGAGCTAGAGCCAGGCAAGGCGAAATTGGGCGAAGAAGCGGAGTTTACGTGCTGTAAATGAGCATTCTGAGCCCGATTTCAACGCAGCATGGCCGACGCGCAGCAGACCTTGCACAGGCTCTGAGGAGTAGTAGAAATTGACCACCATGGAACGGCCAGGGCCGGCCAGCGATCCACGTCTCAGCCATGACGACCCACTGCTCGATGGCCTGTTGATCCTGTGCAGGTTGCACGGCTGCTCCGCCAGCCGCGGCAGCCTGAGCGCTGGGCTGCCGCTGCCGGCGCAGCGCCTGAGCCCCGACCTGCTGGCTCGCGCCGCCGCACGCGCGGGGTTGCAAGGGCGCTTGCTGCAACGCGACCTGGCCAGCATCTCACCGCTCAACCTGCCGGTACTGCTGCTGCTCAAGGACGGCCGTAGCGCCGTGCTGCGCCAGTGGGGGCCGAAACAGCAGGCGCAGATCCTGCCCTGCGAAACGGATGGCGGCGAGCAATGGGTCAGCCGCGAACAACTGGCCGCCGAGTACAGCGGCCAGGCCTTCTTCGCACGTCCACGGCATGAACTGGAGGAAGCCCGCACACCGCTGGTGCCACGCATCGAAGCCTGGTTCCGCGACACCCTCAAGCTGTCGCGCTGGCTGTATACCGATGCCGTACTCGCCAGCCTGCTGATCAACCTGCTGGGCCTGATGGTGCCGCTGTTCGTGATGCAGACCTACGACCGCGTGGTGCCCAACCAGGCCACCTCGACGTTGTGGGTACTGGCCGTCGGCCTATTGATCGGCACGGGGTTCGAACTGCTGCTCAAGGTACTGCGTGCGCACCTGCTGGACACCGCCGGCAAGAAAACCGACGTGGTGCTCTCGGCCACCCTGTTCGAGCGCATCACTGGCATGTCGATGAAAGCGCGACCGGCCACCATCGGCGGTTTCGCCCAGAGCATTCACGACTTCCAGGGGCTGCGCGATTTTCTCACGGCAGTGACCCTGACCAGCCTGATCGACCTGCCCTTCTCCCTGCTGATGCTGCTGGTGATCGGCCTGATCGGTGGGCCGCTGGTGTTCATCCCCCTGCTGGCCTTCCCCATTACCGCACTGTTCGCCTACATCATCCAGGTGCGCCTGCGCGACACGGTGCAGAAGAGCCTGCAACTCGGCTCGCAGCGCCAGGCCCTGCTGATCGAAACCCTCGGTGGCCTGGAAACCCTCAAAGCCTGCGGCGCGGAAAGCGAACGCCAGCACCAATGGGAGCAAACCCACGGCGCCCTCACCCGCCTGGATGGCCATGCCAAATTCCTCGCTTCGCTGGCCACCAACGGCACCCTGTTCCTGCAACAGTTCGCCGGTATGACTACCATCGTCGCCGGGGTCTACCTGATCATCGCCGGCAACCTCAGCGTCGGCGCGCTGGTGGCCTGCTACATGCTGGGCAGCCGGATTCTTGCGCCACTGGGGCAGATAGCCGGGCTGATCACCCGCTACCAACAGGCGCGCCTGACCATGACCAGCACCGACGCGCTGATGGCATTGCCCCAGGAGCGCCAGGACAAGCAGCGCCCGCTGGATCGAACCCAGCTCAAGGGCGCACTGGAGATCCGCCAGATCAGCTTCACCTACCCAGGCCAGAACGCCCCGGCGCTGAACAACGTCAGTCTGCGTCTCGGCGCTGGCGAGCGGCTCGGCATCATCGGCCGCAGCGGCTCGGGCAAGAGCACCCTGGCTCGGTTGCTGATGGCCTTCTACAGCGCCGACGAAGGACAGATCCTGCTGGACAACCTCGACCTGCGTCAGCTCGACGTCGCCGACCTGCGCCACCAGATCGGCTACGTCGCCCACGACCTGCCGCTACTGGCCGGCAGCCTGCGCGACAACCTCACCCTCGGTGCACGCTACATCAGCGACGCGCGCATGCTCGAAGTCGCCGAGCTGACCGGTGTCGTCGACCTGGCGCGGCAACATCCGCAGGGCTTCGACCGCCCAGTGGGCGAGCGCGGCCAACTGCTCTCCGGCGGCCAGCGCCAGGCCGTGCTGCTGGCCCGAGCACTGCTGCTCGACCCGCCGATCCTGGTACTCGACGAGCCCACCAGCGCCATGGACAACACCAGCGAAGACCTGCTGCGCCAGCGTCTGCACAGCTGGGTGCAGGGCAAGACCCTGATCCTCATCACTCACCGCGCCTCCATGCTCAGCCTGGTCGACCGTCTGGCCGTGCTGGACAACGGTCATGTGGTGGCGGACGGGCCGAAGGAATCCGTGATCGAAGCCTTGCGCAAGGGCCGTGTCGGCCCGGCCAGTCTGTAGGAGCGAAGCGTGATGCAACTGACCCAAAGCCTCGGCAACTACTTCGGCAGCCTGCGCGAGAAGCGCCAGGACACCGAGTTCATGCCGGAAGTGGAAGGCGCCATTCTGGAAGACTCGCCATGGCTCAGCCGCGTTACTGTATGGGCGGTCAGCGCCTGCCTGCTCGCCGCGCTGGGCTGGGCCCACTTCGCCGTGCTGGAGGAAGTCACCACGGGCGAAGGCAAGGCCATCCCATCGAGCAAGGTGCAGGTGATCCAGAACCTGGAGGGCGGCATCGTCAGCGAGATCTTCGTCCGTGAAGGCCAGGTGGTGGACAAGGGCGACACCTTGCTGCGGCTGGATGACACGCGTTTCCTGTCCAATCGCGGCGAAACCGAGGCCGACCGTTTGGCACTGGTCGCTCGCCTGGAGCGGCTCGGTGCGGAAGCCGAAGGACGCGAGCCGAAACTGCCCGATGAGGTTACCCAGAGCGCGCCGCGCCTGGCAGAAGACGAGTTGGCCCTGTACCGCTCACGCCAGCAACGTCTGAAGAGCGAGCAGCGCACCCTCGGCGAGCAACTGCGGCAGAAGGAACAGGAACTCGCCGAATTCCGTTCCAAGGCCCAGCAATATCGCTCCAGCCTGGGCCTGTTGCAGCAGGAGCTGAACATGTCACAACCGCTGGTGGCCTCTGGCGCCATTTCCGAAGTCGAGGTACTGCGCCTGCGTCGCAGCGTGGTGGAGCTGCGTGGTTCGCTGGAAGCCACCAACCTGGCCATTCCTCGCGCCGAAGCGGCGATGAGCGAGATCAAGAGCAAGATGGAAGAGTCCGAACTGGGCTTTCGCTCGGATGCCTTCAAGGAGCTCAATGAGGTGCGTACCGAACTGCAGAAGATCACCGCGACCAGCGTCGCCATTCAGGACAAGGTGACCCGCACCACCGTGACCTCCCCCGTACGCGGGGTGATCAAGCAGCTCAAGGTGAACACCATCGGCGGGGTCGTACAGCCCGGCAGCGACATGCTGGAAATCGTGCCGCTGGACGACAGCCTGCTGATCGAGGCCAAGGTTCGGCCGCAGGACGTGGCCTTCCTGCACCCGGGCCAGAAGGCCATGGTCAAGTTCACCGCCTACGACTACACCATCTACGGCGGGCTCAAGGCCAACCTCGAACTGATCAGCGCCGACACCATCACCGATGATGAAGGCAACAGCTTCTACCTGATCCAGGTACGCACCGATAAAAGCCATCTGGGCAGCGAGGAACACCCTCTGCTGATCATCCCTGGCATGGTCGCCACGGTGGACATCATCACCGGCGAGAAGAGCGTGCTGGCCTACCTGCTCAAACCCGTGCTCAAGGCTCGTTCGGAAGCCATGCGCGAACGCTGAGGGGGTAGCGACGTTGGCCGGTTCAACGCAAACCGTAGTGTGCGCCATGCGCACCGAGCTAACCCCGACACCGTGAAAATCATCAGCCCTGGTGCGCGCGGCGCACCCTACATGCGCCCGACTCGCGCTCTAGGTCGCACCGCTCCTAACGCTGATGGTTGCGGATAAAGACCTCTTCACCCATCGCCGCGATCTGACCTTCGATCAACGCATCGAACGGCTTGAGCAGCGCATCGAAACACCGTGGTGCTTCCAGCGTATCCAATGCCGTGGCAATTGCCTCGATGGTCGACAGCGCACCTTCTTCCGGCGCCTTGCGCAGGCGATAACGCGACGGGGCAGCAGCGCCCAGGCTGACGCGCGGCAGCGCCGCCAACGAAGGATTGAGGTGCAGCAACTTGCGGGCCTTGCGCCAGGTACCATCGGGCACCACCAGCATCAGCGGCTGCTCGTTCGCGACATAGGCCGTCAGTACAGCGGCCTCATCACCGGGAAACAGCAGACAGGTTCGATACCCCGGCTGTGCCAGCAATTGCGGCAGATCATCGAACACCTCACCCACGCGCAACTCGGCATTGGGCAAACCCAGCACGGCCAGGCGAGCTGTATTGAGGGCGTGCCCGACCTCGCTCGGGTGCTGCAGGATGAGCACGCGGGTACGACTGTCGAGGTCAGGAATCAGTGCACACAGGCAATGGCCAAGCGGGCGTTGGCAGCGGGAACAGGTCGGACGAGGCATGCCGCGTAGTGTGCCAGAACGCCCTGCCAACGCGTAGTCCGGATGCAATCCGGGAACGTCGAAGCATTTCCCTAATCCTGTTCACTGAACAGCCTTGCACCATTCCCCGGATTACATCCGGGCTACGGGTTCAGCGGTTGAAGCGCTCCGCCAGGCTGTGCAGGTAGTCGGCCATTTCTTCCAGCTCGCGGCTGATGGCTGCGCCCTGGTGCGCCTGCCCCGCGCTGTGATCGGAGAGCTGGGCGATACGGGTGATCTGCCGGCTGATGTCCTCGGCCACGTGGCTTTGCTCCTCGGAGGCCGCCGCCATCTGCTGGCTCATGCCGGTGATACGCGTGACTGCCGAGCTGATGCCCTCCAGCGCATCGCGTACCGACTCGACGCTCTGCACGCTGCCACGGGAAATCTCCTCGCCCTTGCCCGCCGTCACCACCGCACGCTCGGCGCCCGCACGCAGGTCGGCGATGATCTGGTGAATCTGCTCAGTGGACTGACGGGTACGCGACGCCAGCGAGCGCACTTCATCGGCCACCACCGCGAATCCCCGGCCTTGTTCCCCTGCCCTTGCCGCCTCGATGGCAGCATTGAGCGCCAGCAGGTTGGTCTGCTCGGCAATCGAGGTGATCACATCAGCGACGCTGCCGATCGACTGGGTGGAGTTGGCCAGTTCATTGACCGCCTGACCGATATCGTTCACCGCCTTGGCCATCTGCCGCATCGAGTCCAGGCTGCCGACCGCCAGGTCGCGCCCCTCGCGCGCCAGACGGTCGGCCTCCTCAGCAGCGTGCGAGGTGTTCTGCACGTTGTGCGTCACTTCCTGAATAGTCGCCGCCATCTGATTGATGGCCGTGGCCGACTGATCCGTCTCGGCCCGCTGCTGGTCGAGCAGTTGGGCGCTCGAACGGGACAACTCCGCCGATTGCGCCGCCCGTTTCTTCACACCCACCCCCGCGTCCTCAAGTCGGGTGAGCGCCGTCTGCAGGCGCGCCTCTTCACTGATCATGGCCATGTCCAGCAGGGCCTGAGCGCCACGGTTATCGCTGTAGGTCAGCGCCACCAGTCCGCTGGTAAAGGCCTTCGGATGCTCGGCCAGGGTTTGCCGAATCAACTGCCGCGTGCGGTAAAGCTGATAGGAACCGAGAGCGAACAGTGTCAGCACGATGAAAGCCATCAGCCACACGCCAGACACGAACCAATGTGCAGCGAGGATCAACAACGAGGCGGCGATCAACGGCCAGGAGCGCAACAGGTCGTATGTCCAGTATTCCAGCTTGGGCACCGGCGACTTGCCCGCCCGCAAACGTGCATACAGGGTTTCGGCACGACGCTTCTGCGCCTCGCTCGGTAGTGAGCGCACCGACTCGAAACCGGCCATCCGGCCATTCTCGTAGATGGGCGTGACATAGGCGCTGACCCAGTAGAAATCGCCATTCTTCGAGCGGTTCTTGACGATGCCCATCCAGGGTTTGCCCTGCTTGATCGTCTCCCACATGTGCCCGAATACCGCAGGCGGCATGTCCGGGTGGCGCACGAGGTTGTGCGGCTGGCCGATCAACTCCTCACGAGTGAAGCCACTGATTTCTACAAATGCATCGTTGCAATAGGTGATCTTGCTGTTGAGATCGGTGGTGGAAATCAGTCGTTCGTCAGCTGGGAAGGTTCTTTCACGCTGACTCACAGGCAGGTTCTGGCGCATCAAGGCTTCCCTGTTCGCATTGGAATTGGTACAGACGTATGAATAAGTACTAGCACAGCCTAATAAGCGCGCCAGCCGCTGGCTTTACGTCTTTCGAAGGATAAAGGCGACCCTGTTTCAGATCTGATTCAGTTGCGTCTTGAGCAGATCACGAAACGTCTGAATGAGGGGTTCACGTGTGCGGCCGCGCCGCAGGATCAGCGAGAACGGTGCCTGGTAACCGAAGGTGGCGGGCAGCAGCACACGCAGCTTGCCCTGATCCACCCAGTGCTGGGCGTAGTGTTCCGGTAGATAGCCGATATAGGCGCCGGAAAGCACCAGAATCAGTTGTGCTTCCATCGACTCCACGGTCGCCGCGCTGTGCTTGAAACCGTGGCGTGCCAGCTCGGCCTGACTCCAGTAGCCACGGCCAACCATGCGCTGCTGGGTGATCAGTTCTTCGGGTATCCGCCGCTGCTCGAACAGGGCATGCCGTTCGCTGCAGTACAGCCAATGCTGCTCACGGTACAGCGGCTGGTAGACCAGGCCGTTCATGCGCGTGGAGAAAGCGCCGATGGCCAGATCCAGGCGATTGTCCAACACCGCCAGCTGCAGCTCGTAGGGGCTCATCACCGACAGGTGCATGTGCACGCCTGGGTGCTCCTGGCTGTAGGCGCCGATCACCTCGGCCAGCGGCAAGGCCGGGTCGCTGACGGTGGAGTCCAGCACACCGAGATTGAGCGTGCCGCGCAATTCGCCCTTGAGCGCCGCCGAGTAGCGCTCGAAGCCCTCGAGCTCGCCAAGCAAACGCAGGGTTTCCTGATAGAACAGCTCGCCCTTGCTGGTCAGGCTGAAGCCGCCACGACCACGATGACAAAGCACGATGCCGAGCTGGCTTTCCAGCTGGCTCATGTAGGTGCTGATCGCCGAGGTGGACAGGTTCAGCTCCTGCTGCGCCGCGGCGAAGCCCTGGTGGCGCACCACGGCGACGAAGATCTTCAACAGTTTCAGGTCGGGCAAGGCGAAGGACATGAGGGCGCACGGCGGATTAACAGGGCGCCAGTGTAGCGCTATAACCACAGCGCCGGCATCCAGAGCAGCGCAGTGTTTCAGAGCGGATTTATCCGCAAGTTTCGCGATTGAAGCCGCTCCTACACGCTGCCTAATTCCACGCACTGACCTGCGAAACAATCGGTGCGCACGGCGCACCCTACGGAACGGCGTTGGCTTGGTAGCCCGGATGAAATCCGGGGCAAGGCACGGAATATCGATAGTTCAGTAATCACTGAACTAAGTATTTGCTCAACGCGATTTAATCCGTTCGCGCGCTGAGCCAACAATGCAGCCATAACCAGGCGCCGGCTCGAACCGGACGCCATTTCGGGCGATACACCACGCCCCTTTGCCAATCTGCCGCTGACCTTCGCCCTCTCCAGGAGACGGCCATGCGACTGGAAATCTTCCGCACCCTCTGGGGTTATCGCGGCAGTTGGCAGCAAGCGCTCGACGAAGCGCTCGGTGCCGGCTTCGACGGTATCGAAGCGCGCATCCCCGAGACGACCGCGCAACGCAGTGCAAATGCCCGCCTGCTGCGCGAACAGAACGTCCCCTATATCGCCACCCTGTTCACCTCCACCCCGGTACTGCCGCGTCAGAGTGACAGCCCCCAGGCGCACCTCGAAGACCTGCGCAGAAAGCTCGACTGGGCTGCCGAACTCGAACCGCGCCTGGTCAACGTACTGCCCGGCAACGACCGCTGGGCACTGAGCGAACAGGTCGACTTCTTCGCCCGTGCCGTCGAACTGGCAGATGCCAGTGGCCTGCACGTCTGCTTCGAGATTCATCGCGGCCGTTCGCTGTACAGCCCCTGGGTCACCCTCGACGTGATCCGCCAGGTGCCCGAACTGCGCTTCACCAGCGACATCAGTCACTGGCTGGTGACCTGCGAACGCCTGCTGGACGACCCCGCCGACGACCTTTCCGCGTTCATCGAGCGGGTCGACCATATCCAAGCCCGCGTCGGTTATGACCAGGGCCCGCAGGTACCGCACCCCGGCGCGCCGGAATACGCCGAGGTGCTGGCCTTCCATCAGCGCCACTGGGAAAGCATCTGGAGCAGCCAGGAAAAACGCGGCCTGCAGAGCACCACCCTGACCCCCGAATTCGGCCCCGATGGTTACCTGCACCACCTGCCCTTCACCGATGTACCGGTGGCCGATCTGTGGCAGCTCAACCAGTGGATGGCGCGTTGCGAACGCCAGCACTTCCACCGTTTCACCAGTCGCTGAGGAGCCGTGATGAACAACAACGCCAAGCATTTCACCGAAATCCCCGTGGTCGACATCGCCGGCCTGTTCAGCAGTGACCCGGCCACGCGTCTGGCCGTGGCCGAGAACCTGGGCCGCGCCGCACGTGACGTGGGTTTCCTCTATATCAGCGGCCATGGCATCGAGCAGGCACTGATCGACGGCCTGCACCACGCCGCCGAGGATTACTTCGCCCAGCCGCTGGACGCCAAGATGCGCCACTACATCGGCACCTCGGCCAGCCACAAGGGCTTCGTACCCGAGGGCGAGGAGCGCTACAGCGTCGGCAAGCCGGATCACAAGGAAGCCTTCGACATCGGCTTCGAAGTCCCCGCCGACAACCCACTGGTGCTGGCCGGCACGCCGCTGCTGGGGCCCAACGACTGGCCAACCCTGCCCAATTTCAAGGAGGCGGTGCAGGCCTACTACGCACGCATCTTCCAGCTTGGCCGCACGCTGTTCCGTGGCTTCGCCCTGGCCCTCGGCCTGCCGGAAAACACCTTCGACGAGATGGCCAACTTCCCGCCGTCGAAGCTGCGCCTGATCCACTACCCCTTCGATGGCGACGCGCAGGACGCCCCCGGCATCGGCGCCCACACCGACTACGAGTGCTTCACCATCCTGCTCGCCGACCGTCCCGGACTGGAGGTGATGAACGACCTCGGCCAATGGATCGACGCACCGCCGCGCGAGGGCACCTTCGTCGTCAACATCGGCGACATGCTCGAGGTGATGAGCGCCGGCACCTTCGTCGCCACCGCGCACCGCGTACGCAAGGTCAGCCAGGAGCGCTACTCGTTCCCGTTCTTCTATGCCTGCGACTACCACACGCAGATCCGCCCGCTGCCGCAGTTCGAAGCCGCCGGCCAGAGCTACGAGGCCATCAGCATCGGCGAACACATGTGGAGCCAGGCGCTGCAGACCTACCAATACCTCAAGAAGCGCGTCGAGGACGGCCAATTGCAGCTGCCCGAACGCGCCCGCCGGCCGTCCAGCTTCGGCCATCTGAAGCACCAGCCGAGCGCGCTGTGACTTTCCCCTATGTAGCCGCTGCCAACACAAAAAACTGATCCGGAGATAAGCACAATGGCAACCCGTACCCCGCTGCGCACCACCGCCCTGGCCCTCGCGTGCACCCTCGTTGGCCTGTTCGCCACCGCCCACGCCGCCGAAACGCCCAAGACCCTCGCCAGCGGCGAGCTGAAGGTGGGCATGGAGATTTCCTACCCGCCGTTCGAATACTACGAAGGCGACAAGGTGCTCGGCTTCGACCCGGAAGTCTCGGCCGCTCTGGCCAAACGCCTGGGCCTGACCGCCAGCTTCAGCGATATCAGCTTCCCCAACCTGATCCTCGGCCTCGACGCCGGCCGCTTCGACACCATCATTTCCGGCATGTACATCCTTCCCGAACGCCTGGAAAAAGCCGACGCCATCCCCTACGCCAAGACCGGTGCAGCGATCATGGTGCGCAGCGACGCCGAGAAAAAACCGGCCACTCCTGAGGAGCTGTGCGGCATGACCGTCGGCTTGCAACAGGGCACCTCGTGGATTCCGGCGCTGCAAAAAGTCTCCGACGGCTACTGCAAGGAACAAGGTGCCGGCGTGATCACCATCAACCAGTATCCGACCACCGCCGAAACCACCCAGGCGCTGCTCTCCGGCCATATCCAGGCGCACCTGGAGATCGACGCCGCCTCGCTGCGCATCGTCGAACGCGCCAAGGGCCGTATCGCCATCAGCTCCAAGGGCTCGATCTACCCGCAGGTGCTGGGCATCTACGTGAAGAAAGGCAACGCCCAGTTGCTCGACGCCCTGAAAGCCGCACTGGACGAGTTCAAGGCCAGCGGCGAGTACAGCGAGCTATTGAAGAAATACAACCTGGAAGAAGCCTGAAGCCAACCCGTGGGTGAACCTGATGGCTCGCCCACGACCGCAGCATGACATGACCGCTTCACCCCGCTGGCCGGTACTCGCTCCGGCCAGCGGCCTTTTTTCGGCTTGAGTCGCAGGTGCCCCATATGCCGTTCGAATGGAGCTATTTCTTCTCCCTGTTTTCCATGCCGGCCTTCTGGGCCGCGTGCTGGACGGTGGTAAAACTCAGTAGCCTGGCCTGGCTGCTCGGCCTGGTGCTGGGCTTTGGTCTGGCCAGTGCCAAGCAGGCCACCAGCCGCTGGCTCAGCGCGCCGGCCGCGATCTACGTGTGGTTCTTTCGCAGCGTACCGCTGCTGGTACTGCTGATCTTCGTCTACAACCTGCCACAGCTCGTCCCGGCCAGCGGCAAGGTGCTGTCGAATCCCTTCTATGCCGGCCTGTTCGCCCTGGTGCTGACCGAAGCGGCGTACATGGCCGAAATCCACCGTGGTGGCTTGTTGTCGGTGGCCAAGGGTCAGCGCGAGGCCGCCCGTGCCCTGGGTATCGGCCGGCTCGGCGCGCAACGGCTGATCGTGGTGCCGCAGGCCTTTCGCATCGCCCTGCCGACGCTGACCAACGAGTACGTCACCATCGTCAAGCTGACCTCGCTGGTCTCGGTGATCTCCCTCAGCGAGTTGCTGCTGGTCGGCCAGCGCCTCTACGCGCAGAACTTCCTGGTACTGGAAACCCTCGGCGCTGTGGCCGTGTACTACGTGCTGATCGTCAGCCTGTTCGGTTGGGGCCTGCAATATCTCGAACGCCACCTCGATCTTGGTCGACGCAAGCCGGGCACGCTCGTCGATGCCCAGATAGTCGAGCTGCGCAGCGACCTGCCGCATGTGACCGCCGGCAGCACGCAGGTTCGCGAGCCCGGCGCCCCGGCAGCACTGCACCTGAGCAATATCCACAAGCACTATGGCGATCACCATGTACTCAAGGGCATCGACCTGAGCGTGCAACCCGGCGAGGTGATTTCCATCATCGGCCCGTCCGGCTCCGGAAAGACCTCGCTGATCCGCACCATCAACGGCCTGGAAAGCATCGACGAAGGCGAGATCGTGCTGTTCGGCGAGGCCTTCATCCGAGCCGGCGACCGTCCCGAGAACCGTCGCCAACGCGAAGGTGTACGGCGCATCGGCATGGTGTTCCAGAGTTTCAACCTGTTCCCGCACCGCACCATTCTCGACAACGTCCTGCTCGCGCCGCGCTACCACGGCCTGGGCGATGCTGCCGAACTGCGTCAGCAGGCTCTGGCCCTGCTGGACAAGGTCGGCCTGCTGGCCCACGCCAACAAGTACCCGCACCAGCTCTCCGGCGGCCAGCAGCAGCGCGTGGCCATCGCCCGCGCCCTGGCGATGAAGCCGGACGTCATGCTGTTCGACGAGCCCACCTCGGCGCTCGACCCGGAACTGGTGGGCGACGTGCTCGCGGTGATTCGCGACCTGGCCCGCGAGGGCATGACCATGCTCATCGTCACCCACGAGATGGACTTCGCTCTGTCGATTTCGGATCGCGTGCTGTTCATGGAAAACGGCCATGTCCAGCTCGATGCCTCGCCCGAGGCCATCCGCACCGGCAATCACGAACGCGTACGCCGCTTCATCGGCCTGGAGAACGCATGAACGACATCGCCACCCTGCGCCGCGACCTGGCTGCTGCCTATCGCCTGGCCGCCCTGTTCGGCTGGGACGACACCCTCTACACGCACTTTTCCGTACGCCTGCCCGGCGACGGCGAGCCGCGCTTTCTGATCAACCCGTTCGGCCTGTTCTTCGAAGAGATTCGCGCCAGTGACCTGATCGTGGTGGACATGCACGGCAAGGTGGTCGAGGGCAACGCCGACTACAACGTCGCCGGTTTCACCATCCACAGCGCCGTGCACATGGCCCGCGACGACGCCCACTGCGTGATCCACACCCATACCCTGGCCGGTATGGCGGTGGCCGCGCAGGATAACGGCCTCTTGCAGCTCAACCAGATCAGCACCGAATTCCACGGGCGCCTGGGCTATCACGCCTACGAAGGCGTGGCGCTGGATCTGGACGAACGCGTGCGCATCCAGGCTTCGCTGGGCGACAACATCGCCCTGCTGCTGCGCCACCACGGCCTGCTCAGCGTCGGCGCCAGCGTCGCCGATGCCTTCTACGTCATGCATTACCTGAACCGCGCCTGCGAGATTCAGCTCGCCGCCACCGGTGGCGGACAGGCCTGCAGCGAGATTCCCGCGCACCTGGCGCAACACGCGTGCAAGCAACTACAGGGCGCCGAATGGCAACGCCAGCTGATCTGGCAGGCCTGGCTGCGCAAGCTTGATCGCCTCGATTCCAGCTACCGATCGTAGGGCGGGTGAAACCCGCCGCACTGGGATGGCGGGTTGCACCCGCCCTACACCCACCCAGAAAAGGCGCGCCATAAGTTCAAACAATCCTGAACTAAGTTTTTGCCACTACTGATTCTTCCCGATACCTGACTGGCCGAGAATCCGGCCACAACCAGAACGAGCCTGAGGCCCACCCATGGACAAGACCTTCCACCAGCCCCTGGGCGGCAATGAAATGCCCCGCTTCGGCGGCATCGCCACCATGATGCGCCTGCCGCACATCCAGAGCCCCGAGGAAAAACGCCAGCTCGACGTCGCCTTCGTTGGCGTGCCGCTGGACATCGGCACCTCGCTGCGCTCCGGCACCCGCTTCGGCCCCCGCGAGATCCGCGCCCAGTCGGTGATGATCCGCCCGTACAACATGGCCACCGGCGCCGCCCCCTTCGACTCGCTGAACGTGGCCGATATCGGCGACGTGGCGATCAACACCTTCAACCTGCTCGACGCCGTACGCATCATCGAAGAGGCCTACGACGAGATCGTCGAACTCGGCATCAAGCCGCTGACCCTGGGTGGCGACCACACCATCACCCTGCCGATCCTGCGCGCCCTGCACAAGAAGTACGGCAAGATTGGTCTGGTGCACGTCGATGCCCACGCCGACGTCAACGATCACATGTTCGGTGAGAAGATCGCCCATGGCACCACCTTCCGCCGCGCCCAGGAGGAAGGCCTGCTCGACAGCGAGCGCGTGGTGCAGATCGGCCTGCGCGCCCAGGGCTACACCGCCGAGGACTTCAACTGGAGCCGCAAGCAAGGTTTTCGCGTGGTGCAGGCCGAAGAATGCTGGCACCAGTCGCTGGCGCCGCTGATGGCCGAGGTGCGCGAACAGGTCGGCGGCGGCCCGGTGTATCTGTCCTTCGACATCGACGGCATCGATCCGGCCTGGGCGCCCGGCACCGGCACCCCGGAAATCGGCGGCCTGACCACCATCCAGGCCATGGAGATCATCCGTGGCTGCGACGGCCTGGATCTGATCGGCGGGGACCTGGTGGAGGTCTCGCCGCCCTACGACACCACCGGCAATACCTCGCTGCTCGGCGCCAACCTGCTGTACGAGATGCTCTGCGTACTGCCCGGCGTGAACAAGCGTTGAGGCTCGCCATGGACATCCAGGCCCAGGTACTGGAGGCCGCCAGCACACTGGTGGCGGCCTTCGCCGCGAACGACAGCGATGCCTACTTTGCCGCCTTCAGCGCCGATGCCAGCTTCGTTTTCCACACCAGCGAACAGACCCTGCCCAACCGCGCGGCCTACCGCCAGTTGTGGGACAGCTGGCAGCGCGAGGGCATGCGCGTGCAGGCCTGTCGCTCGCTCAACCCACGGGTGCAGGTGCTCGGCGACAACGTGGCATTGCTGTGCCACGACGTCATCACCCGCCTGCACCTCGCCGACCAGGACGTCGAGAGCCACGAGCGGGAGACCATCGTCTTTCGCCGAGAACACGAAAACGCCCCATGGCTTGCTTGCCATGAACATCTGTCGGCCATGCCGCACCCCCTGCCGCCCACCTGAACCGGCGCTGGAGATCGATCATGCACAACAACAATAATGACGCTCAACACATCACCCGCATCGAAACCTTCGGCATCGAACAGATTCCCGAGCAGGCACGTCACGCCGGGCCACTGGATCTGTTCCGGCTGATCTTCGGCGGCGCCAATACTTTCGCCACCGCCGTGCTCGGCAGCTTTCCGGTACTGTTCGGCCTGTCCTTCCAGGCTGGCTTCTGGGCCATCCTGCTCGGTGTCGTCGCCGGCTCGCTGATCCTCGCGCCGATGGGCCTGTTCGGTGCCCTCAACGGCACCAACAATGCGGTTTCCTCGGGCGCCCACTTCGGCGTGCACGGACGCATCATCGGCTCCTTCCTCTCGCTGCTCACCGCCGTGGCCTTCTTCTCGCTGTCGGTGTGGAGCTCGGGTGATGCCCTGGTCGGCGGTGCCAAACGCCTGCTCGGCCTGCCGGAAACCGACCTGACCCTGGGTCTGGCCTACGGCCTGTTCGCCGTGCTGGTACTGGCGGTATGCATCTATGGCTTTCGCTTCATGCTGTGGGTCAACAAGGTCGCCGTGGTCAGCGCCAGCCTGCTGTTCCTGCTCGGCATCGCCGCCTTCGCCGGGCCCTTCGACCTGCATTACGCCGGCAGCCTCGGCCAGGACGATCCGGGCTTCTGGGCCGCCTTCCTCGGTGCCGCGCTGATCGCCATGAGCAACCCGGTGTCGTTCGGCGCCTTCCTCGGCGACTGGTCGCGCTACATTCCCAAGCACACCGCCAAGTCGCGTATCATGGCGGCGGTGATCGGCGCACAACTCGGTACCCTGATTCCCTTCGTCTTCGGCCTGGCCACCGCGACCATCGTCGCCGTCCAGGCGCCGCAATACATCGAGCAGAACAACTATGTCGGCGGCCTGCTGGCCATCGCCCCGGTCTGGTATTTCCTGCCGGTGTGCCTGATCGCGGTGATCGGCGGCATGTCCACCGGCACCACCGCGCTGTACGGCACCGGGCTGGACATGTCGAGCATGTTCCCGCGGGTGCTGAGCCGGGTACGCGCCACCGTGCTGATCGGCCTGGCAGCCATCGCCTTCATCTTCATCGGCCGCTTCGCCGCCAACCTGGTGCAGAGCGTGTCCACCTTCGCCGTGCTGATCGTCACCTGCACCAGCCCGTGGATGGTGATCATGATCCTCGGCCTGATCGTGCGCCGTGGCTTCTATTGCCCTGACGATCTGCAGGTGTTCACCCGCGGCCAACGCGGCGGACGCTACTGGTTCCACCACGGCTGGAACTGGCGTGGCCTCGGTGCGTGGATTCCCAGCGCGGCGCTGGGCCTGTGCTTCGTCAACCTGCCGGGGCAGTTCGTCGGCCCGTTCGGCGAACTCGCTGGCGGCATCGACATCAGCCTGCCACTGACCCTGGGCATGGCCGCCGTGCTCTACCTCACCCTGCTCAACCTGTTCCCGGAACCGGCCAGTGTCTACGGGCCGGCCGGCGCACGCTGGGTTCGTTCGCCAGACAGCGTCGCGCCCGGCCTGAAGGATGCCGAAGCCGCCTGAGTACAGCGTACGCCTCGCAAAACGGGCGCACTGCGCCCGGATTCACTCCCAGAAGAAAGAGAACAAGATCATGATCCTGGATATTTCCGTCGTCTTCATTTATGCCGCCTGCATGCTGCTCCTGGGCTGGTACGGCATGCGCCGTGCCCGCAATCAGGAAGATTATCTGGTGGCCGGGCGCAACCTCGGCCCGGCCTTCTACATGGGCACCATGGCCGCCACCGTGCTCGGTGGCGCGGCCACCGTTGGCACCGTACGCCTGGGCTACGTGCACGGCATTTCCGGCTTCTGGCTGTGCGCCGCGCTGGGCGCCGGGATCATCGTGCTCAACCTGTTCCTGGCCAAACCGCTGCTCAAGCTGCGCATCTTCACCGTCACTCAGATTCTCGAACGCCGCTACACACCGATGGCACGCCAGGCCAGCGCGGTGGTGATGTTCACCTACGCCCTGATGATCGCCGTGGTCTCCACCCTGGCCAGCGGCACCGTGCTGCAGGTGCTGTTCGACCTGCCCTTCTGGGCGGCCATCCTGCTCGCCGGTGGCGTGGTCGTGGTGTACTCGAGCATCGGCGGCATGTGGTCGCTGACCCTGACCGATATCGTCCAGTTCGTGATCAAGACCGTCGGCCTGATGTTCGTGCTGCTGCCGATCTGCCTGTACCGTGTCGGCGGCTGGGACGAGCTGGTGGCCAAGCTGCCGGAAACCGCCTTCAGCCTGACCACCATCGGCTACGACACCATCCTCACCTACTTCCTGATCTACTTCTTCGGCATTCTCATCGGCCAGGACATCTGGCAACGCGTGTTCACCGCCCGCAGCGAAGGCGTGGCCCGCGTGGCCGGGAGCATGGCCGGCGTGTACTGCGTGATCTACGGCCTGGTCGGCGCGCTGATCGGCATGTGCGCCAAGGTACTGCTGCCGGAACTGGAAAACGCCAACAATGCCTTCGCTGCCATCGTCCAGAACGCCCTGCCCGACGGCATTCGTGGCCTGGTGATCGCCGCAGCCCTGGCCGCGATGATGTCCACTGCCAGCGCCGGTCTGCTCGCCGCGTCCACCACCGTGACCGAAGACCTGCTACCGAAACTGCGTGGAGGCCGCCCATCCAGCCTCGCTCTGGCACGGCTGTTCACCCTGCTCACCGGTTTGCTGGTGCTGCTGATTTCCCTGGTGGTCAACGATGTGATCGGCGCCCTGACCCTGGCCTACAACCTGCTGGTTGGCGGCATCCTGATCCCCATCCTCGGCGCCATCTACTGGAAGCGCGCCACCACTGCCGGCGCCATCGCCAGCATGGCACTGGGCTGCGCAACGGCCCTGCTGTTCATGTTCAAGGACGGCCTGGAAGCCAATACACCGATCTACTACAGCCTGGCCGTCGGCCTGCTCGCCTTCGTCATCGGCAGCCTGCTGACCCGACCGCAGGCGCGAGCAGTCCGCCTCGCCTGAGCGACTAACCTCAACCCAGGGTGCCGGCAACGCAAGTCGGCACCTCGACTCCTCCTCACAAGGAACCCGCGATGACCACCTGTGGAGAATTCCTCGTCAAGCAACTCGAAGCCTGGGGCGTCGACACCGTCTTCGGCATCCCCGGCGTGCACACCGTCGAGCTCTATCGCGGCCTGCCGGCCAGCGGCATCCGCCACGTCACCCCACGTCATGAGCAAGGCGCGGGCTTCATGGCCGATGGCTATGCACGGGTCAGCGGCAAGCCGGGCGTGTGCTTCATCATCACCGGGCCGGGGATGACCAATATCCTCACCGCCATGGGCCAGGCCTACGCCGACTCGATCCCGATGCTGGTGATCTCCAGCGTCAACGAGCGTGAACGCCTCGGGCTCGGCAAGGGTTACCTGCATGAGCTGCCCAACCAGCGCGCCATGACCGCCGGCGTCACCGCCTTCAGCCATACGCTGATGAGCGTAGAGGAGCTGCCGGCCGTGTTGTCTCGCGCCTTTACCGTATTCGAAGGCGAGCGGCCACGCCCGGTGCATATCGAGCTGCCGCTGGACATCATCACCGCCGACGCCTCGCACATGGCCCTGGCGCCGCGCCCGACGGTGCGTCGCCCCGCACCGAACCGCACGCTGATCCGTGAGGCGGCCGGTCTACTCAAACAGGCCGAACGTCCGCTGCTGCTACTCGGTGGTGGTTGCGTCGCCGCCGAAGCCGAGGCTCGTGCCCTGGCCGCCGTGCTGGACGCACCGACGACGCTGACCATCAACGCCAAGGGCCTGCTGCCACCCGCCCATCCGCTGCTTCTGGGCAGCAACCAGTCGCTGCGGCCCGTGCGCGATTTGGCGCTGGAGGCCGATGTGGTGCTGGCCATTGGCACCGAACTGGGCGAGACCGATTACGACGTGGTGTTCGACGGCGACTTCCGTCTGCCCGGCCGCCTGATTCGCATCGACATCGACGGCCAGCAACTGCAGCGCAACTTCACCCCGCACCTGGCGATCCAGGGCGATGCACGCCTGGCCATGCGCATGCTGCTGGCCGAGTTCGACCCACGCCAGGCCAGTGCCAACAGCCCTGGCGCCCAGCGCACCGCGGCCGTGCAGAAACGCCTGGGCGAGGATTTCAGCGGCTGGGCGCATTACCGCCAGTTGTTCGATTGCATCCTCGATACCCTGCCCGATGCCCGCTTCGTCGGCGATTCGACGCAAACCGTCTACAGCGGCAACCACCTGGTGGAGCTGGACGGCGCCCGACGCTGGTTCAACGCCTCTACCGGCTACGGCACCCTCGGTTACGGTCTGCCGGCCGCCATTGGCGCCAAGCTGGCCGAACCGCAGCACCCGGTGATCAGCCTGATGGGCGACGGCGGCGTGCAATTCACCATTGCCGAGCTGGCCAGCGCAGTCGAAGCCAGGGTCGGCATCATCGTCTTGCTGTGGAACAACAGCGGTTACGGCGAGATCAAGCGCTACATGCAGCGGCGTGACATCACCCCGATTGCCGTCGACATCTACACGCCGGATCTACTGGCCATCGCCCGCGGCTTCGGCTGCGCCGCCGAGCGCGCACGGAATCACGCGCACCTGGCCGAGTTGCTGCGCCAGGCGCCTACGGATAGACCGCTGCTGATCGAAATAATGGAAGAAGCGCCGTTTCACCCCTGAGGTGGAAGACAGTCGCCGCCAAAGCCCGGGAAAGGCTTTAGCGGCGATCATCAAAGGGGTTGGCGGACTCGTAGGGCGGGTGCAACCCGCCGTTGTCAGGCCGGCGGGTTTCACCCGCCCTACGCGGGGGAGCTTTAGCTGCGATCCGGTCGATGAAGGGATGCTCAGCGGCGCTGACGCGCCTCACGACGCAGGCGTTCCTGCTCGGCCTGGCTGATGCGGATCGGTTGGGGTTGCGGGGCGAGCCCAAGGGCCTGCAGCAGGTTTTGCACTTGTTCTTGCAGCTTGGCGAGCATGGATACGACCTCCTGCCAAGTGAGTGGAATCACCAGCGCTGCTGGCTCACCTATGAGATTAGGCCTGCCAAAGCGGATTTCAACCGGCACACGTCAAATAACGGGACTTTTGCGCCGGTATGGGAACACGTCGATCACCTTGCCCGCCCGAATCGCCTCCTGCAAGCCCTTCCAGTAGTCGGCGTCATACAGATTGCCGTGCAGTTGGCTGAACAGGCGACGCTGCTTGATATCGGCAAACAGAAAAGGCGGAAACTCCTCTGGGAACACATCCATCGGCCCCACCGAGTACCAGGGCTCGGAGCTCATTTCGTCCTCGGGGAAGCGCGGCGGCGGAATGTGGCGGAAATTCACCTCGGTGAGAAAACAGATCTCGTCGTAGTCGTAGAACACCACGCGACCATGACGGGTAACGCCGAAGTTCTTCAACAGCATGTCGCCGGGGAAGATATTGGCCGCCGCCAGTTGCTTGATGGCCAGGCCATAATCCTCCAGCGCCTCACGCACCTGGGCGTCGTTGGCGCTATCCAGATAGAGATTGAGCGGAGTCATGCGCCGCTCGGTCCAGCAATGGCGAACCAGCACGGTATCGCCCTCCACCACCACGGTCGACGGTGCCACCTCGAGCAATTCGGCCAGGCACTCCGGCTCGAACTTGGCCTTGGGGAAACGGAAGTCGGAGAATTCCTGGGTGTCCGCCAGCCGCCCCACGCGATCGACACTTTTCACCAGGCGGTACTTCTCGATCACCGTGTTGCGATCCACCGTCTTGGCATGGGCAAAACGATCCTTGATGATCTTGAACACCGTATTGAAGCCCGGCAGGGTGAACACGCTCATCACCATGCCGCGCACGCCGGGCGCCATGATGAAACGATCGTCGGTGGTCGCCAGATGGCCGATCAAGGCGCGGTAGAACTCCGACTTGCCGTGCTTGTAGAAACCGATCGAGGTGTACAGCTCGGCGATGTGCTTGCCCGGCAGAATGCGCTTGAGGAAGCCGACGAACTCCGCCGGGATGGCCACATCCACCATGAAGTAGCTACGGGTGAAGGAGAAGATGATCGACACTTCGGCCTCGTCGGTGATCACCGCATCGGCCTGGATGCCATGGCCCTCCTGGTGCAGCAGCGGAATCGCCAACGGCCATTGCTCGTCGCGGGTGTACAGGCGGCCCACCAGGTAGGCGCCCTTGTTGCGATACAGCACCGAGGAGAACAGCTCGATGCACAGCTCCGGATCCTTGCAGACCCAGTCCGGCAGGCTGGCACGCAGCTGTGTCTCCAGCCGTTGCAGGTCACGCGGCAGATCCTCGTATGGCACGTCGAAACGGTACTCCTCGAAGATCGCCTGCAAGGCCTGGCCCAACTCGCCCATGGGTCGATAGCTGCGCGTCTGTGCGGCCGATGGATGGCTGCGCAGCGAGGGCCGGGTGGTGTGGATGAACATGCAGCCATCGCTGATCAGGTCATGGCTGAACAGGCTGCAGAAGATCGAGTTGAACCAGGTTTCCGCCAGTTCGTCATCGAAGCGCAGATCGATCAGGGCGATATAGGCACTCTTCACCAGCGGCCACTGCGCCACCTCCAGCAGCGTCGCATCGAAGCCCTGGCCCAGCCGCTCACGGGTTTGCGCGACCTTTTCCTCGTACAGATTGATCCGTGCGGCCGAAGCGCGCTGCGCCTCCTGCCACTGCGCCTGCTCGAAGCGGGCGCGCGCACCGTCGGTGATCTGGCGAAAATGTTCGCGATAATCGTCGAAACCATCGAGGATCAAGCGGGCGATTTCGCCAGCCGGCCATTGTTGCCCCATATGAATACCCCACTGCGCAATGAGTGAACCGAGCTTAGCCGCAAAGCCAACAAAACGTAGCCCGGATGTAATCCGGGCAAGGATCCGCAGCGTAAACCCGCTCCAGGCTTGCATCCGGGCTACGAAGCTGTAAGCGCCCCAGGCACGACTTCGAAAGCACGATGCGGATTGCCAGAACCGCGGCCAACGGCAACACTCTCGCTCCCGACCTGCCGGATGCCCGCCTTGCGTATCGCCGACCTCCTTCGCCTGCTCCTGCTCGCCGCCATCTGGGGCGCAAGCTTCCTGTTCATGCGTGTCGCGGCGCCGGAACTGGGCAGCATGCCCACCGCCTTCTTCCGCGCCAGCCTCGGCGCCCTTGGCCTGCTGGTGCTGCTTCTGGTGCTGCGTACGGACTGGGATTTTCGCGGCAAATTTCGCATCTGCCTGCTGCTCGGCGTGATCAATGCGGGCCTGCCCTCAGCGATGTATTGCCTGGCGGCGTTGATCCTGCCGGCCGGTTACTCGGCGATTTTCAATGCCACCACGCCATTGATGGGCGTGCTGATCGGTGCGCTGTTCTTTCAGGAAGGCATCACCGCGAGCAAGGCCGTCGGTGTCGCACTCGGTCTGTTTGGCGTAGCCGTGCTGACCCGCACCGGCCCGATAGCCTTCGACATGCAATTGTTGCTGGGTGCCGGTGCCTGCCTGGTGGCCACCACCTGCTACGGCTTCGCGGGCTTCCTGACACGGCGCTGGATCGGCCAGCAGGGCGGCCTGGACAATCGCCTGACCGCCTTCGCCAGCCTGGTGGGCGCCAGCCTGTTCCTGTTGCCGTTGTTCGCTGGCAGTCTGGCATTGCAACCGCCCGCCAGTTGGGGCGGGGTCGAGGTGTGGCTGTCGCTGGCAGGTCTCGGTCTGGTGTGCACCGCCTTTGCCTACGTTCTTTACTTCCGGTTGCTGGCCGATGTCGGGCCGATCAAGGCGAGCACCACCACTTTTCTGATCCCACCTTTCGGCGTCCTGTGGGGCGCGCTGCTGCTGGGCGAACCCCTGAGCTGGGATTACCTGCCGGGCAGCGTGCTGATCGCCCTGGCGCTCTGGCTGGTGGTGCGGCCGAGCGCCGTCAGAGGCTGATCAGCAGGCACTTCAGCAGTCGCTGGCCGCCAGGAAGATCGCGGCCAGCGCCTCGATCCCTGCCTGATCCGCTTCGGTGAAACGCCCAACCAGCGGGCTGTCCAGATCCAGCACGCCGATCAGACGCCCGTCCTTGACCAATGGCACCACCAGCTCGCTGTTCGACGCGCTGTCACAGGCAATGTGCCCGGGGAAGGCATGCACATCCTCGACCCGCTGCGTCTGCAGGCTGGCCGCCGCCGCGCCGCAGACACCTCGACCGAAGGCAATGCGCACGCAGGCCACCTTGCCCTGGAACGGACCGAGCACCAGCTCGCCGTCCTTGACCAGGTAGAAGCCTGCCCAGTTCAGATCCGCCAGCTCGTGAAACAGGAAAGCCGAGAACTGCGCAGCGTTGGCGATGAAATCCCGCTCGCCGGACAGCAGCGCCTGCAGTTGCGCGCTCAACAGCGAGTAGCCATCGAGCCCTGAGCCTGTCTGGGAAAGATCGATCATGCCCGTTGCTCCAGCAGTTGCAGCCCGACCCAGTGACGGGCGAACTGGTAGGCGCAGCGGCCGTTGCGGTTGCCACGGCCCAGCGCCCAGCGAATGGCGGCCTTTTCCAGCGCATCGTCCCAGCTCCACTGCAGGCCGACCTGGCGGGCCTGCACGTCCACCCAGTGACGCACGACGATCAGGAAGTGCTCCTGACTGAAGGGATAGAACGACAACCAGAGGCCAAACCGGTCGGACAATGCGATCTTGTCCTCCACCGCCTCGTTGGGATGCAGCTCACCGTCGACCATCTGCCAGTTCTCGTTATCGCTGTGACGCTCGGGCACCAGGTGACGACGGTTGGACGTGGCGTAAAGCAGGACGTTGTCCGGAGCCTGCTCCAGCGAGCCATCGAGCACGCTCTTGAGCACCCGGTAGTCGCCCTCGCCCGCCTCGAACGACAGGTCGTCGCAGAACAGCACGAAACGTTGCGGCAAGCCGGCCAGCAGCTCGACCACCCGCGGCAGGTCGGCCAGGTGATCGCGCTCGATCTCGATCAGGCGCAGGCCGGCCTTGGCATGCTCGGCGAGCAAGGCACGCACCAGCGACGATTTACCGGTGCCACGAGCGCCCCAGAGCAACGCGTGGTTGGCCGGCAGACCGCTGACGAACTGACGGGTATTGCGCGCCAATTGTTCGCGCTGGGCATCGACGCCGAGCAGGTCACTCAGCGACAGATCCAGGCTGACATCCAGCGGCTGCAGAAAGCCGCTACGGCCGTCACGCACCCAGCGCGCGGCCACACTGCGGTTCCAGTCCACCACGGGACGCAGCGCAGGCAGCAAGGGCTCGAGACGCTCCAGCACCTGCTCGGCGCGGGAAAGAAAATCCAGCAAACGGGAATCCACGATGTACTACTCCTTTTGCGCAGAGCCGCACGTTGCAGGCTCTGCCGATACAGGGTCGCTATCAGCTATGCTTGGCAGGCGCCCAAGGATCAGAGACTACGCACGCCTTTATGGATATATCGCTCACCCATCGCCTGTCATTCAAACAGGCCGGCCTGACCGTCCTGGTGGCGTTTATCCTTGGTACGCTACTCAGCGTCACCCAGGTAGCGGTCGATTATGCCAGCGAAGAGGCCTCCATCAACCGCGAGATTCGGGCGCTACTGGAAATCAGCCACAATCCTGCGGCCCGAATCGCCTACAACATCGACGCCGAACTCGCGCAGGAGCTGGTGCTCGGCCTGCTGCGCTCGCCGGCGGTCACCCGCGCCGAACTGATCGACAACAGCGGCCTGGTTCTGGCCAGCGTCAGCCGCCCGCGCAGCGAGAGCCGCTATCGCGTCTTCAGCGACAGTCTGTTTGGTGCTCAGCGCGAGTTCCAGGATCCGCTCCACGTTTCCCACGCCCCCGACGAAGCCCTCGGCATACTGCGCCTGGAAGTCGACACCTACGCCTTCGGCAGCCACTTTCTCAAACGCTCGCTGATCACCCTGCTGACCGGTTTCGCCCGCAGCCTGCTGCTCTCACTGATTCTTCTGGTGCTGTTCTATTTCATGCTGACCAAGCCGCTGACCGGGGTGATCCGCGCGCTCAGCCAACGCAATCCGCAAGATTCCCAGCACCAGCCAGTGCCCTGCCCGAAGGGGCACGAACGCGATGAAATCGGCACCCTGGTCGAGGTTACCAACCGCCAGCTATCGAGCATCGCCCAGGAAATCGAGCAGCGGCGCAACGCTGAAGATCGCCTGACCCAATACCTGGGCGAACTGGAAAACATCGTCTCGGCGCGCACCGCTGAGCTCAAGGCCACCAACGTCCGTCTCAGCGAGTCCAACAGGGAGCTGGAGGCAGCACGTACCACCGCGCTGAACATGGCCCAGGCACGTTCGGCCTTTCTCGCCAACATGAGCCACGAGATCCGCACCCCGCTCAACGGCCTGCTGGGCATGCTCGCCCTGGCACTGGATGGCCCGCTGAGCGCCGAACAACGCCAGCAGCTGGGCATCGCTCACGACTCCGGCAAGGTGCTGGTGGAACTGCTCAACGACATCCTCGACCTGTCCAAATTCGAAGCCGGCCAGCTTGAACTGGAAGAAATCCCCTTCGACCTCGGCGTGCTGGCTGAAGAAACCGCCAGCCTGTTGTCGCAGAACGCCGCCAGTGCGGTCGAGCTGACCTGCCTGATCGATCCGGCGTTGCCAGCGCAGGTATTGGGCGACCCGACACGGGTGCGCCAGATCGTCAGCAACCTACTGTCCAACGCGCTCAAGTTCACCCGTTTTGGCCGTGTCGATCTGTTGGTGGGACGTACCGCGAAAGGCATCAGCATCCGTGTACGCGACACCGGTATCGGCATCGCCGAAGACGCACAGAACCGCATCTTCCAGCCCTTCGCCCAGGCTGAAGTGGGTATCACCCGCGAATATGGCGGCACCGGCCTCGGCCTGGCGCTGACCCGTCGACTGTGCGAAGCGATGCACGGCACCCTCAGCCTGCAATCGAAAGAAGGCTTCGGCAGCGAATTCTGCGCGGAGCTGCCGCTGCCGGCACATATCGAGCAAGCCGTGCGGCCCAATCTGCAAGGCCGCATCGTGGCGCTGACCCCAGCCAGCAGTGGCCTGCAGCAGATGCTTGGCCAGTGGCTGCCGGTCTGGGGGCTGGAATACCAACGCCTGGACACCGACGCCAGCCTGCAGGGTATCGACGCCGATCTGTTGATCAGTGACGCCCCGGAGTGCCTGCAGGGCATCCGCCCCGAACTGAGCACGCCCGTGCTGCTGGTCACCGCCTATGGCAATTTCCTGCCTCAGGAACAGGCACAGCGCCTTTCGCCGCTGCTGCAGATCGCACGGCCGTTGGCCCGCAATGGCCTGCTCCAGGTGCTGCGGCACATCCTCCACAGCGACGCGACCGAGACGCAAGACAGCGCCCAGGCGCATTCGCCCCGTACGGGTTCCAGCCGCGTTCTGCTGGTGGAGGACAACCCGGTCAACCAGATGGTCGCCAAGGGCATGCTGGCCAAGCTCGGCTGCCAGGTGCTGGTCGCCGGGCACGGTGGCGAAGCCCTGGAGGTTCTGGAACAGGAAGAGGTCGACCTGGTGTTGATGGACTGCAACATGCCGGTGATGGACGGCTACGAAGCCAGCCGGCGCATCCGTGACAACGGCCGCTGGCCCGATCTGCCCATTGTCGCGCTGACGGCCAACGCATTGTCCGATGAGCGCGAGCGTTGCCGCGCCGCCGGCATGAACGACTACCTGGCCAAGCCCTTCCGCCGCGAAGAGCTGGCCGCCATGCTCGACACCTGGCTGCCCAGCGAGGTCACTCGCTGAGCCTGGCCAGCAGACGATCCAGACTGCGGCGCAGCCCTTCCATCTCCAGCAACTCCTGGTCACCGAACTGGCACAGGAGCTGCGCCTTGAGCGGCACCACCTGCGCCCGTAGCGCTTTACCCTCTTCGCTCAGAGCAAGATGCACCTCACGCTCGTCATGCGCCGCACGACGGCGCAGCACCAGGCCCATCTGTTCCAGACGCTTGAGCAACGGCGTGAGGGTGCCGGAGTCCAGCTGCAGGCGCTGGCCGAGCGCCTTCAGCGTCGGTTGCTCGGGAGCCCTTTCCTGCCACTCCCACAGCACCAGCATCGCCAGATACTGCGGGTAGGTCAGGCCGAGCGCATCGAGCATCGGCTTGTAGCCACGAATCACCGCACGGGATGCAGCGTAGAGCTTGAAGCAAAGCTGGTCGTCCAGCTGTAGCCGGACACTGTCGAAGGCTGTCATTTGAGCAGGGCTTCGATCTCGCTGCTCAGCTCTTCCGGCTTGGTGGTCGGGGCGAAGCGCTTGACTACCTGACCGTCCTGGCCGATCAGGAACTTGGTGAAGTTCCATTTGATGCCCTGGCTACCGAGCAGGCCGGGGGCGCGTTTTTTCAATTGCACGAACAAGGGATGCGCATCACTGCCGTTAACATCGACCTTCTTGAACAGCGGGAAGCTGACACCGAAATTCAGCTCGCAGAACTCGGAAATTGCCCCTTCGTCACCCGGTTCCTGCTTACCGAACTGGTTGCAGGGAAAGCCCAGTACCACCAGACCGCGATCCTTGTACTGCTGCCAGACGCTCTCCAGGCCCTTGTACTGCGGGGTGAAACCACATTTGCTGGCGGTGTTGACCACCAGTACGGCCTTGCCGCCGAAGTCAGCCAGGGTCTTCTGCTCGCCCTTGATGGTGGTGACCGGGATATCGAAAAGTGCGTTGCTCATGGGGATCGTCCTGAATGGGCTGAAAGTGGCGAACAAAATAGCGAGCAATTAAATTGTGTGCAATTTAATAAGCACAAAATAAGGCGCATGGATAACGCCTTATCGTAGGGTGCGCCGTGCGCACCAATTGCCTCGACCTCCAAAATCGGTGCGCACGGCGCACCCTACAGGGCAGTGGAGCCCAATGCTCGCACCAACTCGACCAACTGCGGCGCATCGCCCTGGATGCGCACACGCAGACCGTCGATCTCGCGGCGCATGGGGTAGTGCTTGCGCAGACGGTCGAAGGCGGCGCGGCGGGCGTCGGCATCGCCGACCAGGCTGCGGCGAAAATCGGCATCGTCGCGGCGCGGGTCGTAGACGGCGCGGCACAGGCTGGCCAATGCCCAGGCCGGGTCGGCGCTGCCATCGAGCGTCACTTCGCTCAGCCAGGGCGCTGGCAGCAGATCATCCAGGCGCACCCGCTCGGGCACGCCAAGTACACGGCAGCAGGCCTGGTAGATCTGCGCCGTACCGCGCAGCTTGCCGTCCAGGCTGTAGCCGGCGATATGCGGCGTTGCCAACTGACACAGTGCGGCCAGCTCGACATCGGCCTGTGGCTCGCCTTCCCAAACATCCAATACGGCCTTGAGATCGTCTCGCTCAGGCAGCAATGCACGTAGCGCGGCGTTGTCGACCACCGCGCCACGGCTGGCATTGATCAGCCAGCTACCGGGTTTGAGCGCTGCCAGGCGAGCGGCATCGAACAGGTGACGTGTCGACGCATCCAACGGCGTGTGCAGGCTGATCACATCGCATTCGTCGATGATCCGCTCCAGGCTGACGAAATCGCCGCCCTCGGCGGCCTGGCGCGGCGGATCACAGACTCGTACCTGCCAACCGAGACCACGCAGCAGATTGACCAAGCGCGCACCAACCTGCCCCACCCCGACCACGCCATAAATCCGTGCAGCCGGGTCGACGCCCTCGCGCTCGGCCAGGGTCAGCACGCTGCTCAGCACGTAATCCACCACGCCACGGGCGTTGCAACCTGGCGCACTGCTCCAGGCGATGCCGGCCTCGGCGAAATAATCGAGAGCCAGGTGATCGGTACCGATGGTGCAGGTACCGACGAAACGCACCCGGCTGCCTTCGAGCAAGGCGCGATCGACCCGCGTCACCGAGCGCACCAGCAGCAGATCGGCATCGCGCATGTCCTGTGCGGTGATGGCGCGCCCTGGCAGGCGGCGAATGGTGCCGAAGTCGGCGAAGAACTCATCGAGCAGGGGAATGTTTTCGTCGGCAACGATATGCATGGCAGGCTCCGCAGGTCAGGGCGCCATTCTATGCCAGCAGTGCGCTGGCGTCCTCTCACACGGGCTTTTCTGACCGAAGCGTCAACGCGTAGACTAGGCGGTTTTCCCTCACCTCTACCGAAGGGTCGACATGTCCGCCGAAACCCGCCTGGGGCGCGTGCGCAAGGAACTGCGCGAGCTGCTCGCCCTGGCCACCCCGATCATCATCGCCCAGCTGTCCTACACCTCGATCAGCTTCGTCGATACCGTCATGTCCGGCCGCGTCAGCCCGCGTGATCTGGCCGCCGTGGCGTTGGGCAACTCGATCTGGGTACCGGTGTTCCTGCTGATGACCGGCGTGCTGCTGGCCACCACGCCCAAGGTGGCGCAGCGCTTTGGTGCGGGCCAGGAGAGCGAGATCGGCCCGCTGGTGCGCCAGGCCCTGTGGCTGGCGCTGTTCGTCGGCCTGTGCGCAGCGACCTTGTTGTGGAATGCGGAAATCGTCCTGCGCCTGATGAAGGTGGACGAGGAGCTGATCGTTCCAGCCATGGGCTACCTGCGCCCGGTGGCCTGTGGCTTCCCTGCCGTGGCGCTGTATCACGTGCTGCGCTGTTTCAGCGATGGCCTGGGCCATACCCGACCAAGCATGGTGCTGGGCCTCTTCGGCCTGTTGCTGAACATTCCGGCCAACTACGTGCTGATCTACGGCAAGTTCGGCGTACCGCCACTGGGTGCGGTCGGCTGCGGCTGGGCCACGGCACTGGTCATGACCTGCACCCTGCTGGGCATGCTGGTGTGGATTCGCAAGGCGCCGTACTACCAGCCCAGCGGCCTGTTCGAGCGTTTCGACTGGCCCGAGTGGGCGACCATCAAGCGTTTGCTGGGCATCGGCGTACCGATTGGCGTCTCGGTATTCGCCGAGTCGAGCATCTTCGCGGTGATCGCCCTGCTGATCGGCGGCCTCGGCGCTACCGTGGTCGCCGGCCACCAGATCGCCCTGAACTTCAGTTCGCTGGTGTTCATGATCCCCTACTCGCTGGGCATGGCCGTAACCGTACGCGTCGGCCAGGCGCTGGGGCGTGGGCAGCCACGCCAGGCCCGCTTTGCTGCCGGTGTCGGCATGGCTACCGCGCTGGCCTATGCCTTCCTCTCGGCCAGCCTGATCCTGCTGCTGCGCGAGCCCATCGCCCGCATCTACACACCGGACGCCGAAGTGATCGCGATTGCCGCCATGCTGATCGTCTACTCGGCGCTGTTCCAGCTGTCTGACGCCATCCAGGTCACCGCAGCCGGTGCCCTGCGGGGTTATCAGGACACCCGCGTGACCATGCTGCTGACGCTGTTCGCTTATTGGGGTATTGGCCTGCCAGTGGGTTACGCGCTGGGGCTGTCCGACTGGTTCGGTGAACCGAGCGGGCCCAGCGGTCTGTGGCAAGGACTGGTGGTGGGGCTGACCTGCGCGGCGATCATGCTGTCGATCAGGCTGACCAGCAGCGCGCGCCGGCGCATCCACAGGTAGGGCGGGCGCAACCCGCCAGGGCGCCAATGGCGGGTTGCACCCGCGCTACTGACTAATGTCTGTAGGGTGGGCCGGGCGGCGCTCCGCTTCAGCCCACCACCAACAGTCAGCGTGGGCTAAAGCCCACCCTACAAGGCTGCGCTTCATCACCCGTTTTTGCCTCGCCTGACCTTCGCTCGACGACTTTTCGTACCGCACCTAATCGGTCTTCTTGCGAATCCAGTACAGATAGCTGCCATCTTCTTCAGCCTGGCCGAGCAGTTCGTGGCCGAGGAAGACGCAGAACTTGGGAATATCACGACGGGTCGACGGGTCGGTGGCGATCACCTTGAGCAGGCCGCCAGGGGAAAGGTCACGCACCTTGTTGTGCAGCATCATCACCGGCTCTGGACAATTCAGGCCGCTGGCGTCGAGCAGGTCATCGTGGTTGAGGGTCAGGGCTTCGGACATAGGGGGCTCCACAGGCAGGCGCGCATTGTCGCGCAAAGCTGACCTCCAGGTCACCCTGCGCGCACAACCTTGGATGGGCAGCACGCACCGGCCAACTGCGGCACAGTGCTTGCGCTCTGGCGAGTCATGGATGGCGCGCACGCCAGCTTCGGGCGGAGCCTGGAGCGCCGCGGGAGTCCGGGCCGGACGAATGTCCGCGCCCGGTTCACATTGTCACTTGCCGTGCCGACGTAGGTGGCAGGTCACTTCTTCACGATCGTGATACAGCTGCTTGCAGCCAATGCTGACCTTCAGGCCGCGCTCTGCCAGCCCCGACTCGATACGATCGAGCAAACGCCGCACCTCGGCGTAGCGCTGCTTCATCGGCAGTTTGAGGTTGACCACCGCTTCGCGGCAAAGTCCCTCGCCCAGCCAGGTTTCGATCATCGCCGCCGTGCGTGCCGGTTTCTCGACGATATCGCAGACCATCCAGTGCACCGGATGCCGCGGGCGAAACAGGAAACCATCAGCGCGCTGGTGCACGACGAAACCGGAGTACATCAGGCTTTCGGCCATCGGCCCGTTGTCCACAGCAGTGACGCGAATCTCCCGATTGACCAGTTGCCAGGTCCAACCACCCGGTGCAGCGCCCAGATCCACGGCGGTCATGCCCGGCGCCAGACGCTGATCCCACTGCTCGCGTGGAATGAAGTGGTGCCAGGCCTCCTCCAGTTTCAGCGTGGAGCGGCTCGGCGCCTCGCGCGGGAACTTCAGACGCGGAATACCCATCGGCCACATCGCCTGGTTGTCCGCCTCGGCGATGCCGGCGAATACCTCGCGACCGCTCTTGAACGTCAGCAGCAGGCGTGGCTTCTTCGCGTCGTCCACCAGCTTGCCGGCCTTGAGCAGCGCCTTGCGCAGCGGCGCCTCAAACTTCTTGCAGAAGGTCGAGAGTTCCTTGCCGTCGTTGGTATCCACCACTTCCAACCACAGGCTGCCGCATACCGGGTAATCGGCCAGCGCCTCCAGCAACACGCTGATACGGTCGCTTTCCGGCAGGCTGACGAAAGAACCACACGCCCACTGCCGCGGGAAGATCAACTGGTTGAAACGCACGCTGCGCATCAGCCGCTCGCAGTCCGCCGCCTCACTGCAGACGAACTCGGCGCACGCGCTGCCGGGCTTGGTCTTGGAGTAGCCTGGCACGTCCAGACGTGCGGCAAGGTCGGCGATCTCAGCGCAAACCTCGCCCTCGAAACCGGGGCGGCAATGCAGAAACAGGGTATTCATCAAAGGGTCTCCTCAAGCGGCGCATGATACCCGAGACCGGAACCCCGAGCCGCTAAACCTGTCCAGCTACATATGCGCTGCCCACAGATACGGGTCGGCAAGCCGACCGCCAAAGAATGCGGCTCGGTGAAAACCGGCCCTCCCAAAACAGGCAGCGCGTAACAACCGATAAAGGATATGCGCTAGCCAGACCGCCCAAGCCGAACTAGCTTGAAGGTCTGCCGCCATCAGAAACAGCCCGAACCGTGCGGGCCCAAGGAGATGTGCAATGCCCTCCCTCGATAGCCTGAACTGCCGCCGCGAACTGAAGATCGGCGACGCCACCTACCACTATTTCAGCCTGCCCGCGGCCGCCCAGCGGCTCGGCAATATCGACCGCCTGCCCAAGTCGCTCAAGGTGCTGCTGGAAAACCTGCTGCGCAACGAAGACGGCCAGACCGTGCAACCGCAGGATCTGCAGGCCATGGTCGACTGGCTCGACCAGCGCGCCTCCGACCGCGAGATCCAGTACCGCCCGGCGCGCGTATTGATGCAGGACTTCACCGGCGTGCCCGCCGTGGTCGATCTGGCCGCCATGCGTGATGCCATGGCCAAGGCCGGCGGCGACCCACAACGGATCAACCCCTTGTCGCCAGTCGATCTGGTCATCGACCACTCGGTGATGGTCGACCGCTACGCCTCCTCCAGCGCCTTCCACGACAACGTCGAACTGGAAATGCAGCGCAACGGCGAGCGCTACGCCTTCCTGCGCTGGGGCCAGCACGCCTTCGACAACTTCAGCGTGGTGCCGCCGGGCACCGGCATCTGCCACCAGGTCAACCTCGAATACCTGGCGCGCACCGTGTGGACGAAGGAGGAAGACGGCATCACCCTCGCCTATCCCGACACCCTGGTCGGCACCGACTCGCACACCACCATGATCAACGGCCTCGGCGTACTCGGCTGGGGCGTCGGCGGCATCGAGGCGGAAGCGGCCATGCTCGGTCAGCCGGTGTCGATGCTGATTCCCGAAGTGATCGGCTTCAAGCTCAGCGGCAAGCTCAAGGAAGGCATCACCGCCACCGACCTGGTGCTCACCGTCACCCAGATGCTGCGCAAGAAAGGTGTGGTGGGCAAATTCGTCGAGTTCTATGGCGACGGCCTGGCCGACCTGCCGCTGGCCGACCGTGCCACCATCGCCAACATGGCGCCTGAATACGGCGCCACCTGCGGCTTCTTCCCGGTGGACGACATCACCCTCGGCTACCTGCGCCTGTCCGGCCGTCCGGATGCCACCGTGCAACTGGTCGAAGCCTACAGCAAGGCCCAGGGCCTGTGGCGCGAGCCTGGCGCCGAGCCCGTATTCACCGACAGCCTGAGCCTGGACATGGGCAGCGTCGAAGCCAGCCTGGCCGGACCCAAGCGCCCGCAAGATCGCGTCTCGCTGGCCCAGGTCAACCAGGCCTTCGACGACTTCGTCGGCCTGCAGCTCAAGCCTGCGGCCAAGGAAGAAGGCCGCCTGCTCAGTGAAGGCGGCGGCGGTACCGCCGTTGGCGGTTCCAAGCAAAGCGGCGAAGTGGACTACGAAGATGAGGGTCATACCCATCGCCTGAAAGATGGCGCCGTGGTGATCGCCGCCATCACCTCCTGCACCAACACCTCCAACCCCAGCGTGATGATGGCAGCCGGACTACTGGCCAAGAAGGCCGTGGAGAAAGGCCTGCAACGCCAGCCCTGGGTGAAGAGCTCGCTGGCCCCCGGCTCCAAGGTGGTCACCGAATACTTCAATGCCGCCGGCCTGACTCCTTATCTGGAGAAGCTCGGCTTCGACCTGGTGGGCTACGGCTGCACCACCTGCATCGGTAACTCCGGCCCGTTGCGCGAGCCCATCGAGAAGGCCATCACCCAGGCCGATCTGACCGTCGCTTCGGTGTTGTCTGGCAATCGCAACTTCGAGGGCCGTGTGCACCCGCTGGTGAAAACCAACTGGCTAGCCTCGCCGCCCCTGGTGGTGGCCTACGCCCTGGCCGGCAGCGTGCGCCTCGACCTGACGCGCGACGCCCTCGGCATCGGCAAGGATGGCCAGCCGGTATACCTGAAGGACATCTGGCCAACCCAGAGCGAGATCGCCCAGGCCATCGCCCAGGTCGACACCGCCATGTTCCGCAAGGAATACGCCGAAGTCTTCGCTGGCGACGAGAAATGGCAAGCCATCGCTGTGCCCAAGGCCGATACCTATGCCTGGCAAGGCGACTCCACTTATATCCAGCATCCGCCGTTCTTCGAGGACATCGCTGGCGATCCGCCGCGCATCACCGATATCCGCCAGGCGCGCATCCTCGCCCTGCTCGGCGACTCGGTAACCACCGACCACATCTCCCCGGCCGGCAATATCAAGGCCGACAGCCCGGCTGGGCGCTACCTGAGCGAGCACGGAGTAGACAAGGCCGACTTCAATTCCTACGGCTCGCGCCGCGGCAACCATGAAGTGATGATGCGCGGCACCTTCGCCAACATCCGCATTCGCAACGAAATGCTCGGCGGCGAGGAAGGCGGTAATACCCTGCACATCCCCAGCGGCGAAAAGCTGGCGATCTATGACGCCGCCATGCGCTATCAGGCCGAAGGCACGCCGCTGTTGATCATCGCTGGCAAGGAATACGGCACCGGCTCCAGCCGCGACTGGGCGGCCAAGGGCACCAACCTGCTGGGGGTCAAGGCGGTGATCGCCGAGAGTTTCGAGCGCATCCACCGCTCCAACCTGGTGGGTATGGGCGTGCTGCCGCTGCAGTTCAAGCCCGGCACCGACCGCACCAGCCTCAAACTGACCGGCAAGGAAGTGCTGACCATCGAGGGATTGGAAGGTGTGGAACTGCGCCCGCAGATGCCGCTGACGCTGATCATCACCCGCGAAGACGGCCAGCACGAGGGGGTCGAGGTGCTGTGCCGCATCGACACCCTCAATGAGGTCGAGTACTTCAAGGCTGGCGGTATCCTGCACTACGTGCTGCGCCAGATGATCGCCAACTGATGCACCTGCCCTGCCGTACCGGACGGCAGGGTTGCTCCGTCGGGCCAGGGATGGCCAATGCCGTGACAAAAATGTGACGCCATTCAAAAAGCGTTTACACTCGCGAAAAACGGATTCGCCCTCAACTTCGCCGTTCGTCGGCCGATGAAAAGGGCATTACAACGACGGATACTTGCCATGCGTAACAACCAGCCGGTCACTCAGCGTGAGCGCACTTTTCCTGCGCACCAACGCCTGATATCCACTACAGATCTCAAAGGGCAAATCACTTACTGCAACGACGCCTTCGTCGACATCAGCGGCTTCACCCGTGAAGAATTGCTGCGCTCGCCGCACAACATCGTGCGCCATCCGGACGTACCGTCGGCCGTGTTCGAGCATATGTGGACGACCCTGAAAAAGGGCCGCCCGTGGATGGGCATCGTCAAGAATCGCAGCAAGGATGGCGACCACTACTGGGTCAACGCCTATGTCACGCCCGTCACCGAGAACAATCAGGTCGTCGGCTACGAATCCGTCCGCGTCAAACCGACCGCCGAGCAGGTGCGCCGCGCCGAAGTTCTCTACGCCCGCATCAACGCCGGCAAATCGGCCATTCCGGCCAGCAACCAGTGGCTACCCATCGTCCAGGCGTGGATGCCCTTCATCCTGGTCAGCCAGATCGGCTTTTTGATCGGCCACTGGATGGGCAGCAACTGGGGCTTCATCCTCGCCGCGGTGCTCTCCGTGCCGCTGGGCCTGGCCGGCATCGCCTGGCAGACGCGCGGGGTCAAACGCCTCCTGCGCATTGCCGAGCAAACCACTTCCGACCCGCTGATCGCGCAGATGTACACCGACAGCCGCGGCGCCGAAGCACGCCTGGAAATGGCCATGCTCAGCCAGGAAGCACGGCTGAAGACCTGCCTCACTCGCCTGCAGGACACCGCCGAGCAACTGACTCAGCAAGCGCGTGAAGCCGACAAGCTCGCGCATAACAGCTCGGCCGGCCTAGAGCGCCAGCGCAGCGAGACCGAACAGGTGGCCACCGCCGTCAACGAAATGGCCGCCACGACCCTGGAAGTGGCCAGCAACGTCGCACGCACCGCCATCGCCACTCAGGAGGCAAACCGCCTGACCGGCGAAGGCCGCGGCATCGCCGCGGAAACCCGCGAAGCCATCCAGCGCCTGTCGCAATCGGTAGGTGACACCGGCGAGACCGTTACCCGCCTGGCCCAGGACAGCAATGAAATCGGCGGCGTGGTCGACGTGATCAAAGGCATCGCCGACCAGACCAACCTGCTCGCCCTCAACGCCGCCATCGAAGCCGCCCGCGCCGGTGAAATGGGCCGCGGCTTCGCCGTGGTGGCCGACGAGGTTCGCTCGCTGGCCCAGCGCACCGCCGAATCCACCGAACAGATCCACGCCCTGATCGCCAAACTGCAACGCACCGCCGAAGAAGCCGTGCTGACCATGGAAATCGGCCGCAAGCAGGCCGATGAAGGCGTAGAGCGTGTCCTACAGGCCGATCAGGCGCTGTCCGGTATCAGCGACTCGGTCGCCAACATCGCCGACATGGCCAACCAGATCGCCGCGGCGGCGGAAGAGCAAAGCGCTGTCGCCGACGAGATCAACCGCAACATCACCACCATCGCCCAACTGGCCGACCAGACTGCAGGCGAAGCCAGCGACACCGCCAAACTCAGCGAAGCCCTGACCAACACCGCACAGGGCCAATACGCCCTGGTCGAGCGTTTCAACCGCTGAACACAAGGAAAAGGCGCAGGGAAAACTTCTGCGCCTTTTCCTTGCTCGTCCGCAGACTCCTCTCCTGAAAGAACGGCAGCTGACATCCCCCATAGGCAAAAATACAATCCGCGGATGCTAACCCGCTGCGGGGTAATGCTGTTTCGGGCTCACAGCCCCATCAACCCAAGAGAAAGGAAGCCAAAACATGTCTCGAGAAGACATTCTCGCCGTTGCACTGCGCCTGTTCGCGATCTACCTCCTGATCGGCGCCTTGCAGCTCGTTGGACAGGCCTTTGCCACGGATATAAATCTCCCGACCAGCAGCCTGATTGTGGCCATTACCCTCTCGGTCATTTTTCCGTTAATCGTCGCCGTACTGCTCTGGTGCTTTCCACTTCGCATTGCCGCGAAGCTCTTGCCTGTCATGAGCGAGCGGCCCACCACCCTTTCGACCAATACGGTTCCGGCACTGGAGATCGGCTGCATCCTCATCGGCCTATGGCTGTTAGCCTCGTCGCTGTCGGATACGACGTACTGGGTTGTCACGCTGATCGCCGCGCTGAACAACGAATGGGGACTGCAGATAATCCCTACGCAGGATCTGGCAAACATGACCGCAACGCTCATGCAGCTGATGCTATCCGTGTGGCTGCTGCTGGGCTATCGCGGAGTCCTGAAATTCATCCAGCGCCTCAGGTCGCGATAACCTCGCGACTATGAGTCGCACATTGCCGGCGGTCGGCTAGATGGCGGTGCCTATGGAAAGCTGCTCGCGGGAACACCTGGGGGAGCGACACTAATCAGCGCTGGCAATGAAATGAAGAGCAGCCAAATTGATGATGCCTGTCACCCACTCTGTCCTGAAAACGGGGAAAACTCCACAGCTCACAAGGCTGAAACTGGACTGTAGCGATATCACGGGTTGAATCCGTCATAACGAATGGGGATCGTCAGTATTATCGGTCTTGCTCCGCTATGAGACTCGCCTACTCAACCCAAGCGCCACTCGACGAAGTACCTCTGGCCCCCCCTCTTGATTAACCATTCGACGAGATATGCAATGCCCTTCCCACCCGACGAACACCAAGACCTTCTGAACGTTAAAGGCGTAGGCCCGACCGTCGTACAGCGACTCGAACAGATCGGCATCAACTCGCTTCAGGAACTGGCCGAAGCCAGCGTCAGCGATATCGTCACTGCGGTAGCCGGTCAGCTTGGCTCGACCTGCTGGAAAAACAGCCCGCAAGCACGTGCAGCTATTCAGGCCGCCATCGACCTGGCCAAATCACGTCAGTAACTCCCACTCTTTCACTGCCAAGGAACCCGGTATGCCTGCCCACGAGAAGATCAACTACGTCGAATACCCTACCCGCGATCTGCCAGCCACCAAGGCCTTTTTCCAGGCCGCATTCGGCTGGCGATTCACGGACTACGGCCCCGAGTACGCAGCCTTTGCTGACGAAGGCCTGGATGGTGGCTTTTTCAGCGCCGAGATGTCCGCACGCAGCGACAACGGCAGTGCGCTGATCGTGTTCTACAGCGCCCAGCTGGAAGACACCCTGGCCAAGGTCAAGGCCGCCGGCGGAGAGATCGTCAAACCGATCTTTTCCTTCCCCGGCGGCAGACGCTTTCACTTCGTCGAGCCGGGCGGCAACGAGTTTGCTGTGTGGTCGGAGCCGGACGGCCAATAGTTGGCCCCATCAGCAGCAAGCCATCGTTCCCGCTCAGGCGGGAACCCGGCTCCTGCGCAACGACGCCCGACCTCGGCAGCGCGAAAGTCGCGACGGAGACAATCTGTAACGCTTGAAACCGCGCGCCAGCGGCCGTCGTTTGACCCGCCGCCAGTTCCGCCATTAACGTCCCAGCCTTTGCCTTCTCGGGCGAGCAACGCTTTCGCCTGAGTCATGGATGATCCACAAACCACCCAAGGAGTCATGCAATGCGAATCATGGTGATCGGTGCGAGCCGAGGTCTCGGCCGTGCGTTAGTAGAAGGTTTGGCGCCAAGCCACGAGCTGATCGGAATTTCACGTAGCCGCCCAGCTGACCTGGCCACGGATATCCAGTGGATCGAAGCGGACATGAGTGATCCTCTGCGGGCCGTGGACGCCATCGAAGCCCAGGCGCCACAGCATCTGGACGCGATCATCTACAACCTGGGTATCTGGGAAGCTCGTGCGTTCGAGGAGGATTACAGCTTTCTGCAGGACGACGACGCACAGATTCTCGAGATGGTCAGCGTCAATATCGGCGCGACCTTGCTGCTGCTCAAACGCCTGCTACCGCGCCTGCTCGGCGGCGCCAAGCCGCAACTGATCCTGACCGGCTCGACCTCGGCCCTGCCGCAAAGTGGCCGCCCGGAAGTCACCTTCGGCGCCAGCAAGTTCGCCCTCAAAGGCATTGCCGAGAGCCTGCGTGAGGGCTTTCGCGATCAACGTCTGGCCGTCACCTGCCTGCAGCTGGGCTATCTCAACACCCAGGATGGGCTGCAAATCCCGGTCGAACAGGCTGCGCAAAACGGCGAAGGCCAGCTGATTCCGCTGCACGATGTCGTCGCCCTGGTGCGAACGCTGCTGAGCCTTTCCGATGCCAGTTACGTGCGCGAGCTGGTGCTGCCCGCCATTGCCGACGAGCGCTTCTGAATACAAGGGAACCCATGCCTGATCTTTCCGTGACACTGACAACCAATCGCCTCCAGCTGCGCCCTCTGCAAGCAGCGGACGCTTCAAAGCTGTTCGCGATTTTTTCCGATCCTCAGGTCATGCAGTACTGGAACACGCCACCCTGGAACTCCGAAGCCGTGGCGCAGGATTTCATCCGCGCCGAGCAACAGGCCATGCACGATGGCCAACGCCTGACCCTGGCTATCGTCGACAGGGAAAGCGCCGAGCTGATCGGCAAATGCCTGCTGTTCAACTACCAGCCGGAGTCGCGTCGTGCGGAGATCGGTTTTGGCATTGCATCGTCTGCCTGGGGCAAGGGTTACGTTCAGGAAGCGGCTGGCGAGCTACTGCGCCATGCTTTCGAAACCCTGGGTCTGAATCGCGTCGAAGCTGAAATCGACCCCACCAACAGCGCCTCCGGGCGTGCTCTGCAGCGCCTGGGCTTCAGCCAGGAGGGGTTGCTGCGCCAGCGCTGGATCATAGACGGGCAGGTATCGGACTCGGCACTCTACGGGTTGCTGAAAGAAGACTGGCGCAGCCGCCATAGCCACCGGTAATTCGTGAGCAACAGGTGAATCCATGCAGAGAATCGACCATATACGCCTGATGGCTCACTACAACGCCTGGATGAACGAACGGCTCTACGCTGCTGCATCCAGCCTGACCGACGAGGCGCTGAGCGCAGAGCGTAATGCATTCTTCGGTTCGATTCTGGGCACACTCAATCATCTGGTGGTGGCCGACCGGATCTGGCTTGGTCGTTACAGCTTTCATCCGGCCAGTTACCAGGCGCTAGCGGCACTCGACACGCTGAACAAACCAGAACGACTGGATCAGCCGATGGCAGCGGATATCCGTGAACTGCGGGTACTGCGCCAACGACTGGATGCCTGCATCGAAGCCTTGGCGCAGGAAATTCGCGAAGAGCAACTGGATCAGCCGCTCAGCTATCGCAATATGAAAGGCGTGGAAGCGAGAAGGAATTTCTTCGCCCTGTTGATGCACCTGTTCAACCATCAGACGCATCACCGCGGCCAGGTCACGACGCTACTGAGCCAGGCGGGTGTGGATGTCGGGGTGACCGATCTACTGATGTTGATCCCTGAAGAGCTATGAAATCAAACAAGCGCCGCAGCCAATGATGCGAGCACTCAAGTATCTGCTGATCGTCCTCGGCGCCGCTCTGTGCTCCGCTCTTGTGATTGCAGTGGCGTTTTTTCTGGTGAACATCGCCTCTACCGATGCGGATGCCACTTATGAACTCAGAGGCCGCTACAAGCCATCCACGGACGGCAAGACGTATCTGGTGATTGAACACGATAACGGTGGTGGCTGCGGGCCGCTCTCGGTAGATGGCAATCGCTGGTCTCACCTACTTCACGAGGCAGGGGAAGTCATGCCGGGGACGCGCACGATCCAGTGCGGCGGGGAGATCGATATCGAGATCAAACCCGGCAACATCTACTACTTCAATTATTGGGGGCCGTAGAAGCTGGAAGCGCCAGCGCGCTGCAAAGGTATCCTACGAGGCGAACTCCTACGACATAGCCTCAGGCCGATCTTGTAGGCGTCGCGCCCCGTAACGAACAGGCGTCAAAGCCCGGCCAGTTTCAGCCAGTGCGTGTAGAAACCCTCGGCGACCTGATTCAACGCCCTGACCTTCCCAGTCAAGTCTTCCCGCATGTCGGCGATGCTCTGCTGACTGGGCTGGCTGGCATCAAGCAGATGCGCCCAGTCGTCGAGCCAGAGTTCGATCAACGCCTCAGTCATTTCCGGATGCCCTTGCAACGCCAGCACCTTGTATCCCCAGGCGAAGGCCTGGTTGTCGCACCAGCGGCTGCTCAGCAGGGGCTGGGCGCCGTCGGGCAGCGCGAAGGTGTCGCCATGCCACTGGAAAATGCTGAACGCTTCAGGCAAATGCGCCAGCCAGGGGCTATCGGCTGCTTCTGAGCGACGCTGCATACTCTGCCAACCGGCCTCGGTGTAGGGCATACGGCGGATGGTGGCACCCAGTGCCTTGGCCAGCAGTTGGCCGCCCAGGCAGTGACCAATGATGGGAATGTCGCGCTCGATAAAACGCTGCAGCGCAGCCACTTCTTCGGCGATCCAGGGCAGTGGGTCGTTGACGCTCATCGGCCCACCCATCACGGCAACCGCCTTGGGCCGCTCCAGGTCGTAACCGCGCAGTTCACCCAGATCGACACGTAACACGTCGAAGCTGCAGCCACGCGCCTGCAGTACCTGCGCCAGATGGGCTGGCGGGCAATAATCGATATGAGTCAGGATCAGAACATCGGCCATGAGCACCTCCGCCGCGAAGTCTGCGCGAGAAGGATTGGCAAGTCGAGGTAGGCTGGGGTTTGAAGCCATCGGCCGGACAGCCGGCCGATGGTCTGAGCGGATGGACGTCGCTGCATCTAACGCATGGCTGACGCTTTCACCTCCTGTGTAACGCCCCAGCCATCCATCTTGCCGCCCAACGGGACGACGATGGACTCCAGGTCATGTTCAAAGGCGCCGATACCGGCATGGGTGGCGTACATCACTTTGCTGATTTGCAGGTGCCAGATACCGTCCTCACGGGCGGATATCTGGGCGTTGAGCGACTCGCCGCGAAAGTTTCTGGCCGCCATTCTGGCCCGTTCTTCGTCGGGAAAGATGGCGTAGAACTCGATCGGGTGAAACTGGGCGAAGTCGAATCCCCCTTCTTTCATCCGACGCAGCACCGACGTGCTGGAGTCTTCGTGGAAGGCTGTGCTCATAAACGACCCCCTCTCAGGCTATGGATGGATTAACCGCTTTCCCAATGCAACCGCCCTGTGGACGGTGTCGCGGCCCCAAGTGGCGCCGCCCCGAGAATCGAGCAGGTGCTCGATGTGTCTACTGCAAGCGTATCGACGACTGCCCGGCAGAACGCCGGACTGAAACCGTCTCCTGCAGAATAGTCGCTGAGCGAGAGATTCGCGTCGTGCGGAAAGCCTTTGTGACAAAACCGGCGACCAGCGGCAATTGGCCAGCCTGAACTCATGGGCGACTGAGCCAGCCCATCAGCCACCTGTTGATCCACCCCGGCGAGATCTGGCCCAGATTGAACAGCAACCCAAACTGCAGCCCCACCGGGCGATGCACTGTGCTGGCATGGGCCTGCTTCCAGGCAGCTTCAGCGATCTGCTCGGCCTCCAGACGCACGCCCAGGCGACGCATCACCGGCGGCCGCTGCGCCTGGCTGCGAACCATCGGCGTGTCGACGAATGGCGGCATCAGGTCACCCACACGGATGCCGTGTTCGCGCCACTCCAGTTCCAGCGCCTCGGTCAGACCGCGTACGGCGAACTTGCTGGCCGAGTAACTGGCGAGCTGTGGCACGCCGTAGAGCCCCGAGGCCGAGCCCATGTTGATCACCTGCGCCTCCGGCGTGGCCTTGAGATAGGCAAAGGCCGCGTGACAGAGGTTGAGCACACCGAGCACATTGATCTGTACCAGGCGCGTGTGCTGCTCCAGTTCGATATCGGCGAAGGCACCGGTGCGCAGAATGCCCGCGCCATTGAACAGCAGGCGTAGCTGGCCGCTGCTCTGCGTGCAGAAGTCGGCCAGGGCGGTTTTCACCGCCGCGGCATCGACCACATCCAGCTGCGCATGCCAGGCACCGCCCAGTTCCCTGGCCAATGCTGCCAGCGCCTTTTCATCGACATCGAGCAGTCCGACACGCCAGCCCCGTGTGTGAAACAGTCGCGCGGTGGCGGCGCCAATGCCCGATGCAGCGCCGCTGATGAGGATGTTGTTCATCACACGCCCCGTTCACGGAGAAAAGCCACCACGCGGGCAATGGCGTAATCCGCCGCACGCAACATGCCGACGTGCGCCTGGAACACGTGCCACAGCCCCGGATAACGCTCCAGGCGCACGTTCACCCCGGCCGCCTTGGCGCGCTCGGCCAGACGCAGGCTGTCGTTGAGCAGCAACTCATCTTCGCCCACCTGAATCAGCGTCGGCGGCAGTTGGCTGAGGTCGGCGAACACCGGTGACATGCCCGGGTCATTGCGCGGCAGGTCAGCCGGGCAATACAGATCGGCAGCCTGTTCGATCCAGCTGGGGTGGATCAGCGGATCGCCGGCGGGCGGCTCGTGCATCTGCTCGCCAGTGAAATCGGTGGCCGGCGAGAAGCACACCAGCACGGCGGGCGCCGGCAGGCCGAGTTCGATGATGCGCAAGCAACCGACCAGGCTCAGGTTGCCGCCAGCCGAATCACCACCAATGGCGATCTGCTGCGGCCGATAGCCCGCTTCCAGCAGCGCCTGGTAAGCCGCCACCACATCATCGCGCGCCGCCGGATAGGGATGCTCCGGTGCCAGGCGGTAATCCAGCGCGCAGACCTCCAGGGAGCCGCGCTTGGCCAGGCTGGCGCAGATGCCCCGGTGCGTATCCGGCCCACCGATCATGAAGGCGCCACCGTGCAGATAGAGCAGCACGCTGCCGCTGCTGGCAGGCGGTCGATGCCATTCGCAGGGGCGTCCGGCCAAAGTCGCAGCACTGCGGCTGACCCCACGAGGTGTCAGGGTGATGGTGGTGAGTGCACGCAGCACCCGACGCTGCCCGGGCACCGGCATCGGTGGCCGCACCAGGCCACGGAAGAACAGGCGCAGAAAGCCGCGCAACAGGCCACGCAGCAGCATCTGCTCGGCAGCGGGGGCTTTGAAATCAGCGGACGCAGTCATAGTCGGCAAGCTCCGGAGTACGGGTCATGAGGCGATAGGTGAAGGTGAAACCCGGCCAGTTGTTGGTGTTCTTGCCGGTAGCGGTCTTGTACCAGCTGTCGCAGCCCTGTTCCCATATCGTTCGATGAGTCGCCTGTTGCAACTCGGCGTTGTAGTGACGCTGTACCGTCGGACGCAGGTCAAGGTAGCGCAGCCCCTGCTCACGTAGCGCCTGCAGGCAGCCCAGCACGTAGGCGTACTGGCTCTCCAGCATATAGAGAATGGAGTTGTGGCCGAGGTTGGTGTTCGGCCCGTAGAGCAGGAACAGGTTGGGAAAACCGCTGACGCTGATGCCCTTGTAGGCTTCGGCCCCCTCCTTCCAGGCCTGGTTCAGATCCAGCCCATCGAGGCCACGAATACGCATCGGCGCGAGGAAATCGGTGGCGGTGAAGCCAGTGCCGTAGATCAGCACGTCGCAGGGATGCTCGCGGCCATCGGCCGTCACCAACGAATGTTCACGCACCTCGCGAATCGACGCGTCGACGATCTCGACATTGGCCTGCGCCAGCGCCGGGAAGTAATCGTTGCTGATCAGGATGCGCTTGCAGCCCATGGGATAGTCCGGCTGCAATTGCGCACGCTTGTCGGCTTCGGGCATCTGCCGCTGCAGATGGCGGGTGAAGCTGTGGCGAAACAGACGCATCAGCCAGGGAAAGCGGATGAAGGCCAACGCCCGGCCCTCGTGATGCAGGTATTGCAGGAGACGATCAGCGCGCTGCCACAACGGCAAACGACGTTTCAGGGCCACTTCCCAGTGGCGGTAAGTGCGATCCGGCTTGGCCAGCACATAGGCGGCCGAGCGCTGGAACAGGCTCAGACTGGCGACCTTGGGCTGGATATGCGGCACGAACTGGATCGCCGAAGCACCGGTGCCGATCACCGCCACGCGCTTGCCGGTCAGATCGAGATCATGTCGCCAGCGCGCCGAGTGAAAGGCCTCGCCACGGAAATGCTCCAGGCCGGGTAGCTTCGGGTAGGCCGGTCGATTGAGCTGACCGCAGGCACTGACCAGCGCCTGCGCCTCGATCACCTCGCCTGCCGCCAGCTCGACACGCCAGATACCGCGCACTTTATCGAATTCGGCACCGAGCACTTCGCTGTTCAGGCGGATGTGCGGACGCAGCCGGTGCTTCTCCACGCATTGCAGGATATAGGCATGGATTTCCGCCTGCGGCGCGAACTTGCGCGACCAGTCGTGTTTGGGCTCGAAGGAGAAGGAATACAGATGCGAAGGCACGTCGCAGGCGGCGCCCGGATAACTGTTGTCGCGCCAGGTGCCGCCGACCTCGCCGGCCTTCTCCAGCAGCAGGAAGTCCTCTTCACCGGCCTTGCGCAACTGCATGGCCAGGCCCAGTCCGGCAAAACCGCTGCCGATGATCAACACGCGCCAGGGCGCGTTCGTACGGGGGTTGTTATGCATTGTAGTAACCCGTTTATGGTGATGAGCTGATGCTACTTGCCTCGCCTCGCCCAGGTTATGGCATAGTCGGCCAGGATATTGTGATTTTCGGACAATCTATGTCAGCTCCCTGGCCCGCTCGACGCAGAATCATCAGCATCCAATTGCTCACCCAGCTCGGGCTCGACCTTGGCCTGAGCCTGGACAGATGCCTGCATGAAACCGGGCTCAGCCCGGTGCAGTTAGCCAGCCTGAATGGGGAGATCGAGGCACAGCGTGAACTGCAGTTGATCGCCAACCTGATCGAGGCGCTGCCCGAGGTCAGCGACCTTGGCCTGCAGGCCGGTCGGCGCTACCACCTGACCACTTACGGTGCCTGGGGCTATGCCATTCTCAGTAGCGCCACGGTGCGCCAGGCTGCCGAGCTGGGCCTGCGCTATCACGGTCTGACCTACGCCTTCACCCGCATCAGCCTGAGCGTGGATGACGATATCGCCAGCCTGAATTTCGACGACAGCGCCCTCCCCCCGGCGCTGCATGACTTCATCGTGCAGCGCGACATGCTCGGCGCCCTGGTGGTCGTGCGCGAGCTGCTGGGCAGCGCGCTACCATTGCTCGCGCTGGAGCTGCGCCAGCCAGCGCCGGCTGACGTCTCGCCCTTTATCGCCGCCTTCGGCCAAATGCCGCGCTTTGGCGCTGCGCACAATCGTTTGGGTTTTACCGCCAACCTGCTGGACAACCCACTGCCACGGGCCAACCCGCAACTGGTCAGTGCCTGCGAGCAGCAATGCCAGGCACTGCTGGCGCGCCATCAATGGCATCAGGGTGTGGCCGGGCGCGTGCGCCAGTTGCTGCTGCAATCGCCGGGGCAGCTCGCCGATATGGAGCAAGTCGCAGAACGTCTGCACCTGAGCAGCCGTACTCTGCGCCGGCGCCTGATCGAAGAAGGCACCAGCTTCCGCTCCCTGCAGGATGAAGTGCGCCAGGCACTGGCCGAAGAATTGTTGAACGCGGGTGGGCTGAGCCTGGAGGAAATCGCCGAGCGCCTGGGTTATGGCGAGCTGTCGAACTTCATCCACGCCTTCAAGCGCTGGAAAGGCATCACACCAGGGCGCTATCAACGCGAGGCGATGGTGTAACCGTAGGCCTTGGACTGTTCGCTGGCGCTACGAGTGGTCGGCATTCCGATCCACCCTACGAACTGTGGAGTCCCTGGTGCGCGCGGCGCACCCTACTTAAAACCCATGCGCCTGGATCTTGGCCCTTCGATACGCGCTTCATGTAGGGAGCGCCATGCGCACCGAGCCCCCCGCACAGAGGCAAGGTCTGTCGCAGTTTGAAAGTCATCTTCACGCTGACAACGCCCGAGCGCCGCGCTAGGGTGCGAGCCATGAACATCATCACGCTGCTTCTGCCCTACCAACCGCCCTGGGACTGGCAACAGTTCCATAGCCACTTTGCCTTGCGTGCAATTCCAGGGCTGGAGTCACTGAGCGCGGACAGCTACAGCCGCGGCCTCAGCATCGACGGCACACCCGGCTGGTTTCGGGTTGCCCCGCTGCCGGGGCAGAACGCGCTGGAACTGCGCTGCCGTCTGACCTCGCCCGCCCACCTGGATCAACTCGAACAACGCGTACGGCGCATGTTCGATCTCGACAGCGAGCCCGAAGCAATCGCTCTTCATCTGGGCGCTGATGAGTTGCTCGCGCCGCTGCTGCTAAGCAACCCCGGCCTGCGCCTGCCGGTGGCCTTCGACCCGTTCGAGCAGGCCGTGCGCGCCATCGTCGGCCAGCAGGTCACGGTCAAGGCGGCGGTCACCATCGTCGGGCGCTTGGTGCAGCGTGTCGGCACCTGGATCGAAACGCCGGAAACGCTGGGCATCAGCCATCTGTTTCCCTCGCCGCAAGCACTTGCCGAGGCAGACCTGACAGGCATCGGCATGCCCGGCAAACGCGTGCAGTGCCTGCAGCATTTCGCTGCGCGTATCGCCGATGGCAGCCTGAAGCTTGATCTGCAAGAAGGCAGCCTGGCACTGATCGAGCGATTGTGCGCCCTGCCCGGTATCGGCCCATGGACAGCCGAGTACATCGCCCTGCGCGCGTTCGGTGAGGCCGACGCGTTTCCGGCCAGCGATCTGGGCCTACTCAAGGCGCCAGTGTGGGGAACGGAAGGCATCGATGCACGCCGACTCAAGGCTCGCGCCGAGGCCTGGCGCCCCTGGCGGGCCTATGCGGCCGCACACCTGTGGCATAACTATTCGGGAGGCTGAACACCATGCACTACCGCTACCACGACAGTCCCATCGGCCCACTGTTTCTGGCGGCCGATGAAAGCGGCCTGCAACTGCTGTTGATGGAACTGGACAGCCGCCCCTGGCGTATCGAGGAAGACTGGCAGCCCGCCGGTCGCGAACTGGATGCCGTGTGCAGCCAGCTCGATGAGTACTTTGCCGGTAAGCGCCGTCAGTTCGAACTGCGTCTTGCGCCGAAGGGCACGGCATTCCAGCAATCGGTCTGGCAGGCGCTGCAAGCCATTCCCTATGGCCGCACCTGCAGCTACTCGGAGCTGGCCAATGTCATCGGCCGGCCGCAAGCCGTACGCGCGGTGGGAACGGCCAATGGCGCCAACCCGATCTCCATCATCGTGCCCTGCCATCGCGTGATAGGCCGTGACGGTAGCCTTACCGGTTACGCCGGTGGCCTGCCACGCAAGCAGCAATTACTGGAGCTCGAGGGTGTGTTACAGCCAACTCAGGTGCAGTTGGCACTATGAGCGAGGCGCGCCCCGGATGTCAGAACCTGTTCACGATCTGCTGCGCGTCGGCCATGCTGCGTTGAAACCACGCTCAAAATGCTCATTTACAACTCGTAAAGTCGAACGCGACTCCGAGCGTTTTTCGCCTGGTTTCGCCTTGCCTGGCTCTAGCTCGCGAGATCGTGAACAGATTCTCAGGGCGCACCGGCAGAAGCGGCTTCGGTCAGATCCTGACGTTGCCGCGCGGCCCCATCAACGCCCAGATGATCAGACCGATCACCGGCAGCAGCACGATCAGCAGAATCCAGAGAATCTTGATACCGGTCTCGGCGTTGCTCTTGACCACATTGATGATTGCCCAGATATCCAGGGCAAGGATGATCAGGCCGACCAGGCCATTGAGGGTGGAACCCATGATGACACTCCTGTGAGAAGGGTTGCCTTCTTAGGATAGTCGTCGGCGGGTGTGGGTTCCCTTCACATCAATCGTCCAATCGCGGAAAACGACTGGCGATATCGTCATCGGTGCGCACGGGGGATTCGTCACTGGCACTCAGGCGCACCACCAATGCATGCGGCTCCTCCCCCAGATCGAACCAGTACCGCGTGCCGGCTGGCAGCGACAGCAGGTCGCCCTTCTCGCCCTGCAGCACATAGACGTGGTCGTCGAGGTGCAGGCTGAGCTGGGCGAAACCACCGATGAACAACCAGCCACTGGCAGCCGTCTGTACCTGCTCGTCCAGGTGGCGTGCGCGCAGCTCCAGCTTCTGCGGGTGATTGCGCTGCAAATTGAACAGCTCCTGCTGCACATGGCCTTCCTCGCCCATCAATGCCTGCAGCCAGAGGCCATAGGCCGCGTCGAATTCAGCCTGCTCGCAGCCGGGGCGCATGGCCTGAGGCAGTTCGACCTGGCGATAGTCGATACCCGCCGAGGCCAGGGTGCTGGCGATGTCATCGGCGTGGTTCAGTACCTTGTTCGGCAGTTCCGGAGAGGTATGCAGATAGACGGCGAGGCTGCTCATGAAGGGTTCACTCGATTCAGGTCCGCTCGGGCGGCAGACGGGTGGCAATGATGAAGGCGGCGAGCAAGGCTACCAGACTGGCGATGGCAAACGTCCAGGCCGGGCCCAGACTCTTCCAGCTATAACCGGCATACAGCGCGCCCAATGCACCGCCGATCCCGGCCAGGCTGACATACAGCGCCTGAGCCTGACCCTGCTGGCGGTCGGCGAAACTGCGCTGCACGAAGTGGATGCACGCGGCATGGAAAGCGCCAAAGGTGGCCGCGTGCATGCACTGCGCCAGCAGCAGCACCGGCAGGTATTGAGCCAGATTACCCAGCAGCAGCCAGCGCACGGCGGTGATCAGGAAGCTGGCCAGCAACACCGCGCGTAGCGAGTAACGCTGCAGCAGCCGCGCCATGAGCAGGAACAGGAGAATCTCCGCCACCACCCCCAGCGCCCAGAACAGACCAATGGCGCCGCGGCTGTAGCCAACGCCCTCCAGGTGCAGGGTCAGGAAGGTGTAGTACGGGCCGTTGCTCAACTGCATCAGCCCGACGCTGATGTAGAACGCAAGGATGCCGGGGCGACGCAATTGGCGCAGAAAACCCTCCGGCTCCAATGTGTTCGGGCGCAGCACAGGCTGCGCATTGGGCACCCAGAAGCTGCTGACCACGATGCCGGCCATGATCACCAGCAGCGCTGCCGGATAGGCATCCAGGCTCAGCCATTCGAACAGCAGGCCGAGGCCGACCACGGCGACGATGAAACCGATGCTGCCCCACAGGCGGATCTGGCTGTAGCGCGCCGCCTGCTCGCGCAGATGGGCCAGGGTGATGACCTCGAACTGCGGCAGCACCGCATGCCAGAAGAAAGCGTGAGTGGCCATAATCAGCGCCAGCCAGGCGTAGCTCTGGCTGAAGAAGATGCCGGCGAAGCAAACCAGGGTGCACAGCGCGCCGAAACGCACGATCAACAGGCGCTGGCCGGTGTGATCACCCAGCCAGCCCCACAGGTTCGGTGCCAGGCAGCGCATCAGCATGGGAATGGCGATCAGCTCGCCGATCCGCGCCGGGGAAAAACCCAAGTGGTCGAAGTACAGCGCCAGGAATGGCGCCGTCCCCCCGAGCAGAGCGAAGTAGAAGAAGTAGAAGCCGGACAGTCGCCAGTACGGCAGGGCCGCGCTCATGCCGCCGCCCAGATCACAGCTGCGGCAGCACCGGCGTGGTGACACGCACGTCGGCGTTCTGCGCGCGGTGACGCAGCAGGTGATCCATCAGCACGATGGCCATCATCGCCTCGGCGATCGGCGTGGCGCGGATGCCGACGCAAGGGTCGTGACGGCCCTTGGTGATGACGTCTACCGGGTTGCCGTCGACGTCGATGGAACGCCCCGGCGTGGTGATGCTGGAGGTCGGCTTAAGCGCCAGGTGGGCGATGATCGGCTGGCCACTGGAAATGCCGCCGAGAATGCCGCCGGCGTTATTGGAGAGGAAGCCCTCCGGAGTCAACTCGTCGCGGTGCTCGGTGCCACGCTGGGCGACGCAGGCGAAGCCGGCGCCGATCTCCACGCCCTTGACCGCGTTGATGCTCATCAGCGCATGGGCCAGTTCGGCATCGAGGCGGTCGAAGATTGGCTCACCGAGGCCCGGCATGACGCCTTCGGCGACCACGGTGATCTTCGCGCCGACCGAATCCTGGTCACGGCGCAGCTGATCCATGTAGGCCTCAAGCTCCGGCACCTTGTCCGGATCGGGGCTGAAGAAGGCGTTCTCTTCCACCGAATCCCAGGTCTTGAACGGAATCTCGATGGGGCCGAGCTGGCTCATGTAGCCACGGATGACGATGCCCTGGCTGGCCAGGAACTTCTTGGCGATGGCGCCAGCGGCCACACGCATGGCGGTTTCGCGCGCCGAGCTGCGGCCACCGCCACGGTAGTCGCGGATGCCGTACTTGTGGTGATAGGTGTAGTCGGCGTGGGCCGGGCGGAACAGATCCTTGATCGCCGAGTAGTCCTTGGACTTCTGGTCGGTGTTGCGGATAAGCAGGCCGATGGAGCAACCGGTGGTCTTGCCCTCGAACACGCCGGAGAGAATTTCCACCTCGTCGGCTTCCTGGCGCTGCGTGGTGTGGCGACTGGTGCCCGGCTTGCGGCGGTCAAGGTCGCGCTGCAGATCTTCCAGGGAAATCTCGACACCGGGCGGGCAACCGTCGACGATGGCGACCAGCGCCGGGCCATGGCTTTCGCCAGCGGTGGTAACGGTGAACAGCTTGCCGTAGGTATTGCCGGACATGGGAAGACGCTCCGCGAAATTCAGCATCGACCTGCCACTGCGCAGGCCCGATTCACAAGGTGGGCGAGTATACCTGCCACCCACGTGCAGTTCACCCCGAACCTTGGCCAACCGAACGCGTCCAATGCCAGTCTGCCACTACCCTGCCCTCATCATGCTGCGAGCCCTGCTCTTGTCCCTCACCCTCGTTACCGGCCTGGCCCAGGCCACGCCCAGCACCAGCCAGCAACTGCCGATCAGCCTCGACACCGACCAGGGTACCCTGCGCGGCAGTCTGCTATTGCCGCAAAGCGACAAGCCCGTACCGGTGGCGCTGTTGATCGCCGGCTCCGGCCCCACCGACCGCGACGGCAACAATCCCGAAGGGGGCCATAACGATGCGCTGAAGAAGCTGGCGCAATTTCTGGCGCGCAATGGCATCGCCAGCCTGCGCTACGACAAACGCGGCGTAGCGGCCAGCCGTGCTGCAACGCCGGATGAACGTGGCCTCAGCGTCGAGCGCTACGTGGCCGATGCCGAAGGCTGGGCCGAGCAACTCAGAGAAGACCCGCGTTTCGATCAACTGATCCTGATCGGCCACAGCGAAGGGGCGCTGATCGCCAGCCTGGCTGCTCCCGGTAGCCAGGCCGATGCGCTGGTATCCATCGCCGGCCCCGCCTACCCCATTGGCCAGGTGCTGGACATGCAACTGGCCATGCGTTTGCCACCGCCGTTGCTGGACGAGAGCCGACACATCCTCGCCAACCTGATCCGCGGCAAACTGCAGCCCAAGGTGCCGAAGGAGCTGCAGGTGGTGTATCGCCCCAGCGTGCAACCCTACCTGATCAGCCTGCTACGCCAGGATCCGGCAGAGAACTTCGCCGCACTGCACATACCTGCCCTGATCGTGCAGGGCAGCCATGATGCCCAGGTCAGCCCGGACAACGCCGAGGTGCTCAAGCAGGCCAAGCCCGATGCCGAACTGGCGCTGATTCCTGGCATGAACCATGTCATGCGCATCACTCCCGCCGCGTGGAACGAACAGGTAGCCTCCTACAACGATCCGAAGCTACCCTTGGCCCGTGCACTGGGCGAACGGATCGTTGCCTTTATTCGCTCCAGTGCTGAGCAAAACGGTCGATAACAGATTGACGACACGATCAAGCACACAGGACGCCCATGAGCGAAAACCCAGCCCCGGAGGCGCAGGCCCCCGACGCCGAAGCAGTGGCAGGTGAAACACCTGCCGCGCCGCATCCCTGGACTGACCTGCCAGCCGAGCAGTTCAGCCTGCTGCGTCTGGCGCCCCTGCCGGTCGACCGGGAAGCCGGGCCGAGGCCGCTGCGTTTCGTCCAGTTCGGCCGGGTCGAGCGTCACGCCAAGGATCTGAGCCTGCTGCGCCTGACCATCCAGGTTCCGGGTCAGCGTCTGCACCGGCAGAATAACCTGCTGGAGGTGTGGGCCGATCACCAACGCAAGGAAGTCCGCTTCGGCCCGGACAAGGGCTTGAGCGTGGAGCCCGCCAATCGCGGTCTGGGGCGTTTTCTCATGGCTCAGGGCATTGCCTGGGCACGCCAGCAATACGCGCACTATCAGGTCGAGGGCGGCGCCCTGCCAACCAAGGACAACTTCAACGAAGCCGCCCGCGCCCGTCGAGACCACGCGCTGAAGGCGCAGGGCTTCACCATCGAGTACAGCGACCCATTGCAGCTCAAGCCTTTCTACAGCGCACCGCGGGTCAGCTCGCTGCATGGCGACTGGCATGCCGAGAAAGTGCAGATCATCGAGTTGCTGGATGCTGCCGCGATGCTGCAACAGGCCGATCAGAACCTGCAGGAGCAAGACATCAAGCTACGCAAGTTGGAAGACCGGCTCGAACGCTTCAAGCGCGAGGACAGCGGCCTGCGTTTCACTATCACCTGCCTGGTGGCCTTCAGCCTGTTTCAGGCGGGGTTGCTGATCTGGATCGCCACACGCTGACGGCCCTTGGTGCGCGCGGCGCACCCTACGTCAGCCGCAACTCCCGTAGGGTGCGCCGTGCGCACCGGCGAATCAGCCATTGATACGCGAACGAAACAACGCCTGATGCTCACGGCACTGCTTGGCCGCCAACAGGAATACGCCATGACCGCCGTGCTTGAACTCCAGCCAGGTGAAATCCACCTCGGGGTATAGAGCCTGCACGTGCACCTGGCTGTTGCCCACCTCGACGATCAGCACACCGCGCTCGGTGAGGTGGTCGGCGGCTTCGGCCAGCATACGCCGCACCAGATCCAGGCCGTCATCGCCACAGGCCAGGCCCATGGCCGGTTCGTGCTGGTATTCGTCCGGCATGTCGGCGAAATCCTCGGCATCGACATACGGCGGGTTGGACACGATCAGGTCGAAACGTTGCCCAGGCAACTCGGCGAAACCATCGCCCTGCACGCAATACACGCGCTCTTCCAGACCATGGCGCTCGATATTGAGATTCGCCACCTCCAGCGCATCGAACGACAGGTCGGCCAGCACCACTTCAGCCTCGGGGAATTCATAGGCGCAGGCGATGCCGATGCAACCGGAGCCGGTACAGAGGTCGAGCACACGCGCCGGCTCGCTCGGCAACCAGGGAGAGAAACGACGGTCGATCAGTTCGGCAATCGGCGAACGCGGCACCAGCACACGCTCATCGACCACGAAAGGCAGGCCACAGAACCAGGCCTCACCCAACAGATAAGCGGTGGGCACCCGCTCTTCGATACGACGCTTGAGCAGCGCCTGCAGGTGAGCGTGCTCGTCGTCTTCCAGGCGGCAGTCGAGGTAGGCGTCCGATATTTCCCAAGGCAGGTGCAGGGCACCGAGCACCAGCTGGCGCGCCTCATCCCAGGCGTTGTCGGTGCCGTGGCCGAAGAACAATTGCTCGGCCTGAAAACGACTGACAGCCCAACGGATGTAGTCACGCAGGGTGCGTAAACGGGTAGTGAGAGCAGTCACGGGCGGCCTCCGGGTGAAAAGTGCGGAAGTTTAGCCCAGTGCAGGCAGAAGGCACATGAACAGGTGGCAATCAGTGCTCTGATCGTGGCGGATCAGTCGCCATCCTTGCCCGGACGACGCAGCTCACGCAGCACGGCAATCGCGACGATGATGGAGAACAGTAGCCAGAAGAACGGGGAAAACTGCGGCAAGAACGACATGAGCAACTCCTTTTGCGTACGACTCCGAGCCCTTCGGAGTGGTTCCGATTCTGCTCCGCCAAGGGTGCCTGAGCAAGGAATGGCGCAATAGAGGTTCACAGACTGCGCTGGCAAGGGGACAATGGCACATCATCACCATCAGCCAGGAGCCCGAGATGTCCCATCCGCAAACCATGTTCCAGCTAACCGGTCGTGGCCACGCACCGGCCAGCCTGAGCAATGCGACCCTGCTGATCATCGATGCCCAAGAAGAGTACCGCAGCGGCGTACTCGCGCTCCCGGGCCTGGATCCTGCGCTGGCGGAAATCGCCAGCCTGCTGGCCGCCGCACGCAGCGCCGGCACCGCCATCGTTCACGTCAAGCACCTGGGTATCCCCGGCGGCCTGCTCGACCCCAGCGGCCCGCGCGGCCGTCACCTACCGGAAGTCGCACCACTCCCCGGCGAAATCGTGGTGGAGAAACGCCTGCCCAACGCCTTCGCCGGTACCGAGCTGCATGACCGCCTGCAGGCACTGGGACATCTCGACCTGATCGTCTGCGGTTTCATGACCCACTCCAGCGTCAGCACCACGGTCCGCGCCGCCAAGGACTATGGTTATCGCTGCACCATCGTCGATGCCGCCTGCGCCACCCGCGACCTGCCGACCCCTGACGGCGAGGTGATCACCGCGGCGGAAGTGCATCGCATCGAGATGATCGCCCTGGCCGACAACTTTGCCACTCGTGTGCCACAAGCCAAATCGCTGATCTGACGCCCTTCACAACAACGGCCGAAGGTACGGAACCCCAAACAGACTCACCGGTCATACCGCCGATAACCAAAAGGAAATCGGAATGAAGCTGTCCGACGATTTCGACGCACGCCGCCTGCGTCCACGCCAGTCCGGGAGCTGGCGTTTACGCCTGGGCGCCGCCCTGGGAGCACTGCTGGCTGCCTTCGGTATTCTGCTGTCGATGGCCGGCATCGCTTCGCTGGCCGGGCGTGCTCCAGTGCTCGGCACGCTCGGCGACTCCAACGGCGAAGCCATCGCCCTGCTCTCGATCGGCCTGCTGCTGTTTTGGCTGGGTATCGTCTTCTGGCGGCGCTGCCGCAGACGCCTACGCCGTCCCAGTGACCTGAGTCTGTCGCCTCATCTGATGAAAAAGCGCGACTGAAAGGCCATAAGCGAGGGTAAAAATAGCCAGGAGCCCTCATCGTCGCGCAGCGACGGCCCGCAGGGTGGCCGCCAGGGCCGGCAGGCCATAAAATACCCGCCTGTTTCGCGGAGCCACCGATGCAAGACGACGACCTTTCCCTGTTCCAGGCCGAGCTGCGCGGCGTCAAGCCGCTCAAGCACGACCGCGCCGACACCGGCAAACCCAAGACCGACCGCAAGCAGCTCAACACCTTGCGCCAGGCTGCGACCATCAGCCAGGGCGAGATCAAGGTGGATGGGCTGTCCGACCAGTTCGTCATCGACGTCGGCGCCGAAGACCCGCTGTACTGGGCCGGCAACGGCGTGCAGGAAGGCCAGATGCGCAAGCTCAAGCTCGGCCAGATTGCCTTCGAGGGCAGCCTCGACCTGCACGGTATGAGCGTCGAGAAAGCGCGCGACACCTTGTGGGAGTTTCTCGCCGAAGCCACCAAGCTGGAGATTCGCTGCGTGCGCGTCACCCACGGCAAGGCGGTGCGCATGGATGGCCGCAAACCGATGATCAAGAGCCACGTCAACACCTGGCTGCGCCAGCACCCGCAGGTACTGGGCTTCACCTCCTGCCTGGCCAAGCATGGCGGCACTGGCGCGGTGTACATCATCCTCAAACGCACCATGATGGATGGTCGCGACGAATAAGCGCAGGCCTGGCGCACTTGTCAGGCCGACATCGGCGCCCTACCCTGCGCCCACTCGATACCCAACAGGATTTTCCATGTCCCTGGAACAACACTACACCGCGATCTTAGGCCAGCTTGGTGAGGACGTTTCCCGCGAAGGTCTGCTGGACACGCCCAAGCGCGCCGCCAAGGCCATGCAGTACCTTTGCCGCGGCTACCAGCAGACGCTGGAGGAAGTCACCAACGGCGCACTGTTCAGCTCCGACAACAGCGAAATGGTGCTGGTGAAGAACATCGAGCTGTACTCGCTGTGCGAGCATCACCTGCTGCCGTTCATCGGCAAGGCGCACGTCGCCTACATCCCCAACGGCAAGGTGCTCGGCCTGTCAAAGGTGGCGCGCATCGTCGACATGTTCGCCCGCCGCCTGCAGATTCAGGAAAATCTCAGTAGGCAGATCGCCGAAGCAGTCGAGCAGGTCACCGGCGCCCTCGGCGTGGCGGTGGTCATCGAGGCCCAGCACATGTGCATGATGATGCGCGGCGTGGAGAAGCAGAACTCCTCCATGGTCACCTCGGTGATGCTTGGCGAATTCCGCAACAACCCAGCGACTCGCGGCGAGTTTCTCAATCTGGTTCGCTAACAGGCCGTGGAAAAACTATCTGCGTTGGCAATCCTGCGTTAAAAACGACCTCGGAATGCTCATGTACAACTCGTACACTCCGCTTCCTCGGTCGTTTTTGCCTTGTCTTGCCTGCCTCGCCTACGTTTTTCAGCAGCCTGCTGAGCCAACCCCATCGACGACGGCCGTTCACTGCAGCGAACGGCCGTCGCTATTTTCAGGAGTGCAAACCATGTTGCTCAAAGCCCTTCGTATCGGCCTGGGCCAGATCGTCGTGTTCGTCGATTGGATCAGCCGTCCGCGCAAACTCAAACGCAGCCCAGAGGCCCAGGCCGAAGTACAACGCGCCACGTCCGACCTGGCGCTGTACCAGTTCCACGCCTGCCCGTTCTGCGTCAAGGTACGGCGCAGCCTGCATCGTCTGAACCTGCCGGTGGAATTGCGCGACGCCAAGAACGATGCCGGGCATCGTCAAGCGCTGGAGCAGCAAGGCGGCCGCATCAAGGTGCCCTGCCTGCGTATCGAGGAAAACGGCCAGAGCACCTGGCTGTATGAGTCGAAGGCGATCATCGCCTATCTGGATCAGCGCTTTGCGGGCTGACTCAACGCCGCGCTAAACGAGAATTGCGGTGCGCGCGGCGCACCCTACGTGAGGTGCGCCGCGACGGGTATTACTGCTGCAGTTCCTGCTCGGTGAACAGACCGTCGAACAGCATCGAGGTCAGGTAGCGTTCGCCGGAGTCGGGCAGAATCACTACGATGGTCTTGCCCTGCATTTCCGGCTTCTCGGCCAAACGTACTGCCGCCACCATTGCTGCACCACAGGAGATGCCGCAGAGGATGCCTTCCTCGCGCATCAGGCGCAGGGCCATGGCCTTGGAGTCCTCATCGGCCACTTGCTCGACTTGATCGACGATGGAGAGATCGAGGTTCTTCGGTACGAAGCCTGCACCGATACCCTGGATCTTGTGCGGCGCCGGCTTGACCTCCTCGCCCGCCAGCGTCTGGCTGATCACCGGTGAGCCCACCGGCTCAACGGCAACCGAAAGAATCGGCTTGCCCTGGGTCTTCTTGATGTAGCGCGAGACCCCGGTGATGGTGCCGCCGGTGCCGACGCCGGCCACCAGCACATCGATGGCGCCGTCCGTGTCGCGCCAGATTTCCGGGCCGGTGGTCTTTTCATGAATAGCCGGGTTGGCCGGGTTCTCGAACTGCTGCGGCAGGTAATAGTCCGGGTTGGCAGCAGCCAGTTCGCTGGCCTTTTCGATAGCGCCTTTCATGCCCTTGGCCGGCTCGGTCAGCACCAGTTCGGCACCAAGCGCCTTGAGTACCTTGCGTCGCTCCAGACTCATCGAGGCCGGCATGGTCAGCACCAGCTTGTAGCCGCGTGCGGCGGCGACGAAGGCCAGGCCAATACCGGTGTTACCGGACGTTGGCTCGACGATGGTCATGCCCGGCTTGAGCACACCGCGCTCTTCGGCATCCCAGATCATGTTGGCGCCGATACGGCACTTGACCGAGTAAGCCGGGTTGCGGCCTTCGATCTTGGCCAGGATGGTCACGCCTTTCGGCCCCAGACGATTGATCATCACCAGCGGCGTGTTGCCGATGGCTTGGGAGTTGTCAGCGAAAATGCGGCTCATGGTGTATCGGTTCCTTGTCATGAGGGAGCCAGTCAGCCTATGCCTGATCCCCCTATGCGTCCAGCATCGATAGGTCGAACTATGCTCCGACCAGCACAGTCCACTGACCAGGATCAAGCCTGACGGATACGCCCGATGAAACGCCGCTACAGCCTGCCGCTATGGATCTGCCTCAGCCTGCTCGCCCTGTTGCTGCTGTTACACATTGCCCTGCCCTACGTGATCCGCGACTACCTCAACGACAAGCTCGCGGACATGGGCGATTACCGTGGCCAGATCGAGGATGTCGATCTGGCCCTGTGGCGCGGCGCCTACCGCATCAATGGACTGAGCATCGTCAAGGATCAACGCGATGTACCGGTGCCTTTCGTCAACGCGCCACAGATCGACATCGCGCTGAGCGGAGCCGACCTCTGGCGCAAGCGCGCCGTGGTGGCCAGGGTGGTGTTCGAGAAACCCGAAGTGAACTTCGTCGACGGTGAAGGCAGCGACGATAGCCAGACCGGTGAAGGCGTCGACTGGCGCGAGCAATTGAACAAGCTGCTGCCGATCACCCTCAATGAAGTGCGCGTGATTGACGGCACGCTGGGCTTCTATAACTTCAACGCCTCACCGCCGGTGAAAATCCAGGCCAACGCCATCGAAGCCAGCCTCTACAACCTGACCAACGTGGCCGATGAACAAGGTGATCGCGTTGCCCGTTTCGAAGGCACCGCCCAACTGCTCGGCCATGCGCCGCTGGAGGCCTCGGCGGTATTCGATCCCTTCCACAACTTCGAGGATTTCGAGTTCCGCGTGCGTGCCACCGACATCCAGCTAACCCGGCTCAACGACCTGGCCAATGCCTACGGCAAGTTCGACTTCAAGAGCGGCAGTGGCGACCTGGTGGTCGAAGCATCCGCCGAGGATGCCCAGCTCAGCGGCTATATAAAGCCGCTGTTGCGCAATGTCGAAGTGTTCGACTGGCAGCAGGACGTGGAGAATCAGAACAAGGGCTTCTTTCGTTCGATATGGGAAGCCCTGGTTGGCGGCAGCGAGAAACTGCTGAAGAACCAGCGCCAGGATCAGATCGCCACCCGCGTTGAGCTCAGCGGCAGCACGCGACAGCAGAACATCAGTGCCTTCCAGGCCTTCATCGGCATCCTGCGCAACGGCTTCGTCGAAGCCTTCACTCCCCGCTACGAACGCCCGCCACCTCAGCAAGACGGTAGCTAGCGCGTAGTCAAGATCAGCAGTGACCGCCCATTCAGTGACTGAATACTGCGTCTGCGTTCACAGCCACCGGAGCGGCGCGTTATAGTCGCGGTCTGAATTTCTGCTGCGGGTCGGCCCCGCGCGTTACCGTTCCGAGGATTTTCCGATGAAGTTCGAAGGCACCCAGTCCTACGTCGCCACCGACGACCTCAAGCTCGCGGTCAACGCCGCCATCACCCTGCAGCGCCCACTGCTGGTCAAGGGTGAGCCGGGCACCGGCAAGACCATGCTCGCCGAGCAGTTGGCCGATGCCTTCGGCGCCCGCCTGATCACCTGGCACATCAAGTCCACCACCAAGGCGCACCAGGGTCTCTACGAATACGATGCGGTCAGCCGCCTGCGCGACTCGCAGCTCGATTCCGACAAGGTTCACGACGTTCGCAACTACATCAAGAAAGGCAAGCTGTGGGAGGCGTTCGAGTCCGACGAGCGCGTGATCCTGCTGATCGACGAGATCGACAAGGCCGACATCGAGTTCCCCAACGACCTGTTGCAGGAACTCGACAAGATGGAGTTCTACGTTTACGAGACCAACGAGACGATCAAGGCCAAGCAGCGCCCGATCATCATCATCACTTCGAACAACGAGAAGGAACTGCCAGACGCCTTCCTGCGCCGCTGCTTCTTCCACTACATCGCCTTCCCAGATCGCGACACGCTGAAGAAGATCGTCGACGTGCACTACCCCAACATCAGCGGCGAGCTGGTGGCCGAGGCGCTGGACGTGTTCTTCGACGTGCGCAAGGTACCGGGCCTGAAGAAGAAGCCTTCGACCAGCGAACTGGTGGACTGGCTCAAGCTGCTGATGGCCGACAATATCGGCGAAGCCGTGCTGCGCGAGCGCGACCCGACCAAGGCCATCCCGCCGCTGGCTGGCGCCCTGGTGAAGAACGAGCAGGATGTGATGTTACTCGAGCGCCTGGCCTTCATGGCACGCCGCGCCTCGCGCTGAAAATCGGGCTGCTGCGCGTCGGCCAGCGCCTTTGTAGGGTGGGTTAGCGAAGCGTAACCCACCAACCAGCCGTCAGGCTGGCAAGCATGATGTCGACAGCATCAACGGTAGGTTACGCCGCTACGCGACTAACCCACCCTACGGATTACCCCGAGGGCATAGACAATGCTGCTCAACCTGTTCAACGAAATGCGCGCGGCCAAGGTGCCGGTGTCGGTGCGCGAGCTGCTCGACCTGATCAACGCGCTCAAGCACAACGTCGTGTTCGCCGACATGGACGAGTTCTACTACCTGGCGCGCGCAATCCTGGTGAAGGACGAACGTCACTTCGACAAGTTCGACCGGGCCTTCGGCGCCTACTTCAAGGGCCTGGAAAACCTCAACGAACACATCGAGGCGATGATCCCCGAGGAATGGCTGCGCAAGGAATTCGAGCGCCTGCTGACCGATGAGGAGAAGGCACAGATCCAGAGCCTCGGCGGCCTGGACAAGCTGATCGAGGAGTTCAAGAAGCGCCTTGAGGAGCAGAAGGAAAAGCACGCCGGTGGCAACAAGTGGATCGGCACCGGCGGCACCAGCCCATTCGGCTCAGGCGGCTACAACCCGGAAGGCATTCGCGTCGGCGATGCCGGCAAGCGCCAGGGCAAGGCTGCCAAGGTATGGGATCAGCGCGAGTACAAGAACCTCGATGACCAGGTCGAGCTGGGCACCCGCAACATCAAGGTGGCGCTGCGCCGCCTGCGCAAGTTCGCCCGCCAGGGCGCTGCCGAAGAGCTCGATCTTGACGGCACCATCGACCACACGGCCAAAGATGGTGGCCTGCTCAACATCCAGATGCGCCCGGAACGGCGCAACACGGTCAAGCTACTGTTGTTGCTGGATATCGGCGGTTCGATGGATGCCCACGTCAAGGTCTGCGAAGAGCTGTTCAGCGCCTGCAAGACCGAGTTCAAGCATCTTGAATATTTCTACTTCCACAACTTCATCTACGAGAGCGTGTGGAAGAACAACATGCGCCGCACCAGCGAGCGCACCTCGACGATGGATCTGCTGCACAAGTACGGCGCCGACTACAAGGTGGTGTTCGTTGGTGATGCGGCCATGGCGCCCTACGAGATCACCCAGGCCGGCGGCAGCGTCGAGCACTGGAACGAGGAAGCCGGCTACGTCTGGATGAAGCGCTTCACCGAGAAATTCAAGAAGATCATCTGGATCAATCCCTATCCCAAGGACACCTGGAACTACACCGCCTCCACCGGCCTGGTACGCGAACTGATGGAAGAGCGCATGTACCCGTTGACCCTGCAAGGGCTGGAAGATGGCATGAAGTACCTGTCCAAGTAGGGCATCGAGCCACCACGAAAAACGCCGCGAAACCTGCAAGGGGTTCGCGGCGTTTTTTGTAGCCCGGATGCAATCCGGGAGCGCTTGTAAGGCTGGGCCCCGGATTGCATCCGGGCTACGGGTTTTCAGCGCTTGTCAGCGTCGTCCGACTTGTTCAGATCCATCACCGTCTGTGCTGGCGTCTGCACCGGCGCCTCCGGCTTGCTCTCGGCAGCCGCAGCGACAGGCGCACTCACCTCTTCGCTCGGGGTTTCCTTCTTGCGCAGGCCAATGCGCTTGAACAACCATCCGCCCACGACCACCGGGATGAACCAGAACTTCTTCAGCAGTACCAGCAGCATGGCCAGCAGACCGGTCTTCGCTGCCACCTTGCCCGCGACCAGTGCACCCAGGCCATAAGCGGCGACGGTGTCCAGATCCGGGTCGAATTCGGCATAACGCTGCCCCGGGTTGAAATCGGTCGCCACCAGCACGGCCGGTACGCTGGCCTCGATTTCAGCCAGTTGATCCATATTGGCGACGAAATTCAGCACCAGCACACCCTTACGGCCAAGCACACGGATGTTGTAGTTCAGGGTGTTGAGCTCGCTCTCACCGAACTTCAGTTCCTTGGCCCAGTGCAGTTTCTTGCCCGCAGCATCATAGTGCGGTGCGGCAGCCCAGCCGACCAGTTCGACGGCCTCATAGCCGTTTTCCTCACGCCAGGTGTTGGCCTCGCGCATGTCGGCCTGCATGTCCTTGAGCATGTCGCTGTAATCGATATCAGCGGCATCCTCGTCGGAGACATAGCCGCTGTCTTCATACTCGACGGTCACACCCCAGGATTCATCGGCCAGTGGCGACACACCAGCCGGCAGGATCATGCCCAGCGGCGGAACATCATCCGGCGGGTTGCCCCAGCCGTCGACGAGCAGACGCTGGGCATTCTCGCCGTCGAGAAACACCAGCGAATCAGGAAGATTGAGGGTGGCCAGGTCATTGCCCAGAACGATGCGCCCAGTCTTGAACTCCAGGCTGGCAACGAATTCCTCAGGGCTGATCCACTGCGCCGAGTCATCGGTTTCGACACCCTCTTCGGTGACCACAGCGTTTTCCGGCTCGGTCTCGGGGTTGGCATAGGCAGCGGACATGAATGGCAGGACAGCAGCCAGCGCGGCTGCCAGGATCGAATCCTTGATCGACATGAAAACTCCAGTAATGCGAGGGGTAAATGTAACGTCGTATTACATTAACACGCCCCGCCTCGCATTCAGGCGAACTAGCGCAACTTTTTGCGGACTGCCATGCACGGAAGGCCGCTCTAAGAGCCTGCTCAAAGTCTCGCGAGCTAGAGCAATGCAAGGCGAAAACAGGCGAGGACGCGGAGTTTACGAGCTGTAAATGAGCAGTCCGAGCCTGTTTTTAACGCCGCAGCGCCGACGCGCAGCAGACTTTGAACACGCTCTAAGGGCCGTCGCTGCGCAGCCTCAAAAACTTCTCCCAGAAGTTTTTGCCTTCAGCGCCAGTGTCGCTGTTGCGCTCGCCGGGTTTGCCCGGCCCCGAACATCCAGCTGAACAGCAGTACCAGCAGCTCCACCAACCAGGCCAGCAGCACGGCGCAGATCACGCCCCAGAGAATCGCATCCGGGGTGAACAGTACCTGATAGCGGTACGCCTGCAGGGTTTCGCTGAACAACTCATGATCGGCGCCCGTCGCCAGATGCCAGGCCTGGGCGTACCAAGGCCCCTGCATGGCCAGCCATTCACGCTCCAGCAAGGCCGCACGCTGCACCAAATGGCCGACACTGCTGGCATCGCTGCGCATCACCGGATCGTCGCTGACACGGTAATGCGCCACCAGAGCGTCCATATCGCCCTTGAAGAACTTCTGCGCGGTGTCCTGAAAACCTTTGAGGCTCTGCTGCGACTCCAGGCGATGGGCCTCGACCCGCTTGGCATAGTCATCGATGAAACCCGGCACCTGCACGCCGAGCAGCAGGCCGAAGGCGAACAACGTCAAACGCAGATAGCTTCTCAGCATGAAGTCAGGCCTTGCCGTGAGTGATGCATTCGCCGCGGCGCCACAGGCGCCATTCGCCTGGCTGGTACAGCGACCATTGTTCGTTATCGGTCAACGGCTCGGTGGCGATGACCGTGACCACGTCATTGGGTGTGGTTTCCGCCTGGAAGTCCACCTTCAGATCGGCGTCCTTGAGCTGCGCCGGGCCGAATGGCGCGCGGCGAGTAATGTGCGCCAGCTTGCTCGAGCAGAAGCTGAACAACCAGTCGCCATCGCTGAGCAGGCAGTTGAATACGCCGAGCTGGCGGTATGCCGCACACGAGGCGACCAACACCGGCAACAGCATTTCCACCGAGACCGGTTCGGGAAAGGCGCGGCGCACCCGGTTGAGCAAGTCGCAGAACGCCGCCTCACTGTCGGTATCACCCACCGGCCGATAGAAGCTGCTCGAGCCCTGCAGCCCGGCCAGTTGACCGTTATGCGCGAAACACCAGTTGCGCCCCCACAACTCACGCGTGAAGGGATGGGTGTTGACCAGGCAAACCTTGCCGACGTTGGCCTGACGAATATGGCCGATCACCACCTCGCTCTTGATCGGATAGCGCTGCACCAGCTGCGCTACCTCGGACTCGCTACTCGCTTGCGGATCCTGAAACACACGCAGGCCACGGCCTTCGTAGAAGCCGATACCCCAGCCATCGCGATGCGGGCCGGTACGGCCACCACGCTGCATCAGCCCGGTAAAACTGAAAACGATATCGGTGGGGACGTTGGCGCTCATGCCGAGCAATTCGCACATCGGGTCAAATCTCCTTGCTGAGCACAAGACGCAGTTGCTCGGCTTCGGCCTGCAGACGCGCCTCGATTCGCTTGCGGCCCAGTGGCAGAAAACGCACCAGCAAACGCCAGAGCAAGGCTGGCAGATCACCGGGTCGCCGTGGAATCAGGTGCAGATGCAGGTGGGGTACATGCTGGTTGGAATCAGGGCCATCGTTGATCACCAGGTTGATGCCTTCACGACCGTAGCCGGCAGTGCGCAAGGCCGCGGCGATTCTGTCGGACAGCGCCAGCAGGCGGTCACGCACGCCTGCGGGCAGATCCTTGAGAAACGGCGCATGGGCACGGCTGACGATCAGAACATGTGCAGGGCGCATGGGAAAGATATCCAGCAGGACGATGAAATCATCATCCTGATACAGCTGATGCGCCGGTAATTGGCCGGCGGCAATGGCACAGAACACACAAGTCATGAGGCCTCCATCCGTGATGGCCTCATGCTGAACGGCTAAGCGAATGGCTGCAAGGGGTCAGATACGCGGTTCCACCCGGCCACCGCGCTCGTAGCGGTGTTCCAGACGCTCATCGCCCTGATCCATCAGCTCACGCAGGGTTCGCGGGTCTTCGTCTTCTGCCACGGGTTGCTCCTGCCGGCCCTGCCACCAACGCTCGATTGGCCAGCGGATGGCGACGAATACCAGGTAGACCGCGAAAGCGATCAGGCAGTAGAGGGTCAGATCAGCGACTGCGCGCCAAGCGTTGTTACCGACTTTGAGCAGCACATCCATGGCCGTGACCGCGATGGCCGGGGCGAACAGGTCACGCGACGGGTCGACGATGGTCGGGCTCAGCAGCAGGACTGCCACCAGCACCCGCAGCGGCTCGCGCAGGTAGCGCCACATCCAGCGGGTCATGCGCATCCATACCAGCAGGCAGCCCAGCGCGGCGACGCCGTAGGCGGCCCAGGCCAGGAGGTAGTCGTTTTCGTTCATCATAAGCAGGTGCCGGCATGGCAGGTCTGGCAAAGGGGCGCTTATGATAGCGGCTTTTACTCGGCTCGGCGCCCCTGCCGGGCACTTCTGAAAACCTGGCCGATCCCGTGCGCGCGCGTTTCAACGCAGCGATGCCCATACCGGTTGTTTTTCGAACGTGCCCCGAGCGCCGCCCACCCGCTTTGGAGTTGCGCCATGACCTCTGCCCCCCTCGCCCGCCAGGAAGCCGGTAACGATCCCTATCACTGGCTGGCAAACCGCGACACCGACGAAGTGCTGGCGTATCTGCAGGCGGAAAATGCGTATCTGGATGCCGTGCTGGAACCGCAGCAGGCACTGCGCGAGAAACTCTTCGAAGAGATCAAAGGGCGCATTCGCGAAACCGATCTGTCGCTGCCCACGCCCTGGGGCGACTACCTGTACTACCAACGCACCACGGCTGGCGACGAGTACCCGCGCCATTACCGCTGCCGTCGCCCGTCAGACGGCGCTCTGGAGGTGGATGCCGCCAGCGAAACCATGCTGCTCGACCCCAACGCACTGGCGGACGGCGGCTTCCTGGCCATCGGCGCCTTCAGCATCAGCCCCGATCAGCGGCGCCTGGCCTACAGCCTCGACACCAGTGGCGACGAAATCTACCGCCTGTTCGTCAAGGAGCTGGAGGATGGCTCAATCAGCGAGCTGCCCTTCGATGACTGCGACGGCAGCATGACCTGGGCGAACGACAGCCAGACGCTGTTCTTCACCGAGCTGGACGACACCCATCGTCCTTGCAAGCTGCATCGTCACCGCCTGGGCACACAGACCGCCGACCTGGTGTTCGAGGAAGCCGACGGCCGCTTCTTCCTGCATTGCTACCGCTCCAGCTCCGAACGCCAGTTGATCCTGCAACTGGGCAGCAAGACCACCAGCGAAGTCTGGGTGCTCGATGCTGAACAACCGCAGGGCGATTTCATCTGCCTGGCGCCACGTGAAGAGAATCACGAATACGATGCCGACCACGGCATGCTGGACGGCCAGTGGTGCTGGTTGATCCGCAGCAACCAGAGCGGCATCAATTTCGCCCTTTACCGCGCAAGCGAGGCGACCCCACAGCGCGCGCACTGGCAGCAGATCCGCGCCCATGATCCGCAGATCATGCTCGAAGGCGCCACCCTCAACCAGCGCGCCATCGTACTCGCCCTGCGTGAAGGCGGTCTGCCGGTGCTGGAAGTACAACCGCAGGGCGCTGCCAGCTATCGCGTGCAACTACCGGATGCCGCGTACAGCCTCTACGTGCAGGACAGCCTGGAGTTTCACAGCGATGTGATTCGCCTGCGCTATGAGGCTCTCGGCCGCCCAGCGCAGGTACGCCAGCTGGAGCTGGCCACAGGTGCACAGCGGGTGCTCAAGCAGACGCCAGTAGAAGGCCCATTCGACGCGGATGCCTACGAAAGCCGTCGTCTGTGGGCGAGCGCTGCCGATGGCACGCAGGTGCCGATCAGCCTGGTGGCGCGCCGCGAGGTATTCGCTGCAAGCACACCGGCACCGCTCTATCTCTATGGCTACGGTGCTTATGGTGAAAGCCTTGATCCGTGGTTCTCCCACGCGCGCCTGAGCCTGTTGGAGCGCGGTTTCATCTTCGCCATCGCCCACGTACGCGGCGGCGGCGAAATGGGCGAAGCCTGGTACCGGGCCGGCAAGCTGGAGCACAAGCAGAACACCTTCGATGACTTCATTGCCTGCGCTGAATGCCTCATTGCCGAAGGGCTGACCAGCTCGCAGCAATTGGCAATCAGTGGTGGCAGCGCCGGCGGCCTGCTGATCGGCGCGGTCATCAACCAGCGGCCAGAGCTGTTCGCCGCAGCGATTGCCGAAGTGCCCTTCGTCGACGTGCTCAACACCATGCTCAACCCGGATCTGCCACTGACGGTCACCGAATACGACGAATGGGGCGACCCCAACCAGAGCGAAGTGTTCGAGCGCATCAAGGCCTATGCCCCCTACGAGAACGTGCGCGCGCAAGCCTATCCGGCGATCCTGGCAGTGGCCGGCTATAACGACAGTCGAGTGCAGTACTGGGAAGCCGCCAAATGGGTCGCCAAGTTGCGCGCGAACAAGACCGACGACAACCTGCTGCTGCTCAAGACCGACCTCGGTGCCGGCCACGGTGGCATGAGCGGGCGTTATCAGGGCATCAAGGACGTGGCGCTGGAGTACGCGTTTGTATTGCGCGTACTGGGGATTACCGCCGCAGCGTGACGGGCAGACCGGCAAGACCAGCAAGCAACCTGCGCTCGGTCAATCCTGCTTGCGCTGCCCATCCAGCCCCTGGCTGTTGCGGCGCAGCTGTTGATCCAGTTGTGGAATCGGCTGATCGCCAGTGGATTTCGGCGCAGCCCCAGGGGGCGTTTGTCCCTGGGGCGGTGGCAAGAGGGGCGCCGATCCCTGGCGCTTGATCGTATTGGGCGTGGACGGCTGGCCGTAAGGCTGTGGCGTCGCAGTGCCCGGCGCACCTGCTCCAGGCGTGGACGGCATGCGCATCGGCTCCTGAGCCCAGGCCAGACCGCCAAGGCTGGAGGCCAGAATCATCACGACAAGCAGAGGGAAGCGCATGACATATCTCCTGTGCAGCTGGCTTTCGTTCTATTCTGGCAACATATCCAGTCAAGCGTTCACCTTCCGATAACAGGTTCTGTCATGAGCACCAGCAACAACCGCTACTACCTGTCCGCCCAGGCCGAAGAAGGCTACCGGCAGAAAGCGCTGAAAATGTACCCCCATGTCTGCGGCCGCTGCGCCCGCGAGTTCTCTGGCAAACGCCTGAGCGAACTGACCGTGCATCATCGCGACCACAACCACCACAACAACCCGGCAGATGGCTCCAACTGGGAGCTGCTGTGCCTGTTCTGTCATGACAACGAACACTCGCGCTACACCGACCAGCAGTATTTCGCCGAAGGCTCCACCGCCAGCCCTCAGTCCGCCAAATCGACCTACAAGGCCTTTGGCGATCTGGCCAGCCTGCTGAAAAAGGACTAGGGCCTGACAGTCAGCGCCGTATAATCGGATCTTTTGCGAGTGCCACCGTGGCCAACAAGAGATACGCCTGCATCGGCCTGTTCAATCCGAAATCACCGGAAAATGTCGGTTCCATCATGCGTGCGGCGGGCTGCTATGGCGTCAGCTCGGTGTTCTACACCGGCACCCGCTATGACCGCGCCAAGGATTTCATCACCGATACCAAGAAGGTTCACCAGGATATCCCGCTGATCAACATCGATGATCTGCGCAAGATCCTGCCGCTGGGCTGCACACCGGTGGCGGTAGAACTGGTCGATGACGCCCGCGCCCTGCCCGCCTACACCCATCCCGACCGGGCGCTGTACATCTTCGGCCCGGAAGACGGCTCACTGCAGCAGGAGATTCTCGACTGGTGTGGCGGTGAAGTGGTGTACATCCCGACCCAGGGCTGCATGAACCTCGCAGCCACGGTCAATGTGGTGCTCTATGACCGCTTGGCCAAAGGCAACAACACCCGCTCCGGCCCCTTGTTCTGACTCGAACCGCTGGATAGGGGCCGGAGCGGTAGTGCTCAACGCAGCAAACGCGTATCCAGCGTCTTCGACGGCCCACCAATGACGTTCTCGGTGATGTCGATGAAGTCCTTGGTGCTGACCTTGTCCAGGCGCATCAGGCCACGGGTGACGTCGTCCAGGGACATATTTCCCTTTTCCTTGGTCTTCTGCCGAATCTCCCGATCCAGCTCCTGCAACAACAGCACGGCCCGCGCGGTAACCGGGCCGCTGGCATTGTCGGTACGCAGGCTGTTGACCGGTTTGCTCCAGCGAATCAGTTGCTCGCGGATCTTCTGATAACGATCCTCACTGATACCGCCCGCACGACGCACCAGCTCGATGGCGTAGTACTCGGCCAGGCCCTCGGCGATCCAGTCACTGCGGTCGCGCCCATAGATACGGCCGAACACATGCACCAGCTCATGCACCAGCGAACTGGTGCCGTTCTCGCTCACCAGCGGCCGATCCGCATGCATGAAATAGGAGTTGGAGGCAGACAGGCCGCCGCGCCACATCGGATCACCCGCGCCAACGATCAGCAGCTTGTCCGGGTCACGCGGGAACACCTGCTGCATCTGCGGCCAGACAAAGGTGAGGAAGGTCATCACATCCATGCGCCGCATGCCCTCGCCCACCGGCGCGGCAATCGCCACCTCGGTGTCGCCCAGACGAGTGCGACGGGTACCCAGCTTGCCTGCGAGCATCCAGCCGGTGGGACGATCGAACTTGCGCTGCGGGTTGTCGATGCGGAAACGATTCTTGCCGATACGCGGCCAGCCGGTCTCCACGCTCTTCCAGCCCTGGGGCAATTCGAACTGCAGGCGCGCTACCAGATCGGTCTTGTCCACCTGGTCGAGCACGGCGGCCGGCACCAGGTCATCACCACGGAACAGCGCCCAATCCGGGGTCATGCGGGCGTCAAAACGCCCAGGCTTGCGCTCATGATCGATCTGCACGCGGTAGCTCAGCGTACTCTTGCCCTTGGCCGGTTGCCACTTGCCACGCCCCGGGGTTTCCTCCGACCACTGGCCGTCGGCCTTGAAGTCGCTGTAACGGCCCTGCTCGCCCAGGTTGAAATCCAGGCTACGGATACGTTCGCCTTTTTCCACGGTGATACTGACCTCGGCCTGATCGCTCTCGGGCAGGAAGCGCACCTGGTAATCCAGGTCGACCTTCTGCGTCGCCGCCCAGGTCGGCAGGCTGAGGCTCAACAACAGTAGAGACGAATACAGCGGCAAACGAGACAAAGGCAGCATGCAGGGCTCCTGATGCGAATGGGCAATTGGCCATAAGACAGCCGCGCTACGGGGCAATTCCGTGGCCAAGCGACAGATTTGCCACGAAGCCGTGGCGTGAATCAACCCGCGCGAAAAATCAGATGCTCCTCCCAGTCGTCCTCGGCCACGCTGTTCTCACTGAGCATGCGACCGGACTGGGAGATGCGTTCGGCGTGCACGGCGTCCGGGTCGCCACAGACCAGGTGATGCCAGGACGGCAGATCCTTGCCCTCGCTGACCAGGCGATAGGCACAGGTCGGCGGCAGCCACTGGAACTGATCCGCTTGCGCTGGCGTGAGCTGGATGCAATCGGGCACGTGCTGGAAACGATTGGCGTAGTCACTGCAACGACAGCTGTTGAGGTCGAGCAGCTTGCAGGCGATACGCGTGTAGTACACGGCGCCATCGTCCTCGTCTTCGAGCTTCTGCAGGCAGCACAGCCCGCAGCCGTCGCACAGCGACTCCCACTCGCGCAGATCGAGCTGAGCGAGCGTCTTGTGTTTCCAGAAAGGTTCGACTTGAGCGGCCATGGAGGCAGTATGGACTCGACGGAGAAAAAGCGCGGCAGTCTAGCCTGAGCGATCAGCGCGGCCAAGCTGGCAGCGCTGCAATGAAAAAGCCCGATGCGCAGGCACCGGGCTTTTCGGTCTTCCCGTAATCAGCGGTTGGCGGCGCTGCGCCCTGGTTTCTTCTTGGTCTGCAGCAGGTGCGAGAACACCGCGTGCAGGTCGTCCGAGGCGCTTTCCTCGTCCAGGTTCAGCTTGCTGTCGATGTGATCCATGTGATGCATCATCAGTTGTACCGCACGCTCGGCATCGCGCGCCTCGATGGCATCGATCAACTGGTTGTGCTCGTCGTAGGAACAATGGGAACGGCCACCGCTCTCGTACTGGGCGATGATCAACGAGGTCTGCGACACCAGGCTGCGCTGGAAACTCACCAGCGGCGCATTACGCGCCGCTTCGGCCAGCTTGAGGTGGAACTCGCCGGAAAGGCGGATACCGGCGCCGCGATCACCGCGGGAGAAGCTGTCCTGCTCGTCACGCACCATCTGGCGCAGCTCGGCCAGTTGCTCGGCGGTGGCATGCTGCACCGCCAGCTCGGTGATGGCACGCTCGACCAGACGACGCGCATAGAAGATCTGCCGGGCTTCATCGACGCTGGGGCTGGCCACCACGGCTCCCCGGTTCGGGCGCAACAGGACAACGCCCTCGTGGGCCAGGCGCGAGAGCGCACGGCGAATGATTGTGCGGCTGACGCCGAAGATCTCACCCAGCGCTTCTTCGCTCAACTTGGTGCCAGGTGCCAGACGTTGCTCGAGAATGGCATCGAAGATGTGGGCGTATACGACATCATCCTGAGTCCCGCTACGGCTGCTTTTGCCAGTACGCGGCTGCTTCTTGAGGGGCTGCAATTGATCGTTCATTCTGGCTCGCGTCAATGAGAGTCGCCGACACTGCGACTCTACTGTGTTCTACCCGGTGGCTGACAAGCTCCGAGAAGAAAAACTTCGGGGAAAAATTGGTCTAATTGTACACAAACCAATCATTCACTACACCTGTAGTTGTCTGACGTCGTAGCTGAGGCTACAAAAAACCTCCTCACTGAACCCAGTCACCACTCAAACCCTTTCCTTATATAAGCAGTACTTCTCAGGCCAATATTGGATAAACGCCCCGGATACCCTATCTGGTGCGTGTTCCAGCGCTTTACCTGCCATCAGTGGGTAAATTCAGCATCTATCTGTTTTAAAAGTCTTTTTAATAAAAATCGAGCTGCGATTGTCGCCAAATCCACGCATTTCCGTGGCAAGAACTGCCCAGAGTGCGATTTCCGCAACAGTGAAAACATTAATTGCATTTTTTGTATACAACAGCATAATCGCGCTCGAGTGACTTCTTGACCGCTCGGTCAACAACTTAGCCAGGAAGCACCGCAAAAACACCGCCTGCCTCAGAGAGCCATTGTCCTTGCGCAACGCTCTGGGCGGTACACAACAAGAGAGATGAGGAGTACCCGCTGTGGAAAGCGTCAAACAAGAACAACACGCGACTCAATTGGAAAGGGCTGGCCTACTCGACCGCCTCTTCAAACTGACCGAGCACCGCACCACCATCAAGACCGAGCTGCTGGCCGGCCTGACGACCTTCGTCACCATGGCCTACATCATCTTCGTCAACCCCAACATCATGGCCAGCGCCGGCATCGACCACGGAGCGGCTTTCGTCGCCACCTGCCTCGCCGCGGCTGTCGCCAGCATCCTCATGGGCCTGTACGCCAACTGGCCGGTGGGCCTGGCTCCGGGCATGGGGCTCAACGCTTTCTTCACCTACACCGTCGTCGGCGAGATGGGTTACAGCTGGGAAGTGGCACTGGGCGCGGTGTTCATCGCCGGCTTGCTGTTCATGATTCTCAGCCTGTCGCGCATTCGCGAGTGGTTGCTCAACAGCATCCCCACCAGCCTGCGCTTCGCCATGGGTGCGGGCGTCGGCCTGTTCCTCGGCCTGATCGGCCTGAAGACGGCAGGTATCGTCGTCGATAGCCCGGCCACCCTGCTGACCATGGGCTCCTTCCAGCAACCTGCCACCCTGCTGGCAGCAGTCTGCTTCCTGGCCATCTGCGTGCTCAGCCACCGCAACGTGTTCGGCGCCATCCTCATCAGCATGCTCGGTGTCACCGCTATCGGCTGGGCACTGGGCCTGGTGGAGTATGGTGGCGTGATCTCGATGCCGCCGAGCCTCGAACCCACCTTCCTCGCACTGGACATCACCGGCGCGCTGGAGGTGGGCATGATCAGCGTGATCCTGGCCTTCCTCTTCGTGAACATGTTCGACACCGCCGGCACCCTGATGGGCGTCGCCCATCGCGCCAACCTGGTAGATGAAAATGGCCATATCAAGGATCTGTCCAAGGCGCTGAAGGTGGACAGCACCGCCGGTGCATTCGGCGCAGTGGTGGGTTGCCCGCCGGTGACCAGCTACGTCGAGAGCGCCTCGGGCGTTGCCGCAGGCGGGCGCACCGGCCTGACCGCGGTGACCGTTGGCGTGCTGTTTCTGGTGGCGATGTTCTTCGCCCCGCTGGCCGGCATGATCCCCGCGTACGCCACCGCTGGCGCACTGATCTACGTGGCGATGCTGATGATGAGCGGCATGGCGCACATCGACTGGAAGGATCACACCGATACCATCCCGGCCATCGTTACCGTGGTGATGATGCCGCTGACCTTCTCCATCGCCAATGGCATCGCCCTGGGCTTCCTTACCTACGCCACGCTGAAGCTGCTGACCGGCCAGCGCGACAAGGTATCGCTGAGCCTGTACCTGCTGTGCATCATCTTCATCGCCAAGTTCGCCTTCCTCTGACGACAAGCTGCATGCGCTGATCGAGACCCCGGCCACGTGCCGGGGTTTTCGTTTGATCCATCAACGCCAGACAGAAGAGCCACCTGGATGCAATCCACAGCCATGTTGTCGCCCTGCCCCGGATTGCATCCAGGTTACGCTGGCGTTCGTCGGTAGGATGCGCCGTGCGCACCGAGTCGGCACGCAGCGCCATGGGACTCATCAAACCCGGTGCGCGCGGCGCACCCTACAGCCCTGACATCAGGGGTGTCGCTCACCCCATACGGCAACCTCGGGCAGGACTTGGCCCTGAAAAAACACCCGCATAAAAAAGCCCGCAGTGTGAGCGGGCATAGGGACTCAAACGAGTCTGAGGGTGACAAGCATTCGTCTGGCGGGCAGCGCCGCCATCGATTCAGCTACCGCGATAGGTGGAGTAGCTGTAGGGAGAAATCAGTAGCGGTACGTGGTAGTGCTCCTGCCCGGCATCGATGCCAAAACGCAGTACCACCACATCGAGAAAAGCCGGTTCCGGCAGGCTGACACCACGAGCACGGTAGTAGTCGCCAGCGTGGAAGTGCAGTTGATAGACACCGCTGCGGTAGTCATCGCCCTGCAACACCGGCGCATCGCAACGGCCATCGTGGTTGGTCGCAACGGTGTTGATCAATTCCAGCTGCGCGCCTTCGACGCGATACAGCTCGACCTTGATGCCACTCCCCGGACAGCCGTGCGCGGCATCCAGTACATGTGTAGTCAAACGTCCCATGGCTCTCGGGCATCCGTCACGGCCAACGGCCTGCGAATACCGCACCTCCTCTGCTCTGTTGAAATCGGCTCGTCGCAGTGCTCCAACGCTTGGGCAGGATAGCACGCGAGGCGAATATAAAACATTTAACGCTAAAATTGTACACAATAAAATCAACGACAATCATGGCAATGGTTCCGCATTCAGCAATCCGAACTACTCCGCAGCACAATAGGCAAGCCTGTAGAACGCCATATAGCTGACCAATCAGGCAAGTTTCTTGCTTGACTCAGCACGGAAGAGAATGACGAAATTCAGATTTACAAACGACAACTAACTTTGTATACAATTAGCCATCCAGGTCGCGCAGCCATCGATTTCAGGACGCGCAAAGACCGCAACATTCCAGATAGGAAGACTGCAGTGAACGCTGATTACCCACGTGACTTGATCGGCTACGGCGCAAACCCACCTCATCCGCACTGGCCGGGCGATGCCCGCGTCGCCTTGTCCTTCGTGCTCAATTACGAAGAAGGCGGTGAGCGCAACATTCTCCATGGCGACAAGGAGTCCGAGGCGTTTCTGTCCGAGATGGTCGCCGCTCAGCCACTGCAGGGCCAGCGCAACCTGTGCATGGAGTCGCTCTACGAATATGGCAGCCGCGTCGGCGTATGGCGCCTGCTCAACCTGTTCAAAAGGCACGACATTCCGCTGACCGTCTTCGCCGTGGCCATGGCCGCGCAGCGCCATCCCGAGGTGATTCGCGAAATGGTCGCCGCCGGCCACGAGATCTGCAGCCACGGCTACCGCTGGATCGATTACCAGAACACCGACGAAGCCACCGAGCGCGAGCACATGCTCGAGGCCATCCGCATCCTCACCGAGTTGACCGGCGAGCGCCCGCTGGGCTGGTACACCGGCCGCCTGGGGCCGAACACCCGACGCATCGTGCGTGAGGAAGGTGGCTTCCTCTACGATTCCGACACCTATGACGACGACCTGCCTTACTGGGATCCGGCCAGCACGCCGGAAAAACCACATCTGGTGATCCCCTACACCCTGGACACCAATGACATGCGCTTCACCCAGGTGCAGGGATTCAACAAGGGCGACGACTTCTTCGAATACCTCAAGGACGCCTTCGACGTGCTCTACGCAGAAGGTGAAGCCGGCGCGCCGAAGATGTTGTCGATCGGCATGCACTGCCGCTTGTTGGGCCGCCCCGCTCGCCTGGCCTCGCTGGCGCGCTTCCTCGAATACGTGAAGAGCCACGACAAGGTCTGGTGCGCCCGCCGCGTCGACATTGCCAAGCACTGGCACGCCACTCACCCCTTCCGCGCGACCGAATGACAAGAGAGCCGCCCATGAGCCGTTTCCAGACCCTGACGCCCTCCCAACTGAGCCGCGACGCGTTCGTCGCAGCCTTCGCCGATATCTACGAGCACTCGCCGTGGGTCGCCGAGAAAGCCTACGACCTCGGCCTGGACAGCTCCCTCGATGAAATCGAGACGCTGCAGCAGCGCATGGCCGACATCCTCCTGTCCGCCAACCATGATGCGCAGTTGGCACTGATCAATGCGCACCCGGATCTGGCCGGCAAGGCTGCCGTACGTGGTGAACTGACCGCCTCCAGCACCGCCGAGCAATCCGGCGCCGGTATCCACGAATGCAGCGCCGAGGAGTTCGCCCGCTTCACCGAACTCAACGATGCCTACAAGGCCAAGTTCGGCTTCCCCTTCATCAAGGCGGTCAAGGGCAGCAATCGCCACCAGATCCTGGCAGCCTTCGAAGAACGCATTCACAACACGCCGGAGCAGGAGTTCCAGACCGCCCTGGCCGAGATCAACAAGATCGCGATGTTCCGCCTGCAGCAACTGTAAGCACTGCAGCCTCCCCTCTCTGACAGAACAAGTAGAACAGCCATGCGTAGCCTGACCATCGAGCCCCTGAACAAAGAAGCCTTCGCCCCCTTCGGTGACGTGATCGAAACCGAGAACAGCGAGTTCTTCATGATCAACAACGGTTCCACCCGCCGCTATCACAAGCTGGCCACCGTGGAGACCGCACAGCCGGAGGACAAGGCCATCATCAGCATCTTCAGCGCCGAATCGCTGCAGATGCCGTTGACCATCCGCATGCTGGAACGCCATCCGCTGGGCAGCCAGGCTTTCATCCCGCTGCTCGGCAACCCCTTTCTGATCGTGGTCGCGCCAGTTGGCGATGTACCTGTATCAGGTTCCGTCCGCGCCTTCCTCAGCAATGGCAGGCAGGGCGTCAATTACCATCGCGGCGTCTGGCACCACCCGGTGCTGACGATCGAAAAGCGGGATGACTTCCTGGTGGTTGATCGCAGTGGTTCCGGCAACAACTGCGATGAGCATTTCTTCAATGAGGACGAGCTTCTTCTCCTCGAACCCCACCAATAAGAGAAGCCCGGGGCTGGCGTGCCTCCCCCGGGAAAGAGGTACAGATCGTGGAAGCACATTTCACCGAATGGCTAAACCTGGGCATCCGCTGGATCCATATGATCACCGGCATCGCCTGGATCGGCGCATCCTTCTATTTCGTCTGGCTGGAGAACAACCTCAACCGTAGCAACCCACGCGAGGGCCTGTCGGGCGACCTCTGGGCGATTCACGGCGGCGGCATCTACCACCTGGAAAAGTACAAGCTGGCTCCGCCGAAAATGCCGGAGAACCTGCACTGGTTCAAATGGGAGGCCTACTTCACCTGGCTGTCGGGCGTCGCCCTGTTGCTGGTGGTGTACTACCTCAACCCCAGCCTTTACCTGATCAAGCCAGGCGTCGAGCTGGCCCCTGCCATGGGTATCGCCATTGGCCTGGGCTCGATGCTCGCCGGTTACGTGATCTATCACTTTCTCTGCGACTCGCCACTGGGCAAGCGCCCCGCCCTGCTCGGCGCCGTGCTGTTCGTGCTGATCATCGCCGCGGCGTATGGCTTCAGCCTGATCTTCAGCGGCCGCGCGGCCTACATCCATGTCGGCGCCATCATCGGCACGATCATGGTCGGCAACGTGTTCTTCACCATCATGCCGGCCCAGCGTGCGCTGGTTAAGGCGATCGAGACCAACACCACGCCCGATCCGCTGCTGCCGGCCAAGGGCCTGCTGCGCTCGCGGCACAACAACTACTTCACCCTGCCGGTGCTGTTCATCATGATCAGCAACCACTTCCCGAGCACCTATGGCAGCCAGTACAACTGGCTGATCCTGGCGGGTATCGCGATCCTGGCAGTGCTGGTGCGTCACTACTTCAACACGCGCCACGACAGCAACAAGTTCGTCTGGACACTGCCAGCCGCTGCGCTGGGCATGATCTGCCTGGCTTATGTCACCTCCCCGGCAAGCCGTGCACCAGCGGCCATTCCGGTCGCCGCTGTGGAGCAACCGGCCAGCACAAACACAGCCCAGGTCGAAGCGAGCAATGAAGCGACCCCGACCGAGCCCGTCTCCAGTGAGGCTGCTGCCCCTGCAGCAGGCAATGCTGATTTCGCCAAGGTGGAAAGCGTGATCCATGAGCGCTGCACCGTGTGCCACTCGGTCACCCCGAGCAGCCCGATGTTCAGCGCCCCACCCGCCGGCTTCATGCTCGACACCCCCGAGCAGATGAAGGCCCAGGCCGCGAAGATTCATGCGCAGACCGTGGCCAGCCAGATCATGCCGCTGGGCAACATCACCCAGATGACCCAGGACGAACGCGACCTGATCGGTAGCTGGATCGCCAAAGGCGCTCAGATCAACTGATTGCCACACATGCCGCGCCCCACGAAGGCGCGGCATTTTTTTACAAGGACGGCCACAGATGCCGTAAAAGCCGCCGGCAGTGCGAACTGACCGGCGGCTTGTTTTTTGTGCACAATCCTCAAATAAATTGTTTTTAACCCTGTTACCAAGTTGTTATAGTCGCCACATCTTGACCGAGTGGACAGGTTTCATTCGCTCAGGGCAGAGGTGCCGTGAAGCCTCGTGTAAGCCCATGACCGTATAAAAACAAATGGCAGGCTATGACATGACTACCGACCGCAACGCCCCAGCTACGCCCAGCGTCCGCAACGAACTGATCTATCAACTGGACGACACTCCCGCCTTCCTCCCCGCTGTGTTCGCCGCGCTGCAGCATGTGCTGGCCAGTTTCGTCGCCATCATCACTCCCACCCTGATCGTCGGCAGCGTGCTCGGCTTGGGCGCTCACGTGCCCTATCTGGTCAGCATGGCGCTGTTCGTCTCTGGCCTCGGCACCTTCGTTCAGGCCAAGCGCATCGGCCCGGTCGGCTCCGGCCTGCTCTGCCTGCAGGGCACCAGCTTCGGTTTTCTCAGCGTGATCCTCAGCGCCGGTTTCATCGTCAAGGGCCGTGGTGGCAGCGAGGAGGAGATTCTCTCGACCATCTTCGGCGTGTGCTTCTGCGCCGCCTTCGTCGAGATTTTCTTCAGCCAGTTCATTGGTAAGCTGCGCAAGGTGATCACTCCGGTGGTCACCGGCACCATCATCTGCTTGATGGGTTTGTCACTGATCAAGGTCGGCATGACCGACTTCGCCGGCGGCTACGGCGCCGAGGATCTGGGCGCACTGCACCATCTGGCTCTCGGCGCCCTGGTACTGCTGACCATCGTCGTACTCAACCGCTCCTCGTCGCAGATGCTGCGCCTGTCTGCCGTGATCGTGGCCCTGACGCTGGGCTTCGCCGTGGCCTGGCTGACGGGTCGGGTAGATTTCAGCGAGATGGCCGAGGTGCCGCTGATCAGCGTGCCGCAGCCGTTCAAGTACGGCTTCAGCTTCGACCTGGTGGCGTTCATTCCGATTGCGGTGATCTTCCTCATCACCCCGCTGGAAACCGCGGGCGACCTGACCGCCAACTCGATCATCTCCAAGCAACCGGTCAAAGGCCCGCTGTACATGCGCCGGATCAAGTCCGGAGTGCTGGCCGATGGCTGCAACTCGGCGATGGCGGCGATGTTCAACAGCCTGCCAATGACCACCTTCAGCCAGAACAACGGGGTGATTCAGCTCACTGGCGTGGCCAGCCGCCATGTCGCGTTGTACATCGCTGCGATCCTCGTCCTGCTCGGGCTGTTTCCCATGGTCGGTGCGGTGCTGCAACTGATGCCCAAACCGGTATTGGGCGGCGCCACCTTGATCATGTTCGGCACCGTGGCGGTGGCCGGCATCAAGATCCTCACCGAGGCGGGCCTGCATCGGCGCAACATGCTCATCGTCTCCATTTCCCTGGGCCTGGGGCTCGGCGTGGCAGCAGTGCCCGAAGCACTGGCGCAGATGCCGGAGATGCTGCGCAACATCCTCGGTTCGCCGATTGCCATCGGCGCCTTCAGCGCCATCGCGTTGAACGTGTTCCTGCCAGAAGAGCCCGTGGCCGAAGATGACTACGACCCTGAGGCGCACCTGCACACCGTGCTGCAGAACCGCCAGGACGACGCCAGCGAAGACAGCCTGAACACCCTCAGTCGCGACCTCGACCCAGCGCCACGCTCGAACTGATCCCAGTCTTAACCGAATACTCCCGGCGGCATGCCGCCGGGAGCAGACGCCTGCACCTCAACAACAAGGAAAATCCATGAAACTCAAGCATCTGCCTCACTGCCTGGCCCTCGTCTGCGGGCTTGGCGCCGCCCAGCAAAGCCTCGCCGGCGACCTGCTTTTCTGGCAGGACAACAGCCTGTCGTATCTGTATGGCGAGAACTTCCAGCGCATGAACTTCAATGGCGAGGAGCAGCGCACCCAGACCACCTTCACCTTCGAGCACGCCAGCGGCTGGGCCTGGGGCGACATCTTCTACTTCCTCGACTACATCCGTGCCGACAACACGCAGACCCGCGGCAGCTTCGATAACGGCAGCTTCCGCCAACACGACAAGGACTCCTTCTACTACATGGAGTTTTCTCCACGTGTGAGCCTGAGCTGGCTGACCGGGCAGAAGCTGGCCGCTGGCCCGATCAAGGATGTCTTCGCCGCCTTCACCTACGAGAAAGGCAATGGCGGCCCGGGCCCGGAGAACTACCTGTACGGCATCGGCCTGGACTGGGACGTCCCCGGCTTCACCTTCTTCAAGACCAACCTGTACCAGGTGAAGATCAACAACCACACCTTCTTCGCCGATGCGGGCAACAACGGCTACGCCACCCAGCTGACCGTCAGCGCGGCGTACCCGTTCAGCATCGGTGATCAGGACTTTCTGGTCGACGGTTTCGTCGACTGGCGCTCACCGTCTCGCGATGCCGGCACCCAGACCTCGGTTGGCTCCTCAATCCAGGTCAAGTGGGATGCGGGCAAGGCGCTGTTCGGCAAGGAGCGCCAGCTCTATGTCGGCACCGAAGTGAACATGTGGCGCGCCAAGTATGGGGTCAAGCCAGTGGACGGCTCGGACGATCGCTTCGACCAGACCGCCGTACAGGCCCTGGTCAAGTACCACTTCTGATCACGCATCACGAATCTCTGCATGACGTCGGATAGGGACGTCATGCCGAGCAAGGGGCAATGACGGTTTCGTCATTGCCCCTTTTCTTTGGGTTCACACCTCGGCAAGCGTGCCTACCCAAATCGCGACAACGCCCCAGACGAGTGCGCAACGCTTCGTGGCGGTGCATAAATTCGTCACCACAAGCATGAATTTGACCTCAAGGTCAATATTTTGCACCCAATAAAACAACATTTTTGTATCCAAAACGGCATTCAACCATGTTCAAGACACGATTTTATGTGTACAAAGCCAACAGGCTCCTATCCAGATCACTGTTGAAAAAGCTGTATACACAGACTCATTCAACAATCGTCGACAACTTGGAATGGAACCTGCAGACAAATCTCTTCACAGGCTTAGCGGCCACACAACAACATTCGAGAGCTGTCCATGTCCAACGCCGAAGACTTCCACATCAAGCACATCGACCCCTCGTTGCATAACGAGGATCTCGCGCCACTCGCCCCGGAGAAACGCAAATGGGGCTGGTTCGAAATCTTCAACGTCTGGACCAACGACATCCAGAGCCTGTTCGGCTACACCCTGGCCGCCACCCTGTTCATCTCCTACGGCCTCAATGGCTGGGCGGTACTGGCCGGCATCGTGCTGTCGGGCTTCATCGTCATGGGACTGGTACAACTGACCGGCAAACCGAGCGTCAAGTACGGCATTCCGTTCCCGGTCATGGCCCGCTCGAGCATGGGCGTGCGCGGCGCCAACTTCCCCGCCGTGGTACGCGGCATCGTGGCGATCTTCTGGTACGGCGTGCAGACCTACTTCGCCTCCACGGCGGTAGCGCTGCTGATCACGGCCCTCGCTGGCCCAGGCTCGGAAGCCAAGTTCCTCGGCCTGACCGCCGTAGGCTGGATTTCCTACATCATCGTCTGCGTGTTCCAGGTCGCGCTGTTCATGCGCGGCATCGACTGGGTGGCCAAGTTCCTCAACTTCGCTGGCCCCGTGGTGTACCTGGTGATGATCGCGCTGATGGGCATGATCTGGTACAAGGCCGGCCCCGACCTGCTCGGCGAACTGGGCAACATCTTCCGAGGCACCGGTGAATATGCTGGCGGCCCCATTGCAGCCTTCTTCGCTGTGGTCGGCACCATGGTCGCCTACTTCGCTGCCGTGGTGATCAATTACGGCGACTTCTCGCGCTTCGTGAAAAGCCACAAGCACATGACTGCCGGTAACTTCTTCGGTCTACCGGTCAGCCTGACCTTCTTCTCCATCATCGCCCTGATCATCACCGCCGGCACCGTGGTGGTGTTTGGCGAAACCCTGACCAACCCGACCGAGATCGTCGCCCGCGTCGACAACCTGGCTCTGACCATCATCGCCGCACTGACCTTCTTCGTCGCCACGGTGAGCATCAACCTGGTGGCCAACTTCATCCCGCCAGCCTACGACATCGCCAACCTGGCACCGGGCCGCATCAGCGCCCGCACCGGCGGCATGATCACCGCAGCCATCGCCTTCTTCATCGGCGCACTGTGGGTGTCGTTCATCAGCAACATGGGCATCGCCGCCTTCGTCGATACCCTGGGTGCGATCCTGGCGCCGCTGTACGGCATCATGGTTGCCGACTACTACCTGATTCGCCGCCAGCACCTGAACGTGCAGCATCTGTTCAGTGCCGAACCGGGCTCGACCTACTACTTCAACGGTGGCTGGAACCGCAAGGCGATGATCGCCTTCGGCGTGGCCTCGGTGTTCTCGGTTGCCTCGGTGTGGATGCCCGGCCTCAGCCAACTGGCCGGCTACGGCTGGATTCTCGGTGCCCTGCTCGGCGCTGCCCTGCACTATGGCCTGATGCGCAACCACGCCAGTGCCTTGCAGCGCGCCAACGCCGCAGCCTGATCGGGTCAATCGCTAGTCGAAACCGGCGCCCTGGCGCCGGTTTTGGCTTTCTGGCGTTCAAGAAAATCCACCTTCCAGCGCTCCACGCCGATGTATTCGCTGTCCAGGTTGGCTTCTACCCCGTGCCTGGCCTTCAGCGCTGCCACCTGCTGCGCGCGCTCGCCAAGGAAGCGGTCGAAGCGTGCCAGTACCTCGGGATAAGCGCTGCTCGACAGGTGGAAAGTACCGCGGGTATGCGGCAACGTCGGGTCGAATACCAGGGCACCTGGCCGAGCGCGGATGTTGTCGAGGTAATAGGTCGCCACTACCACGTTGAAGTAGGCACCATCACTTTCCTTCCTCAGTGCCTGACGAATCATCTGCCGCAGATCCTCGCTGTAGCGCGGCTGCACTGCTCCGCTGGCGATGCGTTCTTCGTAGCCACGGGGCGTCCAGCCCTGCACCAGCGCCAGACGGCGAATGTTCTCCGGCGCCTGGCCCTGGCGATCAGGTGCCACCAACACACCATCCACGTAGTCGACCACTGCCTGGCTGTAATGCAGCGTCATGCCTGCCTTCTGCGTCTGCGCCCAGAGCGGGCTGTCCGGGTACTTGAAGTCGATCTCGCCACGCTGCAGCGCCGGCAACAACTGATCGACCGGCAGCGCCTTGTAACTCAGGCTCAGCCCACTGTCGGCCGCGAAGGCATCGAGCAACTCACGGGCGAACCCCTGATAGCGGCCCTGGGCATCGAGGCTGTAATGCGGCGCGAATGACAGAGCCTCGACACCGACTACCAGCGTCTGGGCGCTGGCCAGCGGGGTCAGCAAAACGGCAGATAACAGACCCAGTCGAGCCTGCTGCATACGAGCACTTCCTTTTATTGTTGTATAGATACGCGGGTGATCAGCCGCCGGTCATGCTCATGAAACGCACCACCTGCACCTGCTCATCGGTCGCGAAGTGATGCCGCTCGGGCTTGAGGCGTAGCGCGCCGATCAGCGCCTGACGCAAACGTTCGTCGTCGCCGGGGTGAGCACGCAGCAGACGTTTGAGATCCAACGCATCGTCGTGACCGAGACAGAGCACCAGCTTGCCCTCGGCAGTGACCCGCACCCGATTGCAGTCACCACAGAAGTTGTGGCTGTGCGGCGAGATGAAACCGATCTGGGTCTGCGTACCGGCCACCTGCCAATAGCGTGACGGCCCGCCGGTGACCTTGCTGCTGCGCACCAGCGCATGTCGCTGCTCGATGCGCTGACGCACCTCGTCACTGGAACAGAAGGTCAGTTGCCGCTCGTGGCTGACCACACTGCCCAGCGGCATCTCCTCGATGAAGCTGATATCCAGCCCACGCTCGATGGCGAACTCGACCAGATCGAGCACCTCGTCATCGTTGCGACCGCTCTGCACCACGCTGTTGAGTTTGATTCGTTCGAAACCGGCGGCGCGCGCCGCCTCGATGCCGGCCAGCACCTGATCGAGCTTGTCACGCCGGGTGAAGGCAGCGAAGCGCTCGCGTTGCAGAGAATCCAGGCTGATATTCAGACGCCGCACGCCTGCCGCGCGCAGGGGCACTGCCATCTCTGCCAGTTGCGAGCCGTTGGTGGTAATCGCCAGATCCTCCAACTCCTCGCGGCCGCCCAGGCGCTGCAGCAGGCTCAGCAGGTTCTTGCGCACCAGCGGCTCACCGCCGGTGATGCGGATGCGCCGTACACCCAGCCCGATGAAGGCATCGGCCACGGCGTAGAGTTCTTCCAGGCTGAGAATCTGCTGACGCGGTGCGAACTGCATGTCTTCGCTCATGCAGTAGGTGCAGCGAAAATCGCAGCGATCGGTCACCGACAAACGCAGGTAGGTGATACGCCGGCCGAACGGGTCGACGAGCTGATGGGTATTCACGGCAGGTCTCCTGGAGCGTCGCGCGCCAAGACTTTTTTGTCATGGATAAGGCTGCGAAGGATAAAAACAGAAAAGCATTTTTTTGTATACACAAATCTGACCTCAAGGTCAGATAGACGCTGTGCAGCCCGTGGCCACTGGCTTGAGCCCCGCGCAAAGCCGGTGCTACCATGCCCGACCGCCGCCCGGCGGCCGAGAAAAACACAGGGCCTTATGACCAGCATACGCGAGCGTAACAAAGAGCTCATTCTCCGCGCAGCCAGCGAAGAGTTCGCCGACAAGGGCTTCGCCGCCACCAAGACCAGTGACATTGCGGCCAAGGCAGGCCTGCCCAAGCCCAACGTCTATTACTACTTCAAGTCCAAGGAAAACCTCTACCGCGAGGTATTGGAAAGCATCATCGAGCCTCTGCTGGCCGCCTCTTCACCCTTCAACCAGCCGGGCCACCCGAGCGACGTGCTGACCGCCTACATCCGCTCGAAAATTCGCATCTCCCGCGAGCTGCCGCACGCCTCCAAGGTGTTCGCCAGCGAGATCATGCACGGCGCACCGCACCTGTCGCCGGAGCAAACCGAACAGCTCAATGCCCAGGCCAAGCACAACATCGCCTGTATCCAGCGCTGGGTCGATCAGGGCCTGATGGCGAAAGTCGACCCGCACCACCTGCTGTTCAGCATCTGGGCCGCAACCCAGACCTACGCCGACTTCGACTGGCAGATCTCCATCGTCACCGGCAAGACCACCCTCGACGACGCCGACTACGAAGCCGCCGCACAGACCATCATCCGCCTGGTGCTCAAGGGCTGTGAAGTCAGCCCGGCGCCGTCGACCGCGTCCGAACTGGTGACCAGCGCCTAAACGCCGACGCCTGTTCGGGGTCATCGACCTACGTCTATCCCGTAGGGTGCGCCGTGCGCACCACATTCAAGGGCCGTTTCGGAGGTCGCAGGACAGTTCGCTGGTTACCGACCCACCGCCCTGGTGGGTGCAAAAAGCGACATCCACCCTACCCCGACTCAAAGATGGCGAAGTCAGCCAGTGCGCACGGCGCACCCTACTCCCGTGCCCCCCTACGCCCCTGCGTCGGCCTGCAGGCCAAGCGACTCCAGCGCACTGACCGCACACTGCTCATCGATATCCGAGGTATCACCGGTGATGCCGACGGCCCCAATCACATCGCCGCGCTCATCGCGAATCAACACGCCACCTGGCGCCGGCACCAGGCTGCCCTGAGCCAGGTTGTTGACCGCCCCGATGAACGCCGGGCGCTGCTGCGCATCGCTGGCGATCAAGCGCGAGCCCTTGCCCAGCGCCAATGCACCCCAGGCCTTGCCGATGGCGATCTGCGGACGCAGCAGACTGGCGCCGTCCTCACGTTGCAGGCTGATCAGATGGCCGCCGGCATCCAGTACCGCGACGGTCAGCGGCGCGGCAGATCGGTCACGCCCCGCCGCCAGGGCATTGAGTGTGATGTTCAGGGCGATGTTCAGGTTAAGGCTACTCACAGAGGCGATCTCCAAAACTGCAGAAAAAGGCATCCACGCACACAAGTGCGCGGCATCAGAAAACGCCCTATGAAATAGCCGAACAGAAAGCGGATTACAATCATTGAGCACAATTAAAATAAATTTTGTGCACAAAAATTAAAATCAAATAACTCAATCAAAGTATCGAATAAACACTCAGACGTTGCGTGCCTCCCAGTAGCCCGGCGTGTTGTAGATACCCTTCAGATAATCGATGAAGAAGCGCACCTTGGCCGGCAGATAACGCTGCTGCGGGTACACCGCCTGAATGTCGTATGCCGGCAGAGCGTATTCGTCGAGCACCGTCACCAGCTCACCAGCCTTGAGCTCGGCCTGGATCTCCCAGGTGGAGCGCCAGCCAATCCCCAGCCCCTGCTTGACCCAGCTGTAGAGCAGCTCGCCATCGTTGCAGTCGAGGTTGCCGGCAACCTTCACCGCCACCTGCCGGCCATCGCGCAGGAACGTCCAGCCACGCTGCTGGCCACCCTGCATGTTGAACGCCAGACAGTTGTGCCGCACCAGATCATCCGGCGTGCGCGGCACGCCGTACAGCTCGAAATAACGCGGCGCCCCGCAGACCACGCGGCGATTGGGAAACAGCTTGAGCGCCACGTAGTTGGGGTCTGTGACCTCACCGATACGGATGCCCATGTCGTAGCCCTGACGCACCAGGTCGACCAGGCTGTCGGTGAAGTTGAACGACAGTTTGAGGTCGGGGTAGCGAGCCAGAAAGGCCGGCGCATGGGGTGCGATATGACGCCGACCGAACGCCGCCGGCGCAGAAACCACCAGATGCCCGCGCACCGATTTGCCCCCGCGGGCGACGCTGGCATCGGCCTCGTCGAAGTCCTTGAGCAGGCTACGGGAACGCTCCAGGTACTGATCGCCAAGATCGGTCAGTTGCAGGCCGCGCGTGGAGCGATGCATCAGTTTGACGCCCAGGTGTTGCTCCAGCGCGTCCAGCCGCCGGCCCATCACCACGGGGGTCACACCCTCACTGAGAGCGGCCGAGGCGAAGCTGCCGTTGTCGGCAACCAGAACGAAACTACGGATGAGGGTATGACGATCCATTCGATACTCCAGATATCGACAGAACTGAAGTATCCATCAATTCCCCCGCTTTCGCCCAGCCGTCATCCTCACCTCAACAGAAAAACAACCGATTCAAGAGGAATGGTCATGGCCAGAATGAGAGCAATCGAGGCGGCCGTACTGGTGATGCGTCGCGAAGGCGTTGATACCGCATTCGGCGTCCCCGGCGCTGCCATCAACCCCCTGTATGCCGCGCTGAAGAAACTCGGTGGCATCGATCACGTCCTGGCCCGTCACGTCGAAGGCGCTTCGCACATGGCCGAGGGTTACACCCGCACCAACGCCGGCAACATCGGCGTGTGCATCGGCACCTCCGGCCCTGCCGGCACCGACATGGTCACCGGTCTGTACTCGGCCAGCGCCGACTCCATTCCGATTCTGTGCATCACCGGGCAAGCGCCACGTGCGCGTATGCACAAGGAAGACTTCCAGGCAGTCGACATCACCAGCATCGTTGGCCCGGTCACCAAGTGGGCGACCACCGTGATGGAGCCTGGCCAGGTGCCGCGTGCCTTCCAGCGCGCCTTCCATGAAATGCGCAGCGGCCGCCCCGGCCCGGTGCTGATCGACCTGCCGTTCGATGTACAAATGGCCGAAATCGAATTCGACATCGACGCCTACGAGCCGCTGCCGGTAGCCAAGCCGACCACCAGCCGCGTGCAGGCGGAGAAAGCCATCGCCATGCTCAACGAAGCCGAGCGCCCGTTGCTGGTCGCTGGCGGCGGCATCTTCAATGCCGATGCGCAAGACAAGCTGGTGGAATTCGCCGAGCTGACCGGCGTACCGGTAGTGCCGACGCTGATGGGCTGGGGTGCGATTCCCGACGACCATAAACTGATGGTCGGCATGGTCGGCCTGCAGACCTCGCACCGCTACGGCAACGCCACCCTGCTCGCCTCCGACCTGGTGTTCGGTATCGGCAACCGCTGGGCCAACCGCCACACCGGTTCGGTGGACGTGTACACCGAAGGCCGCAAGTTCATCCACGTCGACATCGAACCGACGCAGATCGGCCGCGTGTTCAACCCGGATCTGGGCATCGCCTCCGACGCTGGCAGCGCACTGGATGCATTCCTTCAGATCGCCCGTGAATGGAAAGCCGCCGGCAAGCTGAAAGATCGCAGCGCCTGGGTCGAAGCCTGCCGCGAGCGCAAGCGCACCCTGCAACGCAAGACCCACTTCGACAACGTGCCGGCCAAGCCGCAGCGCGTGTACGAGGAAATGAACGAAGCCTTCGGCAAGGACACCTGCTATGTCAGCACCATCGGTCTGTCGCAGATCGCCGGCGCGCAGTTCCTGCATGTTTACAAACCGCGCCACTGGATCAACTGCGGCCAGGCCGGCCCGTTGGGCTGGACCATCCCGGCAGCCCTCGGCGTGGTCAAGGCCGACCCGCAGCGTCAGGTCGTGGCGCTGTCCGGCGACTATGACTTCCAGTTCATGATCGAAGAGCTGGCCGTCGGCGCGCAGTTCAAGCTGCCGTATATCCACGTGCTGGTGAACAACTCCTACCTGGGCCTGATCCGTCAGGCGCAGCGCGGCTTCGACATCGATTACTGCGTGCAGCTGGCGTTCGAGAACATCAACGCGCCGGAGCTCAACGGTTATGGCGTCGACCACGTCGCGGTAGTCGAGGGTCTGGGTTGCAAGGCGATCCGCGTGTTCGACCCGAACGAGCTGCAGAACGCCTTCGCCGAAGCCAAGCGCCTGATGGCCGAGCACCGCGTGCCGGTGGTGGTCGAGATCATCCTGGAGCGTGTCACCAACATCTCCATGGGCACCGAGATCAACGCCATCAACGAGTTCGAGGAACTGGCCGAGCGCGGCGTCGACGCCCCGACCGCCATCGCGTTGCTCGACTGACCCGTAGGGTGCGCCGCGCGTACCGATGGTGCGCACGGCGCACCCTACCTCGACGACGTAGCCCGGATGCAATCCGGGAAATACCGCAACACCCCGGATTGCATCCGGGCTACGACAAATAGGAGCGACACCATGCCCCGTTTTGCTGCCAACCTGTCCATGCTGTTCACCGAGGTGGACTTTCTGGATCGTTTCGCCGCCGCTGCCGACGCCGGTTTCAGCGGTGTGGAATACCTCTTCCCCTATGACTTCGCGGCAGAAGAGATCAAGGCCCGCCTCGACGCCAACAAACTGGAACAGGTGCTGTTCAACCTGCCGGCAGGCGACTGGGCCAAGGGTGAGCGCGGCATCGCCTGCCACCCGGATCGCGTCGAGGAGTTCCGAGCCGGCGTCGACAAGGCCATCGCCTACGCCAAGGTGCTGGGCAACAAGCAGATCAACTGCCTGGCCGGCATCCGTCCGCAGGGCGCGGACTGCGCCAGTGTGGAAAAGATCTTAGTCGAAAACCTGCGCTACGCCGCCGACAAGCTGGCCGGCGCCGGTATCCGTCTGGTCATGGAAGCCATCAATACCCGCGACATTCCCGGCTTCTACCTGAACAACACCAGACAGGCGCTGGAGATCCGCGACAAGGTCGGCAGCACCAACCTGTACCTGCAGTACGACATCTATCACATGCAGATCATGGAAGGTGACCTGGCCCGCACGGTTGAAAGCAACCTGGCCGCCATCAATCACGTACAGCTCGCTGACAACCCGGGGCGCAACGAGCCGGGCACAGGCGAGATCAACTACCGCTTCCTCTTCGAGCACCTGGATCGCATTGGCTACCAGGGCTGGATCGGCTGTGAATACAAGCCGGCAACCACCACCGCTGCCGGCCTCGGCTGGATGAAAAGCCACAACGCAATCTGACGGACTGCACCAATCCGTAGGGGCGGGTTTACCCGCGAACACCGGCAACGCCGGTGCCATTCACCACGGTGTTTGCTTCGCGGATAAATCCGCTCCTACACAGGCTCACCACCTAAATCGAGGTTATCTCTCATGGCTAAAATCGGATTTATCGGCACCGGCATCATGGGTAAACCCATGGCGCAGAACCTGCAGAAAGCCGGCCACACCCTGTTCCTTTCCGAGCACCACGACCCGGCCCCGGCCGACCTGGTTGCAGCCGGCGCCATCGCCCTGGCCAACCCGCAGGAAGTCGCTCAGGAAGCCGAGTTCATCATCGTCATGGTGCCGGACACCCCGCAGGTCGAAGACGTGCTGTTCCGCGAAGGCGGCATTGCGGCTGGCGTTGGCGCCGGCAAAGTGGTGATCGACATGAGCTCGATCTCCCCCACCGCGACCAAGGCCTTCGCCGAGAAGATCAAAGCCACCGGCGCCGCCTACCTGGACGCTCCGGTGTCCGGCGGTGAAGTCGGCGCCAAGGCCGCGACCCTGTCGATCATGGTCGGTGGCTGCCCAAACGCCTTCGAGCGCGCCCTGCCGCTGTTCCAGGCCATGGGCAAGAACATCACCCGCGTCGGTGGCAATGGTGACGGTCAGACTGCCAAGGTAGCCAACCAGATCATCGTCGCGCTGAACATCCAGGCGGTGGCCGAAGCCCTGCTGTTCGCCGCCAAGAACGGTGCTGACCCAGCCAAGGTGCGTGAAGCGCTGATGGGCGGCTTCGCCGGTTCGAAGATTCTCGAAGTGCACGGCGAGCGCATGATCAAGGGCACCTTCGACCCAGGCTTCCGCATCAGCCTGCACCAGAAGGATCTCAACCTGGCGCTGTCCGGCGCGCGCGAGCTGGGCCTGAACCTGCCCAACACCGCCAACGCTCAGCAGGTCTTCAGCACCTGCGCGGCCCTCGGCGGCAGCGGCTGGGATCACTCCGCCTTGATCAAAGGTCTGGAGCATATGGCCAACTTCAATATCCGCGGCGAGTAACGAGGCGGTGCGCACAGCTCGCCCTACGGGATATCGCGAACCGTAGGGTGCGCCGCGCGCACCGACCAAGCCAACTCCCCGGTACCCTTTCGACCTTCCTGGCAGGAGGTGTCACGGCCCGATTGCCAGGTTGGTCGATTCCACTCCCCAGGCGCTGCCAAGCGGCGCCTGCGGACTGGAATCGATCCGCAAGAGAACATCACCATGAACCTCGACCCACAACGCCTGCTGCGCGACCTGTTCGCCACCGCCATCGCCGCTGCACATCCGCGCCAGGTGCTGGCCGATCATCTGCCTGCCGACCGCAGCGGCCGCGTCATCGTCATCGGCGCCGGCAAGGCCGCCGCAGCCATGGCCGAGGTGATCGAGCAGGAGTGGCAAGGCGAAGTCAGTGGCCTGGTGGTGACCCGCTACGAACACGGCGCCGACTGCAAGAAGATCGAAGTGGTGGAAGCCGCACACCCGGTACCGGACGATGCCGGCGAACGCGTCGCCCGCCGCGTGCTGGAGCTGGTGTCGAACCTGGCCGAAGACGACCGGGTGATCTTCCTCCTGTCCGGCGGCGGCTCGTCGCTGCTGGCACTGCCGGCAGAGAACATCACCCTTCAGGACAAGCAGGCAATCAACAAGGCGCTGCTCAAATCCGGCGCCACCATCGGCGAGATGAACTGCGTGCGCAAGCACCTCTCGGCGATCAAGGGTGGCCGCCTGGCCAAGGCCTGCTGGCCGGCCACCGTCTACACCTACGCCATCTCCGACGTGCCCGGTGACGAAGCCACGGTAATCGCCTCAGGCCCGACGGTGGGCGACCCAACCACCTCGGCCGACGCTCTGGCGATTCTCGCCCGCTATGAAATCGACATCCCGGCCAACGTGCGCAACTGGCTGCAGGATCCACGCTCGGAGACGGTCAAGCCGGGCGACCCAGTGCTCGCTCGCAGTCATTTCCAACTGATCGCCACCCCACAGCAATCGCTCGACGCCGCTGCAGCCAAGGCAGAAGCGGCCGGTTTGCCCGTGCTGATTCTCGGCGACCTGGAAGGCGAGGCGCGTGACGTGGCCAAGGTACATGCCGGCATTGCCCGCCAGGTGCAGTTGCATGGCCAACCGATCAAGCCGCCGTGCGTGATCCTCTCCGGCGGCGAAACAACCGTCACCGTGCGCGGCAACGGCCGTGGCGGGCGCAATGCCGAATTTCTCCTCAGCCTCACCGAAAACCTCAAGGGCCTGCCTGGCGTCTACGCGCTGGCCGGCGACACCGACGGCATCGACGGCTCCGAAGACAACGCCGGCGCCATCATGACGCCCTACAGCTACGCCCGTGCCGGCATCAAGGGCCTGAACGCCCGCGACGAACTGGACGACAACAACGGCTATGGCTACTTCGCCGCCCTCGACGAGTTGATCGTCACCGGGCCGACTCGTACCAACGTCAACGACTTCCGCGCCATTCTGATTCTCGAGAAACCTGCCCAATGAACGCCGACAAGAAAGTGAAGATCCTCGCCACCCTCGGGCCGGCGATTCGCGACGCCTCACACATCCGCCAACTGGTGGAAGCCGGGGTCAACCTGTTCCGCCTCAACTTCAGCCACGGCGAACACGCCGACCATGCCCAGCGCTACCAGTGGGTGCGCGAGGTGGAGCGTGAACTGAATCAGCCCATCGGCATCCTCATGGATCTGCAGGGGCCGAAGCTACGCGTCGGCCGCTTCGCAGACGGCAAGGTGCAACTGGTCAACGGTCAGAGCCTGCGCCTGGATCTGGACGCCACGCCCGGCGACGCCAGCCGGGTCAACCTGCCCCACCCGGAAATCATCGAAGCCCTGCAGCCAGGCATGAGCCTGCTGCTCGACGATGGCCGCCTGCGCCTGAAAGTGACCGCCAAGCAGAATGATGCCGTGATCACCGAAGTCGTCGCTGGCGGCGAGCTGTCCGACCGCAAGGGGGTCAACGTGCCCGAAGCGGTGCTGCAACTGTCGCCGCTGACCGAGAAGGATCGCCGCGACCTGAGCTTCGGCCTGGAGCTGGGCGTGGACTGGGTAGCGCTGTCCTTCGTGCAGCGCCCCGAGGATATCCTCGAGGCTCGCGAGCTTATCCAGGGCAAGGCCTTCCTCATGGCCAAGATCGAGAAACCTTCGGCGGTGACCCACCTGGAAGAAATTGCCAAGCTGTGCGACGCCATCATGGTCGCCCGCGGTGATCTGGGCGTGGAAGTACCGGCCGAGAACGTGCCGCGTATCCAGAAGGACATCGTGCGCACCTGCCGCCAGCTCGGTCGGCCAGTAGTGGTCGCTACGCAGATGCTCGAGTCCATGCGTTTCTCCCCGGCACCAACCCGCGCCGAAGTCACCGACGTGGCCAACGCCGTGGCCGAAGGTGCCGATGCGGTGATGCTATCGGCCGAGACGGCCTCCGGCGATTACCCGCTGGAGACCGTGCAGATGATGAGCAAAATCATCCGCCAGGTGGAAAACGGCCCGGACTACCAGAGCCAGCTCGACGTCGGTCGCCCACAGGCCGAAGCCACCGCCAGCGACGCCATCAGCTGCGCCATCCGCCGCATCAGCTCGATCCTGCCGGTGGCGGCCCTGGTCAATTACAGTGAATCCGGCGCCAGCAGCCTGCGCGCCTCGCGCGAGCGACCGAAGTCGCCAATCCTCAGCCTGACCCCGAGCCTGGCCACCGCCCGCCGCCTGACCGTGGCCTGGGGCATCTACTCAGTAGTCAACGAGCGCCTGCGCAAGGTCGAGGAAGTCACCAGCACCGCCCTGGAAATCGCCCAGGCCCAGGGCATGGCCAAACGCGGTGAAACCGTGGTGATCACCGCCGGCGAACCTTTCGGCCAACCCGGCAGCACCAACAGCCTGAGGATCGAAACGCTGCATTGAACCGACAATTCTCAACGCAATAAAGAACCGTAGCCCGGATGAAATCCGGGGAATGCTCGACTCCTGATTCCCGGATTTCATCCGGGCTACGCATAAAACCAACGTAGGATGTCGCGGCGCCGCCTAGGTCATGCGCACCTTATATGGCAAAGCGGTTGTGGTGCGCACGGCGCACCCTACGTAACTCCTCCAAGCGACACGCACGGCTCCCCTCTCCCGCTTGCGGGAGAGGGGCTGGGGGAGAGGGCTCTTGGCACAGACATCATGCCTCCACTACCAACCTCACACCCTGCCCAGCAAAGCCTGCACGCCCTGCTCTGCGGCTTCGCCCAGATCTTCCTGCAGCAACACCCAGGCTGCGGCCTGCTGGTGCTGCTGGCGATCCTCATCGGCGCGCCTGATCTGCTGGCCGGTGCCCTGCTCGGCGGTCTGACCTCGATGCTGATCGCACGACGTTGCGGCTACCCGTCAGCGGACATCGCCATCGGCCTGTACGGCTACAACGGTATCCTACTCGGCCTGCTGCTCAGCCTGAAACTGCCGTGGACACCACTGTTGCCGCTGCTGATCATCACCAGCGCAGCCCTTTCCAGCCTGCTGCTGGCACCCTGGATGCAGCGCATGCGCAAGCATGGCTGGCTGCCCGCGTTCACCTTTCCCTTCGTACTCCTCGGTTGGCTGTTGCTGACTCTGGTCGCCCAATTGGAGCTGCCACTCGCAACGCCAGCCAGCGCGCCCGGTGCGCCGGAGCTGAGCGCCCTGCAGTTGATGCTCGCGGTGCTGCGCGGCCTGGGCCAAGTCATCTTTCTCGACTCCCCCCTGGCTGGCCTGTGCCTGCTGATCGGCTTGCGCCTGGCCGATGGCCGCACGGCGCTGTGGGCGTTAGTGGGCTCCAGCAGCGGCTCGGTACTGGCCCTGTTCTACGGTTGGCCCAGCGATGGCGTGCTGGCCGGACTCTACGGCTACAACGCCACACTCGCCACCATTGCCCTGGCCCAGGCTTATCGCTGCCCATTGGTTCCCGCAGTGGGGATCTTCCTTGCTCTGCTCCTGCAACCGGGTTTCAGCGCGCTGGGTCTACCAGCCCTGACCATGCCCTTCATCCTCGCCTGCTGGCTGGTAAAAGCCAGCGCGCAGAGCTGGCAACAGGCGGTGAAGAGCAACGCATCATCCTGACGCCTGGCAGCAACAGCAGAGGCGCCTCTTCAGCTCGTAAAGACTGAACTACCGCTGCGTTCGGCGGGCTAATGGATATCTGCCACGACGAGCGATACCAATGCCCGACATCGTCCTCTGCCCTGCCACTGGCCCGTCTCCTGCGGTCAGTGCCTCTTTTCAGGATGCGTAGCGATGAGCATGGTGCCTGGCGACATCGATCTACCCGCCGACCTGCGCTATGTCGACGACAGCATGCCGGGCATCAGCCGCCGCAAGCTGCGTGGCAAGTTCTGCTATTTCGACAGCCAGGGCCAACGCATCCGTGACAAGCGACAAGTGGCCCGGATCGATGCCCTGGCGGTGCCGCCCGCCTATACCGAGGTATGGATCTGCCCATTCGCCAACGGCCATTTGCAGGCAACCGGCCGCGATGCCCGCGGACGCAAGCAATACCGCTACCACGCACGCTGGCGCGAAATCAGGGATGCCGACAAGTACGCCAGCCTGCTGGCATTCGGCAAGGCACTGCCGGCACTGCGTGAAGCGCTGCAGCAGCACCTGAGCCTACGCGAACACCGCCGCGAGAAAGTGCTGGCGACCGTGATCATGCTGCTGGACAACACCCTGATCCGGGTCGGCAACGCCCGCTACGCACGGGAAAATCGCTCCTATGGCCTGACCACCCTGCGCAACCGTCACGTCGAGGTACAAGGCAGCACGATTCGCTTTCACTTTCGTGGCAAGAGCGGTATCGAACACGAGGTGCAGGTCAATGACCGCCGCCTGGCACGCATCATCCAGCGCTGCCTGGAACTGCCCGGGCAGCACCTGTTCCAGTATCTGGACGAAGATGGCGAACGTCGCGCGGTGACCTCCACCGACATCAACGAGTATCTGCGTGAACTGACCGGCGCCGACTTCACCGCCAAGCACTACCGCACCTGGGCCGGCAGCGCGCTGGCCCTGACGCTGCTGCGCGAGCTCGAGTGGCAGCCGGAAAGCGCGGCCAGGAAACATGTGGTGGCCATGGTCAAGGAAGTGGCTGAGCAATTGCGCAATACGCCAGCTGTCTGCCGCAAGTGCTACATCCATCCAGCTCTGATCGAAGCCTTCCAGGCTGGCGATCTGGCCGGCATCCGCCTGGCAACGCCGCGTAAGGGTCTGCGCATCGAAGAAAGCCTGTTGATGCGTTTTCTGGAGAAACTGCCGCCAGCCTGAGGCCGCCCTCTCTATCCTGCACGGGCTCGCACCAGCTTGTTGAAAGACCATACACGCGGCTTCAGCAGGTATGATCGGCGCGGAATCACTCCGGCATAGCCCGTATGAACGCAGCACTCGCTGACCTTGCCTACCTCGCGCGGCAAACCCCATGAACACTGGCTGGCAAGGGCGCCTATGGCTGGCCAGGGACTATTGCCTGCTCGACGGCTGCGCGGGCGATACCCAGGCGCACGCCCATTACGCCCACCAGTTGATGCTGGCCCACGACGGCGAGCTACGTCTGATGGTCGATGACAAGCTCGTGCAGGGCCGACGCCTGCTGGTGCCCTCGATGCAAGTGCATGCCTTCATCGAGCCGGGCCAGCCGATGCTGGCGTTATACGCCGAACCCCTGGCGTTCCAACTGGCGCAACTGCAGGGCTGGCAAGTCGAAGCCCCGACAACGCCGCAGGCACTCATCGAGCAATTGCGTAATTGGCCGAGGCCAGCACTGGATCGTCGGGTGGAACAGGCGCTGCTCGGCATCGATGCACTGTTGCTGGAAAAGATCGATGCCCTCGACCTGGCGAGCCAGGTTCGCTTGTCGCTCAGCCAGTTGGAGCGCCTGTTCGGTGATCAGGTCGGCCTCTCCATCCGCCGACTGGTGCTCTGGCGGCGTCTGCGCCTGGCGCTGGCCATGGTGCTGCGGGGCAGCAACCTCACCGACGCTGCCCATGCGGCAAACTTTGCCGACTCGGCGCACTTCTCGCGCACGTTGCGCAGCCTGTTCGGCATCCAGGCGCGGACGCTGCACAACTTGCAGCTACAGCTGATCGACTGAGCGGCGCAAACCGAGCGGCAGAACGGGCGCAGCGACGTGCCCGGCGCGATCAACGAAGGGCTCCGCCAACTGCGCCAGATAATCGTCCGGGTAGTCCGGCTGGCTGCCGATCCCCAGATCATCACTGGCTACCTGGTAATCGGCGTGAAAGGCCGTGCCCAGCAGACGATCCCAGAAACTGAAGAACAGCGCGAAATTCACATCCCCCGCCCGGCCATAACGCAGGTGATGAAAACGGTGCACGGGCGCCCAGGCGAACAGGTGGCGCAACGGGCCAATCCGCATGTCGACATTGCTGTGTTGCAACAACAACTGCACGCCGATAGCGAACGCCAGAACGCCAGCGATATCCACCGGCATACCCAGCAGTATCAGCGGCAGCGTGCCGGCCAGTGCCTCCAGTCCCAGATGCAGCGGATGCTTCATCAATCCGTTGAGGCCATACATGCGCCGCACCGAGTGATGCACGGCGTGCAGGCGCCAGAGCCAGGCACTGCGGTGACTGAGCCAATGCATCAGGGTGATGCCAAGGTCGGCGACAACGATCGCCATCAGCACCTGCAACCAGAACGGCCAGGTATGTGGCCAGAGCTCTAGGGTAGGTAGCAGCGTTGCGAGCAGCGGGATGCTCAGCACGCCCAGGCTGTTCAGTGTTTCGTTGACCAATGCATGCCAGCGGTCACGCCACGCATCGTGGCGCGGCTGATTCCATTCGGGCTGATAAGGCACCTGCGCCTCGACCAGCGCAGACAGGCCGATGGCCAGCAACAGCAGAACCGGCAGGCACCACAGACCCAAGTGCCAGTAGCCCACCAGACAGATCGCCAGGGCGCTGAGGCCGAAGCTGGAACAGGGGGCGTAGAAATAACGAAGCAGTACATGACGCATGGTGTTCTCCTTGAAAATCGGAACACACAGCCTGCTACCAGGCACCCTCTTAGGGCTTGAACAAACCACGCATCCTTGAAGTCGGTCATACCGAAGGCGGCCGCTGCCCGCTATAGTCGCGGCGACCGCTTGAAGGCTGCCACCAGGGGACGACACATACATGAAAGGATGGATGCTGGGCATGAGCCTGCAACTGCTGGCCGCACCGCTGCTGGCCGATGAAGTGATGACGGTGATCGGGCCAGTGGAGCAGATCGAAGTCCTCGAGATCGGCCAGGGCCCCAACACGGCCGTGGACAGCTGCAAGGACTACAGCGTGAGCGCGGAGGAAGTCGCCGATTTCCTGAACAACGCCATCGTCATCACCAACCGCCAGGAACACGATTGGTACCTCTACGGCCCCTGCTACGCCACAGGCACACTGACCAGCCGCTACGGCCAATGGCAATGGCTGCTACGCAACATGGGCACGGGCTGGCTGACGGCGGTTACCGGCGAAACCTTCGTGCTCGGTGATCCTCGAGAGGAATCGTCGCTGGAGGCGGAGTAGGCAGAGATTCTGGCTGATTCCCCTGCAAGCCAGCGCAGCGAGTAATGACGACTGTTTCAGACCCGCCTTAAAAAATGCTGTCCCAACTTCTGGTCGTAAATGCGCTGATGTCTATGTACTCACCGCTCCAGAACTGAAACGTCAGCGTGCCATTGAAATCTGGATAGACCGTCTTTTTTTCATTCAGCAACCAGAGCTGCACATTTTCAATCGGCTTTGATGTCACTTTTAAATCGCCAATCTGCGGTGCCATATGCGGCAAGCTATAAACAGCACGTTTTAACTGCCCGTGATAACGATAAATCATCGGGCTGCGATAGTCTTGCGACTTTGGCCGGTAATACTGGTTATAACCAATGATCTCGATGTCATTACCGCTAAAGCTGACAAACATAAAATTTGGGGTTTCGCTGGTAATCAGGCTGTTATCCGCCAGCATTCTCGAAGCCTCTTCACGGCTTAACAGGCTGTTATCTCTGCGATCAAGCCCGGAGTAGACATGAAAACCATGCAGATCGGTCATGGCTTTTAGCAGCAGCTCTTTCGAGGGGCTCGGGTGCATCCAGCGCACCTGACGAGAAGTACAACCGCTGACGACTAACAGGATGATCAGGCCTATCACTAACCGGGCCGCTGTAGCGGAGGTTAAATACGAAGACTTCAGCACAGTACCAGTCCTCGCAGTTGTAATTGCAGATTCAGCTGTTCGACTTTGGGTTGTTCAGTCGTGACACAGATAAAACGCGGATTCTCATGCAAGTAGACCTTGCCATCACGCTGCAGCATACCGACCTCAAGTAGCTGCAACCCAGCCGACTGTAATTGTTGCTGCAAAACCGGCAGATAAAAACCACCGGCATCATATAAGAATCCCTCACGGCTGATTTCCTGAACCGGAAAACCCTGCTCATCGTAAAGGCTGTCCGTAGACAAGGTGATACCGGCCTGCTGAACTGGAACCAAGGCATTTAACTGATCAACACCCCAGGGATCGAATTCCTTCCACTCGATATAACAGAGATAACGCTCACCCAACAACGCATCCAGCCAATAGATTTGCTTGTACTCGCCCTGCCGTTCATCAACCACAGGCACTGTAATATGTTTTTCCGAGAACCCCGGAATAGCGTGTGCCAAAGCAGTTAAAAGTACTCCATTACTCATGTTTTATCCTTTTAGCTTATGCAGGTGAACAGTCTTTATTCTTTAAAGTTTTCGAAGCGATTACCCCGTCATTGCGGCAAAGGAGTAGCAAGCGGTATGCAGCTATGTTAACGCCCCAAAAGAGGCTGACGGATTAAATGGAAAACGGCGCACGAGGCGCCGTTGAAAGGCCAAAACAGATCCCTCACCGGGATTGGTAGTGCCGGTACAACCCAGGCGGAATCCCCGAACTGTCCGTCTCCTGCCAAGGCCCAGCCGGCCGTGGTGACCAGCTCCAGCCGCCATCGAAGCGATAGAAGATACGCTCGCGGTAGTACAGATCACGCGCACCTTCGACGACATAGACACCCAACGCCGGGTTCCAGTGGCTCTTCACCCCAGGCGGCGGCGCGTAGCGCGGGTGCGAGGGTTGCTGCACCGGTGGCAGCTCACCGACTGGCGCGCTCGGCTGTTGCAGGACACAGCCGCTGAGGCCGAACCCAAGCACGCAGAGCAGCGCCAGGCGCTTCATTGCGCTTGCCCGTCACGGCTGTCGATCAGCAGCGCCTGGGTGTCACGGGCAATGTTGGAGACCGGGCCACTCTGGCCGATCCACTCGCCCTTGGTCGCGTTGCCCTCGCGAGAAACGCGGGCCACCAGTTGTACCTGGTCGAAACGAGACAGTTTGAGCTCGGGCATCATCGCATCCACATCGGAAAGGCTGATCTGGGTCGGCAGGTCAGAGACCTTCAGACGTTTGACCGCCAACGGCATCGGTGGGCCACTGAGGGCGCGAGCGAAGACGAAGACGGCATCGTCAGGCTGCACCTGGGCCTGCACTTCAGGCGTCAGCGACACACTCACCTCCAGCGCATGTACCTTGGCAGTCGGCTCGGCTGCAGCACTCGGGCTCTCGCCTTCGCCAATCTGCTGACGGGCACGCTCGATACCACTGGCAATCGCCATGCGCGACGGATCCTGCTCCGGCAGCACGGCAACCAGGCGCTCCCAGTAGCGTACTGCATCGGCATAGCGCTGGCTTTCATAGGCCGCGATACCGAGCAGGCCGAGGCTGGTGACCTCTTCAGGATCTGCCTTGAGCGCCTCGTCGGTCAACGCCTGCAGCTCGCCGTTCCATTGTTTGTCGCGGGCGAAATACAGGGCCTGAGCCCACTGGCCGAGCAACTCCGGCGCACGACCAGCCAGGTTCACCGCCTGCTCGAAGGCCTTGGCCGCGTCGTTCGCACGCTCCTGAGCCATGTAGGTACGGCCAAGGAAGTACCAGGCTTCGGCCGACTCGGGCTGATCCTTGACGGTCTGTTCCAGACGCGCGGTCATCTCTTCGATGCTCTGCGGTTGCTGAGCAGCCATTTGACGCGTCATCTCGACCTGATCGATGGCGCCCCAGTGCAGGTACAGCGCAACGCCCAGCACCGGCACCAGCAATGCCGAAACCAATGGAATCTTGCCACCAAGCACGCTGCTGCGGCGCTGTACGCCCTCGGTGTCATCCAGCAGCTCGCGAGCGGCTTCGGCGCGGCCGGCTTCGAGCTGGGCGTCATCGAGCACGCCAGCCTGGCGCTGGGTTTCCAGCTCCTGCAGACGTTCCTGATAGAGCGTGACGTTAAGTGCGGTGCGGTCTTCTTCAGCCTGCAGCTTGCGAATACGCAGCACCGGAATCAGCAGAAATGCCAGGGCGGTCAGCAACAGCAGCCCGGCGGGCAACCAGAAATCGATCATCGGTCTTTCTTGTCCTGAGAGGCTTGGTCGAGCAACGCGTCGAGGCGCTGTTGCTCATCAGCGGAGAGGCCTGCGGCCGAACGGCTTTTCTGCTGCCCGCGGCGGCGCAGCAGGATCACGCCAAGCACGCCGAAGCCGATCACCAGCAGGCCGGCCGGGCCGTACCAGAGCAACAGCGTGCGACTGGTCAGCGGTGGTTTGTAGAGCACGAAGTCGCCATAGCGCGAGACCAGGAAATCGATGATTTCCTCGTTGCTCTTGCCCTCCTCCAGCATGCGGTAGATTTCGCCGCGCAGATCCATGGCGATCGGCGCATCGGAGTCGGCGATGTTCTGGTTCTGGCATTTCGGGCAACGCAGCTCTTCGACCAGGTTGCGATAACGCTGGCGCTCAGCCTCGTTGGCGAACTCGAAGGTATCGATGGCGGCATGGGCGCTGGCCAGCAGACCGAGCGCCAGGCCCGCGGAAATCAGCAGACGCTTCATGGCTGAGCCTCGTCGACCAGTTGCTGATAGACCGGCGCCAGTTTTTCACGCCAGATACGCTCGTCGATGGCTCCGACGTACTTGTGGCGGATGATGCCCTTGGCGTCGATGAAGAAAGTTTCCGGTGCACCGTATACACCCAGGTCGAGACCGAGGCTGCCCTTGGCGTCCTCGATATTGAGCTGGTAGGGATTGTGCAGATCACGCAGCCATTTCTGCGCCGGCTCACGCTGATCCTTGTAGTTGATACCGTGGATCACCACACCGGCTTCGGCCAGCTTGTTCAGCACCGGGTGTTCGTGACGGCAAGCCGGGCACCAGGTGGCCCAGACGTTGACCAGAGCCGGTTTGCCCTTGAGGTCATCCTGGGTCAGGGTGCGCTCGGGGTTGTCCAGCGCTGGCAAGCTGAAGGCAGGGAACGGCTTGCCGATCAACGCCGAGGGCAGCTCGGACGGATCGAGGAACAAGCCGCGGTAAAGAAATACCGCGATGCTGAGAAAGGCCAGCAGCGGCAACAGCAGCAGCAAACGTCTCATGCGTTGGCCTCCTGCAAGCCCAGGGCATCACGCACGCGGGTTCTGACCTTGATCCGGTAGCGCTTGTCGGCTGCAGCGAGGAAGCCGCCGAAGGCCATCAGCAAGCCACCGAGCCAGATCCAGCGGACGAAGGGCTTGATGTGAATGCGCACGGCCCAGGCACCCTGCTCCAGCGGCTCGCCCAGGGCGACGAAGAGGTCACGGGTGAAGCCAGCATCGATGCCTGCCTCGGTCATGGTCGACTGCTGCACGGTGTACAGGCGCTTCTCCGGATGCAGCACCTTGATCTGGCGCTCACCATCGAAGATCCGCACCGTGCCCTTGTCGGAAATGAAGTTGGGGCCTTCATGGTGCACTGCACCCTCGAACTGGAAGCGGTAACCCGCCAACTCCACCGAATCACCCGGCGCCATGCGCAAATCGCGCTCATAGCTGCCCAGGCTGGTCAGCACCACACCCAGGGCGCACACGGCAAAGCCCAGGTGCGCCATCTGCATGCCCCAGTAACTGCGAGTGAGGCTCGGCAGGCCCTTGATCAAGCCCTTGTGGCGCGTCTTGTCGAGGATGTCGCGCACGCCAGCCAGCACCACCCAGAAGGCCAGCAGGCAGACCGCCAGCACCGCCCAATGGAAGTCGCCATGAACGAAGGTGGCGATCAGCGCCAGTACCACGCTGGCCACCAGCACCGGTGCCAGCATGCGGCCCAGCCAGTTCAGCGGAGTGTCCTTCCAGCGCACCAGCACGCCGACGCTGATCACGGCCATCAGCAACGCCATCAGCGGCAGGAACAAGGCGTTGAAGTAAGGCGGGCCAACCGACAGCTTGGCGCCGGTCAAGGCATCGAGCACCAGCGGGTAGAGGGTGCCGAGCAGGATCATCGATGCAGCCACGATGAGCACGATGTTGTTGACCAGCAGCAGCGTCTCACGCGACCACAGGCCGAAACCGACCTGGCTCTTGACCACCGGAGCACGCACGGCGAACAGCGCCAGCGAACCACCTACCACCACCAGCAGGAAGGCGAGGATGAACACGCCGCGCTCCGGATCGGTGGCGAAGGCGTGCACCGAGGTCAGGACGCCGGAACGAACCAGGAAGGTGCCCAGCAGGCTGAGGGAGAACGCGGCGATGGCCAGCAGCACCGTCCAGCTCTTGAACACGCCACGCTTCTCGGTCACCGCCAGCGAGTGAATCAACGCGGTACCCACCAGCCAGGGCATGAAGGACGCGTTCTCCACCGGATCCCAGAACCACCAGCCGCCCCAACCCAACTCGTAGTAAGCCCACCAGGAGCCCAGCGCGATGCCAATGCCGAGGAAGGCCCAGGCGACGATGGTCCACGGCCGCGACCAGCGCGCCCAGGCCGCATCGAGCTTGCCACCCAACAGCGCGGCGATGGCGAAGGAGAAAGCCACCGAGAATCCGACGTACCCCATGTACAGCATCGGCGGATGCACGATCAGGCCGAAGTCCTGCAGCAGCGGGTTGAGGTCGCGACCATCGGCCGGCGTGTTCGGCAGCAGGCGCTCGAAGGGGTTGGAGGTGACGATCAGGAACAGCAGGAAACCGACGCTGATCATGCCCATCACCGCCAGCACGCGGGCGAGCATCTCTTCCGGCAGATGGCGCGAGAAGATCGCCACAGCAAAGGTCCAGCCCGCCAGGATCAGCGCCCACAACAACAGGGAGCCTTCGTGCGCGCCCCATACGGCGCTGAACTTGTAATACCAGGGCAGCGCCGTGTTGGAGTTGTTGGCCACGTAGGCGACGGAAAAATCGTCGACCATGAAGGCATAGGTCAGGCACAGGAAGGAGAACAGCAGGAAGGCGAACTGCCCCCAGGCCGCCGGCTGCGCCAGGCTCATCCACTGGTGGTCACCACGCCAGGCGCCGATCAGCGGCAGGGTCGCCTGCACCAGGCACAGGCACAGCGCCAGGATCATCGCCAGATGGCCGAGCTCGGGAATCATTGCGCGCTCTCCTGCTGATAGCCCTGCTTGGCGGCCTTGGCCTCATCGTGCTTCTGCATCATTCCGCTCTTTTCCAGCGCCTGCATGACTTCAGGCGGCATGTAGTTCTCGTCGTGCTTGGCCAGTACCTCGTCGGCCACCAGCACACCCTCTTCGTTGACCCGGCCCAGGGCGACGATGCCCTGCCCTTCACGGAACAGATCCGGCAGGATGCCCTGGTAGCGAATGGTCACGCCGTGCGCGCCATCGGTGACGATGAAGTCCACTTCCAGCGAATCGGCCGAACGCTTCACCGAGCCCTCCTCCACCAAACCGCCAGCGCGGATGCGCGTATCGACCGGTGCCTCGCCGTTGGCGATCTGGCTTGGGGTGTAGAACAGGTTGATGTTCTCCTGCAATGCGGTCAGCGCCAGCGCCACGGCGATACTGACGCCGCAGAGGATGGCCAGGACGATGTACAGACGTTTCTTGCGAACCGGATTCACTTCGACTTCTCCCGGCGCAAACGACGCGCCTCGTCTTGCAGGTAACGGCGGCGCGCCAGGATCGGCAACGCCACATTCAACGCCAGTATCGCCAGGCTGATGCCGTAGGCGCTCCAGACGTAGGGGCCATGGGTACCCATGGCGAGAAACTCGGCAAAGGACGAGAAGCTCATGCCTTGCCCTCCACCAGGTTCTGCACTTCGGCTTTCACCCAGCTACTGCGCGATTCACGCTTGAGCACTTCCAGGCGCATGCGATAGAGCAGCACAGCGCCAAAGAAACAGTAGAAACCCAACACCGCGAGCAGCAACGGCAGCCACATCTCGACGGGCATCGCGGGCTTCTCGGTGACCTTGAAAGTGGCGGTCTGGTGCAACGAGTTCCACCACTCGACCGAGTACTTGATGATCGGGATATTCACCACGCCGACGATGGCCAACACGGCGCAGGCCTTGGCGGCACTGTCGCGGTTGCTGATGGCGTTGCCCAGGGCGATGACACCGAAGTAGAGGAACAGCAGGATCAGCATCGAGGTCAGACGCGCGTCCCAGACCCAGTAGGTGCCCCAGGTCGGCTTGCCCCAGATGGCGCCGGTGAGCAGTGCGATAGCGGTCATCCAGGCGCCGATGGGCGCGGCTTGCTGCAGCGCAACGTCGGCCAGTTTCATCTTCCACACCAGACCGACCAGACCGGCAATGGCCAACGTCACGTAGATGGACTGAGCGAGAAAGGCCGCAGGAACGTGGATGTAGATGATGCGAAAGCTGTTGCCCTGCTGGTAGTCCGGCGGCGCGAAAGCCAGGCCCCAGACCAGACCGGCGGCAATCAGCAACACGGCAGCGATGCTGAGCCAGGGCAGCCAGCGGCCGCTCACCTCATAGAACCACTTGGGCGAACCCCATTTGTGAAACCACGTCCAGTTCATGCTCGACTCATTATTCAGGCCTGATCCGGCGGCTATCCGGTTCAGATGTCAGTCACGGTTCGTTCTTATTCGCCGACGCTGATGGTCAGACCGGCGGCAATCGCAAAAGGTGTCAGGGTCACCGCCAAGGCGGTGAGGCTGGCCAGCCACAACAGATGACCGGTCGCCGGCAGTCCTTGCAGGGCCGCCTGCAACGCCCCACTGCCCAAGATCAGCACCGGGGTGTACAGCGGCAGAATCAGCAGCGCCAGCAGCAGGCCGCCGCGCTTGAGGCCCACGGTGAGCGCCGCGCCCACCGCGCCGAGCAGGCTCAACACCGGGGTGCCAAGCAGCAGGGAAATCAGCAGAACCGGCAGGCAACGCCCTGGCAAACCGAGCATCAACGCCAGCAAGGGCGCCAGCAGAACCAGCGCCAGCCCACTGAACAGCCAGTGTGCCAGCACCTTGGCCAACACCAGAAGAGGCAGGGGGTGCGACGAAAGGACCCACTGCTCGAGCGAGCCATCCTCGAAATCACTGCGGAAAAGCCCGTCCAGCGAGAGCAACACGGCCAAAAGCGCCGCTACCCAGACCAGGCCCGGAGAAAGGGTTTGCAACAATTGCGTCTCCGGCCCCACCGCCAATGGAAACAGGGCGATGACGATGGCGAAGAACACCAGGGGGTTGGCCAGATCGGACGGGCGGCGCGCCAACAGGCGCATCTCGCGCGACAGCAACTGAGTGAAGACGTTACTCATGCGGCGTGTTGCCCCAGATCCAGGTCGCGATAGGTCGCCGGCTTGTGCTGCAGGCTGTGGTGAGTGGTCAGCACCACCACACCGCCGCGCTCGCAGTGCCCGGCCAAGTGCGCTTCGAGTTGCGCCACACCGCTCTTGTCCAAAGCGGTGAAGGGTTCATCGAGCACCCACAGCGGCGGCGTATCGGCAAGGTACAGGCGCGCCAGGGCCACGCGGCGCTGCTGGCCAGCAGACAGGGTGTGACAGGGAACGTCCTCGAAACCACGCAGACCGACCGCCTCAAGCGCCTGCCAGATCGCCTCGCGGCTGGCAGGACGGTGCAGCGCGCAGAGCCAGGCCAGATTCTCTTCGGCAGTCAGCAGGCCCTTGATGCCGGCGGCGTGACCGATCCACAGCAGGTTGCGCGCCAACTCGCTGCGTTGCTCGGACAAGGCCTTGCCCTGCAGCAGGATATCGCCGGCGGTCGGCTGGCGCAGACCGGCAATCAGGCGCAGTAGGCTGGTCTTGCCGCTGCCATTGGGCCCACTGATCTGCAGCATGTCGCCAGCGTCGAGGCGAAACGCCAACTGCTCGAAAAGCATGCGCCAATCCCGCTCACAGCTGAGCGCCACGGCTTCTAGAAGGGGAACGGGACGGGTCATCGATACCTGGCAGGGTTAAAGTCGACGGTGCTCCGGCCGCTATACTGACGCGTGCCGGAAGTACTATGCGCAGCGGGGGGGCATTATACATGGCGCGCCACTGTCCCCGCAGTCAGCATTTTCGACAGGGTGTGAATCGCGTAGGGTGCGCAGTGTGTACCGCCAACCGACGCACGGCGCCCCCTACGGCACCTTCGATGGACGGAGCCTATACGAGAGCCCATGAGCGAAATCAGCAGCCCACGCCCGCTTACCCCTTCGGCGCCGGTCATCCGCAGTACGGCGACGGCCGCCGATATGGCCGTGCGCCTGCTGCAACCGCTGGAAGGCATGCTGGCCGCCGGTGAAAGCGCCAAGGCCGAAGTGATCGCCGTACGCGAGCAAGCGCAGAGCTTTCAATTGCTGCTCAAGCTGACGTTGGAAGGCGGCCGCCAGGCAACCGTACAGGCGGACAGCTCGCGGCCGCTGGCGCAGGGCACTGCCCTGACCGTTACCGCGCTGTCCGACACGCGCCTGAGCGTGCTGCTGCAACCCGGTGGCGACAAGGCCCTGACCAAACTCGACCTGCAGCAACTACCACCTGGCACCCTGGTACAGGGCAAGGTCGTCAGCAACGCCCCGATGCCTGCGCAGAATGCGCAAACGATCTATCGCCTGGTGGTCAACCTGCTCAACACACCGCTGGCCGGCAACCAGCTGGCCATCGACAGCCCCCTGAACCTGCCGCTCGGCAGCCTGCTCAGTGCCCAGGTACAAGGCAGCCAGAGCCTCGCCTTTCTACCGCTCAGCGGCCGCCTCGATCAGTTGGTACTAGGCCAGCAGTTGGCCGCCCAGCAAAACCGCCAGGCCTCGCTGGAGGGCTTGTTCAAAGGTTTGCAAGGACTGGCCGGTACCGACGACGCACTGCGCGGCAGTATCGACAAGCTGCTCGGCGCCCTCCCCGACAGCAGCCAACTCAGCACCGCCAAGGGCCTGGCGCAGGCGCTCGAAGGCAGTGGCCTACTGCTCGAGGCCAAACTGCTGCAAGGCCAGACCAGTGGCCTGGCGCAGGATCTCAAAGCCAACCTGCTGCGCCTGATCGCGCAACTGGCCCCGCAACTGCCTGGCGGCGCCGGCACCCTGACCGGCCTGCAGAACGCCCTCAACCAGAACCTGCCAAACCTGGCTCGACAGCTGCTCGGCGTCAACGCCAATGGTACGGCCCGCCAGCAGGCGCTGACCTTTCCCCTGCCCTCACGACTGCTGCAGAACATGGACGGTGAGGCCGACCTGGAAACCCTGCTCAAGCTCGCCGCTGCTGCCATCTCCAGGCTGCAGACTCACCAGTTGTCGAGCCTGGCGCAGACTCAGGTAGACGCCAACGGCAACCTGCTGACCACCTGGCAGCTTGAACTGCCGATGCGCCACCAACAGGAAGTGATTCCCCTGCAGATCAAGCTGCAGCGCGAGGAACAGAACGCCAAGAGCGAGAAGAACGAACCCAAGGAAACACTCTGGCGAATCGACCTGGCCTTCGATCTGGATCACCTGGGGCCGCTGCAGGTTCGCGCGCAGCTGCTGCGCGGCAGCCTCTCCAGCCAGCTGTGGGCAGAGCGCGCCGATACCGCATCGCTGATCAGCGCCGAGCTGGGCAACCTGCGTGAACGCCTGCAGTCCGCAGGCCTGGAGGTTGGCGAGCTGGCCTGCAGCCAGGGCATGCCGCCACAGGGGCCGAAGACCTCGCTGGAACAACGCTGGGTGGACGAAACCGCATGAGCCGTAAGACGCCCCCCGAAGCTCGCCAGGCCATCGCCCTCAATTACGACGGACAGAGTGCGCCGATACTCAGCGCCAAAGGCGATGACGAACTGGCCGAGGCCATCCTCGCCATCGCCCGCGAGTACGAAGTGCCGATCTATGAAAATGCCGAACTGGTACGCCTGCTAGCGCGTCTGGAACTGGGCGACGCGATTCCCGAATCGTTGTATCGCTGCATCGCCGAAATCATTGCCTTCGCCTGGTACCTGCAAGGCAAGGCGCCCGAGGGCTTCACTCCCGGTGAGGAAACCGAGCGCGACGTCACGCCGCCGCTGCCTCGCCTGAGCGGGCCAACGCGCTGAAGTAGGGAAAAGACGCGGTTGGACTATTGCGTCTTGGGCCGATGCAATCGACTGATCAGCTCGGCTTCGGCCGTGCTCAGACCGCAGGATTGGGTGAGGTCATCGACGCTGGCGCCCATCCCCACCAGCCGGGCGGCCTGGGTGAAGGACAGGCTGTCCGGATCGCGCTGCTCGATCTGACTGACCTTGTCAGGTAGCGGCGCCACCACCCGGCGCAATTCGTGCAGCTCCTCGCCCATGCGGATGCTGCCGGTCAGGTAAGCATCCAGGCGCTTGCTGAGTTCGCGGATCCGACTGTCACGCACAGCATCGCGCTTGGCCTGCTCCGCCAGCATGCGCTGCTGATTGCGATACAGGCCGTTGCAAACGATGCCCAGTGCCACGCATAGCAGCGCCACGAAGGCCAGGGCCGCGGCAAGCATGGCAAACTCGGACATGGCTCAGATGCTCTCCAGCTCCGACCATTCTTCCTCGGACATCATCTTGTCCAGCTCGACCAGAATCAGCAGCTCGCCGTTCTTGTTGCACACGCCCTGGATGAACTTGGCCGACTCGTCGTTGCCGACATTCGGCGCGGTCTCGATCTCGGACTGACGCAGGTAGACCACTTCAGCCACGCTATCGACCAGGATGCCGACCACCTGCTTGTCCGCTTCGATGATGACGATGCGAGTGTTGTCGGTGACCGGCGCAGAACCCAGGCCGAAACGCTGGCGGGTATCGATCACGGTGACCACGTTGCCACGCAGATTGATGATGCCCAGTACGTAGCTCGGCGCACCCGGCACCGGGGCAATCTCGGTGTAGCGCAGCACTTCCTGCACCTGCATCACGTTGATGCCATAGGTTTCGTTATCCAGGCGAAAGGTCACCCACTGCAGAATCGGATCTTCGGCACCTTGTGCAGAACTTTTCTTCATGTCCCTAGCCTCGTCAAAAACCGCTCAGTGCGGCATGCGCGGGTCGACCCGCTTGTCATCAACTATAGAGCCCGCTAACGCAGGCTCACCAATTCTCAATGCAGTTTTCCTGCGGCCAGGCGTTTGGCACCACCGCTGGCGATCAACTCGGCCAAGGCCGCGACGTCGAGCAGTGCGCACATGTGTTCGATCACCGTTCCCGCCAGCCAGGGCCGCTGGGTACGCTGACTGCGCCACTTGACCTCACTCGGATCAAGGCGAATCGAGCGGCTGACCTGATGCACGGCCAGCCCCCACTCGTAGCCTTGTACCGAAATCACGTACTGCAAGCCATCGCGAAAATCATCGCGATAGCGATCAGGCATCACCCAGCGCGCGGTATCCAGCACTTTCAGGTTGCCGGCCTGGCTCGGCAGAATGCCGAGGAACCATTCCGGCTGACCGAACAACGGCGTCAGCTCCTGCCCTTCCAGCGGATAGATCGACCCCAAGCAGATCAGCGGTACCGCCAGGGTCAACCCGGCGACATCGAACAGCAGGCACTCGAACGGTTCTTCGGCCCAGGTCGGCCGCCCATCTGCCAGAACACCGGCAGGCTGCGTGGCGAAATCCACCACAGCGGCAACCACTGGGGGCGCGATGTCCTCGACGACAGGCGCTTGCACCGGCGCAAACAACTCGACAGGCGCGACCTCGACTGCTGCGAGCACCGGTGGCTCGACGATCTCGGCGAACGCGACGGGCTCGATCAGGCGCGCATCGCGCACCTGCTCCTCGAGCACGGCAGCCTCGAACTCGTCGAGACTGACGGACATCTCCAGCTCGGCAGCAGCCTCCTGCAGCAGACCATCGAGGTACGACTGCAAGGCCAGCTGGGAACGCGTGGCAGTGGCGAGGTTACGACTCATGACTGAAACCCGGAATGGAAAGCTTCACAGCCTATCGGCCGCAGCACGGCCCGACTTGAGCACAGTTCAACACAGACGCTCATTTCAGGCCACCTGCGCCGCTGGCTGATGATTCAGCAGATGCTTGAGCAGGGCACGATAAGCGATCACGCCGCGGCTATTGGCGTCGAACTGGGATGGCGTGCGGCCAGCGCGGCTGGCATCACGCAAGCGCGTGTCGACCGGAATGTACGCCGGCCACAGATGCTCGGGATAGGTATTGCGCAGCACGCGCAAGGTGCTCATGGACGCCTGGGTTCGGCGATCGAACAGCGTCGGCACGATGGTGTAGGGCAACGCCTGCTTGCGCGAACGATTGATCATCGCCAGGGTGCTGATCATGCGCTCCAGCCCCTTGACCGCGAGAAACTCGGTCTGCACCGGAATCACCAACTGCTGGCTGGCCGCCAGGGCGTTGACCATCAACACGCCAAGCAAGGGCGGGCTGTCGATGACGGCGTGATCGAAATCACCCCATAGTTGCGCCAGGCTCTTGGCGATCACCAGGCCCAGACCGTTCTGCCCAGGCGACTGGCGCTCGAGCGTGGCCAGCGCGGTGCTCGATGGCAACAGGGAAATCCCTTCGTGGCTGGTGCTGTGCAGCAACTGCTTGGGCAAGCCTTGCGGCACGTTGCCCTGATGCAGGAACAGATCGAAGCAACTGTGCTCCAGCGCATCGGGATCATGACCGAAATAACTGGTCATCGATCCATGCGGATCGAGATCGACCACGATCACACGCTTGCCGGCATCGGCCAACAGGCCTGCCAGGGCGATGGAGGTGGTGGTCTTGCCGACCCCACCTTTCTGATTGGCTACTGCCCAGACTTTCATGTTCTCTCATCCTCCCGGCGTGAGGCGCTCAGGCCGAGAATGGCTGTCGCCGACACGCAGCAGGCGACTGGGATTTGACGGCTCACGACTGTGGAACCCCCGACGCAGACGCTGGTGCAGGTTGCGTGCCAGCCTCGGACTGCTGAGTCGCGGCGCTGCCATCGCTGCGGCGGGTTTCGAGGTTGCGCGAAATCACCAGTACCACCCGGCGATTGCGTCCCCTGCCCTCCGCCGTGGCATTGTCGGCCACCGGCTGGAACTCGCCGTAACCGACGGCCGCCAAACGCGAAGGGTCGACGCCATCCATAGCCAGCATACGCACGATGCTCGCCGCGCGCGCCGAAGACAACTCCCAGTTGGTTGGGTACTGGGCGGTCTGAATCGGCAAATTATCAGTGAAGCCTTCGACTTTTACCGGATTCTGATACGGCGCCAGAATCTTGGCGACCTTCTCGATAATGTCGAACGCCTGATTGTTCGGAATGGCGTCGCCACTGGGAAACAGCAGGCTCGAACTCAGCTCGATCTCGATCCACATCTCGTTGCCACGCAGGGTCAACTGGTCGCTCTGGATCAACTCACCGAACACTTCACGCACGCTGGAAGCAATGCTCTGCAAGGTGGCGTCCGAGCTGGGATCGTCCAGTGCGGTGTTGTCGGGCTCACTGGTGCGTGGCCGCTCTTCACCCACCGGAATGGGTTTGATCGCGCGGTCAGGCTGGTTGAATACGCCTGTCAGCGACTCCGAGAGGATCTTGTACTTGCCTTCGTTGATTGAGGAGATCGAATACATCACCACGAAGAAGGCGAACAGCAGCGTGATGAAGTCGGCGTAGGAAACCAGCCAACGCTCATGGTTCTCATGTTCTTCCTGATGCCGCCTGCGTGCCATGCCATGCCTCCATCAGTCCATGAAGCCTTGCAGCTTCAGTTCGATGGAGCGCGGGTTCTCACCCTCGGCGATGGACAGGATGCCCTCCAGCAACATCTCGCGATAGCGCGACTGTCGCAGCGCAATGGACTTGAGCTTGTTGCCGATCGGCAACAACAGCAGGTTGGCGAAGCCGACGCCATAGATGGTGGCGACGAAGGCCACGGCGATACCGCTGCCGAGCATGCTCGGGTCAGCCAGGTTACCCATCACGTGGATCAGGCCCATTACCGCACCGATGATGCCGATGGTCGGCGCGTAGCCGCCCATGCTCTCGAATACCTTGGCCGCCTGGATATCGCGTGCTTCCTGGGTGTAGAGATCGACCTCCAGGATGCTGCGAATGGATTCCGGCTCGGCACCGTCGACCAGCAATTGCAGGCCCTTGCGCGCATAGGGATCGGGCTCGGCATCGGCCACCGACTCAAGGCCGAGCAGACCTTCCTTGCGCGCCACCATGCTCCAGCCAACGACCCGGTTGATGCCACCCACCAGGTCGATGCGCGGCGGAAAGAAGATCCAGCGCACGATACCCATGGCGCGCTTGAACACGCTGACGGGTGCCTGCAGGAACGCCGCGCCCAGGGTGCCGCCAATCACGATCAGGGCCGCCGGGCCATTGAGCAGCGCCCCGGCGTTACCGCCTTCGAGATAATTGCCACCCAGTATCGCGACGAACGCCAGGATGACGCCGATTAGGCTCAATACATCCATGCAGACACGCTCGACTCAGCCTTCATCATTGGCAAGCCTCGGTCAGATGCCGACCGATGTCATCCAGGCTGTAGATCGCATCAGCCAGACTGGCCTTGACCACCGCCATCGGCATGCCATAGATCACGCAACTGGCCTCGTCCTGAGCCCACACCTGACTGCCACCCTGCTTGAGCAGGCGCGCGCCCTCACGGCCGTCGGCGCCCATGCCGGTCAGCACCACTGCCAGCACCTTGTCGCCATAGGACTTGGCCGCCGAACCGAAGGTGATATCCACGCAGGGTTTGTAGTTGAGGCGCTCATCGCCGGGCAGAATCTTCACCACGCCACGGGCATCGACCATCATCTGCTTGCCGCCAGGAGCCAGCAGCGCCAGGCCAGGGCGCAGTACATCGCCATCCTCGGCTTCCTTGACCTGGATGCGGCAGAGCTTGTCCAGGCGCTCGGCAAAGGCCTTGGTGAAAGCTGCCGGCATATGCTGGATCAACACCAGCGGTGCCGGGAAATTGGCCGGCAATTGGGTCAGCACACGTTGCAGTGCCACCGGGCCGCCGGTGGAGGTACCGATGGCCACCAGCTTGTAAGACTTGCGCTTGGGCGCAGCCGAGCTTGGCGCGGCACTGGAAGCGCCAGGCGTCGATGCGGTACGCGGCGTGGCGGCAGGCGTGGCTGGACGCACTGGCGCGACAGCAGGACGACTAATCGGCGCCGCTGCCGGACTGGCCGCAGTCGGCGCCGGAGCCACTGCAGCCGAGCTGAAACGGCGATTGCTGCGCGCGATGGTATGTACCTTCTCGCACAGCATCTGCTTGACCTTCTCGGGATTGCGCGAGATGTCTTCGAAATTCTTCGGCAGGAAGTCCACCGCCCCGGCATCCAGTGCATCGAGGGTGACACGGGCACCTTCGTGGGTCAGCGAGGAGAACATCAACACCGGCGTCGGGCAGCGCTGCATGATGTTTCGTACCGCTGTGATGCCGTCCATCATCGGCATCTCGTAATCCATGGTGATCACGTCAGGCTTGAGCGCCAACGCCTGATCGATGGCTTCCCGCCCGTTGGTGGCCGTGCCCACGACCTGAATACTGGGGTCAGCAGACAGAATTTCCGAAACGCGCCGGCGGAAAAAACCGGAGTCGTCCACCACCAGAACCTTAACTGCCATACACACTCCTAGACAGCGCAGGCCTCGCCTGCGCCGCAACCATCAGAAACGTCGAGCATAACGCTTGAGCATGCTCGGTACGTCGAGAATCAACGCGATGCGTCCATCACCAGTGATCGTGGCGCCGGACATCCCGGGCGTGCCCTGAAGCATCTTGCCCAGTGGCTTGATTACCACTTCTTCCTGGCCGACCAATTGATCGACGACAAAGCCGATGCGTTGGCTACCGACGGTGAGGATCACCACATGACCTTCGCGCTGACCTTCATGGAAGGCCTGCGGCACCAGCCAACGCTTGAGATAGAACAGGGGCAGCGCCTTGTCACGCACGATCACCACTTCCTGGCCATCGACCACGTTGGTGCGCGACAGGTCGAGGTGGAAGATCTCGTTGACGTTGACCAGCGGGAAAGCGAAAGCCTGGTTCTCCAGCATCACCATCAGCGTCGGCATGATCGCCAGGGTCAATGGCACCTTGATGATGATCTTCGAGCCCTGGCCCTTCTGCGAGAACACGTTGACCGTGCCGTTGAGCTGGGAAATCTTGGTTTTCACCACGTCCATGCCGACACCGCGGCCGGACACATCGGAAATCTCGGTCTTGGTCGAGAAGCCCGGGGCGAAGATCAGGTTGTAGCACTCGAACTCGTTCAGGCGATCGGCCGCGTCCTTATCCAGCAGGCCTTTCTCGACGGCCTTGGCACGTAGCACGTCGGCATCCATGCCTTTGCCGTCGTCGGTGATCGACAGCAGGATATGGTCGCCTTCCTGCTCGGCGGACAGCACCACGCGGCCTGCGCGAGCCTTGCCAGCCTTCTCGCGCTCTTCCGGGGTTTCTACGCCGTGGTCGACGGCATTGCGCACCAAGTGCACCAGCGGGTCGGCGAGAGCCTCGACCAGGTTCTTATCGAGGTCGGTCTCTTCACCCACCAACTCGAGGTTGATTTCCTTCTTCAGGTTGCGCGCCAGATCGCGTACCAGGCGAGGGAAGCGGCCGAAGACCTTCTTGATCGGCTGCATGCGGGTCTTCATCACCGAGGTCTGAAGATCCGCAGTCACCACGTCGAGGTTCGACACGGCCTTGGACATGGCCTCGTCACCGCTGTTGAGCCCCAGGCGTACCAGGCGGTTACGCACCAGCACCAGCTCGCCGACCATGTTCATGATCTCGTCGAGGCGAGCGGTATCGACCCGCACGGTGGTTTCCGCCTCGCTCGCCGGTGCTACCGCCTTGTCCGCAACCGGAGCCTGCGCGGCCGGCGCACGCGCCGCGGCAGGCTCGGCCTTGGCTGCGGGCTTGGCCGGAGCAGCCTTGGCTGCAGCAGGCTTGGCTGCAGCAGGCTTGGCTACCGCAGCAGGTGCCGGTGCAGTCTCGCTCGGAGGAACGAATTTGCCTTTGCCATGCAACTGATCGAGCAGGGATTCGAACTCGTCATCGGTAATGTCATCACTGACCGGCGCAGCGGCTTCGACTGCCGCAGCGACCGGAGCGGCCGCTTCAGGTGCTGTGGAAAACTGGCCCTTGCCATGCAGTTGATCGAGCAGGGCCTCGAATTCGTCGTCGGTGATATCGTCACCAGCCGGAGTTGCGGCAGGGGCTGCCGCGACGGCAACGTCAGCCGAAGCCTCGACCGTACCGCTGAACTGGCCCTTGCCATGCAACTGATCGAGCAGAGACTCGAACTCGTCGTCGGTAATTTCATCGCTGGCCGCAACGCTCTCGCTGGCCGGCGCCTCCCCCAGGGCATCGAGCAGTTGCTCGAATTCGCTGTCGGTGATGTCACCAGAGGCGGGAGCCGCAGCGACCGGCTCGGGCACTGCTACAGGCTCTGGCTCACGAGCAGGAGCCGGGGCTGCGGGAGCCGAGTCGGCGCCCGCCGGCTCGGCCAAGCGCGCCAATGCAGCCAGCAGTTCAGGAGTGGCAGGTGTCGGCTCGCGGCGCTCACGCACCTCGCCGAACATGCCATTGACAGCATCAAGAGCCTCGAGCACCACATCCATCAATTCCGAATCGACGCGACGCTCACCCTTGCGCAGGATGTCGAAGACGTTTTCGGCGATATGGCAGCACTCCACCAGCTCATTGAGCTGGAGGAAGCCCGCTCCGCCCTTGACGGTATGGAAACCGCGAAAGATGGCGTTGAGCAGGTTCATGTCGTCCGGCCGGCTTTCCAGCTCGACTAATTGTTCGGACAACTGTTCGAGAATCTCGCCGGCCTCTACCAGGAAATCCTGGAGGATCTCTTCATCGGCGCCGAAGCTCATATTGTGTGCTCCTTAGAACCCTAGGCTGGACAGCAGGTCGTCGACATCGTCCTGACTGGAGGCAACGTCATCACGCTTATCGGCATGAATCTGCGGACCTTCACCCCGCGATGGCTCTTTTAATTTTTCCTGTTCGGTGCGCAGCACTTCGTGGTCGTGCTGAATACCGGCAAAACGGTCGACCTGACTGGCCATCAACATCAGCTTGAGCAGGTTGCTTTCCACCTCGGTCACCAGTTGGGTGACACGCTTGATCACTTGCCCGGTCAGATCCTGATAGTCCTGAGCCAGCAGAATGTCGTTGAGTTGACTGGAAAGTTTGTTGCCATCACGCTCGCTGCGAGCGAGGAACAGTTCGATGCGTTTGGCCAACTCACGAAAACCATCGGCGCCCATTTCACGACGCATGAAACGACCCCACTCAACGCTCAGGCTCTGCGCCTCATCGCTCAGGTCATTGACCAGCGGCGCGCTCTGCTCCACCAGATCCATGGTGCGATTGGCGGCCTTCTCGGTCATGGTGACGACGTAATTCAGGCGTTCGGTGGCATCGGCGATCTGCGACAGCTCCTGGGCATGCGGCATACGCGGATCAAGCTGGAAATTGACGATGGCGTTGTGCAGCTCACGGGTCAGCTTGCCGACCTCGTGATACAGGCCACGATCACGAACCTTGTTGAGCTCATTAATCAGTTGTACCGCGGCGCCGAAATTGCCTTGTTCGAGGCTATCGACCAGATCGCGGGCGTTGCTTTTCAGGGTCGACTCAAGGTCACCCAGCGTGGAGTCATCGTGTTCCATAGCACCCTCGCGGCCGACATCAGCCGTTGACCCGCTCGAAGATCTTCTCGATCTTTTCCTTCAGCACCTGGGCGGTGAAGGGTTTGACCACATAGCCGTTCACGCCGGCTTGGGCCGCCTCGATGATCTGATCGCGCTTGGCTTCGGCAGTCACCATCAACACCGGCAGGTGCTTCAGGCGTTCGTCGGCGCGCACGGCACGCAGCAGGTCGATGCCGGTCATACCGGGCATGTTCCAGTCGGTCACCAAAAAATCGAAACTGCCGCTTTGCAACATCGGCAACGCCGAGGTGCCATCGTCGGCTTCTGCGGTGTTGGTGAAACCCAAGTCCCGCAAGAGGTTCTTGATGATCCGTCGCATCGTCGAGAAATCGTCAACGATGAGGATTTTCATGTTCTTGTCCAAGTCGACCTCCGTACAGTCCCAAACGTATTGCGCTCGCAACCACGTCCTTTAATCATGAAACCGTTAACAGGCCGTTTAAGCCTGCGAATACGCTGTTCAGCCAGCGCGCCATTCACTCAGCCGCGAACGCAGACGCGCTGCGCACTGGCTGTGCAACTGGCTGACGCGTGACTCGCTAACCCCCAGCACTTCGCCGATTTCTTTCAAGTTCAGTTCTTCGTCGTAATACAGCGCCAGCACGAGACGTTCACGCTCCGGCAAACCAGCGATGGCATTGGCCAAAGCCGCCTGGAAGCGTTCGTCTTCGAGGTCCCGCGAAGGTTCGAGGTGGGTGTGCCCGGCGTCTTCGTGCAGCCCGCCATGCTCGCCGTCCTGCAACAGGTCGTCGAAGCTGAACAGGCGGCTGCCCAAAGTGTCGCCAAGAATGCCGTAGTAATCCTCCAGACTCAATTGGAGTTCGGCCGCAACTTCGTGATCTTTAGCGTCGCGCCCCGTTCTGGCCTCAACAACGCGAATTGCATCGCTGACCATACGGCTGTTGCGGTGTACCGAACGTGGTGCCCAATCCCCCTTGCGCACCTCGTCGAGCATGGCACCACGGATACGGATACCGGCGAAGGTTTCGAAGCTGGCGCCCTTGCTGGAGTCGTATTTGCGCGAGGCTTCGAGCAGGCCGATCATGCCGGCCTGGATCAGGTCATCGACCTGCACGCTGGCCGGCAGACGTGCCAGCAAGTGATAGGCAATCCGCTTGACCAGTGGCGCATAGCGCTCGATCAGCTGATGCTGGGAATCCTGCGCCTGAGCCTTGTTGTACATACGAAGTCCAGAGGCTGCTGTCATACGGCCGAGTCTGCAGTCGGTTGCTGCACCAGACGCTCGACGAAAAACTCCAGATGGCCACGGGGATTGGCCGGCAACGGCCAGGTGTCGACCTTCTGAGCTATCGCCTTGAACGCCAGAGCGCACTTGGATCGAGGGAAGGCTTCATAGACGGCGCGCTGTTTCTGCACGGCCTTGCGCACGCACTCATCGTAGGGCACGGCACCGACATACTGCAGGGCGACATCGAGGAAACGATCCGTCACCTTGGTCAGCTTAGCAAAGAGATTGCGCCCTTCCTGCGGACTGTGGGCCATGTTGGCCAAAACGCGGAAGCGGCTGATGCCATGGTCGCGATTGAGCAGTTTGATCAGCGCGTAGGCATCGGTGATCGAGGTCGGCTCGTCGCATACCACCACGAGAATTTCCTGCGCTGCGCGAACGAAACTGACCACCGCATCGCCAATACCGGCAGCGGTGTCGATCACCAGCACGTCGAGGTTCTCGCTGATGTCGCTGAACGCCTGAATCAGGCCGGCATGCTGCATCGGCGTAAGGCTGACCATGCTCTGCGTACCGGACGCCGCCGGCACGATGCGAACACCGCCGGGGCCCTGTAGCAGCACGTCACGCAGATCGCATTCACCTGCGATCACATCGGCCAGGGTGCGCTTGGGCGTCAGCCCCAACAGAACGTCGACGTTGGCCAGGCCAAGGTCAGCGTCCATCAGCATCACCCGACGGCCGAGATCGGCCAGGGCCATGGACAGATTGACCGACACGTTGGTCTTGCCGACGCCACCTTTGCCGCCAGTCACCGCAATCACCTGTACGGGATGCATACCCATGTTCTTTCTATACCTTGTCTAACTTCGACTTGACCCTGACAGGGCGTTCACTCTCGCCTACTCGGCGAGAGGATGCACGATTCTTGTCGCCTCAACCGGCACGGGCCGGCTTCTGGTAAAGCCCGGCGAACATCTGCGCCATGGCGTCCTCGCTCGGCTCCTCCGCGGCCTGCAAACCTACCGCGCGACTGACCAGTTGATGACTGCGCGGCACCTGCAGATCGTCCGGAATACGCGGGCCGTCCGTGACATAGGCTACCGGCAGATGCTGGCCTATAGCCAGACCTAAAACCTCGCCCAGACTCACCGCCTCGTCCAGTTTCGTCAGTATGCAGCCTGCCAGTCCACAACGCTTGTAACTATGGTAGGCCGCCTTGAGCACTTGGCTCTGACTTGTTGCCGCCAGAACCAAATAATTTTTCGCATTGATACGCGCCGACGCCAGGCTTTCCAGTTGCAGACGCAGTGCGGGATCGTTACCCGGCAGGCCTGCTGTGTCGACCAGCACCACACGCTTCTTCGCCAGCGGAGTCAGCGCCTGCAGCAGCGACTGACCAGGATCGACCTGAGTCACCGATACGCCCAGGATACGCCCCAGGGTCTTGAGTTGCTCCTGCGCGCCAATACGGTAACTGTCCATGCTCACCAGAGCGACCTGCTGCGCGCCGTACTTAAGCACGTAACGCGCGGCCAGCTTGGCCAGGGTGGTGGTCTTGCCCATACCAGCCGGGCCGACCAGGGCAATCACCCCGCCCTCCTCCAACGGCTCTACCTTCGGCGTTCTGATCGCGTGAGCCAGGTGCGCCAGCAGCATGCGCCAGGCTTGGCGCGGCTCGGCCACGCCTGCCACCTTGCTCAGCAGCGCCTGCGACAGCTCGGCAGACAGGCCCATGCGTTGCAGGCGGCGCCACAGATTGGCTTGTTGCGGACGGCGATTTTGCAGCTGCCCCCAGGCAATGGAGCCCAGTTGCACCTCGATCAGCTCACGCAGGCCGTGCAGCTCGAAACGCATAGCATCCAGCGCACGAGGGTCGACGGCCGGCGTAGCAGGTACTGCGGCCTCGACCGGACGCTGCGGCTTGACCGGAGTGGCCGGCAGCTCGGGCGCCAGCAAAGATTCGTTGGCGAACAACTGGCGATCCTTGCCGGCGTCCTGCTCGGCCCGGGTGGCGAGTTCGGCCTGGGCACTGGCGATGCGCGCCTGGGTCTTGCGCAGCTCGGCTTCCAGCGCCGGGTTCGGTCGCACCGGAGCCGGCGTCACCTGATAGTCCAGCGCGGCAGTCAGCTCGACACCACCGGCCACGCGGCGGTTGCCGATGATCGCAGCATCGGCACCCAGCTCGTCACGCACCAGTTTCATGGCAGTTCGCATATCGGCGGCGAAGAAGCGTTTGACCTGCATGACCCTTTACCTCAGTTCTGGCCCACAGTGGCGACTATGGTGACCTGCTTGTTGTCCGGAATTTCCTGGTAGGCCAGCACGTGCATGCTGGATACCGCCAACCGCGCGAAGCGCGACAACATCGCCCGGATCGGGCCGGCCACCAGCAGAATCACCGGCTTGCCGAGCATTTCCTGGCGCTGCGCCGCTTCCACCAGGGAACGCTGCAGCTTCTCGGCCATGCCCGGTTCCAGGAGGATGCCATCCTCACTGCCCTGACCGGCCTTCTGCAGACTATTGAGCAATATCTGTTCCAACCTCGGTTCGAGGGTGATCACAGGCAGCTCCGGCTCTAGTCCCACAATGCTTTGCACGATTGCACGGGCCAGCGACACCCGTACGGCGGCGACCATAGCGGCGGGATCTTGACTCTTCGGCGCCACGTTGGCGATGGCTTCGGCGATGGTGCGGATATCGCGCACCGGTACCTGCTCCTGCAACAGCGCCTGCAATACCTTGAGCAGGGTCGACAGCGACACCAGGCCCGGCACCAGCTCCTCGGCCAGCTTCGGCGAGCTCTTGGCCAGCAATTGCATGAGCTGCTGCACTTCTTCATGCCCGAGCAGTTCGTGAGCGTGCTTGTGCAGGATCTGGTTGAGGTGGGTGGCAACCACGGTACTGGCATCGACCACGGTATAGCCGAGCGACTGCGCCTGATCACGCTGAGTGGGGTCGATCCACACGGCCTCCAGACCGAACGCCGGATCCTTGGCGGCAATGCCATTGAGTGGGCCGAACACCTGACCGGGGTTGATCGCCAATTCACGATCCGGGTAGACCTCGGCCTCGGCCACGCTGACGCCCATAAGCGTCAAACGGTAGGCGTTGGGCGCCAGGTCGAGGTTGTCGCGGATATGCACCGAGGGCATGAGAAAGCCCATCTCCTGCGACAGCTTCTTGCGTACGCCCTTGATCCGCGCCAGCAGTTGCCCGCCCTGGTTGCGGTCGACCAGCGGGATCAGGCGATAGCCAACTTCCAGGCCGACCATGTCCACAGGCATGACGTCGTCCCAACCCAGCTCCTTGACCTCCTGCGCCTTCTGCGCCGGAATCAGCTCCTGCTGGCGCTGCACTTCCTGCTGCTCAGCCTCTTGAACCCTGCGCTTCTTGTTGGCGATCCAGTAGGCGCCACCAGCGGCGATCAGGCCCAGACCAATGAAGGAAACGTGCGGCATGCCCGGCACCAGGCCCATGACGATCAGGATGATCGCCGCCACAGCCAGAGCACGCGGCGATGCGAACATCTGCCGGTTGACCTGCTGACCCATGTCTTCGGAGCTGGACACGCGGGTAACCATGATGGCTGCGGCGGTGGACAGCAGCAGCGAGGGAATCTGTGCGACCAGGCCATCACCGATCACCAGCAGTGCGTAGATCTTGCTCGCGTCGGTAAAGCTCAGGCCATGCTGCAGCATGCCGATGGCCATGCCGCCGATCAGGGTGACGAACATGATCAGCAGGCCGGCGATGGCATCGCCGCGAACGAATTTGCTGGCACCGTCCATGGAACCGTAGAAATCCGCTTCCTGGGCGACTTCGGAGCGACGCTTCTTGGCTTCGGCCTGGTCGATCAGACCGGCGTTCAGATCCGCGTCGATGGCCATCTGCTTACCGGGCATGGCATCGAGGGTGAAACGCGCGCTGACTTCGGAAATCCGTCCGGCACCTTTGGTGACCACCACGAAGTTGATGATCACCAGGATGGCGAAGACCACCACACCGACCACGTAGTTACCGCCGATCACCACCTCGCCGAAGGCCTGGATCACCTTACCCGCGGCGTGCGGCCCCTCCTGACCGTGCAGCAGCACGACACGCGTGGAAGCGACGTTGAGCGCCAGGCGCAGCAAGGTAGCGACCAGCAGGATGGTGGGGAATACGGCGAAGTCCAGCGGGCGCAGCGCGTAAACGGCGACCAGCAGCACGACGATGGACAAGGCGATGTTGAACGTGAACAGGGTGTCGAGCAGCAGCGGCGGCACCGGCAGCGTGACCATGCCCAGCAGTGCCAGCAACAGCAGCGGGATGCCCAGGCTGCCCTGGCGCAGGCCGGCCAGGTTGCCACGAGCGTCCCCGATGATTTGCGAGCGGTTGATGTTGAATGCCACGTGACTACCCCAGCCAATTCAATCTTTTGACGCAGAGCTGCGCTTTACAGGGGTAATGGCAAGAAGCGTTCCAGAAACGCAGGCGTGGACGAAAACAGCACCACGCCGCTGGTTATGAGCTCCGTAGGGCGTACCGGGTGGCGATCCGTTCGCGAAGCAGTACGCCGCTGGATTGTGCCGCGCCCAAACTCGGCGGACTGTTCGCTGGCGCTACGAGCGGTCGGCGTCCCGATCCGCACTACGAATCGCGGCGCAGATCCGGCGGAATCGGCAGATCGGGCAACGGCCCTGGCCGCTTGCCCTTGCCGGCACGGTACTGACGCAACTGATAGACGTAGGCCAACACTTGCGCGACGGCGAGATACAGACCGGCAGGAATCTCCTGTTCGAGCTCCGTGGAGTAGTACACCGCCCGGGCCAGGGCCGGCGACTCCAGCACCATGACCTGGTGCTCCTGAGCGATCTCGCGAATCTTCAACGCCAGGAAATCGCCACCCTTGGCCAGCAGCACCGGCGCACCACCATTGTCCGGGTCGTACTTGAGCGCCACGGCAAAGTGGGTCGGGTTGGTGATCACCACGTCAGCCTGGGGCACAGCCTGCATCATGCGGCGCTCGGCCATCTCACGTTGCAATTGACGAATACGCCCTTTGACCTCCGGCTTGCCCTCGGTGTCCTTGTACTCGTCGCGCACTTCCTGCTTGGTCATCTTCAGCTTGTTCTTGTGGCTCCACAGCTGGAACGGCACGTCCACCGCCGCGATCAGGATCAGCCCGCACGACAGCCACAGCGCGCTCCAGCCTACCACCTGCAAGCTATGCAGGATGGCGGGCTCCACCGGCTCATTGGCGATGGAGAGCAGATCGTCCTGATCCATCGACAGCACCAGCAAGGCCACAGCGAGGATCACCAGAAACTTGGCCAGGGCCTTGAGTAGCTCCACCAACGCCTGCACCGAGAACATCCGCTTGAGCCCGGCCAGCGGATTCATGCGACTGCCCTTGGGCTGCAACGCCTCGACCGAGAACAACCAGCCGCCCAAGACGATGGGGCCGGCAATGGAGGCGATCAACAGGGCGATGAGAAACGGCAACATGGCCTGCAAGGCATGCTTGCCGGACGCAAGCAGGTGCAGTGCCATGCTGCCTTCGTTCATCAGCACGTCACGTGACAGGCTGAAGTTGCCACGCATCAGGTCGAGCATGGCGTCGCCCATCTGCGCACCGAAGATCATCAGCGCGATGGTGCCGGTCAGGGTCACCGCCAGGGTATTGAGCTCCTTGGAGCGAGCAATCTGGCCTTTTTTCCGCGACTCTTCGAGCCGCTTACCAGTGGGTTCCTCGCTCTTGTCGGCGCCGCTTTCGCTCTCGGCCATGGCTACCTCATCCGGGCGAATTCGCCCAGTTGCTGCAAGGCTTCACTGGCCAACCCCTGGAACAGGTTGCCGAAGTCGGAAAGCCCCACCCAGAAGATCACCAGGCCCAGGGCGAGGGTCAGGGGGAAGCCGATGGAAAAGATGTTCAGCTGCGGCGCAGCGCGGGTCATCACACCGAAGGCCAGGTTGATCACCAACAGCGCAGTGACCATTGGCAGGGTCAATAACAGGCCAGCGCCGATCACCCAGCTCAGCTTGCCAGCCAGTTCCCAGTAGTGGTTGACCATCAGGCCCTGCCCGGAGGGCAAGGCGACGAAGCTCTCAGCAAGAATCTCCAGCGCCACCAAGTGACCATTGATGGCCAGAAACAGCAAGGTCACCAGCATCAGCATGAACTGACCGAGCACCGGCACGGAAACGCCGTTGGTTGGGTCGACCATGGAAGCGAAACCCAGGCCCATCTGCATGGCGATGATTTGCCCGGCCACGGCGAACAGGTGGAAGAACAGCTGCAGGATGAAACCGAACATGGCGCCAATCAGCACCTGCTCGAGGATCAGCAACAGGCTGCGCAGGCTCAGCGCATCCACTTGCGGCATGGGCGGCAGGGTGGGCACCAGCACGACGCTGATGGCCAGCGCCAGGTACAGCCGCACCCGGGTCGGCACCAGCTGGGTACCGATGATCGGCATCACCATCAACATCGCGGCGATACGGAACAACGGCAGCAGAAACTGGCCGATCCAGCCGCTGATCTGCTCGTTGCTCAATTCCAGCATCGTGCCCTGCCCCTCAACCTATGAGGTACGGAATGTTCTGAATCAGCGTCTGGGTGTACTCCATCAGCTGGCTCACCAGCCAGGGGCCGGCCCAGATCAGGGTGATCAGCATCACCATCAGGCGCGGCAGAAAACTCAACGTCTGTTCATTGATCTGCGTGGCGGCCTGGAACATGGCGACCACCAGGCCCACCAATAGGCTCGGTACCACCGCCAGGCCGACGATCACCACGATCAGCCAGAGCGCTTCGCGAAACAGGTCAACCGCCACCTCGGGAGTCATCGTGAGCCTCGCTATATCGTGCCGAAACTGGCGGCCAGGGTGCCCATGATCAGCGCCCAGCCGTCGACCAGTACGAACAACATGATCTTGAACGGCAAGGAAATGATCAGGGGCGAGAGCATCATCATGCCCATCGCCATGAGGATACTGGCGACCACCATGTCGATGATCAGAAACGGGATGAAGATCATGAAGCCGATCTGGAACGCCGTCTTCAGCTCCGAGGTCACGAAGGCCGGCACCAGAATGGTCAACGGTACGTCTTCGACACCAGCCAGGTCGGTACGCTTGGACAGGCGCACGAACAGCGCCAGATCGCTCTCACGGGTCTGTGCCAGCATGAAGTCGCGAATGGGCACCTCGGCCCGCTTCAAGGCCTCTTGCGCGACGATCTCCTCGTTGAGATACGGCTGCAGCGCACTGGTATTAATCCGATCGAAGATCGGCGCCATGATGAACATGGTCAGGAACAGGGCCAGGCCGACCAGAATCTGGTTCGACGGCGTCTGCTGCAGGCCCAGGGCCTGACGCAGGATGGAAAAGACGATGATGATCCGGGTAAAGCTGGTCATCAACATGACGAACGCCGGGATGAAGCTCAGCGCGGTCATGATCAGCAGAATCTGCAGGCTGACCGAATACTCCTGCTGCCCCTGCGCATCGGTGGACAGCGTGATCGCCGGGATCGACAACGGGCTGTTGCCCTGCTGGATCAGCGAACTACCTGTCGGTGGATCTTCGGCAAAAGCCAATGAAGCGGCCAGGCTGAGCACCACCACCAGCAACAAACGCAGCATCAGGATTTGTCCTTCTGATCCTTGCCCAGCAGCTCCATCAGGCGCTGGGCGAACTCCGGCGTGGCCGGTTCGGCATCGGCCAGGTGCACCGGCTCCTTGAGCACGTGCAGCGGCGTGATGCGTCCGGCGGACAGGCCCAGCAGAATCTGCTCGTTGCCCACCTGCACCAGCACCAGACGATCACGCGGGCCGAGCGCCTGGGTCGAGAGCAGCTTGATCACCTGTCCGCCCCGCGGGTTCAGTTGCTGCACACGGCGCAGCAGCCAGGCCAACAGAAAGATCAGGCCGATTACCAGCAACAGGCCAAGCAGCAGTTGGCCGAGCTGGCCAGCAATGTCGCTGCCCGCCATCGGCGTGGCTGCCTTGCCGACAGGTTCGGCGGCCAGTACGGCACCAGGCAGCGCCAGCAGCAATGCGAGAAATCGAGCCATGATCAGCGCAGCTTCTTGATTCGTTCGCTGGGGCTGATCACGTCGGTGAGACGGATGCCGAACTTCTCGTTGACCACTACCACTTCACCGTGGGCGATCAGCGTGCCATTGACCAGCACATCGAGTGGCTCACCAGCCAGGCGATCCAGTTCGATCACCGAGCCCTGATTGAGCTGCAACAGGTTGCGGATGGTGATATCGGTGTTGCCCACTTCCATGGAGATGGACACCGGAATGTCCAGAATCACATCCAGGTTAGGCCCTTCCAGGTTCACGGGAAGGCTCATGGCAGGCGGTGCGCTGCCGAACTCTTCCATCGGCGCTCGCGGCGCCGCAGGTGCAGCAGGCTGAGCAGCGCTCTGCCCGGCCAGCATGGCATCGATATCGTCCTGGTCGGCATCGCCCGCTTCGGCCAGCGCGGCCGCCCACTCATCGGCCAGTGCCTGCTCCTCGGGGGAGGTGTTTTCTTCATCTGCCATCGTCTTTCCTCGCCTGGCTTCAGCTATTCGTTCGCATCGGGCCCAATGGCCCTCTTGGAGTTACCAGCGCCTCAGCGCTGGCGTTCGATCGGTTCGAGCACTTGCAGCGCCAGATTGCCCTTGTGGGCGCCTAGCTTGACCTTGAAAGTCGGTACGCCATTGGCGCGCATGACCACGTTCTCCGGCAACTCGACCGGAATCACGTCGCCCGGCTGCATGTGCAGGATGTCACGCAGCTTCAACTGCCGACGCGCCACGGTGGCGCCCAGCGGTACGCTGACGTCGAGGATGTCCTCGCGCAGCGCCTTGATCCAACGCTCGTCCTGATCGTCGACGTCGGACTGGAAACCAGCATCGAGCATCTCGCGGATCGGCTCGATCATCGAGTAAGGCATGGTGATGTGCAGGTCGCCACCGCCACCATCGAGCTCGATGTGGAAAGTGGACACCACCACCACCTCGCTGGGGCTGACGATATTGGCCAGCGCCGGGTTGACCTCGGAGTTGACGTACTCGAAGTTGATGTCCATCACCGCGTGCCAGGCTTCGCGCAAGTCGACGAAGGCCTGGTCGAGCACCATGCGCACCACGCGCAGCTCAGTCGGGGTGAATTCGCGACCTTCGATCTTGGCATGGCGCCCATCGCCGCCAAAGAAGTTGTCCACCAGCTTGAACACCAGCTTGGCGTCGAGAATGAACAGGCCGGTGCCACGCAGCGGCTTCATCTTCACCAGGTTGAGGCTGGTCGGTACGTAGAGCGAGTGAACGTACTCGCCGAACTTCATCACCTGCACGCCGCCGACCGCCACGTCAGCCGAACGGCGCAGCAGGTTGAACATGCTGATGCGGGTGTAACGGGCAAAACGCTCGTTGATCATTTCCAGGGTCGGCATGCGCCCACGGACGATACGATCCTGGCTGGTCAGGTCATATTGCTTGACGCTACCGGGTTCCGCGGCGTCTTCGGTCTCGACCAGACCGTCATCGACGCCATGCAACAGCGCATCGATCTCGTCCTGGGAAAGCAGATCCTGCACGGCCATGTTCAGCTCCCGGCTACTGCAAAACGAAGTTGGTGAACAGCACCTGCTCGACCACGGTGCTGCCGGTTTCCGTCTGGGCCAGCTCCTGCACGCTGGCCAATGCCTGCTGCAGGAGCATCTCCTTGCCCAGTGGGGTCTGCAGAGCTGCGAAATCCTGGCCGGACAGCAACATCACCAGACGGTTACGCAGCACCGGCATGTGTACCTTGAGCTTCTCCATGCCAGCGGCATCGCGACTCATCAGAGCCATGCTCACCTGCAGATAGCGGGTACGGTTCTGGTAATTGAAATTGACCACGAAGGCCGGCTGCAGATCCTGGTAAATCGCGGGCTGCCGTACCGGCGTCGTGCTGGCCGCTTCTGCCGGTTTGGCCTCCTCAGTCTTGTCACCCTTGCTGAGAATGAACCAGGTGCCGCCGATGGAGAGGCCGATAGCCAAGAGCAAGCCCACGACGATGAGGATGATGAGCTTGAGTTTGCTCTTGCCGGCCGGCTGCCCGTCGGCGGCCGGTGCTGCTTCTTTCTTAGCCATGCCAATAATCCGTCACTGTCGGAGTTCTTTCCGCTTTCAAAGGGTTAAGAGCAAGTGTTATGCCAGCATATGAGCAGGCTTGTCTAACTCTGGGCTGCGGATTTAACAGCGCCGCGCCCTTGCTGTCACCCAAAATGCATTCGCCCAGGCGGCCTATCGACCACCCGGGCGAATGCAAGTCTAGCGGAGTAACACCGACCAGCGGAGATCGAGCGCTTCATGCGTGGCTCAATCCTCACCAGCAGCCGAGGTGGGTGGCACGTCAATCACCCACCTCACAGCGCTTCAGGCGTAGTAGTCGACCAGACCACGCCCCGAGCTCAGGTGCTCGCTGCGAACCTCCTGATGTACGCCTGGCAACGCCTCGTCGGCAGCCAGGCGCCCGTCGGCAGAACCCGCACCACCACGGCCGCCCTCACCTTGTCCCTGCCAGCCACGATTGAGTGACTGATCGGAGACGTTGGCGTCGGCCAGGTTCATGCCCTGCTGGGCGAACAGTTCGCGCAGTCGGTGCATCTGCCCTTCCAGCGCTTCACGTACACCGGCGTTGGGACTGGCGAAGGTTACCTGGGCCTGATCCTGGGACAGGTTCACCCGCACCTCGAGGCGCCCCAGCTCTGCCGGATCAAGCTGGATCTCGGCCGACTTGAGGTTCTGGCTGGACAACCACATGACGCGATCGACCACCGCCTCGCTCCAGCCGCCTTGATGCATGGGCACCGGTTGGCCCGGCACCAACGGCAAGCGAGGCGCCGCCGTGGTCTGCTGGTTGAGCGCCTGAGTCAATGCGTTGAGCTTGCTGACGAATTGATCAGGGCGAGTGGGTTGCACACTGTCCTTGAGACTTTCCAGCGCGTCCTTGGCCAAGTCATCGAGTGGCAACTCCAGGCTCACCTCGTCGCTGGCCTTGGTCTTCTCCTCGCCTTTGCCCATGGCCGCCATCGCGGCCGCGAAGTCGGTGCTGTTCGCACGCGAATTCTTGCTCACGCTCTCCTGGGCCACTTGCGCCTTGCTGTCCTCTTCCGGCAGTTGCTTGAGCATGGCCAAAGGGTCGAGTGAGTCGTCCTCCAGCACCGGCTCTGGCTCATCCGTCACGTTATTGGCAAGGCCACTGATGATCAGCGCTGGCGCGTCCAAGGCATCCGGCGGCGCCTCCTCAGGCTGCGGCTGGATCCCGCCCAGCGCCATGGCCAGCAGCGGATCGATGGCTTCAGGAGCCTGCTCATCGGTCGGCAAGGAATTGCCGGAGGCGGCAACATCCGCCTCCTCGGCGGCAGCGCCGGGGGAGTCGGCTGCGGGCTTTGCCGGCTCCTGATTGTTTTGCGCAGAGCCATTGGCGCGCTCGCCAGGTTTGCTCTGACGCTCTTTGGCATACACCTCAGCAAAGCTCGAAGCCCCGTTCCTGCTGGGCTCCGGCGTTTTGGCGGGTGGCTGCGCTTTGCTCTTCACCTCAGGCGTGGCCTGCAGGCGTATGTCGGGCAACGCGGACATGGACGCTCTCCGTCTATTGGGTCGTGACGGTATCAGAGCAAAGGATGGGCCAAGTCGGGCAAAACGCGAGTGAAAGGGTCAGACGCGGTAACGCTGGCGCTCGGACTTGAACAGGATGCGGACGATGGCGAACTCGCGCTCGATCTGTTCGATCAATGCTGGTGCCAGTTCCAGGGTCTCACGTCGACCGGCATCTTCGAGCTGCTTGCACAGGCCAGCGAGCATCACTGCTCCCATGTTGCTGCAGCTGCCCTTGAAGCTATGCGCGGCCAGGCGCAGTCCCTGCGCGTCACCTTCAGCTTCGGCCTGATGCAGAAGACGCAGGCGCTCTTCGGAATCTGCTACGAAGGTATCGAGCAGAATGGGGTATTCGTCTTCCATGACGTCCTGCAGGGCAGCCAGGACGGCATCGTCGAGATGGATATCGGACACCGAGAAACTCCCTGAACGACAACGATGTCTGCTCTGGCTTCAGCACGAGCAATGCGGCTGGGCCCGAGACAGAACCTGCACATTATGCCTCAGCGACCCAACAAAACTCCACGCTGACGCCCTGCCCGTCAGGCCAGCCCTGGAATCCATCGCTGAGTTCACGCACCAGCGTCAGGCCACGACCACACAGCGCTTCGTCCTGAGACGTGAGGAGGCTTGCCGGATCGAAGCCCGGGCCGCTGTCCTCGACCCGTACGATCAGGCGACCACCACCCGCCTCCGGTAGCATCTGCAGATGAAAACGCACATAGCCATCAGTCAACGCCGCCAGGCGCAGGCGCCGCTCTCGATAGTACTCGGCAAACCCGCTGGCATCCTGCTTGAGCGACGAGTCCAGGCCCATCACACCATGTTCCAGCGCGTTGGAATACAGCTCGGCCAGCACCGTGTAGAGCTCTCCGCCACGGGGCCTGAGCGCCTGCACATCCAGCAGTAACTGCAGCAGAAACGGCAAGGGATTGAAGTGGCGCAGGCTCTGCGCACGGAATTCGAAACTCGCCGACCAGTCCAGCGGGCTGCTGTGGCCGCTATCGGCGAAGGCCAGCGGCCGAGGATGCTCGTCATCCTCGGCGAGGCCGACCTGAAGCATGCTGACGTCGTCCTGTTGCTCACCGCGAAACGCTACCAACGCCTGCTGGATTTCCTCGAACAGGGCCTGCGGTTGGCGATTGGCATCGAGCAAGGCCAGCAACCGAGCTTCACCAAACAACTCACCCTGCTGATTGGTGGCCTCCAGCACGCCATCGCTGAGCAGAAAGATGCGATCGCCAGTCGTCAGCGGATAGATCTCGCAGCGGTCGCTGAACGCTGCGGGTTCAAGAATGCCCAGCGGCAAGTGACGCGACACCAGTGCCTGACGAGGTCGCCCGTCGCCATGCAACAGGTGCCCATCGGGCAGCCCGCCGTTCCAGACCTCCAGCAGCCCGCGCTTGCTGCTGATATTGAGCAAGGTGGCGCAGCAGAACACGCCGACCGGCAGGATGCGTTTGAGCTTGGCGTTGATCTCGCGAAGAATCTCGGCCAGGGCATGGCCCTTGGCGGTCATGCCATAGAACACCTCGGCCAATGGCATGGCGCCAATTGCCGCCGGCAGACCATGGCCGGTGAAGTCGCCGAGCATCACGTGCATGCCGCCCGAAGGCTTGTAGGCAGCCAGCAGCAAATCGCCGTTGAACAGCGCGTAGGGCGATTGCAGGTAACGAATGTTCGGGGCATTCAGGCAACCGGAATGCGCCACCTTGTCGAATACCGCCTTGGCCACACGCTGCTCACGCAGCAGGTGCTCGTTGTGCCGGGCGATCAGGTCACGCTGCTGCAGCACGGTGTCCTGCAGGCGACGCAGGCGATCCATAGCGCCGATCTTGGCTTCGAGTATCACGCGGTTGTAGGGCTTGGCGAGAAAATCGTCGCCACCGGCCTCCAGGCAGCGAACCAGCGCTTCACCTTCGGTCAACGAGGTGAGAAAGATGATCGGCACCAAGGCCTCGCCGGCCTGCTGCTTGATCCTGCGTGCCGCCTCGAAACCGTCCATTACCGGCATCAGAGCATCCATCAACACCAGTTGCGGACGCTCCTGCTCGAACAGTGCCACGGCCTCCAGACCATTGCTGGCGGTGAGCACACGATGCCCCTGGCGGCTGACGATAGTGAACAGCAGCATACGGTCGGCCGCGTTGTCCTCGGCGATCAGGATCGACAGACGCCCAGGCATGCTCAACTGATCTGAAACAGTTGCTCGAAGTTGGAAATCGCCAGGATCTTGCGCACGTCGCTGCTGCAATTGAGCAGGCGAATCTGTGCCGCATCACCACCGGCGTGATCACGCAGCAACAGGAGCATGCCTAATGCCGAGCTGTCCAGATAGCTGGTGTCCTGCAGGTCGACCTGGTAGCGCTTCGGTGTGATGCTGATGCGCTCGTAGGCGTCGCGAAACTCCTGGTGAGAGGCGAAATCGAATCGCCCTCGAATCACGATGGTCAGCTCTTGCCCGTCTGCGGACGGTTGCGAGGTGATGGCCATGTCTGCTCCTTAGTCGAGACCTTGCCGGATTAGTCGGCTTACGCTCAAGGTGTAGCATTTGGCAGAAAGCGAGACAACTGCTATCAGGGTTCGCCGCGGTCTGTCAGGCGTTGCGCCAGCTCATCGAGCAGCTTTTGCTCCCGTTTGTCCTCGGCCAGCCGCGCCTCGGCTATGTAGCGCTGCACCAACTTACGCAGGCCCTCCAGACGCGCATATCGTTGCTGCCAGATGGCGCGAACCTTCTCCAGATTGGCACGATGCCATTCGATGCTCTGCTGCTGCTGGGCGACGGCCGTTTCCAGTTGTGAAAGGAAACGTTGGTAGTTCATCAGCCACTGCCCGGATACGCCCTTGCTGCCTTCGCTGATCCACTGCTGCTGGTAATCGCCGCGAAAACGCTCCAGCTCGCCCAGTTTGGCCTCGGCCTGGCCCACCAGCCCCTGACAGTGCCCCATCTGACGCGCGGCATCTCGCTCGGCCTTTTCCGCCATCTCGACGACAGGTTGCAGGCGCTTGGCGCGACTCAGGCTCATCTGCACCTCGTAGGGCGGGTGCAGCCCGTCAGATCGCCCTGGCGGGTGTTACCCGCCCTACGACCAAAGGTCACTGGCCCAGCACCCCGGCCAGTTGATCGCGGCTTTGCGCCATCCCAACACTTTCACTGAGTCCCTGACGCAGGTATTGCGCCATCACCGGCTGACGGGCAATGGCCAGATCGGTATCAGCATCGCCGCCAGGCACATAGGCACCGACGCTGATCAGGTCGCGACTCTGCTGATAACGTGCCCACAACTGCTTGAAGCGCTGCGCCTGTTTCAACTGCTCGGGCGGCACCACCTGCGGCATCACCCGGCTGATGGAGGACTCGATATCGATGGCCGGGTAATGCCCCTCTTCGGCCAACCGACGCGACAATACGAAGTGCCCATCGAGTACACCGCGTGCGGCGTCGGCGATGGGATCCTGCTGGTCATCCCCCTCACTGAGCACGGTATAGAACGCCGTGATCGAGCCACCGCCGGCCTCGGCGTTACCGGCGCGTTCCACCAACTTGGGTAGCTTGGCGAACACCGAAGGCGGATAGCCTTTGGTCGCGGGCGGCTCGCCGATGGCCAGGGCGATCTCCCGCTGAGCCTGGGCATAGCGGGTCAGTGAATCCATCAGCAGCAGGACGTTCTTGCCCTTGTCGCGAAAGTATTCGGCGATGCGTGTGCAGTATTGTGCCGCGCGCAGGCGCATGAGCGGCGCATCGTCGGCGGGCGACGCCACCACCACGGAGCGCTTGAGGCCTTCCTCACCGAGAATCTCGTCAATGAACTCCTTGACCTCGCGGCCCCGCTCGCCGATCAGACCGACCACGATGATCTCGGCCTCGGTAAAACGGGTCATCATGCCCAGCAGCACCGACTTGCCCACGCCGGTACCGGCGAACAGGCCCAGGCGCTGGCCACGCCCCACGGTCAGCAGGCCGTTGATCGAGCGAATGCCAACATCCAGTGGCTGGCTGATGGGATCGCGATTGAGCGGGTTGATGGCCGGCCCATCCATCGGCACCCAATCTTCGGCCTTCATGCCGCCCTTGCCATCCAATGCGCGACCGGCGCCGTCGAGCACCCGCCCCAACATGGTCATGCCCATGGGTAAACGCCCGGCGTCTGGTAATGGCACCACGCGTGCACCCGGCGCGATACCGGCCAGGCTGCCGACCGGCATCAGATAGATCTTGCCCCCGGAAAAGCCCATGACCTCGGCTTCCACCTGCACCGGGTGATAGCTGTCGCTATTGATCACCAGACAACGACTGCCAATGGCAGCGCGCAGCCCTTCGGCCTCCAGGGTCAGGCCGACCATGCGCAACAGACGGCCTTCGAGTATCGGCTGACTGGGTAGGCTGATCGCGTCGCTGTAGCCTTCCAGGCGCCGAGCAAAACTCACGCGATCAAGGCGCATCGGGGTTGTCCAGATCCAGGCTGATGTCCGCCTCCGGCGGCTCGGTGATCTGCGCCCGCTGCTGCTCGAACAACTGCTTGAGCGCCTGGGCCATGCGGGTTTCGACACTGGCATCGATCTGGCTGTGTTCTGCCTCGATGCGGCAACCGCCCGGCAGCAGGCTCTCATCTTCGAGAATGCGCCAGTTCTCCTCATGGCGCTCGCGCAGTGCCTTGACGGTTTCGAAGTCTTGCGGATTGATCTGAATGCGCACGTTGCCCGCGCCCATCGGCAGCAGCTTGAGCGCCTCGCGCAATACCTGGCGTATCTGGCTGGAGTCGGTGCTCAGCTCGCGCTGAATGACCTCGCGCGCCATGTGGCTGACCAGATTCACCAGAGCGACCTCCAGTTGCTGATCCTGCTCGGCGATGGGGTCGAGCAACTGCGTCATGAGCTTTTCCAGGCCATTGACCTTGACCGCCAGGGCGGCGTCGGCCTCTTGCTTGGCCTTGATCTGGCCGGCGTGGAAGCCATCTCTCTCGCCGGTGGCAAAACCTTCGTTGTAGGCGTCCTGACGAATGGCTTCGAGCTCATCGAGCGTCAGCGGCTTGACGTCCTCGAGCGCGACCTCCTCGATTTGCCCGGTTTGCTCAGTTTCGACGGGAGTGGCGGCCGGCTCGGCCGGCACCTCTTCGACCTCGACCGGCTCGGCACCCGGCTCGTCGAAGCTGGGCAGCGCCCAGCGGTCGAACATGCCGAGATCCTTGGCGCGAATCAGCTCGCTTTCCGGCTCCTTGGCAGCCATGCGTCAGCTCCTAAACCATCTCTTCGCCGCCCTTGCCGCCGAGCACGATCTCTCCGGCTTCGGCCATGCGACGGGCGATGGTGAGGATTTCCTTCTGCGCAGTCTCGACGTCGCTGACACGTACCGGCCCCTTGGCCTCCAGGTCGTCGCGCAACAGTTCAGCCGCGCGCTTGGACATGTTCTTGAACACCTTGTCCTTGATCGCCTCGTCGGCGCCCTTGAGCGCCAGCACCAGCACTTCGGAGGAGACCTCGCGCAGCAGCGCCTGGATGCCACGGTCGTCGACATCGGCCAGGTTGTCGAAGACGAACATCAGGTCTTCGATCTGCGTCGACAGGTCTTCGTCCACTTCACGGATCGAGTCCATCAACTGGCCCTCAACCGAGCTGTCGAGGAAGTTCATGATGTCCGCCGCACGCTTCACGCCGCCCATCGAGGCACGCGTGGTGTTGGCACTGCCGGAGAACTGTTTCTCGAGGATCTGGTTCAATTCCTTGAGCGCGGATGGCTGCACGGTATTGAGCGAAGACACGCGCAGGATGATGTCCAGGCGCACCTTGTGATCGAAATGGCTGAGCACTTCGCCGGCCTGATCCGGATCGAGGTAGGCGACGACGATGGCCTGGATCTGCGGGTGCTCGTAGCGAATCACGTCGGCAACGGCACGCGGCTCCATCCACTTGAGGCTGTCCAGGCCACTGGTGCTGCCGCCAAGCAGAATACGGTCGATCAGGTTGCCGGCCTTGTCCTCGCCCAATGCCTGGGTGAGCATCTTGCGGATATAGCCATCGGCGCCGACGCCCAGGCTGGTCTGGTCGCCGACGATATCGACGAATTCGGCCATCACCTGCTCCACCTGTTCGCGGTGGATGTTGCGCATGCCGGCCATCGCCACGCCGACTCGCTGCACTTCCTTCGGCCCGAGGTGACGCAACACCTGAGCGGCGTCCGTCTCGCCGAGCGACAGCAAAAGAATGGCGGCCTTGTCGACCTTGTTCAGCTTGGTAGCGGTGCGATTGTCACTCATCGGCGTTGATCCACTCTTTCACGACCTGGGCGACGCGGCCAGGATCTTCAGCCACCAGACTCTTGATGGCATTCAGTTGTGCATCATACCCCTCGCTGGGGCTGGGCAACATGATGCTCTGCGGGCCACCGAGGCTGACGCGGTCATCGGAAAGCTCGCCGCCCAGGCCACCCATCTCACCCAGTTCGACATCGCCAGAACCCGCCAGATCCTTGCCTCGGCCACCACCAGTGATGTTGTTGAGCACCGGGCGCAGCACGCCGAATACCAGCACCAGGATGAACAATACGCCAAGCACCTGTTTGACGATGTCCCAGAACCAGGGCTGGGTGTAGAACGGAATGTCCGGGATTTCCTCGCCCAGCGAAGCGGTGAACGCGGTGTTGATCACGCTGACGCTGTCGCCACGGCTGGCGTCGAAGCCCACCGAATCCTGTACCAGACGAGTGAAACGTGCCAGATCATCGGCCGTCCACGGCACACGTGTGGACTCGCCAGTGGCTGGGTCGACACGCACCTGATCATCCACCACCACCGCCACCGACAGGCGACGCAGACGGCCCTGCTGCTGACGGGTGTAGCTGATGGAGCGATCCAGTTCGAAATTGCGGGTGGACTGCTCGCGCTTGTCCGCCGGATATGGTGCCAGCATCGGCTGGCCGGTCGCCGGATCCATGATCTGCTGACCATTGGCATCCACCAGCGGCTGACCGGCAGCCACAGGTCCTGCTGGCGCTGCTGCACCGGCAGCCTGCTGCGGAGCGGCAGCCGGGCCTGGAGGCTGGTTGGACAGCGCGCCGGGGACACCTTGCGGCGGCAGGCTGCTCTGGCGCTGCTCGTTGACCTGTTGTTCGCTGCGCAGCGCTGGTTGATCCGGGTTGAACATCTCGGAGGTGGACTCCACCGCGCTGAAATCGACGTCGGCGGAGACTTCTGCCTTGTAGCGGCCAGTACCCAGTACCGGCTGCAGAATGTTGTGCACGCGCTGAGTGAACAGGGTTTCCATGCGGCGGGTGTAGTCGAACTGCTTGCCGGCCATGGTCAGCTCGGACAGCTCCTGCTGATCGGACAGCAGATTGCCCTTCTGGTCAACGACGGTGACCTGGCCCTTGTCCAACTCCGGCACGCTGGTCGCCACCAGATTGACGATGGCCATCACCTGACTCGGTTCCAGGTTGCGGCCCGGGTAGAGCTCTACCAGTACCGAGGCGCTGGGCTTGCGCTCGTCACGCACGAAGACCGATGCCTTGGGCATGGCCAGGTGCACGCGCGCAGCCTTGACGTTGTTGAGGCTGGCCACTGTACGCGCAAGCTCGCCTTCGAGACCGCGGCGATAACGGGTCGCCTCCATGAACTGGCTGGTACCCAGGCCCTGCTCACGGTCGAGAATCTCGAAGCCGACACTGGTGTCGGTCGGCGCCACGCCGGCAGCAGCCAGACGCATACGCGCCCGGGCCAGGTCGTCGGCCTTGACCAGCAATGCGCCGGAGTTGGGTTCGATGGTGTAGTCGATGCCGGAGGTGGTCAGGGTGTCCACCACCTGAGTCGCATCCATGCCATTGAGGCTGCCATACAGCGGGCGGTAGTCCGGCTGCTGCGACCAGAGCACCACGGCAAAACCGATCGCCACACTGGCCGCCAGGCCAACCAGCAGACCGAGCTGACGCAGCACCGACATCTCGGCGAGGTTCTCCAGAAAGCTCAACCCGAACAGCGGCCCCTTGGGCTCGCCAGGGGCGGCTTTGGCCGGTACGTTTGCTACTGCTGCTTCAGCCATGAATCAATCCTCAGACCGGCATCTGCATGATGTCTTGATACGCCTGAACCAGCTTGTTACGCACCTGGGTCATGGCCTGAAAGGATACGCTGGCTTTCTGCGAGGCGATCATCACGTCGGTCAGATCGACCCCGCTCTGCCCCATCTCGAAAGCGGTAGCCAGTTTATTGGAAGCCTGCTGGGTCTCATTGACGTTGTTCACCGCCTGGCCGAGCATTTCCGAGAAACTCGGCGCCCCTTGCACTGGCTCGCTCACAGCAGGCTTCTGACGTGCCATGGCCTCAGCCTGCATGGAACGCATTTCCAGCATCAAGCGATTGAATTCGACACCTTGGCTCATGACTTCCTCCACTGCCCGCTTTTTGACGCTAGCGGCGCTATGCAGGGGTATCTGCAACAAGGGTGCCAGAATATGAGAAAGAGCGCAGAACGCGCACGACCAGGGCTCTAGTCGTCATAGTCGGTGAGCACAGCGCCCCCTACGGATAGGGCATCCGCAGGGTGTGCCGTGTGCATCGTAAACAGGAATCGCCATGGAGCGCCGCCCCTGAGAGGTCACGACGACGCCGTTGAAACGCTTCAACTGGCGTAGAGATAAGCCTCGACATCCATGCCGGCATCACGCATCTGCGCCAGCTTGTAACGCAAGGTGCGCGGACTGATGCCCAGGCGCTCGGCGGCCTCCTTGCGACGCCCACGTTCGGCACGCAAGGTATCGATGATCACCTGGAATTCACGACGCCGAAGATCCTCGCCCAGCGCGCCGGAATCAACGGCATTCGGCGACTCGACGACCTGCGGCAGAGGCGGCGTGACACCAGGCACCACGGCCAGACGCGGCGCCGCACTCTGCACCGTCTGACCGATGGGCGCATGCAGGCAGAGATCCTGTGCCTGAATCACCCCACCCTGCTGCAGGATCAATGCGCGCTGAATGGCGTTATCCAATTCACGCACGTTGCCCGGCCATTGATGCTGCACCAGGCTCTGCGCGGCAGACGCGGACAGTCTTACTTGAGCCTGATTCATTTTTTTGACGTGCTTGGCCAGCAGTCGCTCGGCCAGCGGCAGAATGTCGGCAGGACGCTCACGCAACGGCCTCCAGGCCAACGGGAATACCGACAGGCGATAATACAGATCCTCGCGGAAACGCCCGGCCGCCACTTCACTTGCCAGATCACGGTTGCTGGTCGCCAGCACGCGAATGTCCAGATTGATCGGCTTGCGCGCCCCCACCCGCTCCACTTCACGCTCTTGCAGCACACGCAGCAACTTGGCCTGCAGCCCCAGCGGCATTTCAGAAATCTCGTCGAGCAGAATGGTGCCGCCATCGGCCAGTTCGAACTTGCCCGGCTGAGCGGTGACGGCCCCGGTGAAGGCCCCTTTCTCATGACCGAACAGCGTGGCCTCAAGCATGTTGTCGGGAATCGCCGCGCAGTTGATAGCGATGAATGGGCCGGATGCCCGCGGCGACTGCTGATGGATATAGCGCGCCAGCACTTCCTTGCCGGTACCGGACTCGCCGGTAATCATCACCGTCGAATCGCTCTGCGCCACACGGGCAGCCAATTCCAGCAATTGCACGCTGGCCGGCTCGAGCGCCACCGGGCCGTCACGATCGCCTGCCGTCAACTTTCCAAGCGCATGCTTGGCCACCAGTTCGAGCAGAGTACGCGGCTCGAATGGCTTGACCAGGTAATCGGCAGCCCCCTGGCGAATGGCATCCACCGCACGCTCGACCGCGCCAAAAGCCGTCATCAACAACACCGGCAGTTGCGGGTAGCGACTGCGAATCTGCGCCAGCAACTGATGTCCGTCCATGCCTGGCATGTTGACGTCGCTGACCACCAGCCCAAAAGGCTCCTCGGTCAGCGCGACCAGTGCCGCCTCGGCACAATCGACAGCCCGATAATCATGCCCACCCAGGCAAAGCGTATCGGCCAGGGCTTCGCGCAAGGCGCGATCGTCTTCAACCAGCAGGACTTTGGCAGCCATGGGTTACTCCTGATTCGAATGAGGCGCTGCATCGAGCAGCGGCAGAGAAACGATGGCGCAGGTTCCACGACCCGCGCGCGATTGCAGCAGCAGCTGGCCCTGATGAGCGCGCGCCACTGCCTTGACCACGGCTAGGCCGAGACCGGTTCCGGTGGTCTTGGTGGTAAAGAAGGGTTCGCCCAGACGTGCCAGGGTTTCCTTGTCCATCCCTGGCCCGTTGTCACTGACGCACAGGCGCAACTGGTTAGCGCGGCGATACAGATGGATCTTCAGGCGCGCATCGCGCCCAGAGGCCTGAATGGCGTTGTCGATCAGATTGAGCACCGTGCCGACCAAGGTGTCGCGGTTGCACAGCAGCTCGCCGTCACGCACATCGCACTGCCAACGCACGGCCATATCGCCCACGTGAGCTTCGGCAGCAGCACGCAAGGCATCGAACAACACCACTGGCGACAAACGATCCGGCAGCGGCAGTTCTCCCCGAGCAAAGATCAGCATGTCGCGCACCTGGTTTTCCAGCTCGTGCAGACGCTCCTTCAAACGGCCAGCAAAGCGCTGCTGCTGTTCGGCAGGCAGCACCTGCTCGTTCAGATGACTGGCATAGAGCAGCGCAGCGGAGAGAGGCGTACGAATCTGATGCGCAAGGGAGGCAACCATGCGCCCCAGGGCAGAGAGGCGTTCATGGCGAGACAGCTGATCCTGCAGGCGACGGGTTTCTGTCAGATCAGTCAAAAGCACGAGCTGCCCCGGCTCTCCATGCAGGGAACGGGTGGCAATGGATAAACGACGGCCGTCACGCATGGAGATTTCGTGACCATCGTCTTCACGCGGCGCGAAGTTGCGAGCAATCACCTGGCGCCAGAGCATGCCAACCAATGGCTGCCCGAGCAGCGCCCGGGCCACGGGGTTAGCCTCACGCACCACGCCCTGACCATCGATGACGATCACCCCACCGGGCAGCAGATCCAGCAAACTTTGCAGGCGGTGAGCCAGACGCTCCTTCTCCGCCAGCTCCTGCATACGCTGAGCACTGACCAGCGCCAATTGCCCCTTCAGCTCATTGACTCGCGCCTCGAGCAAACTGTAGGACTCGCTGAGCTGGCTGGACATCTGATTGAACAGGGCAAAAGCCTGCTCCAGCCCGGCACGACTGGCTTGTTCGAGGGGGGCCGAAACGCTTGGCTCGGCTGACTCGGAGGGACGAAGGTTGGCTGCCATCTGCTTCTCTCGCATGACGCACCGTCAGAAGACGGTCGGATACAAGAGCTTTAGCAATACCCGTGCCTACTTTTTTATGCTTATTTTTCAATAGCTTGAAAAAACAAAGCCGGAGCTTGCGTCAAAGCTCCGGCTTTTTGTTTAGCAATTCTCCGTAGAATGCGCCGAGCGCACCAGATCTACGGGGTCATGGCTGCCCTACTGCGCGGCCGATACCTAGCCGAGTCAATCCTCGTCCTGGCCATCCTCTTCGCGGCGGCTCATGCCGTACTTGCGCATCTTCTCGACCAGCGTGGTACGGCGAATACGCAGGCGTTCGGCAGCACGCGCCACCACGCCACCCGCATCATCCAGCGCCTGCTGGATAAGTCCCTGCTCCAGATTGCCGAGGTAGTCCTTCAGATCCAGACCTTCCGGCGGCAGCATGGCAGGCGTATCGAGGCCCGGCAGGCCGGCCATGATCGCAGCACGCTCTTCCATCTCATCGCGCAGGCTGGCGGCGAGCTGTTCATCCTCGTCATCGACATGACGGAATTTCTTCGGCAGCTCGCCCACACCGATCACGCCATAGGGATGCATGATCGCCATGCGCTCCACCAGGTTGGCCAGCTCACGCACGTTGCCCGCCCAGTCATGCCGGCACAGCGACATGATCGCTGCCGAGTTGAAACGGATGGAACCACGCTTTTCGTGTTCCATGCGCGAAATCAGCTCGTTCATCAGCAGCGGAATGTCTTCGATGCGCTCACGCAGCGGCGCCATCTCGATCGGGAAGACGTTGAGGCGATAGTACAGATCCTCACGGAAGCTGCCGTCCTCGATCATTTTCTCCAGGTTCTTATGCGTGGCAGCGATGATGCGCACATCGGCCGTCTGCGTCTTGTTGCTGCCCACACGCTCGAAAGTGCGCTCCTGCAGCACGCGCAGCAGCTTGACCTGCATCGGCAACGGCATGTCGCCAATTTCATCGAGGAACAACGTGCCGCCGTTAGCCAGTTCGAAACGCCCTGCCCGGCTGGTGATGGCACCGGTGAAAGCGCCCTTTTCATGCCCGAACAGCTCGCTCTCCAGCAACTCGGCAGGAATCGCACCGCAGTTGACCGGCACGAACGGCGCCTCGCGACGCTTGGAGTGATAGTGCAGGTTGCGCGCCACCACTTCCTTGCCGGTTCCGGACTCACCGAGAATCAGCACGCTGGCCTCGGTATCGGCGACCTGCTGCATCATCTGCCGCACCTGCTGGATGGCGCGACTGGTGCCAACCAGGCTGCGGAACAGGTTGGGCTCGCGCTGCCGACCGCGATCGCGGGCCTGGTCGTACATCTCGCGATAGACCTGGGCACGGTGCAGGGAGTCGAGCAGCTTGTTGTAGCTGAGCGGGGTTTCTAGACTGGCCAGCACGCGCCTGCGCAGATCTTCCGGCCATTCACTGGCGGTGGACTCACCCACCGTCAGCAGCGGCAAAAACTCATCCCAGCCAGCAATATGCTTGGTCAGCTCGAGTGCACCGCCCTTGGACTCGACATCCCCCAACAACACACTCAGCACTTCACGACTCGAACCCAACTCGGCAACCGCGTTGCGCCAGTCCTGACTCGTGCAGGCCAGATGCTCCTCGCCGAGAAAGCTCAGAATGATCGCCAACTCGTGGCGGCGCGCAGCATTGTCATCGATCAACAGGATTTTGGTTTCACGCCACATCTTGTGTTTGTCTGACCCGAGGAGTGAAAGAAATTGCGCGCCAGATCTTCGGCGCGCACCGGCAATTGGCCACTAGTAAAGTCAAAAAATTGGATCCAGTCAATTTTATGGCGTAACTTTTTTGCCCGTTAATGACATTAGCTAAGCAGCTGTTTGCATTATCGGGTAGCGAAAACCGATAAAAAGAGAAAGTTACTAGAAGCGGGAGAAGAGAGAAACCGAGCCGAACCTGTCGGCTAAGCTCGGAAACTGCGGTGAAATCAGCCGAACAGCTGATAGACCTTGGCAGCCTTATGGGACTGATTGAGTTGAATCAGCTCACTGGCCAGACGCTGTTGCTCTGCCTGACAGACGGTCACCAGCTCACGGTAGAGCACCAGCAGGTTTTCCATACTGCCGCGTAGCTCTTCTTCATCACGGCTGTCGACCATGGCCGCATCGACCGCGAGGCGGCACTGCAGATCAAGCTCGCCAATGGCCGCCCAGTCCTGCTTGGCCAAAGCGTCACGCATTGCTGAGCCGGTCGCTTGCAAATGCTGGACAGATGAACTCATTCGCTTCTCCTCCGATGCTCGCTCATTACTGAGCGATGGCATCCCAACCCTGCTTGACGTTGCGCAGCAAAACCGACACTTCTTCCAGAAGCTCCGGCTCGTTACTTACGTTGGCTTCAGTCAAACGGGCGATCATGTATTCGTACAGGCTATCGAGGTTACCTGCCAGTTCGCCACCTTGCTGGTGATCGAGACTCTCGCGCAGTCCCGCGACGATGGCAATACTCTTGCCGATCAACTCGCCTTTCAGTGCAGTCTGTCCACGCTCCATTGCACCACGTGCCTGAGCGATGCGAGAGAGCCCACCCTCCATCAACATCTGGATCAGTCGATGGGGGCTGGCCTCTGCGGCCTGCGCTTGGTTGTTGACGCTCTGATACTGCTTGAGGGCCGACATTGCGTTCATAATCGCTCTCGCTCTACCGATGGGCTGATACTTCAGGTATCGGCCCTGAGGCTCAAAGCTTTAACGCTTTTGTCGCCGAAACAGCTAAGCTAGAAGCGCTCAATCAGCCAGCAGGCGCCGGCTCTACCTCAGGGCCAATGGCATCCCAGGCGTTTTTGATATCGCCCAGCAGCGCCTGAACTTCTTCCAGGGTGCGCGGCGTATCATCCAGAGCGACACCCGCCAAGCGGCGAGTCATATAGTCGTAAAGTGCATCCAGGTTCTCGGCGATTTCACCACCCAACTCCTTGTCCAGAGCCGCCTGCAACACCCCAAGAATGGTGATGGTGCTACCCACTGCCATACCACGAATCTCGGTATCACCCTCGGCCTGTGCCTGTTTGGCCAGCATCACTCGCTGCAATGCGCCTTCAAGTAACAGCTGCACCGTGCGATAAGGCGATACCTCCTGGCTGGTCTTGATCTGCTTGTAGGCATCGATGGGATTCTTGCTCATGAATTATTTATCCTTTCTGACGAAACCAGGCAGATTAGCGAGCATGCCACTCAAGCTATCACTGGTGCGCTTGAGCTGACCGACTAGGGAGTCCATGGCGTTGTACTGGGAAAAAAGTCGGGCTTCCAGACTTTCGACACGCTTGTTCAGACTTTCGCGCTGAGAGTCAACGTTCTTCAAGGTACCGCGCAAGGCACTGTCACGCTGCTTCAATACGCCATCGGTCGCCACATAGCTGGATACAAAGCCAGACAGACGCCCCATCAAGCCGTCACTGCCTGTGAGATAGCTACCCACTTGATCGAAACTGGTCTCAAGCGCCTTAGTCAGCGTGGCATCGTCGAGAGACAACTTGCCATCCTTGCCGGTTGTAATGCCCAGATCTGCCAGCGCCCGAACGCCACTCTCTCCACCGCCGGTCATCTTGACGATTTCGTTACGCAAACCGGCGAGAATGCTGCGCACCGTGGAGTCGCCAACCAGAGGGCCTGCTACAGGCTTGGAACCTTCCACCTCAACGACAGCCGTAAGCTGCGCAGATGAGGTTATCAGAGCGTTGTAGGCGTCGACGAACTTCTGCAGGTTGCTCTTGACGCTGGACTTGTCGACACCAACGGTGAGGTTGATGGTCTTGCCATCGGTCAGATCGGTAGCGCTCTGCGCCGCAACCAGATCAAGCGTAACACCTTCCAGAGCATCCTCAATCTTGTTGCTATCACGCACCAGTTGAAGACCATCGATGGTTAATTTGGCAGACTTGGCTTGGCTAATTACCCCACCAGCGCCGCTGTCCGAGCTTGGTTTGAGGAAAGCGCCGGCATTGTCAGGATCGGCCTGTGGCGTGAACGCCTGAGTCGTTAGGGCATTGCCGCCGGTCGTTTCACCATCTTCGGTAACCGCTACCTGAATGTCATTGCCTTCGCCAGTCTTGGTCGAGCTCAGCACCAAGCGGGAACCGGAATCATCGGTAATAATGGTGGCACTTATACCGCTGTCTTTCCCGGCTTCGTTTATCGCGTCACGCATGCCAGCAAGCGTGTTGTTAGCTGCAGTGACATCGACACTGATGCTGGTATTGCCAGCGGAAATTTCCAGCGTACCGCTGTTGAAAGTAGCCGGGGCGTTACCCACACCCGAGACAGACTGCAGGGCAACCTTGCTGCTGGCAGCGAGTTGCTGAACCTGAACGCTGTATGTGCCTGCAGGCGCAGTTGTGGCAGCAGTCGCCTTGAACACACTGCTATTGGAGGTGCTGGCAGTGCGGGACTCGAACAGGGCAGGTTTGTTTAACGCGTCGAGAGCCGTCTTGAAGGAGTTCATCGCCCCTGTGAGAGTGCCGATCGCAGAGATACGAGTAGTGGTCTTCTTCTCGAGATTGTCGAGCTGGTTGGTTTTCGGCGCTTTCTCGGCATTAACCAACGCCGTAACAATCTCGTTGATGTTGAGACCCGAACCGATTCCCGTAATACCTGCCATGATCTTGCACCTCGTCAAAAATCCGACTGCACTCTGTCAATTGAAGGGTATCAGTCAAAACTCATGCCAAGACGTGTCGTTATGCCTCGGCCTTGAACAAAAGGCTGCGCACTTCTGACAGATTTTCTGCCAACTTCAACGCTTCCTCAGACGGAATCTGGCGAATCACATCGCCCGACCCAGCATCCGTCACCTTGACAACCACACGCCCAGAGCCGTCATCGACGGCAAAATTGATGCTGCGACGAACCGACTGCACGAATTCCTGAATGGTCGCTACCGCATCCTCAACCTGCTCACGGCTGACATCCTGAGCGGGTGTAACTGCTCGGGTAGTGGCCTGTTCATCGGTATTCGAAACTGTTGCGATAGTCGAGAGACCTTGCTTCTGCCGAGTCTCGGCAGCATTGGAGACGCCACCATCGCGGACAACCGTGGAATTGACCTGGGGCTTAATTGAGCTGACGTCCATAAATCACTCCTCACAATGAGGTAACGGGGAGAAGAGCAAAGCCCTTCCCCCCGTAGTCTAGCGCCTTTGACCTTAGCCCAGCAGGCTGAGTACGGCCTGCGGCAACTGGTTGGCCTGAGCCAGAATCGCGGTACCGGCTTGCTGCAGGATCTGATTCTTGGTCAGTTCCGAGGTTTCGGCAGCGAAGTCAGTGTCACGAATCCGGCTACGAGCAGCAGAAGCGTTCTCACCGATGTTCTGCAAGTTTGCGATGGTGTTCTCGAAGCGATTCTGTACAGCACCTAGCTGAGCACGCTGGTTATCGATGTTGGAGATAGCGCCGTTGATGATACCCAGAGCATCCTGCGCACCGAAAGCTGTACTAATGTCGATAGTATTGACCGCATTCAACACGCTAAAGGCGGAGCCGCTAGCAACCTGATTAGAGTCATCAATGACTTGGAAGGCATCGGCGGCTTCGAAGCGAACCTCTCCGTCAACACGGAACCCCTCACCACTTGCAACCGTGCCACTACCGTAGGCAGTTTCACCAGTGAAGTCATAAGCAGTGATAGACGCACCGCCTGATGTAGTAGCAAGTTCACCAAGCACGATGGCATCACCACGCGAGCTGACCAACTCGATTTCGTTACCCTTGGATATCGCAGAGATACCAGTTTTGCCAGTCTCTTTGTTGATCGCATCAGCCAAAGCAGACAGCTCCGTTGGATCCTTGATCGTGGCAGAGATGCTCACCCCATCCTTGGCAGTGGTCTTGCTATTAGCGCCATACAGTTTGAACGAAATGGTATTCAAGCCGTCAGGGTTGCTAGCACCACTGGCCGCAGCCTCAAAGCCTCCCAGGCGTGCCACAGTACGCGCCTGGGCAGTAACACCAGTTTCATCGCTCTTGCTGTTGACCGAACGAGCGATCTCACTCGCCGAACCACTGGCAGTACGGATGATATCCGTACGTCCATTGGAGAACTTGGACTCAATCTGGAAAGCGCCCGACGCAGTGTAAACGCTACCAGAGGTGTTAGCAGTGAAAGAACCAGAAGCAAAAGAACCACTGCCGATACCAACAGTAGGCGTATAACCAGAGCCACCAGCCTGAGTGGTGTGACGGTTGATACCGATACGATCAGTAGCTGCCGAGCCTACAGAAACGTTGATGGTTTCGAAAGCATTTGCACCGACCTGAAAACTCTGAGATCCAAACGAACCGTCGAGGATCTTACGACCACCAAAGCTCGTGGTTTCAGAAATACGATTCAACTCCTGCTGCAGCTGAGCAACCTCACCCTGCAAGGCTGTGCGTTCAGCTGCGCCATTGGAACCGTTGGCTGCCTGCAGCGCCAAGTCGCGCATGCGCTGCAAAATACCAGTGGACTGCTGCAAAGCGCCCTCTGCAGTCTGCGCCAGGGAAATGCCATCGTTGGCGTTACGGGTAGCAACACCCAAGCCATTGATCTGACTGGTCAGACGGTTGGAAATTTGCAGACCAGCAGCGTCGTCTTTAGCGCTGTTGATGCGGAAGCCGGTCGACAGGCGCTGGAGAGAGGTATCCAGACCTTTAGACGATGCTCCGAGGTTACGCTGAGTGTTGAGGGACGCAACGTTAGTGTTGACTGTAAGGGCCATGGTATTGCCTCCAGATGACCGTAGAACCGTTTGTCTGAGCTTGCGAGCTCGGGCCTGCATGCTCAGACGCCCAGAGAGTTCGCATTCAGCCTTTGTATCGGCGGCATCCGGAACAGCTTTAGCCTTTTTTAAGGTTTCACATTATTTTTTTATTTCTATGAAAATCATTAGCTTGCGAGGATACCCCAGAGCAAACCAGGCACATGACACCAATTTGTCTAAGAGACATAGCACCATGTGCCAAACATTTCGTCAGTGACGAGTCTTGTGCAGATAGAGCTGCCCCAGCGGAGCTCTAATCACATCCATTTTCCGATAGTTAATGTTCACGAAGGAGTCGATCGCGAGCTTGGGAGATCGCAGGATGTCCTTCCCATACGGCAGATTCTCGTGCCAAAGGTAATCATCGAAAATCAGCACCCCCCCTACCTTCAGCAGTTTAAAAGCCAGAACCGCATCACTGAGTACATCAGGCGCCTGATGAGATCCATCTACGTAGATCATATCGAAGTAACCGCTCCACCCTTCAGCGACGAGCTTAGCTAGCGCAAGATCAGACATGCTCTTATGCAGAGTAAGGTTGACGTTGTGCTCTACTGTAGAGGCCGCCAACTCGATATTGTGTAGAAAATTCTGCTCGACCGCCGACATGTCCATCGGTGCCGCACCACCAGGCTGATGCTCAATGCCGCCTTCCCATGAGTCAACGCAATGCAACTCGATATCCTTCTGGCTCGCCACGCTTTCAATGATGTAGCACGCACTACGCCCCTCAAACGAGCCAATTTCCAGGAAACGAGCAGGGTTCAGTTGGCGAAAGATATCTTCCCAGATGTGCTTTTTCGAGCTGAACCAGTCAACCGTGAACCGATAACCTTCAACGTTAGACTCATTTGTCATTCGTCACTCTCCAATCAGTGAGCCTGAAGCCACAGGCCCAGCCATCAATCGGCAGTCCAAGCGGAATGCCAGGCTGCAACGTTGTGTTTTTCCAACATCCAGTCACGCAGAACGTGCTCGCGGAGCAGATCACCCCGGCGAGCTGTTTCATCCAGATCATTGATGTGCTGGCGAACTGCATCAACCCAGTCCTTGAAGCGGTTCTTGACACGGGTAACAGGCAAATCTCCACGATAGCAATGCAGATCACTGCAGATCACTGCAAAGCCACAAGCACCGTACTCCAGCAAGCGCAGGTTGCTCTTGCACTCGTTGAATAAGTTCTGCTCTACCGGCGCCAGCGCCAGATCCAGATCCAAGCTTGCAAGCATGGCAGGGTAGCGATTTATCTCCACTCCGGAGTGGAACTCATGCACATAGGGTCGAATAGCAGGCGGGCACATGCCGAAGAAGATCCACTCGACTTCATCAGCCAGTTCTTTCACCACATCGCTGATCAAATCCAGATCGCCACTATGACTGACGCCTCCCGCCCAACCGACACGAGGCTTGCGACCTCGGCGCCGCTGACTGGAAAGCCCCTGCCACCATTCGACAGGTAACCGGTTCTCGATGACCCGGATATTGTCATGCAAACCCGAGAATGCATCAGCCAGACGATCCGTCGAGACGACAAAACGATCAACGAAGCTCAATCCCTTGCGTAAAGACTTGAGAATGTCCTTTGGCATGTGCTCACGGTGCACACTCTTCATTGGCAAATTGGGCAGGTAGTCATCGAGCTCATAAACCTTGAATGCACGAGAGAACTTCTTGATACGCCTCATGGCCTCTAGGCGCTCATCACCAATCTGTCGTTGTAGTACGATGACGTCCGGGTCATAGCGTTCTAGGTCGACGACCTGCAAAAGACCGGGCGACAGCATTCCGTCGATTACTCCTGCCTCCTTCTGAGCCTTGAACGGGCGAATGATCCGGTAGTTACCACACCCATGTGGGTCAGCGGGGTGAGCCAACACCACAGGAAGTGGACGCCAAGTCAATGGGCGCCAAGTCAGTTGAACATCTGGTTCAACCTCAAAACCTTTTCCATTGACCGAGAAGTTACGGTTGTAGGCAGAGTCGTTGGCCAAAAGACTCAGCCAGCGCTCATACATCACATCCTGCTCTGCAACGAAGCGCTTACGCTTGAGCTCGAAAGCAGTAGTATCGACTTTGGTCTGACTGACGCTGCCCTCGTGCAATACCACAGCATGTGGCGTCCATACTGTCAGGTATCCTGACTCACGGGACTTTAGACAGAGATCAACATCGTTATAGGAGACTTTAAACGCCTCCTCATCCATACCGCCGACCTCGTCATACACCTCTCGACGAATCATCAAGCAAGCAGCCGTAACCGCATTGTAATTCTGCGTAACCTGCAGGCGCTGCATGTAACCCGAAGCATCAGAAACTTCGCCGATGAATGGGTGATCTGCGGGACCACGTAACCCCAGGATGACACCGGCGTGCTGAATGCGGCCGTCAGGATATAGCAGCTTGGCACCCACGATCCCGACTTCAGGACGCTGAGCCTGATTCAACATTTCCTCAAGCCACTGCTCCTGAACGATTGCAGTATCGTTATTCAACAACACCAGATATTCGCCACGAGACTCGCGAACAGCCATGTTATTGATGGCTGCATAATTGAACGGATGTGGGTAGCGCAACACCCTTAGTTTTTGCTCGTCAAGTTCGGAAATAGCCTGGAGCCATTCACGGGCCTCAGGAGTTTGACTGTCATTGTCGACAATCAGAATTTCGAAATTCTGATAATGAGTCAATTCCAGCAGCGACTCGACGCACCGCTGCACCATCGGCAACTGATCCCTGGTTGGGATGATGATCGACACGAGCGGCCGATTAGAGTGCCGATAATCGATGCGATAGCGACCCGGCAAATGAGCTAGCAATTCTGCGTCATAGCCACGCACCCTCAGATGACGAATGAGGGTGGCCTGCTCATCACTGCTGTCCTCTAGGCGCGGCGCGTCGGTGATCAGCAGCGGCTCATCCAAATGAGCCAAACCAGCAACACCATCCTTCTCAATAAGGCGCAATAACAAATCAAATTCGATGGCGTCCGGTATTTCCAGGGAATAACCGCCGAGTTCAACAAATAAATCTCGGCGAATCAACCAGTGACGTGCCATGGCCGTTGGGAAACTTAGCAAATAATCCAAGTTGACCCCGGGACGGAAGGCCGCGCCTAGACTACCGTCAGCCTGGCGATACAGCTCATCACCATAAAGCGCACGACAGTCAGGTTGGCGGATCAACTCCAGAGCCGCCATCATCAAGCCACTTGCAGTGAACTCTTCACCTGAGCGAACCAGCATGAACCAGTCAAAATGGCTGTCGATAACTACCTTGTTGATGGCTGCCACTGGGTTATTCGAGTCAAGCTGAACAAAATGGAGTTTGTCCTCCACTGTGGTTTTCGGCACATCACATGGCGTCAGCGCGATTATTTTCAGGGTTGCATACAGCCCTCGCTCCAGCCCCAAGCTCTTGATCGTGCTCATCAGCTTGCCCGTATCGCCTTCGAGATCCAGCACAACGATGCCCAGCGCGGGACCTCCAGCATACTGCTGCAGGTATTCATCGATCAGGTGGTTCTCAATCTGCGTAGGCAGTCGGGCAGCAAGCCACTGCGAGAGAAACGCGGTTTTCTCCGCGCCAATCGCGGTATTCGCCTCTAAAACGGGCGAGTCAACTGGGAGCCCCCCTTTCAGATCGGCAATCGTTTTCTGAGCCTGTTGCAGCGCCTGGCGCAAACGCGTGGGAGACATACGAACTTCTAGCTTCGAGGCTTTAAGCGACTCGACGCTAGAGTTGTAGATCAGAACTTGCCGCTGAAACTCAACTTCCTTGGCCAAGCAGGCATCGACATCTACCCCCTGCCCGATCAACCGGCTCACCACCTGACCAGCCAGCTCAGCTACTCCCAGCGGCGTCCCGGTTTCGGGCTGTGCGACAGTACCGACCCGCGCTAGGCTGTGGAAAACCCCACGGAACAATGGCAACGCCAGATCAATCTCCGACCAGAGTTCCCACTCCAGATCGAACAGAACCCCATTGCCCTTTGCATCAATGATCAGGTTGAACGGTGTCGCATCGAAAAAGCGCCCTGGCAGCACAGAATGAAGACCATTCTTGCGCACATGCTGGAGCAATGTCTGCATCATGGGCCTCAGCCAATCGGCCAGACGCGCACTCCCCCACCCCTCGCGATTGACCAAGGTCAGCAGTGAGTTGAACAAGATTTCCCCGTCTTGAAGCGGCTCCCGCTCGGCAAACTGCATCCATTTGGGCGGGGTGGAGGCACTTGCCAGCAAACGGCGATGAACCTGCAATGTATCCCCCTCACAGCGGATACTGACCTCCTTACTCAATGCACGACGACGCCCTTGAGAATAGGCGTATGCGACCCCCTGCTGATCAGATGTCCAGTTGCCCCCCCCTTTTTTTGCAACGATGAAAAATGAGTTGGCCATATCCCCAACCAAACCGTTCTCCACGAGACCACGGTAAGCCGCACCTTCGGAAAGGGTTCTTTGGTAATTGGCATTCTGAACAGGCGCAAAAGCACTGGACAAGAGATTGACCAAGACAGCCGGAGGCTGCTGCAGAGCCAACTCACTCAGCACCAAATTGGGTAATTTGTAATCTGGATATGGGTAGAAGAACTCAAGGTGAGAGAACTCCGCCTGTTCAAGAATCCTGGCCAGATCGCGGCGGCCAAATGTCACGGCCTCCCCATCGCCATACAGGCTCTCAATCCCATAGAAAGGGATGCCCTGGTGATCTTCGTAAGCTCCAGCCCAGTACTTAAGCCCCAGCTTGTTTTCGATAGCGATCAACAAAACGCCATCAGGCTTGAGGAACGAACGTGCCAGAGCCAATGCTGCGCCCACAGGATCAGATCCACCGATAAACTTTCGGCTGTACTCCAGCACACCAATTAGCGTGACGACATCAAACTGCTCGTTGGTCTTGAAGTCTTGAAAGTTGTCGTTGTAGACCCTGACGTTTGCCAGGTCACGGCAACGCGCAGCAGTAATGCCTGCACGGCGCCTGCTGCCTTCTACGCAGGTCAACTCGCACCCAAGCTCACCTAGAAAGCGGCTTATTGCCCCGCACCCCGACCCCAACTCGAGAACCTTCTTACCGCGCAAACTATTTTCTATTGGACGGAAAAGGTTCGCTCTTGCCGGACTCAGGTGATAGAGCGTCGGCCAATTCGAGATGTATTGCAGCAACTCTTCAGAGCCCGTCGAAACATCACGGCTTGAGCTAATGGCGTTATAAAGAAAGCCCTCAATTGCATCACCATCGCTATAGCCAAAATGGGCATTGCGATCGCGGCAATACACACGACTCTGCGTATCGTAGCTATAAGGACTGGCCTCCGACTCCGAGCACTCAACAGAATTGGAACCACCTGCCAGAAGCCGATCTCGACATTGCGCAACGACGTCATCCTCGACGCTATTGAGTCGGGAGTCACGCAACGCGAATTCCTCCCAGCTTCGTTTACCATGAGAATCAGCCTTGCCTTTGGCAAATTTTTTCCGGCACTCCTCTAGTGATTTGCTCCAGTAGTGGTTCAGGCGCAAACGCTTGACAGAAACAGAAGCCGTAAAAGGCCCCGGCACTGGACGACGCAACTCATCCACTGCACACAATCCCGCTCTATAGATAAAGAAATGCGGATTTATGCAATCAACCACGAACTCAGGCTGAACGATACTCTTGACATGGCAGTTGATAGGTACGTAACCCTGCCCTGGAAGACGTAGATGCTCGTACGGAATGACGACATCCAACTCGCCGCGAAGCTTATAGCTATCCAGAACACCAGCCTGGGGAGCGCTTTCATGACCTGCTGAGCCAAACATAACCCAGTTCACAGCAACGGCCGGATGCTCCGCATATTCGCCCAGAATGTCAGGCAAAGACTGCTGATCAGGAGAGAAGAGAAACTCATCGAGATCAATGAAGGCCAGCCATTGACTCTGTGAACCGAAACGACTGAGGCAGTCCTTGTAAGCAGATAGCTGCCCAGGTGTTTGTGGCCACTCAACCAATGTCACTACCCCGTCAGCAAGGGGTTTACGCAACCGCTCAAGGTAGTCATCAGTGCTGTTGTTGTTATAGAGGAAAAAGTGCTCAACCCCCACCAGGCGATGGAACTCTATCCATTCACCCAGGTACTCCGCTTCATCCTTGAACACAGCACAGATTGAAAGCTTGTATCCCATACCTACCTCTAAAATTTTGGCTCTGAAGCCGCTCTCCTCGAGACAAACCTAATCGTGCTTGTCCAGCAGCGCAGTCAGAATTCTGGCTCTATGACCTGATAAGCAATTTACCAGCCAACTGCCACAGCAGCGACCTGGTCGAAATACTGACTCAGCGATAGGAAATATGTTCGGGCAAGGCTACGCCCTGCAAAGCCAGGATAGGCCGAACCGAACGCAAGAGAAAAAAGAATTTGCGACTAGCAGATCACGCCATGGATATGAGCATTCAACGCAGCTGGTTGAACAGGCTCAGCCCAGCGATCTTCACGTAGCTCTGCTGCGCCGCTTCGAGAATGATGGTCTGGAACGACAGGCGCGACAATGCCTCGGCGTAATCCAGCTCGCGCAACTCGGCCTGCACCGACTTGTTCACCAGGGTCACGTCCTCGTTGTCGACGCTGGTGGTGTCGATCATGTTGAGGCGCGCGCCGATCTCGGTCTGCACTTCCAGCACGTTGCCCATGCCGTTGTCGAGGTTCTTCAAGGCGATGGCAACCTCATCGCGGATGGCCAGGTTGCCGGCCGGCGAGGTCGGTGAGGACTCCAGCGCCTGACGCAGACGGGAGATGGTGTTGAGGATGCTGCGCTGCTCCTGGAACTGCGGCTGCACGCCGAACTCGTCTCCGCCTGCCGCGGCTGCCGGGCCGGACATCGTGAACTCCGCACCATAGACCGTGAAGGTGGCAGGATACGGAGCCGTAACGGTTCCGGTGGTCAGCACCGGACTGTTGGGGCCGACCGGCTGGGCATAGACCTCGTAGTTGGTGTCATCGGTGAAACGCAGCACCACGCCAGAGGTGGGGAACTGGCTGTCGAAAACGGCCTGGTTGACGATGTTGCCCCCAGCCACCACGGCGGCCGAACCGTTGGTGGAGGCACGGGTCACGGCGAACTCGGTCGGCGCGGACTGCAGCGTGAAACTGTGCGTGCCGATGCCGGGTGAGCCTGCGGTGGCCGGCGGCTGGATATCGGCCAGCAGGTTGTCCAGATCCAGGGCGTTATCGCCCTCTTTCAAGACGACATCGAGTTGAAAGCGCATACCGCGAAAGTTGATGACGTTGCCGCCATTGACCAGCGGATCGATCTTGCCGCCACCCGGAATCTCCGAGGTGACATCAGCACCGCTGGCATCGTAGATACGGAACTCGGTGCCACTGACGAAGGCCAGCGAATAGGGCTCGCCGTTGCGGAAGTCAGCGTTGAACGCGCGGTTGTCCTCGACCAGACCTGGCGAGATGAACACCCGCTGCTCATCGGTGGGCACGGCGGGAATGGTGGTTGCCGGCAAAGGCGGCGACGGCAGTGCCGGGTTATTGACTCCATTGCCGTTAGCCACACGATTGGCGTTGGTGACATCCTCGAACAGGCGCTTGCCGTTATCGTTGATCGCCACATTGGTCGAACTGGCCACCTGCAGCGTCCGCTGCCCTTCGTCACCGAAGTACGAGTAGGTGCCATCCGGGTTGCGCACGAACGGCTCGTTCTTGCCCAGGAAACCGGAGAACAGGTACTCGCCACGGGCGTTGCGGCTGTTCATCAGGTTGAGCAGCTCGGCCTCGCGCTCGGAAAGCTCCTTGGCGATCGAGTTGCGGTCTTCCGCCGACAGAGAACCACCACCGGCGCGTACCGCCAGCTCGCGCACACGCTGCAGCACGGTATTGACCGAATTAAGCGTGGTTTCTTCCTGAGTCAGACTGTTCTTCGCAGCAGTCAGGTTGTCGCTGTACTGCTTGAGCACCGCCTGTTGTTGCTCGAGCTGCAGCAGGCGCACCGAAGCCACCGGATCATCCGCCGGGGTGAGGATACGGTTGCCGCTGCTGATTTGCTCCTGGGTGCGAATCAGATTCGAATAATTGCGCCCCAGACCGGAAACGCCGTTATTGAACGCCTGAATGGATGAGATGCGCATGACCATGGGGCTTGCCTCTTGCAACGCCTGTCATCTGTACAGGCCGCGCTTTCCCGAACTGGGGAAAGCGACTATCAGAATGTATTGATCAGAGTATCGAACAGGTTACGCGCAACTTGAATGATCTGCGCAGATGCCTGGTAGTACTGCTCGAACTGGATCAGTTTGGCCGCTTCTTCATCGAGGTTGACCCCGGAAACCGAGTCACGGTTATCGGTGGCCTGCTTGAGAATCGCACCGGTCGCCTCGCCATCTACACGCGCCTGGCTGGTGAGCGTACCGACGCGCTCCACCAGATCGCCGTATGAGTCGGAAAAGCTCGAACCCGTGGTGTCGGGCGCCGCCGGGTTGATCCCGATCACGGCTTTGTTCTGCAGGTTGACCAGATTCAGCGCGTTGCGGTTATCCGAGACGCCATTGGTATTGAACGACACCGAGAAGTTGTCACCGGCCGACGGTCGACCGCTGATGGTCACCTGGTAATCGAACGCAGCAGGAACCGCGGGCGGGTTGGCTGGCACGCTGATGGTCAGCGCGTTGTCCTGCCCGGGGACGATGCTACCGGTATCGATCACGTTGCCGTTGATGTCGACCACGTCATAGCTCTGCGTCGCACCGCCGCCGGCGCCCATCACGATGCGCAGCGGCGGCGCATTACGCAGGCTGGTCTCCAGATCCGCCTGTGCGGCCGGATCGTAGATGTTGATTTCGGTCAGCAGCTTCGGCTGGGTGATCTTGCCGGTACCGATGTTGGCCGGGCTGGTTTCAGCCTTGAGCGGCGCAGCGAAAGCCAGCTCCTCGGGGTTCTTCATGTCCGCACGAACATCACGACCGGCGTTACGGGTCGGCATCACCAGGAAGCGATCACCGGCCGCGAAGGTGCCACCGGCCACGCCGAGGGAGAAGCCGTCCACTTCGGGCGCAGGCACCGTGGTGATGTCGAAGGTCGCCGGGGTCGGCGGAAACAGCGTGCCATCGGACGTCCGCCGAATCACGTATTCGGTGGCGCTGGTGAACTGCACCTCGTAATCGCTGGTGGTCAAGCGCGAGGTGTCGGTGAGCGTGACGTTGAGGTTGGCGTTCGGATCGCTGTTGCCGACCCGCGCCAGGCTGCGCTGACTGAGCAGAGCAGGGTCATTGATCGAACGGAACAGCTCGTTGCCGAACTGGCCATTGAGATCCAGGCCCTGCCCCAGCTGCCGATTGATCTGGTCAGCGACCGACAGTGCCAGGCGTCCCACGGCATTGAGCGAAGTATCCAGCACGTCCTCACGGTAGCGCAGCAAGCCGCCCATCTCTCCGCCGGTGATCAGCGAGGTGACGTTCTGCCGCGAATTACCACTGACGAACTGCACCTCATGGCGCAACGGATCGGCCTGCCCCGGCACCACTTCGAGCCGAGCGGCCTGCTTGCCGACGACCAGTGGCTGGCCGGAACCGATGAACAGGTTGTAGCTGCTGTCGTCCTGCGGCACCACGGTCACACCGACGAACTCGGAAAGCTTGCGCACCGCCTCTTCGCGGGCATCGAGCAGATCATTCGGCGCCTGCCCGTTGGAAGCGGCTACGGCGATCGCATCGTTGTAACCGGCGATCGCGGTGGCCAGCTGATTGACCTGATCGGTAACCGCCGACAGCTGCTTGTTGATGAACGCGTTCTGTTCGCTCAGACGGTCGTAGACGGTATTGAAACGCTTGGCCAGACCTTCCGCTTCCGACAGCGCCAACTGCCGCGCAGGTACGTTGGCCGGGTCTTCGGCCGCGGTCTGCAGGGCCGAGAAAAGCTTCTGCAGCCCTGGCGTGATGCCGGTGTTACTGCCGGCAAGCAGAGAGTCGAGCTGGTTGATCTGGCTCAGATACGCCTTGGTGTCGCTGTTCAGCGCCGTGCTGCTGCGTACCTGGGTATTGAGGAACTCGTTGTAGATACGCCGGACATCGGTCAGGGTCGTCCCCGAGCCGATATAGCCTGCGCCACTGAACTGCGGCGTACGCGTGGCCTGGATCGTCTCCTGGCGAGAGAAACCGGGCGTGTTGACGTTGACGATGTTATGACCCGTGACTGCCAGGGAGGTCTTGTTCGCCGACAGGCCCGAGAGGCCTATGTTCAATAGATCAGCCATGGTTCAGCCTCAAATCCTTGTAGTGCTGCTGTCAGCAGCAGCCACGGCCTGATAGGTCTGCATCTTGCGAGCGATCTGCGAGATCTTGCGCGCGTAGTTCGGGTCGGTTGCGTAACCGGCCTGCTGCAGTTCCTTGACGAAACGCTCCGGATTCTCGGTGGCGTTCAGCGCTTTTTCGTAACGACCATTGCCCTGCAGGAAGCTCACGTAATCGTCGAAGCTGTGAGCATAGGACTCATAAGTACGGAAACTGGCGGCTTCCTTGACGGCCTTGCCACCCTTGTATTCGGTGGTAAGGACTCGTGCCGAGTCGCCCTCCCAACCACCATGAGCCTTGATGCCGAACAAGTTGTGGCTGCTGTCGCCATCACCGGTACGGATGATCGACTTGCCCCAGCCAGTTTCCAGAGCCGCCTGCGCCACCAGATAGCGCGGGTCGACGCCGATCTTCTCAGCCGCTGCTTCGGCCATCGGCAGCATGGTGGCAACGAACTCCTGCGGCGAACTGAACGCCGCCTTGCCCGGCGCCAGCGGAGGCTGAGCGATACGCCGCCCAGTCAGGGCATCACTGTTGCCCAGGCTCAGGCTCTTGCCCTGCGGAGCAGGAGTCGCCTGCGCTGGAATCCAGTCGCTGCCACTCAGGGTCTTGCCATCGCCCTCAGCGGCCGAAGGCACGATGCCCGCCAACAGGCGATCCGCCAGCTTGCCCGGCACAGCCAGGCGACGACGGTTGAGCAACGCGACATCGTCACGGAAACCTTCGCTGCTGGCGGCTTTCTCGGCATTCGCTTCACTCTGCGCCGTAGCGGGCTGCTCGATCTGTGCGAACGGGTTGGGCCGGCTGGATGCCTGCTTGATCTTCGACATCTGCCGCACCAGCACGTCAGCCAGACCAATGCCACGGCCCTCCTTGGAGAGGGTCACGGCCAACTGCTGGTCATGCATGTCCTGGTAGGTCTTGCTCTCGTTGCTGTTCATGAAGTTGCCTTCACCAAACGCGGCGTTGGCCGAACGCATGGCCTTGAGCATTTCGTTCATGAACAGCGACTCGAACTCCTGAGCGACCTTGCGGATGTTCTGCTCGGTGTCGCCGCCCACCTTGAACTGGTTAAGACGGTTCAGGTCGGTGAAAGCGCCGCTATCGACGGGGCTTTTACCGTTACCGAGCAGACCGGCTGAGAGTCGAGAATCCATATCGGCAATCCTCCTCAGATCACGATCAGGTCGGCCTGAAGGGCGCCGGCTTGCTTGAGCGCCTCCAGGATGGCCATCAGGTCGGAAGGCGCCGCGCCGACCTGGTTAACCGCGCGCACGATCTCGTCGAGGCTGGTGCCAGGGCCGAACTTGAACATCGGCTTGGCCTCTTCCTCGGCCCCCACGCGCGAGCGTGGCACCACTGCGGTCTGGCCGCCGGAGAGCGCTTCGGGCTGACTGACGATGGGGTCTTCGGTGATGGTCACCGTCAGACTGCCGTGGGTAACGGCTGCCGGCTGCACCTTGACGTCCTGGCCGATAACGATGGTGCCGGTACGCGAGTTGATGATGACCTTGGCCACCGCCTTGCCGGCCTCGACCTGCAGGTTCTCCAGAATCGACAGATAGTCGACGCGCTGATTGGGATCGAGCGGCGCGCTGACGCGAATCGAACCGCCATCGATGGCCTGGGCAACGCCAGGGCCGAGCAGATCGTTGATCTGGTCGACGATATTTTTCGCCGTGGTGAAATCGGGGCGATTGAGGTTCAAGGTCAGGTAATTGCCCTGATCGAAACCGCTCGGCACCGGACGCTCAACGGTAGCGCCACCGGGAATACGACCGGCAGACGGTACGTTGACGGTGATGCGCGAGCCATCGGCGCCACTGGCGTCGAAACCACCGACCACCAGGTTGCCCTGGGCGATGGCGTAGACGTTGCCGTCGATACCCTTGAGCGGCGTCATCAGCAGGCTGCCGCCACGCAGGCTCTTGGCGTTACCGATGGAGGAAATGGTGATGTCGATGGTCTGACCCGGCTTGGCGAACGCCGGCAGGTCGGCATGTACCGACACCGCGGCGACGTTCTTCAGCTGCACGTTGCCGCCCGTAGGCACCTTGATGCCGAACTGCGCCAACATGTTGTTGAAGGTCTGCACGGTAAAGGGCGTCTGCGTGGTCTGGTCGCCGCTGCCGTTGAGGCCGACAACCAGGCCGTAGCCGATCAGCTGGTTGCTGCGTACACCCTGGATCGAGGCCAGATCCTTCAGGCGTTCGGCCTGGGTCGGCAGGCTCAACAGCAGGCACGCCAGCATGGTCGCCAGCAGCAACCAGTCGTTGGCGCCACGGCGGCGATAGCCACGATGAGCGACCGCGAACTGGCGACGGCACGCGCCGGCCTGTGCCGAATCACGACCATGAGCGCGCGCGCCTCGCTTGGTAGCCGAAGTCACTGCGAAGGCCTTGCGCGCCGAGCCGCTGGTCGTCACTCGTGCGTACCAGTGGGACAGGTGCTCGAGCAGCAGGGACGGAGAATGGGTCAGCCAGGTTTTCATCGAGAGCACTCCGCGATCAGAACGGCCACAGCGGGCTCATGAAGAAACGACTCATCCAGCCGGGCTGGCTGGCATCGGCGAAGGCACCAGTCCCGGAATAGGTGATGCGTGCATCGGCAACCCGAGTGGAGGACACGGTGTTGTCGGTGGAGATGTCATCGGCACGCACCAACCCGGAAATACGCATCAGTTCATCGCCGGTATTGAGGGTCATCCACTTCTCGCCACGCACCGCCAGAATGCCGTTGGGCAGTACTTCGGCGACGGTCACGGTGACCGAGCCAGACAAACTGTTGCTCTGCCCCGCCTGACCTGAACCGGTGTTGGCGCGCTGGGAATCCCAGCTCGCATCCAGACTCAGGTTGTTGTTGGTCATGCCCAGAGCGCTGAGGCTGCGCAGCGGGTTGTCCGGGGCGACAGTCATGCCGAACAGGTTGGGCACACCCAGGGTTCCGCTGCTGTTCTTTTGCTGCGAGCTGTTGGCATTCTTGCTGGCCTGGGTGCGCTCATTCAGGGTGATGGTGATGATGTCACCCACGCGAAATGCCTTGCGGTCGTCATACAGGCCATTTTCGAAACCGGCCTGATAGATCGAGCCGTTGTTCTGCGCAGCCGGCAACGGCGTGCGCGGCAACACCGGCGCGTAATAGGGATCATCCGGCTTGGCTGTTGGCGCCACGCAGCCGCTGCTCAGCAGCAGGCCAGCCAACAGGGGGAAACAGAGCATTTGCCGGTTCATAACCACTACCTCGCGGCGTTCAAAACAGTGTCAAAGAATCAGAGGTTCTGCGTCACGAAGGACAGCATCTGATCAGCGGTGGAAATCACCTTGGAGTTCATTTCGTAAGCACGCTGGGTGGTGATCATGTTCACCAGCTCCTCCACCACGCTGACGTTGGAGTTCTCCAGGGTGTTCTGCAGGGTGGTACCCAGGCCGTTGAGACCCGGGTTGCCGACTTGCGGCGCACCACTGGAACCGGTCTCCAGGAACAGGTTGTTGCCGATGGCCTCGAGACCCGCCGCGTTGACGAAGTCGGCCAACTGAATGTTGCCGATGATCTGCGGCTGCGCGTTGCCGGCGGTGGTCACCGAGACGGTGCCGTCCTCACCCACAGTGAAGGTGCGCACCTCGGCCGGCAGGACGATTGCCGGCTCCAGGGCAAAGCCCTGGGAGGTGACGATCTGCCCGTCGGAATTCAGGTGAAAGCTGCCGTCACGGGTATAGGAAACGGTGCCATCGGGCTGCAGGATCTGGAAGAAACCACGGCCGTTGACGGCCAGATCCAGCGGCTGCTCGGTGGTTTGCAGGCTGCCAGCAGTGAAGATCTTCTGCGTCCCGACCACGCGCACACCGGTACCGAGCTGCAGGCCAGATGGCAGTTGGCTGTCCTGGCTCGACTGACCGCCAGGCTGACGGCGGATCTGGTACAGCAGATCCTCGAACTCGGCACGGTCGCGTTTGAAGCCAGTAGTGGCGACGTTGGCCAGGTTGTTGGAAATGGTGGTCAGGTTCATGTCCTGAGCGGACAAACCGGTCTTGCTGACCCACAGTGCCGGAAGCATATCGTTTCTCCTCGGGCGCCGGTTTTACGGCGCCGCGTACTGGTAATTAGCTAATTTGCAAAACCCGCGCCATGGCCGACGAATTGTCCTCGGCGGTGCGCATCATCTTCACCGACAGCTCGAACTGACGGGACAGGGAGAGAATCGCGGTCATCTCCTCGACGGCATTGACGTTGCTCGCCTCAAGAAAGCCGGAGGTCAGCTGAACAGTGGCGTCGGCCTCTACCGCGGGCTGGCCCTTGACGCGAATCAGGCCATCGGTGCCCTTCTCCATGCTTTTCGGATCCGGATTGACCAGCTTGATACGGTCTACCTCGGCCAGCACGTTGGGGTTTTCGCCAAGGGCACGAATGCTGATGGTGCCGTCCTGGCCGATCTCCACTTTCTGCTCCGGCGGCACGGCAATCGGCCCGGCATTGCCCATCACCGGCAAGCCATTGCCGGTGCGCAGTATTCCCAGAGCATCGATGTTCAGGCTGGCGGTACGCACGTAGGCCTCACTGCCATCCGGCGCCTGTACGGCGACCCAGCCCTTGCCGCCAATGGCCACGTCCAGGTCGCGTCCGGTTTCCTGCAGCGAACCAGGACGGAAATCAGTGGCAGGACGTTCGCTCATGGCGAATACGCGAGCGGGATAGGTTTCACCGAACAGCGGCATGGAGCGCGCCTGCTCGAAGTCGCGGCGGAAACCCGAGGTGGAAACGTTCGCCAGGTTGTTGGCGTGGGCGCGCAGAGCCAGTGTGTTGTTCTGCGCTCCGGTCATGGAGACGTACAGCATCTTGTCCATGGTAATTCTCCGAGTGGGCGACGTGCCCTTGGCTCTCTGCATTGGCTAAAGCAAACGTCGTGCCAGACTCGAAAAACAAACTCAAGACATTGATTTTAAAGAGATTAACTGGAGACAAAGAGGTATTCAGAAGAGCCAGCGGCGAGGTTTTGCCGGCCCTGGAACGGCAAAGCGGCAAGCCTGGCTTGCCGCTTTGCCTCAGCCCGAACTCATCAACGCAGGTTAATGATGGTCTGGGTAATGGCGCTTTCGGTTTCGATGGTCTTGGCGTTGGCCTGGTAGTTACGCTGAGCCACGATCAGGTTCACCAGTTGATCTGACAGCTCGACGTTGGAGTCCTCCAGCGCCCCCGCCTGCAGAGCACCCAAGGTACTGCTGCGCGGTGTGCCAATCACCGGCTCACCGGATTCGAACGACTGCGCCCAGGCCGTCTTGCCTGTCGGCGTCAGCCCCTGGACGTTGGCGAAGTTCGCCAGCAGCACCTGCCCTTGCACCTTGGACTGGCCGTTGGTGTAACGGGCGAAGATCACCCCGGTGTCGTCGATCTCGATACCGGCCAGCTGGCCGGTGGTGTAGCCATCCTGGCTGACGGTGTTGACCCCGAAGGATGCCGCGTACTGGGTCGAGCCACGCATATCGAAGGTAAAGGATTCACTGTCGGCACCGTTGGGCACCATGGTGCCCGGGTTGACCGGATCCTTCTCGGCCGGTACCCAGTCAGTATCAGCCAAAGCGAAGATGCCATTGGGTGTACCGGTAGGAATGGCTGGTGCATCCAGGGCCGGATCCGGCGGCGTACTGGCCAGCGGGGTCAGCGCTGGATCAGCCAACTGACCGGCGGTGCCGTAGTTCACCGCATAACTGTACGGCTGGGTACTGGTCGGGTCACGCGGGTTGACCCCGTCGATCAGCACATGCATGACCCAGCCATTGTTGGCCGGTGCTTCGTTCTTGACGAAGTATTGAGTCATCACGTGGGCGTTGCCCTGCGAGTCATAGATGTTGGTCGAGGTGGACCAGTTGAAAGACTTCGAATCGCTCGGATCGAAGGTCGGCGCCGCCATGGTGCCGGCATTGGCAGGCCGCACGGCGTTGGAGTTCAGGTTGATGCGTTGAGTAACGCTGGTGGTCGCCTTGGGCTCCTGCTGACCGGCACTGATGCGCAGATCGGACTGCACCGGCAGGATGTTGCCGCTGTCATCGGCCGCATAGCCCTGCAGGCGATAGCCGAAGTTGTTGACCATATAGCCATCACGATCCGTACCGAAGTAACCGGCGCGGGTATAGCCAATCTCGCCATTGTTGCTGGTCATGAAGAAACCATTGCCATTGATGGCAAGATCCAGCGCGTTGTTCGTGTAGTTGACGTTGCCCTGGTTGAACAGCTGCGACACATCAGCCAGCAGTACACCGCTGCCCTGCGCATTCTTGCCGGTACCCAGAACGGAAGCGGCATAGACGTCAGCGAACTCGGCACGCGACTGCTTGAAGCCCGCAGTACCGGCGTTGGCAATGTTGTTGCCGGTGACGTTGAGGTCGCTGGTCGCGGCACGCAGGCCACTGAGACCAATATTGAACGACATGGAAGACTCCTTTGCCGGGACTGCCGGCGGCAATAGTTATTGGCCGATGACCTGCACTTGAGAAAGCGGAACGCTGCCCAGACCGGCGAGGTTGAGCATCAGCTCGCTGCCGCCCAGGGTGACGCTGTCGACGTTGGCCGGCAGCAAGGTGTACAGCCCCTTGGTTTCACTGCCGTAGGTGGCCTGTGCCTCGAACTTGTAGGTGCCCGGCGGCACCACGTTGCCGTCGGAATCCTTGCCATCCCAGATGAAGCTGACATTGCCGGCAGCCTGCTCGCCCAGTTCGACGCGGGTAACCAACGAGCCCGTACTGTCATAGACGTTGACGTACACGTTGCTGCTGCTGACCGGCAGCAGAGTGCTGGCCTTGAAGCTCTCGCTGGTGTCGACCACCGCCTTCTCGCTCGGCACGATCACCTTGCGACCGACCAGCGAAGACGCCTGCAACGCCTGCGAAGACTGGAAGCTGGAAAGCATCGAGCCCATGCTGGTGTTGAGCTTCTCGATCCCCTCTACCTGGCTGAACTGCGCCAACTGGGCGATGAACTCGCCGTTGCCCTGCGGCTCCAGCGGGTTCTGGTTGTTGAGTTGGGCCACCAGCAAGTTGAGGAACTCGTTCTTGCCGAGGTCATTGCTCTTCGGTGCGTCCTGTTTGATCTGGTACTGATCCAGTACTGAGCTGGTGCCGTTTACGGTGCTCATACCCTGATTTCCTCGTCTCGTCTTACTGACCCAGGGTCAGCACGCGCTGCAGCATCTGTTTGGCGGTATTCATCATTTCCACGTTGGTCTGGAAGGCGCGACTGGCGGAAATCATGTCGGCCATCTCCTCGACCACGTTGACGTTCGGGTAGTAGACGTAGCCATCGGCGTTAGCCATCGGATGATCCGGCTCGTAGCGCGGCATCAGGCTGCTCTGATCCTCGATCACACCGAGCACCTGCACACCGCGCCCCGCTTCATCCTGCTCGGCGAACAGCGAACCACGGTCGCCGCCTTGCGCCTGCTGGAATACGGTGGCGAACACCGGATGACGGGCACGGTAGGTCTGATCCAGGCTCGAAGACACGGTCTCGGCGTTGGCGATGTTGCTGGAAATGGTGTTCAGGCGAGTGCTCTGAGCGCTCATGCCGGTTCCGGCGATATTGAAGACACTGGCAAGGGACATGGTCGCGCTCCTTATTCGCCGCGCAGGGCGCTGGTCAGCCCTTTGAATTTGCTATTGAGGAAGGTGAAACTGGCCTGAAACTGCACGGAGTTCTCGGCATAGTTCGATTGCTCGATCTGCAGATCGACGCTGTTCTGATCCAGCGAGGCGTGGAACGGCGTGCGGTATGGCAGCTCGGCATCACCCGTTTTCACGCCATCGGCCGGAATGTGGCGGCTGTCGGTACGGTTGAGAGAAACCCCGCCACGCTGCATGCGGTTGCTCTGCTCGGCCAGTACGCTGGCGAAATCCAGGTCGCGGGCCTTGTAGTTCGGGGTATCGGCGTTGGCGATGTTGTTGGCCAACACCTCGGCACGCTGGGCGCGAAAGCCGAGTGCCTGCTCATGGATGCCGAGTGCTCTGCCGAAGTTGATGCTCATGTTCCGAACCTTTGCCGCTGAGGCCATGTGGTCACTGTTGCAAGCTATTCAGCAAAGGCTGTGCCAATTTATTTATCTCAATAAAATCAACACTTTAATATCATTTAACTCGAGAAAAAGCGGCAAAGCGGCAAGGCTTTACCGCCTACGGGCAAGCAAGCGGCAAAGCCAATCGGCAGATTGCCGCCCTGCCGAACCGTAGGGTGCGCCATGCGCACCGGCTCTTCAGCCCCGTCAGGTCGCAGGTGCGCACAGCGGCGCCCTACCCAACCGGTCACGCGCAACCGAACCGTCATATCCAGCTCTGGAAACGCAAACGGGAGGCCAAAGGCCTCCCGTTGCTGATACCAAACATGCGTTGCGTCTATTTGGCCTTGTAGATGATCCCCGGGCTGCACTGCACCATCTGGTACTTTTCCGGCAGGCCATTGAGCGCCTCGGAGGCCCCGAGGAACAGATAGCCGCCCGGCTTGAGGGTGGCATGAATGCGCGTGAGGATGTCCTTCTTCACTTCAGCCGAGAAGTAGATCAGTACGTTGCGGCAGAACACGATGTCGAACTTGCCCAGCGCTGCATAGCTGTCGAGCAGGTTGAGCGGACGAAACTCGACGCGACTCTTGATCGGCGCCTTGACCTGCCAGCGCCCCGGCGCCTTGGGATCGAAGTAACGCTGCAGACGCTCCTGGGACAGGCCACGGCCCATCGCCAGGCTGTCGTACTCACCGGATTTGCAGTTGCTGAGCATGGATGGCGAAAGGTCGGTGGCAACGATCTGCACACCGGCCTTGAGCTGACCGAGGTTGGTACGCTCGAACTCGTCGATGGACATCGACAAGGAGTAAGGCTCCTGACCGGACGAACACGCCGCCGACCAGATGCGCAGACGCTGGGCCGGATAAGCCTTGATCAACTCCGGCAGCACACGGCTCTTGAGCACCTCGAAGGGGTAGGTGTCGCGAAACCACAGGGTCTCGTTGGTGGTCATGGCATCGACGACCTGCTCACGCAGCCCTCCACGCGGCTGGCTTTGCATGCGCTGCACCAGCTCACCCAGGGTCTTGATGCCGTTCTGTTCCATCAGCTTGTTCAGACGGCTGGAGACCAGATACTGCTTGTTGCTACCAAGCAGAATACCGCAGGCCTTTTCCAGGAAAGTCCGGAACTGCTCGAAATCCAAATTACCTGAAGACACTAGTGCCGCCTCACCTACCATAACGTTCGCCGAAGGTCGCCCCTTCAGCCCCCATCCGATACCCGGATACGATCAACCACGCGCGCTGCCAGGTCATCTGGCTTGAATTTGGCGAGGAAGTCGTCAGCGCCGACCTTCTTCACCATCGCCTGGTTGAACACACCGGAAAGCGAAGTATGCAGGAGGATATGCAGCTTCTGCATGCGTGGATCGCTACGAATCTCCGTAGTCAGGGTATAACCGTCCATTTCCGGCATCTCGATGTCGGAAATCAGCATCAGCAGTTCCTTGTCGGGATAACGCCCCTCATCCGCCATTTTCTTGAGGAAAGTGAGCGCCTCACGCCCGTCGTTCAAGGCGGTCACCTCGACACCGACGGTCTGCAGGCAGCGCGACACCTGCTTGCGCGCCACCGAGGAGTCATCGACGATCAGCACATGCTTGGTCACCGCCTGACTCTGCACCTGATCATCGATGACGCCTGCGGAGATCACTTCGGAGGTGGGCGCCACCTCGGCAAGAATCTTCTCCACATCGATGATCTCGACCAGTTGCTGGTCGAGCCGCGTGACCGCGGTCAGGTAATGGTCGCGCCCAGTGCCCTTGGGTGGCGGATGGATCTCTTCCCAGTTCATGTTGACGATGCGCTCCACCGAACGCACCAAAAAGCCCTGAACCTTGGTGTTGTACTCGGTGATGATCACGAAGCTGGTCTTAAGATCTTCCAGCGGTGCACGCCCCGTGGCGATGGACAGGTCGAGAATCGGGATGGTACCGCCACGGATATTGGCTACACCCCGCACGACCCGGCTGGATTTGGGCATGATGGTGAGGTTGGGGCACTGCAGCACCTCCTTCACCTTGAATACGTTGATGCCATAAAGCTGTGGGCCTTCCAGGCGGAACAACAACAACTCCAAACGGTTCTGCCCTACCAGCTGAGTGCGCTGGTTAACCGAATCCATCAACCCGGCCATGCCCGGACTCCTTCTTGTCTAGTAACGCCTACCCCTAGCAGCCTAGCAGGCGGCACGGGGCTTGCTTTGCATTGGTCATGAAGCCAAGAACGTCATCATTCCGTCAGCTACTGGCAAAGTGCCTTGCCCCTTTGCCCGTTTTACTCGCTTTGCCGACAATCGGCTACAGCGGTACCGCGGCGGCGACCTTCACCAGCACTGAACAGCTTATCGGCGCCACCGAGGCCTTTCTTGAGCAGGCGACCACTGAATATCTACAGCGTAGCGAAATCCAGGGCCGCCATGAGATTCGCGTCAATCGTCTCGACCCGCGGTTGCGCCTGCCGCTTTGCGATCAACCGCTGACGACGACACTGGAAAGCCCGGCGCAGCCCCTGGGCCGCGTCACCACGCGCGTACGCTGTGACGGCAGCGCCCCCTGGACCGTATTCGTACCTGGCGAGGTACGCCTGTACCGTGCGGTCGTCGTACTCACCCGCCCGCTCAAGCGCATGAGCGTAGTCAAAGCAGCGGATCTCAGCCTGGTGGAACGCGATGTGGGACAACTCGGTCAGAACTTTCTGACTGACCCAGGGCAGGCAATTGGCAAGAAATTGACGCGACAGCTGGGTGGCGATCAGGTTCTGGCTCCCAGCCATCTGCAAATCGCCGAAGTGGTACGCCGCGGCGATCAGGTGGTCATCAGCGCGCGCGGCACCACCGTGAACGTACGCATGCCCGGTGAAGCCCTGACGGACGGTGCTCCTGGCCAGCAGATCAATGTCCGCAACCTGCGCTCGCAACGGGTGATTCGCGCCCGCGTGGTCGGCCCGGGACAGGTGGAAGTGTCCATGTAGGCATGTTTCTTGTAACGTAATGGCTTGGCGATCCCCTACACTGTTTTCTGACGCATGAAATTAGCCCTAAAGTTTTCTCGGCAGTGGCCGAAAAGCTTGGCAAGCGTCCACCATATCGTCTGAGGTTTTGCATCATGGTCATCGACTTCAACCGGCTGAACAACGCCAATACGCCCGCCAACGCGGGGCGTACCGGCTCGACTCAGGCTGGCAATCGCAGCGAGTCGGCACAGCCGAACAAAGCGCCTGTCACCGGCAGCGATGAACAAACCACCGCCAAAAGCGGCGAATCCGTGCAACTGAGCCGTGAGGCACAACAGTTGCAGAAAATCAGCGAGAAGCTGAGCGATCAGCCAATCGTCAACAAGGAGCGTGTGGCCCAGTTGAAACAGGCCATCGCTGACGGCAGCTATCAGGTCGACAGCAAACGCGTCGCTCAGAAACTGCTCGACTTCGAATCCCAGCGCTAGTCCAAGGGCTGCGCTGGGGGTGTTGGACGCCCGACCCCCAAGAGCCCGCCATGCACGACACAGCCCTGCTTGACCTGTTCACCACCGATATCGGCACCGCCGAGCAATTGCTTGAGCTGATCGACGCCGAATTCCAGGCCCTGAGCGAACGCGACCTGCCGCGTCTCGACGGCTTGCTCAACGATAAGCAACCCCTGCTTGCCCTGCTCCAACAGCATGGCAACGAACGCAGCCGCCTGCTGCAGAACGCTGGTCTGAGCGCAGATCGTGACGGGCTGAGCGCCCTGGCAGCGAATTCCCCCCAGGGCGAGCAGTTGCTGGCCCGCAGCGAAGAACTGTCCAACCTGCTGCAACGCTGCCAGGAAGCCAATCTGCGTAATGGTCGCCTGGTGCGCGCCAACCAGGCGTCGGTGCGCAGCGTCCTCGGCATTCTGCGCGGCGGCGAAACGCCAGGCCTCTATGACAGCCGTGGCAGTGCCGCTAGAATCGCGCAGCAAAGGCCGCTCAGTCAGGCCTGAGCCCCCCTACCGATAAGCGAAAAGCACAGGGACATGCAGGCACTTAGCCAGTATGCTAGTGCCGTTGTAGTCTTTTGACTCGGAGAGTTCCGAACTGTGTCCAGCGCGTTCAACGACGAGAGCGGCCCCCAGCCGCCAAAGGTGCTCAAGGCACCCGTGGAGATCATTGCCACCCTGCGCCAATTGCAACAGAACCATGACCCGCTGGTGATCCAGTTCAAGGATCGCAGCCAGCGTTTTCAGAGCTATCTGGTAGAAATCGACCGCGACCGGGCTCGCATCGCCCTCGATGAAATCATCCCGAACGATGGCGAGCGCTTCTTCAAGCAAGGCGAGAGTTTCAAGGTCGAAGCGTTCCGCGATGGTGTACGCGTGGCCTGGAGCTGCGAGCACGACGTACAACCGGGCGAGTTCGAAGGCGCCACCTGCTACTGGGCGCCGCTACCGCAGGAAGTGATTTACCACCAGCGCCGTAGTGCGTTTCGTGCACCACTCAAGCAAAGCGACCTGGTCAAGGTCGTGCTCAATGGCGACAAACTGCGTGACCCCATTCCCGGTCACCTGCTGGATATTTCCGCCACCGGCTGCAAGCTGCGCTTCGCCGGCAACCTCACCCAGCAATTGAGCAACGGCCAGGTACACGAGCGCCTCACCGCGCAACTGCCCTTCGGCGCGATGACCTGCGCCGTGGAACTGCGCCACGTGCAATACGAAGAAAAGGTCGACATGACCTTCGTCGGCACCCGCTTCCACCGCATGAGCGGTCTGGAACAACGCCAGGTCGAGCGCTTCGTCTATCAGTTGCAGCGCGAGGCGCGCCGCACCGAGAGCGACGGCCCCTTCTGAAGCATCTCCGATACGTGCAGCCCTACGGGGCTGCCTGTGCGTTCTGCTGATCGTCTTCGGCTGCCGCGGCGGCGGCCGGTTCCTGCATCTGCTCCTGCACCGTTTGCTCGTCGACCCGCGGATCGAGCGCCGCGACCAGCGGTGAGCTGGTGACATTACCCGGCATGGCCATGTGCTGCAGCGGTGCATCCTCGACCTGATGCAGATGGGTGACCACTTCAGGCCGGATACGCCAGATCAGGATCAACGCGCAGAAGCAAACGAACACGTACAGCATGTTGGCCCCGTAGAAGCGCATCAACACCCCCGTCAGCAGTGGGCCGATGCAAGCTCCTACGCCAAAGGTGACCAGCAGCATGGCGGTCAGCGATACGCGTCGCTCCGGCTCGACATGGTCATTGGCCAGTGCCACCGCCAGCGGGTAGAGACTGAACTGCATCAGGCTGACCAGAAAACCGACGACGATCAGCAACCCCAGGAAAACCTCGGGCAACGCAGCCAGCGGCAGCGCTGCCAGCAGCAGCAATACCGCACACCCACGGATCAGACGTACGCGGTCATGGCGATCCGACAACCAGCCCAATGGCCACTGCACCAGCAAGCCGGCCAGAATGCAGCTCCCCATGAACAAGCCAACCTGCTCGGTCGATAGCCCCATGCGTGTCGCATACAACGGCGCCAGACCATAGAAAGAGCCGATCAGCAGGCCGGCCACCGAAATCGTGGTCAGCGACAACGGCACGCGACTGAGGAAGAAGCGCAGCTCCAGCGGCGCCGGATGCAAAGGCGCCGGGTGCAGACGTCGCGTCAGCGCCACGGGCACCAGGCACAGGGCAAAGCACAGGGCAACCAGCATCAGCAACTCCAGCCCCAGCGTCGGATGCACCACCAGGGTCAGTTGCCCGAGAATCAGTCCGAGGTAGGAAGCCGCCATATACCCGCTGAACACCAGACCACGCTGCTTCGCTTCAGCCTGCTCGTTGAGCCAGCTCTCGATCACCATGTACTGGCACATCATGCCCAGGCCTACCAACATGCGCAGGAACAGCCAGAACGGTAGCCACTCCACCAGGCCGTGACCAAGCACCGCAGCGGTAACCACCCCGGCGCAGGCCACATAGGCGCGAATGTGCCCTACCCGACCGATCAGCCGATGCCCCAGCTTGCCGCCGAGCACCAGACCGAAATAGTTGGCCGCCATCAGCGCACCGACCCACAGACCATCCACCGTATCGGCCAGACGCAAGGCCAGATAAGTACTGAGCAAACCGGAGCCGAGCAACATGAGCAGGGTGGCAAAGTACAGCGAGCGGAATGACTTCCAGATCAGTCGCATTGGCGGGTAAAGCTCCTTGTGCACGGAAACCGGGAATAGCGTCAGGCTTGTGCGGCCAGAACACGGCGTTCCCAGGGTGTAATTTCATCGTAGAAGCTGGTCAGCTCCAGCGTCTTGCTGGCGATGTAACCTTCGATGAATTCCGCACCGAACAGTTCGATTGCCAACTCGCTGCGTTTCAGACGCTCGATAGCAGCGTGCATGGTACAGGGTAACGCCAATTCTTCTGGCACCTCGAACTCCCCCTGGATCGGCGCGCTGGGTTGCAGCTCGCGTTCCAGGCCGTGCAGCCCGGCGGCCAGGCTGGCAGCCAGGGCCAGATATGGATTGGCATCTGCGCCCGGCAGGCGGTTTTCCACACGCCGCGCCACCGGCGCACTGGCTGGAATGCGTAGGCCAGCAGCGCGGTTGTCGGCAGACCAGCAGGCATTGTTCGGCGATGCATAGGGATGACACAGGCGTTGGTAGGAATTCACATGCGGTGCGAACAGCAGAGTGAAGTCGGCCAGCGCCGCCTGTTGACCACCGATGAAGTGATAAAAGGCCGGCGTCGCGTCGCCCTGCTCGTTGCTGAAGATATTGCGCCCCGTGCCCTGCTCCACCACGCTCTGATGGATATGCATGGAGCTGCCCGGCGTGTGCGCCAAGGGTTTGGCCATGCACACCACGGACAAACCGTGCTTGAAGCCGACTTCCTTGAGCAGGTGCTTGAACAGGAAGGTCTGATCGGCCAGTTGCAGCGCATCACCGTGCAGCAGGTTGATCTCGAACTGACTGACGCCCATCTCGTGCATGAAGGTATCGCGCGGCAGGCCAAGCGCCTCCATGCAGCGATACACCTCGGTGAAAAATGGCCGCAAGCCATTGCCGGAGCTGACACTGAACGCCGAACCGCCATCCTCGCGACGGCCATCCAGGCCCACTGGCGGCTGGAACGGCTGCTGCGGATCGGGATTGGCGGCGAAGACGAAGAACTCCAGCTCGGTGGCCACCACCGGTTGCCAGCCATGCTCGGCGTAACGCGCCAGCACGCGTTTGAGCAACGCGCGGGTGGATAACCCGGAGCTGTGCCCATCCAGCTCGTCCGCATCGCAGATGGCAAGTGCGCGTGGCGGCTCGCTCCAGGGCAGGCGATGAATCTGGCTCGGCTCGGCATTGAGCACGAGATCGCCGTCATCGCTGCCATAGAAGCGCGCCGCCGGATACCCTCCCATGATGCATTGCAACAAGACGCCGCGGGCCAGTTGCAAACGCCGCCCCTCGATGAAGCCGCTGGCCGTCATCACCTTGCCGCGCGGCACGCCATTGAGATCCGGGGTCACGCAGTCGATTTCATCGATACCACTGAGGAGAGTTTCCAGCGAGAGATGGCCATCGTTGCTCATCTGCTGTTGTCCTTTGCCATTGGAAGTCCGTCGAGCGACGGGCAGTGACACAACATACGCAACGGGCGTTCAATATTTCAAGCAGTGCCGTGCGGCGGCCTGGCCGGTCTCAGAGCCTGTTCAAAGTCTCGCGAGCTAGAGCCAGGCAATACCGATGGCGGCCCCGCGAATCGAGCGAAAAACGCTCGGAGTCGCGTTCGACTTTACGAGCTGTAAATGAGCATTCTGACCGGG
>PJUK01000040.1_pt1 | contig 178864 bp, 151 predicted proteins | sample 1512211 | NCBI WGS metagenome assembly PJUK01 (sample SAMN08177668, study PRJNA422409) | Feces metagenome, whole genome shotgun sequencing project. | reverse complement strand
GGTCAGAATGCTCATTTACAGCTCGTAAAGTCGAACGCGACTCCGAGCGTTCTTCGCTCGATTCGCGGGGCCGCCATCGGTATTGCCTGGCTCTAGCTCGCGAGACTTTGAACAGGCTCTTAGACCATCCCGCACTTCAAGTGAGCCGGTAATGCAGCGGCACGTCCTGTCAGTCGTTCATGGTGCGAAAGGCGCAATGGACATAACGGCTAAATGGGCAACTGGTGCGGCACGTGCAGGGCTACGGTGGTGCCTAGGCCTGGGGTGCTGTCGACCTGCAAGGTTGCCGCCAGGCGTTCTGCCCGCGAGCGCATGCCGGCCAGGCCTCGCCCACCCAAGGCGATCTCGGGCTGGGAGAAGCCGGCGCCATTGTCGATGACCTGGATGACCACCTCCGACGCTTCGGGGGTAACGACCAGGCGAATGTGATCAGGCTGTGCATGGCGCAGCGCATTGTTGATCGACTCTTGCACGATACGCAGGATCGCCAGGGCGCTGGCCGGGCTCAGTGACGCCAGGGCCGGCAAGGGTTGCGCCTCCCAGCTCAGCTTGATGCCCAGCGATGCCAGGCGTGGCTCGAGGCGAAAGCGCAGGTTGCCCAACAGGGGGAGCAGGTCGCCCTGATGTACGTCGAGCGAGTCGATGATCAAGCGCAGATCCTGCAGCGATTCGTCGATCACCAGTGCCACGTCGTGGCGATCCACCTCCGGCCTCAGGGCGAGGCGTTTGGCGGTGATCAACTGGGCGCCCATGCCGTCGTGCATGTCCTGGAGGATGCGTGAGCGCTCGGTCGCGATCGCATTGTGCTGGTTGCGCAGGGCTTCCTCGCGATCGAGGACGAAACGCTCGCCGAAGAACAGGAGCAGCATGATGCACAGTGGAATGGCGCCGGCAGAGCGATAGCGAAAGCTCTCCCAAGGTAGCCAGCCAAGCGGCGTGACCAGCGACTGCAGCGCGGCGGTGCACCAGAACAGGCCGGCCAGCGCAAGCAGCAGCAGGCGTACTGAGCGCTGTTGCCAGGCGGTCTCCAGCACCATGGCGCCGACCAGCGTCAAGGCGACCACGAACGGCAGATCCAGGCCCCAGACGCGGTCGCTTGCCACGCCCATCGCCATGCTGCCGAGAATGCACACACTGACGAGCACCCAGAGCCCATCGAGGATGTGCAGTAATGCCTTCGGTTGGCGATTGGAGAGGCGATAGCCCACGCGACAGAGCATCCACATCAACAACGTGAAGAACAGGGCTCGCACGGCATGACGCTCGCCCAATGACAGCGGCAGGATCGGAATCATGTCGATCAGTACGGTCAGGCCACCCACGCCGAGCGCGATCAGGATCAACGTGTATTGCCGACGCTGGCGCGCATAGGCGTAGGCATAGGCCAGGCACATGGCGGCGCCTAGCAGGATCATCAGGGCATAGGGCAGCACCGTATACAGCAGGTTCTGCCGTTGCCATACCGGCTCGATCAGTGCCACCGGCCCCAGGCGCACGGCAGCCAGGCCGCTGCGGATGGCAGCATCGCCCTGCAGGCGCACCAGCAGTTCATTGCTGCCGCTGCGGAAGGCGCTGGCTGGCAGGATCAGGTACACCGGCGCGTCCACGGTTTGTCGGCCTCGGTGCTGCGCCGTGGCGAACTCGGCCCGAGGGGTCAGCAAGGCGTCGTTCAACCACAGTTCGCCAAGGGCTGCCAGGCGCGGCAGGTACAGCGCCTGGGGTTCCGTAGGCAGTGCGGGCAGGGTGAAGCGAATGCGGTACCACGACAGCCCGCTGGCGTGCGGCTGGCGCTCGCGCCAATTGTCAGGCAGCACGACCGTCTGCCAGCCATCGGCCGGTGGCACCGGCGATTCACTCATGACGAATTGCGCTTCCTGCAAGGTGCGGACGCCGTCTGCTTCGGTGGGCGGCTGCAGCGGATTCCAGGCGACGAACGCCACCATGGCCAGCAGCAATGCCAGCGTCGAGGCGAACAGGCGAATCAACGAATCAACCCGCGCAGGCGGGCCTGGTTGACCGCCTGCACACGGTTGCTGACGGCCATCTTGCTGTAGATGTTCTTGATATGGGTGGCCGCCGTATGGGCCGAGATGTGCAGATGCTCGGCCGTCTCGCCTACCGTGAAGCCCTGTGCGATACGGGTCAGGATATCGATCTCGCGCTCGGTCAGCGCATCCGGTTCATTGACCGGAGGGCGCGGTGTGGGCGGTGCCAGACGAGCCAGCAGGTGCTTGGCGATGTGTGGCGACAGCGGGGCGCCGCCCTGATGCACCAGGTTGATGGCGCGCGCGAACTCGGCAGGCGTGCTGTCCTTGAGCAAGTAGCCGCGCGCACCGGACTCGATGGCGCGAATGACATGGGCCTCATCGCCGAACACCGTCGCCACCAGGGCGAATACCGGTGGTTCCTGGCTGGCAAGTTCGGCGATGAGCTCGCTGCCATCGCCATCGGGCAGCCCCAGGTCGATCACCGCGACGTCCGGTTTATCGTCGACGAGCAGCTGGCGCGCCTGCGCCAGCGAACCAGCACCACCGAACCAGCATAACCCGGGCTCGTTGAGCACCATGCGCTGGAGCTCCTCGCGCAAGGGCGCATCGTCTTCGACGACGAGAATGGAAAGGGGTGTGGACATCGAGCGATCCCGAGCGGGTGAGGAGTGATGTCAGCGCCGTCGCGGCAAGCTGCGCCATGGAGATGCATTCTAGACCGGATCAAGGCCCTGTCTGCCTACCCGGTTTCAGGTATTTGCCGCCACTAGCGAGGCGTAGCCAAGGCGACAGGGCGCTGCGCAAATACCCGAAACAGGGTATGTGCCCAAAGAGTGGAATTTTCATACTGCGTGCAATGCGCAGACCGTCCAGTGGCTGCACTCACCTGCCTGGTATCCGGATCGTCATGAAAGTCTGTTCCGTCTCTTTTGCCATGCGCGCATGGCTGAATACGTATGCCTGTGTCGCCGGGTTGGCCTGTCTGGCCCTGGCCGGCGGCGCCCATGCCCAGGCACTGCCCGACGCCGGGCGGATTCAGCAGCAACTCGAACAATCCATACCACCACCCGCTTCGACACCGCTCGACCCGCTGCCTGCCGAGCAGCCAGCCAGCGCTCAGGATCAGCCACGGATCGTCCTGCATCAGGTCATCGTGGAGGGCGCGCAACTGATCCCGGCTGCCGAGCTGGAACAGGTCTTCGTCGCCCACCTGAATCAGCCGGTCGCCCTGGACACGCTGCAACGAACCGCCCAGTCCCTGGTCGCGCTCTATCGCCAGCGTGGCTGGTTCGCACGTGTCACCCTGCCAGCGCAGGATGTCTCCGGCGGCGTTCTGCGGGTGCAGGTGGTCGAGGCTCGTTTCGGTACGCTGCACCTTGCGCCCGGCGCGACGCGAGCCAATGCGGACTTTGTCGCGCGCATGGTCGGCGGCCACCTGCAGGAAGGCCAGCACTACAGCATGGACGACCTCGAGCGCGGCCTGCTGCTGGCCAACGACCTGTCGGGCATCCAGGCCGACGGTGTACTGAAAGCCGGCAGTGCTCCGGGTAGCAGCGACCTGGCGCTGACCGTGCGCGACACCGCGTGGTTGTCCGGCCAGCTTTCCGCTGGCAACCAGGGCAGTCGTACCACTGGCTATGCACAGGCTGTAGGGCAACTGGCGTTGAATGATCTGAGCGGTTACGGCGACCAGATCCGTCTGACCGGCGTGCGTGCCGAAGACCTGGACTACGTCCAGCTGGGTTACGCCACCCCGCTGGGCACTGACGGTTTACGCCTGGATCTGGATGTCAGTCGCCTGAATTACCGGCTGGGCAAGGAGTTCGAAGACCTCGACGCCGAAGGGCGCTTCGACGTCTATCAGGTGGGGCTCAGCTATCCGCTTACGCGTCTGGCGGCACGCAACCTGTGGGTGAGCTTCGGCCTGGCGCATCGCGACAGCCGCGACGAAGTCCTCGGCACCGTCGTGCGTGAGCGCGACGTGGACAGCGCCACCCTGTCGCTGTACGGCGACCAACGCTCCGAGCAGGGCGGCAGTGCCTTCTCCTGGCGACTCGACCTCAGCCAGGGCGAAGCCCGCCTGCAACGCGCGGACGACCGTGCCAGCGATCAGGACGGGCCACGTATCGCCGGTAGCTTCACTCGACTGAACGGCAACGCACTGTGGGATCAGTGGCTGGCGCCGGCCTGGTACCTGCGCGTGCGCGGCAGCGGCCAATGGGCGCCCAACAACCTTGACTCCTCGCAGCAGTTCTCCCTCGGTGGCATGTACGGCGTGCGCGGCTACCCAACCAGCGAAGGGGCTGGCGACAGCGGCGCCCTAATGCAACTGGAAGTTCATCGCTTGCTCGGTGACCTGGGGCTGCCGGGCTTCGAGGCCTATGCCTTCCTCGACGGCGGCGTGGTGCGCCAGCACCACAGCCTGTGGTCGGGTTGGAACACCGCTGAAAGCGAGCACAACACCTACGCCCTGTACGCCAGTGGCCTGGGACTGCGCTGGAGCCATGCCTCTGGTCTGGGCCTGGACGCCGTATTGGCCGCGCCGCTGGGCAGCAACCCTGGAACCGGCGACGGGCACAACCAGGATGGCAGTCGCAAGGGGCCACGTGGCTGGCTGACCGCTACCTACACCTTCTGATCTATCCGAACCGGAGCTACACCATGTGGAAGCACGCCAACCTCAATCGTCGTTATCGCCTGGTGTGGAACCGTGTACGTCAATGCTGGAGCGTCGCACCGGAAATCGCCTCTGGTCAGGGCAAGGCGGCTGCCGGTGCGAGCGAGCCGGTGCAGGCTGACTGCATCCTGCCGCTGCGGGAATTGGTGGTGGCCATCGGCTGTGCGTTCAGCCTGCCGGCGCTGGCCCTGGATGCCGGTGCGTTGCCGACTGGCGGCACAGTCGTCGCCGGGCAAGCCAGCCTCAGTCAGAGCGGTAGCACACTGACCGTCAACCAGAGCACCGACCGCGCCATCCTTGAATGGCAGAGTTTCAATATCGGCAAGGATGCGGCCGTTCACTTCAACCAGAACAGCGCCAGTTCCGTGGCGTTGAACCGCGTCACCGGTGGCACGCGGTCGGAGATCTACGGCAGCCTCACTGCGAATGGCCAGGTGTATCTGGTCAACAGCGCTGGCGTGCTGTTTGGCAATACGGCGCAGGTCGACGTCGGTGGCATTGTCGCGTCCACGTTGGATATCACCAACGATGACTTTCTGGCCGGCAAGAACCGCTTCGTACAGGGCAGCGGCAGTGGCGAGGTGATCAACCAGGGCAGCATTACCGCTCGCGATGGCGGCACTGTCGCGTTGATCGGCAGCAGCGTCAGCAACACCGGGCAGATCGTTGCCAATGGCGGCAACGTGGCGTTGGCTGCTGGCCAGCAAGTGACCTTCGCCGCCGGTGCCAATGGCCACTTGCAGATCGCTGTCGATGCCAGCGAAGCGCAGATGATCGTCAACAACGGTGGCTTGATCCAGGCCGATGGCGGCCAGGTAATTCTCACCGCGCAAGGTGCCAATGCCTTGGCCTCTGCGGTGGTGAGCAACACCGGCACCATCCAGGCGCGCACGGTGGCCGAGCGGGAAGGGAAGATTCTGCTGCTGGCGGATTTCGACAGCGGCACGACCCAGGTGGCGGGTACGCTGGATGCCAGTGCGCCGGACGGCGGCAACGGTGGCTTTATCGAAACCAGTGCGGCGCATGTGAAGGTGGCGCAAGAAACGAAGGTCACCACCAAAGCCTCTACCGGAAAGAACGGCACCTGGCTGATTGATCCCAACGACTTCACGGTGGCAGCCAGCGGCGGCGACATGACGGGTGCGACCGTGGCCGCCAACCTCGCCAACACCAACTTCACCATCGAAACTGCCACCATGGGTAGTGCGGGCGGCAATGGCGATATCCACATCAACGATGCGATCAGTTGGAGCGCCGACACCACGCTGACGCTCAACGCCGAGCGCAATATCAACGTCAATGCCGCCATCACGGCTACTGGCACGAGCGCCGGGTTGGCGCTCAACTACGGCGGTACCAATGGCAACAACTCCACCGCACCAGCCAGCGGCAGTGATTACAACGTCAAGGCGCCGATCACGCTCAGTGGCACCAATTCCACGTTGAGTATCAACGGCAATGTCTACACGTTGATTCGCAGCATGGCGCAACCCGATGCGATCGATAGCGCAGGCCTGGGTGGGCGCTATGCGCTGGCGCAGGATCTGGATGCCAGCGGCACCACCTATACCTCGGCACTGGTGGGCACCAGCACCAATGCATTCACCGGCACTTTTGCCGGGCTGGGGCATACGATCAGCAACCTGACGATCAGTGCGGGGGGAGCGGATACCCTGGGGCTGTTCAGTTACACCGAGGCAGGTAGCTCGATCCGCGATATCGGCTTGCTAGGCGCCAACATCTCGGGTCGTAACTATGTCGGCGGGCTGGTCGGACGTAACAACAATGGCAGTATCGCTAATGCTTATGTCGTAGGTAGTGTTTCGGGAAACAGCATTGTCGGTGGGCTGATCGGAACCAACAGTGGGGTCGTCAGCAATTCCTATGCCGCTGGTAGTGTCTTGGGCGGTGAGCGTATCGGTGGGTTATTGGGAGAAGGCCACGGCGGTAGCATCACCAACGCCTATGCCTCCAGCAGCGTCTCGGGCACGGGTAGTTATGTCGGCGGGCTGGTCGGAGCCAGCTACTCAAGCGACCTTAATCAGGTCTATACCACGGGCAGCGTTTCAGGTCGCGACAGAGTCGGCGGGCTGATTGGTTACGTTGACAGTGGCGAGATCATCAATACCTATGCCACAGGCAGCATATTGGGCTCAGATGCTGTCGGTGGGCTGATCGGTTATAACGGCGGCTCAGTCACCAATGCCTATGCTACGGGGAGCGTCTCGGGCCGATTTTCCATCGGCGGACTGGTTGGTGTGAACGAAGGCCTCGCTACCAATGTTTATGCCACAGGCAGAGTCTCAGGCGTTGCTTATCTCGGCGGACTGTTGGGACAACACAGTGGTTTCATGGCCAATGCATATTGGGATAGCACCAGTACTGGGCAAAGTAACGCGCTGGGTTTGAACCTTAGCGGCGACCTCAGCAATATCACCTCGCTCACCAACAACAACCGCTACAACCCGAATGCCTATGGAAACTTCGGCACCTGGAACCTCGTTGTTGGCACCAGCAACGTCTATGCCGCCAGCGATGCCAACGGCGTGCAGTGGATCATGATCGAAGGCCAGACCCGTCCCTTCCTCGCCAGCGAATACAGCACCTCCGTTCGCAATGCCCACCAGTTGCAGTTGATGGCCTACAACCTGGGAGCAACCTACACGCTGGTTAACGACATCGACGCCAGCGCCACCGCCGGCAGCAATGCCAGCGATATGTGGAGCACGGCTGGTTTCGTCTCGGTCGGTGACAGTAGCAACCGCTTCACTGGCCAACTGGATGGCGGTAACCATGTTGTCACCGGTTTGACCATCAACCGCAGTGGTACCAGCTACGTGGGTCTGTTCGGTTATACCGGCAGCAACAGTGTGGTTCGTGATATCGGGATAGTGGGTGGCAGCGTTTCGGGCTATGACGTTGTCGGAGGGCTGGTCGGGTACAACATGGGCAGCCTGACGGGTGTGTATAACGCTAGCAGTGTGGGGGGAAGGGTCATTGTCGGTGGGCTGGTCGGCACTAATGCAGGCAGCATCAGTGGTGCCTATGCCACTGGTGGGATGTCTGGTACTAGCAGTATCGGTGGGCTGGTCGGGTCTAATGAGGGCAGTATTTCCGGCAGTTACGCGACAGGCAGCGTGTCGAGTACCTCCAGTAGTAGTGGCGGGCTGGTCGGCACAAATGAGTCTAGCGGTAGCATCAGCTATGCCTATGCTTCCGGTAACGTCTCTGGAAACGCCCTGGTAGGTGGGCTGGCCGGCGTTAACGCTGGAAGCATTGCCAATGCTTATTCTACCGGCAGCGTCTCGGGCTCAAGCACGTTAGGCGGACTGGTTGGATACAACTTCGGCAATGGCAGTATCAGCAATAGTTTCTATGCCACTACCAACGTCAACGGCAGTGCCATTAACCAAGGAATCTATTTCATTAGTAACGGCACGGGTAAAGCCTGGGCTGAACTGACCTCGCTGACCACCTTCACGGATGCAGGCTGGGATATCGACGATGCGGGCGGTACCGGTCTGGTCTGGCGGATTTATGAGGGCTACACCACGCCACTCTTGCGCAGTTTCCTCAAGAGCGTGACGGTCACGGCGCAGGTCAACCAGAGCCAGACGTACAACGGAACCACGACCGGCACCGCCAACTACACCACCAGCCTGGTCGATGCCGTGCTCGACGGTAGCCTCGGCTACACCATTCAGAGCAAGAACGTTGGCGTCTACACCACCAGCGACAGCACCTTGAGCTTGAGCAATGGCCTGTACTCCAGCCAGCAAGGCTATGACATCAGTTATGTCGCCACCAACAGCACCCTAACCATCGACAAGGCCAGCATCACGGTCAGCAGCAGTGATGTCAGCAAAACCTACGATGGTACCAGCAGCGCAGCCGGTTCGGCGGTGGTGACCACCGGCACCCTGTTCGGTAGCGATAGCCTGTCCGGCGGTAGCTTCGCCTTTACCGATATCAATGCCGGCACCGGCAAGACGGTGACCGCCAGCGGTGTGACCGTCAGCGATGGCAACAACGGCGACAACTACGACGTGACCTACGCCGACAACACGAGCAGCACCATCGACAAGGCCAGCATCACGGTCAGCACCAGTGATGTCAGCAAGACCTACGATGGCACCACCAGCGCGACCGGTTCGGCAGTGCTGGTCGGTGGCACGCTGTTCAACAGCGACAGCCTGTCCGGCGGCAGCTTTGCCTTCGCCGATATCAATGCTGGCACTGGCAAGACGGTGACCGCCGGTGGCGTGACGGTCAGCGATGGCAACAACGGCGGCAACTACGACGTGACCTACGCCGATAACACCGGCAGCACCATCGACAAGGCCAGCATCACCGTCAGCAGCAGCGATGTCAGCAAGACCTACGATGGCACCACCAGCGCAGCCGGTTCGGCGGTGGTGGTCGGTGGCACGCTGTTCAACAGCGACAGCTTGTCCGGTGGCAGCTTCGCCTTTACCGATATCAATGCCGGCAACGGCAAGACGGTGACCGCCAGCGGTGTGACCGTCAGCGATGGCAATAACGGCGGCAACTACGACGTGACCTACGCCAATAACACCGGCAGCACCATCGACAAGGCCAGCATCACCGTCAGCAGCAGCGATGTCAGCAAGACCTACGATGGCACCACCAGCGCGACCGGTTCGGCAGTGCTGGTCGGTGGCACGCTGTTCAACAGCGACAGCCTGTCCGGCGGCAGCTTCGCCTTCGCTGATATCAATGCTGGCACCGGCAAGACGGTGACCGCTGGCGGCGTGACGGTCAGTGACGGCAACAACGGTGGCAACTACGACGTGACCTACGCCGACAACACGAGCAGTACCATCGACAAGGCCAGCATCACGGTCAGCAGCAGTGATGTCAGCAAAACCTACGATGGCACCACCAGCGCAGCCGGTTCGGCAGTGCTGGTTGGCGGCACGCTGTTCAATAGCGACAGCCTGTCCGGCGGCAGCTTTGCCTTCGCCGATATCAATGCTGGCACTGGCAAGACGGTGACCGCCAGCGGTGTGACCGTCAGCGATGGCAACAACGGCGACAACTACGACGTGACCTACGCCGACAACACGAGCAGCACCATCGACAAGGCCAGCATCACGGTCAGCAGCAGTGATGTCAGCAAGACCTACGATGGCAGCCTCTCTGCGATCGGCAGCGTCGTTTTGACCGGTGGCACGCTGTTCAACAGCGACAGACTGTCCGGCGGCACCTTTGCCTTCACTGATGCCAACGCCGGTACTAACAAGACCGTCACCACCAGCGGCGTGACCGTCAGCGATGGCAACAACGGCGGCAACTACGCCGTGACCTACGTCGACAACACCAGCAGCACCATCGACAAGGCCAGCATCACCGTCACGGCCAACGGTGGCAGCTCCACCTATGGCGATACCGGGCTGCTCAATCCGGGACTCAGTGCTATCGGCCTGGCCAATGGCGAAAGCGTTTCCGTGCTGACGGGCCTGGCCAACAGCTTCGGTATCGACAACACCAGCAACGCTGGCAGTCATGTGCTCACGGTCAGCGGTACGCTGAACAATGGCAACTACATCGTTACGCAAACCACCAACGGCACCTGGGTGGTCGATCCGAAGGCGATTACCGTTGTTGCGACCAGCGGTAGCTCTACCTATGGCGATACGGGGTTACTCAATCCTGGGCTGACCGTGTCCGGCCTGGTCAATGGCCAAAGCGCGTCGGTGCTCACCGGCCTGTCCAATAGCTTCGGCATCGATAACACCAGCAACGCCGGTAGCTACACGCTCTCGGTCGATGGCACGCTGACTAATGGCAACTATGTTGTTACCCAGCGTAATGACGGCAACTGGGTGGTCGATCCCAAGGCCATTACGGTTACGGCTGTTGGCGGTCGGTCTACCTACGGCGATACGAGTTCGCTCAATCCTGGCTTCACCGCCAGCGGCTTGGTGAACGGTCAAAGCGAGTCGGTTCTCACTGGCCTGGCCAACAGCTTCGGTATCAATAACACCAGCAACGCCGGCAGCCATGTGCTGACGGTCAGCGGCACACTGAGTAACGGTAACTACGTCGTTACGCAGACCACCAATGGCACCTGGGTGGTCGATCCGAAGGCCATTACCGTCACGGCTAACGGTGGGCGCTCAACCTATGGCGACAGTGCCTCAAGCAATCCTGGCTTCACCGCCACCGGCATGGTGAACGGTCAAAGCGAGTCGGTGCTGACCGGCCTGTCTAACAGCTTCGGTATCGACAACACCAGCAACGCCGGCAGCCATGTGCTGACGGTCAGTGGCACGCTGAGCAACGGCAACTACGTCGTTACGCAAACCATCGATGGCACTTGGGTGGTCGATCCGAAGGCCATCACCGTCACGGCCAACGGTGGTAGCTCCACCTATGGCGATACCGGTCTGCTCAATCCGGGACTCAGTGCTATCGGCCTGGCCAACGGTGAAACCGTCTCGGTGCTGACGGGCCTGTCCAACAGCTTCGGTATCGACAACACGACGAATGTCGGCAGCTATACGCTTTCAGTGAATGGCACGCTGACCAATGGCAACTACGTGGTGAGCCAGACCACCGACGGCACCTGGGTTGTCGACCGCAAGACCTTGACGGTAAGAGCCAACGATGACCGCCGAAGCGTATCGAGTCAGGCTTACAGCGGCGGCAATGGCGTGACCTACCAGGGCTTCGTCAATGGAGAGGGCGTGAGTGTACTGAACGGCAGCCTGAGTTATGGCGGCAGTGCCCAGGGCGCCTCGCGGGCCGGCACCTACGCCTTGAGCGTGAGCGGGCTGAGTGCCGACAACTATGCGCTTCAGTATGTCGATGGCCGTTTGCTGCTGACGGCGCCGCTGACCACGCCAGGCGGTGGCGATCTGGTGCGCCCGGTGCGCGACGGCCTGAGCAACCTGCCATCCGGTTTGCCCCTGACCTTGGCGAGCACTCAGCCGCTGTACCTGACCATCATGAACGACCCGATTGGTATGGCGGATTGATTGGCGGATTGCACGCCCTGTAGGAGCGGATTCATCCGCGAAATTCGCGGCTAAAGCCGCTCCTACAAAAGCGCGATTGCGGTGTTCAGCCGCGCCGGTAGCGCAGCGGCAAGCCCTGGCAATCGTCCTGCACCTGGCCGGCGTGCCAGGCCAGTTGCCCGGAGACGAAGGTGCTGCGCACGGCATGGCGGAAGGCGCGGCCCTGGAACGGCGTCCAGCCGCAGTGAGCGAGGATCGGGTCGGCCGCCACCGGGCGCGGCTCGGTCAGGCGTTCGACCAGGGTCAGATCGGCCCAGTAGCCTTCGCGCAGGTAGCCGCGCTGCTCGATGGCGAAACGCTCGGCCACGGCGTGGCTGGTCTTTTCCACCAGCATGGGCAGCGGCAGCAGGCTGTCGGCTACCAGCTCCAGCAGTGACGGCAGGGCATGCTGCACCAATGGCAGGCCGGACGGCGCCTGCAGGTAGGGGCGCTGCTTTTCGTCCCAGGTGTGCGGCGCATGGTCGGTACCGATGATGTCCAGGCGCCCGCACAGCAGCGCCTGGCGGAGGGCGTTGCGGTCGGCGCGGCTCTTGATCGCCGGGTTGCACTTGATCAGGTGGCCGAGCGTGGCGTAGTCGCTGTCATCGAAGTACAGGTGATGGGCGCAGACCTCGGCGGTGATCGGCTTGTCGGCCAGCGCGCCGGGCTGAAACAGGCCCAGCTCGCGCGCACTGGTGATGTGCAGCACGTGCAGGCGCGTGCCGTAGCGCCGTGCCAGGCTCACCGCCAGGCTGGAGGACTGGTAGCAGGCCTCGGCGTCGCGGATCGCCGGGTGCTCGCTGGCGGGGATGGCGTCGCCGAAGCGTGCCTGCCACTGTGCCTCGCGCTCACGGATGCGCGGGGTGTGCTCGCAATGCGTTAGCAGCACCGTCGGGCAGTCGCGGAATAGTCGCTCCAGCGCCGGCAGGTCGTCGACCAGCATGTTGCCGGTGCTGGCGCCCATGAACACCTTCACCGCCGCTACGCGACTGGGGTCGAGCGCGGCGACGGTGTCGAGGTTGTCGTGGCTGACGCCGAAGTGAAAGCCGTAGTTGACCCGAGAGCAATGGGCGGCGCGATGTTCCTTGGCTTCTAGCGCCTCCAGCGTCAGGGTCGGCGGGTGGGTGTTGGGCATGTCCATGACGCTGGTGATGCCGCCGGCTACCGCTGCCCGCGATTCCGTGGCGAAGCTGCCCTTGTGCGGCGCGCCGGGGTCGCGAAAGTGCACCTGGTCATCGATCATGCCCGGCAGCAGGTACTGCCCGGCGGCGTCGAGCAGGCCCTCGCCGGGCAGGTGCGCGAGGCTGTTGGCGATGGCGTCGATGCGGCCGTGGCGGATACGCAGGTCGGCCTCGAACACGCGGCCCTCGTTGACCAGGCGGGCGTTACGGATCAGCACGCTCAGAACTCGTTCTGCAGGGCTTTGTAGCCCCGCACCAGGTCGATGTTGGTGCGCGCCACGTCTTCGGAGAACTCGCTGGCCGAGACGCTGACGCGCGGCAGGCTGGCCAGGTCGGTCTTCGGCCCGATGCGCTGGGTGGAGGTGACGTGGAAGCCCGCCGGCAGGTCGCAGCCGTCGACCACGGCGTTGTGCCGCACCACGCAACCATCGCCGACCGCGCAGTTGAACAGCACGCTGTTGAAGCCGATGAACACGCGATCACCGACGCTGCACGGGCCGTGGATGATCGAGCGGTGGGCGATGGAGCTGTGCTCGCCGATGGTCACTGCCGCGCCGGACTTGGAGTGGATCACCACGCCGTCCTGGATGTTGGAGTTGGCACCGATGACGATGGGCTGCATGTCGCCGCTCGCGTCCACCTCGTCGGCGCGGATCACCGCGTAGGGGCCGACGAAGACGTTGTCGTGGATGATCACCTTGCCGCAGATGATGGCGGTCTTGTCGACGTAGGCGGACTCGGCGATGACCGGCAGGTGGCCGGACGGATTCTTGCGGATCATGGTCGCTCCTTGGGCGAGGGGGTGGGCACCGGGTCGTAGCCGCCCGGATGCCAGGGATGACAGCGCAGCAGCCGGCGCAGACTCAGCCACAGGCCGCGCAGCAGGCCATGCTTGTCCAGCGCCTCGACGGCGTAGTGCGAGCAACTGGGGTGAAAGCGGCAGCGCGGCCCGAGCAGCGGGCTGATCAGGTACTGGTAGACACGCACCAGGGCGATGGCCAGGCGCTTCATGCAGGGCGGCTCACGGCCACGCGCAACTGCTCGCCGTCGAGCTCGTTGTAGAAGCAGTTGGGCCGGCCGGTGTGGCAGGCCGGGCCGAGCTGCTCGACCTTGAGCAGCAGGGCGTCGCCGTCGCAGTCGAGGTGTGCGCTGAGCAGGCGCTGGCGATGGCCGCTGGTTTCGCCCTTGCGCCACAGTTGCTGGCGCGAACGCGACCAGTAGCAGACCTGACCGCTGGCCAGGGTTTCCTGCAACGCACTGCGGTTCATCCAGGCCAGCATCAGCACCTCGCCACTGTCGTGGCGCTGGGCAATCACCGGAATCAGTCCGGCGTCGTTCCAGGCGATGGCGTCCAGGGCCTCGCTCAGCGCCACGGCGTGGCCGGCTTCTGCGGATTCCAGCTGCAACCAGAAGGCGTCGGTAGTCATGGCTCAGCTCCAGTTCCAGCGGCTTTGCGCCACCGCGTCGTGGGCGTGCAGGCTTTCTGCGTGTACGACCTTGAGCTGGAAGCCGCTGGCTTGCGGCAACTGGCGCAGGGCGCGGTGCAGGCGGCGTGCGGCGTCCTCGCAGAACATCAGGTTCTGCCCGTTGGCCAGGGCGAAGGCCTGTTCGTCGGCGCGCTTCACTGCCGTCTGCACCGGTGTACCGAGGGCCTGCTCGGCACTGTCGATCAGCGCCAGCACCGGCAGGTCGACGCAGCCTGGCGCCAGGCGCAGTCGCAGGCTCGCCGTGCTGCGCTGGCTGTGCGGTGTGGCGACGATGCCCTGGGTCGAACCGAGCCAGTCGAGCACCTCCAGATAATCCATGGGCTGCGTCGCGAAGGTTTCGGCGAAGCGCTGCTGGATCAGTTGCCGTGCCAGCGCCGCCGAGCAGGGGCAGGTGGACGAGTAGGCGACCTCGACCTGCAGCTCGATGTTCACGCCACGACCGTCCTGTCTGGCGTGAAGTTCGAAGGGGTAGGTCTTCCAGCCGTGCAGCGGGCTGACCAGCGCCGGACGTTTGAGCGGTACCTGGCCGCGCAGGCTCAGGGTGGCGCTGTCGGACAGCTCCTGGTGGCTGCTCAGGCAGTCGTCCAGCACCTGCAGCATCGCCGGTACGTTCAATTCCTGATGCACCAGGCGCTGCGCCGCCAGGTACAGGCGCGACATGTGGATACCGCGTGCGCCGGCATCATCGAGGCTCACGCCGATGTCGGCAGTGGCTGTCACGGCGGCGTCCGCCAGGCGAATGGGCAGGGCGATGCCGGCCATGCCGACCCAGTCCAGCGGCAGGTCGTGATGAGTGGCTTGGGCGGCAATATCCGGCAGGGGCTGGTCGTTCATCGTAAATCCGTGGGTAGCTGTCAGAAATAAATGTTATGTTATAACAATTAAAACAAGCTAGCCGATTTGCCATGACCCTGACCGCGACCACCGAAGCCGAGCTGCTGGCCCAGCCAGCCGATGACTACATGAACGATGTCCAGCAGCAGTTCTTCCGTGAGCTGCTGCTGGCCCAGCGTGCCGAGTTGCAGGTGCGCATCGATGAGGAATTCACCGAGCTGCGCCAACCCGATACCAGCAGCGATGTGGCCGACATCGGCGCCGCCGAGGAACAGCGGCAATGGCAGCTGCGCCTGCTGGAGCGGGAAAAGAAGCTGCTGGACAAGATCGACCAGGCGCTCGAACGCCTGGCGCGTGGCGAATACGGCTGGTGCGCCGAGACCGGCGAGCCCATCGGCCTCAAGCGCCTGCTGCTGCGCCCGACCGCGACCCTGTGCATCGAAGCCAAGGAGCGTCAGGAACAGCGCGAAAAACATCAGCGTGACCGTGACTGAACGAGGAGCACCCCATGAACCCGCGTCTACCCGTTACCGTGCTGTCCGGCTTTCTCGGCGCCGGCAAGAGCACTCTGCTCAACCATGTGTTGAAGAACCGCGACGGCCTGAAGGTCGCGGTGATCGTCAACGACATGAGCGAAATCAACATCGACGGCAGCGAAGTGCAGCGCGACGTCAGCCTCAATCGTGCCGAAGAAAAGCTGGTGGAGATGAGCAACGGCTGCATCTGCTGCACTCTGCGCGAAGACCTGCTCGAAGAGGTCGCCCGCCTGGCCAGCGACGGGCGCTTCGACTACCTGCTGATTGAGTCCACTGGGATCAGCGAGCCGCTGCCGGTGGCCGAAACCTTCACCTTCCGCGACGAGCAGGGCCGCAGCCTGTCCGACCTGGCGCGGCTCGACACCATGGTCACGGTGGTCGACGGGGTGAATTTCCTGCGTGACTTCCACGCTGCGGAAAGCCTGGCCAGCCGTGGCGAAACCCTCGGTGAGGAGGACGAGCGCTCGATCACCGACCTGCTGATCGAGCAGGTGGAGTTCGCCGACGTCATCCTCATCAGCAAGATCGACCTGATCAGCCAGGCCGAGCGCGAAGAGCTGATGGCCATCCTTCGTGGGCTCAACACCCATGCCGACATCCAGCCCATGAGCATGGGCCAGATCGCCCTGGAGAAGATCCTCGACACCGGCCGTTTCGACTTCGACCGCGCTTCGCAGGCGCCGGGCTGGCTCAAGGAACTGCGCGGCGAGCACGTGCCGGAAACCGAGGAGTACGGAATCGCCTCCAGCGCCTACCGCGCGCGCCGGCCGTTTCATCCGCAGCGTTTCTTCAATTTCCTCTCGCAGGAATGGCGCAACGGCCGCCTGCTACGCTCCAAGGGCTTCTTCTGGCTGGCCAGCAAGTACCAGGAAGCCGGCAGCTGGTCGCAGGCTGGCGGTCTGATGCGCCACGGCCTGGCCGGGCGCTGGTGGCGCTTCGTGCCCAAGCAGCACTGGCCGCAGGACGAAGAAGGTCTGCAGGCGATCATGAAACACTGGAGCGCCGAGGTCGGCGACTGCCGCCAGGAGCTGGTGTTCATCGGCCAGAACATTGATTTCGAGCGCCTCACCCGCGAGCTGGACGACTGCCTGTTGACCGACGTGGAAATGGCCGGCGGCCCGGAGGCCTGGCGCCTGCTGCCCGACCCGTTCGGCCCCTGGCAACAGGAGGCGGCCTGATGTTCGCCCTGCAGTTGCCGAAAGCGTCCCGGCAGGTGCTGGACGAAGATATCGGCGTGCTGGGCGAGGTGCTGCACGACGGCGTCAACCTGGCGGTCTGGCAGCGCCGTCTGCCAGCGCAGATCGCCGACTTCGCCGAGACGCTGCTGGCCCAGGGCGAGTCGCTGGCGCAATCCATGACCCTGGAGCTGGCGCAGCCAGACAACGAGCCGAACCTCGCCGGCCTGGTGGCGCAGTACGCCGACCTGCCGGGCCAGGCGGCCTTTCTCGCCGACGTGGCCTGGCTGGTGCGTGCCTATGCCTGCTTGCTCGATGCCCGGCGCATCGGCCTGCGCCTGCGCGCGCTGGACAAGGCCATGTGCCCGCGCTTTCACGTCGACCATGTGCCGTTGCGGCTGATTACCAGCTATGCCGGCGTTGGCAGCGACTGGCTGGAGGAGGGCGTCATGCTGCGCAGCCGGCTCGGCCAACCCGGGGCAGAGCCGCAGGATGAGGCGTTGATCCAGCGCCTGGAGGCCGGGCATGTGGCGTTGGCCAAGGGCGAGAAATGGCACGGCAATGAGGGGCGCGGGTTGATCCACCGCTCACCGCAGCCGCCGACCGGACAGCGGCGCTTGCTGCTGACCCTGGATTGGCTGGCTTGAGCGAGAGTGTTGGCTGGTGGTTCTCCGTAGGGTGCGCTGTGCGCACCGCGAATACCGCGGTGTTTGTCGGTGCGCACAGCGCACCCTACGGATAGCGGCAAGCCCTTAAAAAATAGGCCGGAGCGACTGCCCCGGCCTTAAGCACCAACAGATCATGTCGAGTCGTGATTCGACATGCGGGTCATGTGAGGTACCCGTTTCCATTAAGCGCTCGTTGGGTGACGTTTTGATGTCAGGGTCGCTGCGTTTCCTCGTAGGGCGGGTGCAACCCGCCATTCGCAGCTTGGCGGGTTGCACCCGCCCTACGATATTCAGACCTACGCCGCTCGATGTGCAGGGCTCAGGGTTTGATCCACGTGCCCTGATACTGGCTGGTGCAGGCCGGCTCCAGGTACAGCGCGTCGCTGGCCACGCCGTAGTAGTGGATGTCCTGCAGGTACAGGTCGCTGCCGGCCCTTGCGTTCTGGCAGACGCCGTAGGCGCCCTGCGGGCACTGCTCGACGAACTCCACCTCGACCGTCTGCCCTTGCAGCTGCGGCTGGCAGAAGCCGTCGCGGAACAGCGTGGCAGGGATGTTGCGATTCTCCTGGCAGACCTTCACGTCCAGGCGCTCGGCCTGGCTATGCACCACGCAGGCCTCGGCCAGGGCCAGGCCCGGTAGCAGAGAGAACAGCAACAGCCATGCACGCATCGTTTCGACTCCCGAAAAACTGCCGGCGAATCTAACATGCTGCTTAATCGCAGTCTGTGCTGGCACTTGTCTGGCGAACCACCGACCATAAACCCATGCTCAATCAAATCCCCACCCATCTCATCACCGGCCCGCTGGGGGCTGGCAAGACCAGCCTGATCCGCCACCTGCTGGCGCAGAAGCCGGCCGGCGAGCGCTGGGCGGTGCTGATCAACGAGTTCGGCCAGATCGGCCTGGACGCGGCCCTGCTCGAGCGTGGTGACGACGGTATCGCCATGGCCGAGGTGGCCGGCGGTTGTCTGTGCTGCGTCAACGGTGCGCCGTTTCAGGTTGGTCTCGGGCGCCTGCTGCGCAAGGCTCGGCCTGACCGTCTGCTGATCGAGCCGTCCGGCCTGGGACATCCGGCGCAGTTGTTGGCGCAACTGCGTCAGCCGCCCTGGCTCGGCGTACTGGCCGTGCAGCCGGCGCTGGTGGTGCTGGATGCCGCCGCGCTGGCCAGCGGTCAGTCGCTGCCCGATGTGCAGCGTCAGGCGCTGGATGACGCCGGTCTGTTGCTGTTGAACAAGAGCGAAGGGCTGGACGATGCGAGCCGGGCACGGATTGCCGCGAACCTGCCGCCCGTGCCGCTGCATTGGAGTGAGCAGGGGCGACTCGACCTGGCGCTGTTGCCGGGCCTGGCGGCGCAGGCTTCACCGGTCGACGTGAGCGCCGCGTTACCCACAGCCGCGCCCGATTTGGCGCAGATCTGGCGCAACGTCGCCGAGCCGATCTGCCTTGTGCAGGATCAAACCGAGGGCTGGAGCATTGGCTGGCGCTGGCACCCGAGCCAGCGTTTCGATCTCGTGCAGATCAGCCAGTGGCTGCAGCGCCTGGATTGGCGCCGGGCCAAGGCCGTGCTGCATGGCGCCGAAGGCTGGCGCTCGCTGAATGCCTTGCAAGGGCAGGCGTTACAGGCCTGGAGCCCGAGCGAATGGCGCAAGGATTCAAGGCTGGAGCTGATCTTCGCCGAGGCGCAGGACGAAGCGGCCCTGCGTGCCGACATGGCGGCTTGTCGGCTGTAGGCGGGCGCCGGGGTGGCGCCCGCCAGCGTTCAGTCGGTGGTGATCCGCGAGTGGGTGCGGGTGTCCTTCATGGTGACGTACACCAGCAGCGAGCAGGCGATACAGCCGGTCACGTACCAGTAGAAGCCGCTTTCCAGGCCCACGCTCTTGAACCACAGCGCCACGTACTCGGCGGTGCCGCCGAAGATCGACACGGTCAGCGCGTACGGCAGGCCGACGCCCAGGGCGCGGATCTCGGTGGGGAACAGTTCGGCCTTCACCACGGCGTTGATCGAGGTGTAGCCGCTGACGATGATCAGCGCCGCCATGATCAGGAAGAACGCGCCCCACCAGGTCTGCACGGTGTGCAGGGTGGTCAGGATCGGGTAGGTGAACAGCGTGCCCAGTACGCCGAAGGCGATCAGGATCGGGCGCCGGCCGATCTTGTCGGACAGCGCGCCGACCAGCGGCTGCAGCAGCATGAACAAAAACAGCGTGGCGGCCGAGATCATGGTCGAGTCGTTCTTGCTCATGCCCACGGTGTTGACCAGGTACTTCTGCATGTAGGTGGTGTAGGTGTAGAAGGCCAGGGTTCCGCCCATGGTCAGGCCTACCACGGTGAGCAGTTCCTTGGGATGGCGCAGCAGGGTGCGCATGATGTTTTCCTTCGGCGCCTCGGTCTTCTTGAACGAGTCGGTCTCTTCCATGCCGCGACGCAGGTACATGGCCACCACGGCGCACAGCGCACCGATCACGAAGGGTACGCGCCAGCCCCAGGTTTCCAGCTGTTCGACGGTCAGGGTCTGCTGCAGGATGATCAGCACGGCCAGGGCGATGAGCTGGCCGGAGATCAGCGTCACGTACTGGAAGCTGGAGAAGAAACCGCGGTTCTCCTTGGTCGCCATCTCTGACAGGTAGGTGGCCGAGGTGCCGTACTCACCGCCGACCGACAGGCCCTGCAGCAGGCGGGCGATCACCAGCAGGATGGGCGCGGCGACGCCGATGGTCTCGTAGCTGGGTGTCAGCGCGATGATCAGCGAGCCGAAGCACATCAGCAGCACCGAGGCCAACAGGGCGGCCTTGCGCCCCTTGCGGTCGGCGTAGATGCCCATCAGCCAGCCGCCGATCGGGCGCATCAGAAAGCCCACGGCGAAGATCGCGGCGGTGTTCAGAAGCTGGGCGGTCAGGTCGCCTTGCGGGAAGAAGGCCTTGGCGAAGTACAGCGAGAAGGCGGCGTAGACATACCAGTCGTACCACTCGACCAGGTTGCCGACCGAGCCGCTGAAAATCGATTTGATGCGTTGGGACGTGGTGCGCGTAGGCGCGGAGGCAGGCAGCGTGCTGGTGCTTTCCATCAGGGGATCCTCGATCTCGTCATTGTTCTTGTACGCATGAACATGCGCTGGCAGGCCCCATTGCAGAAGCTGTGCCATGGATCGAGAGGCCCGTACCACGGGCCTTGCAGCGAGATTCAGGGGAATGGATCTAGCGGATTTCTGCTAGCTGATGGTGTGGCCTAGCGGATTCTTGCCAGGCGGTGCGGGTTCAGGTCGGCGCGTTGTCGTCGAGGAAGTCGGTGCGTTGCAGGCCATGGCGCTGCATCTTTTCGTTGAGGGTGCGGCGCGGCAGTTGCAGCAGCTCGGTGACCAGCTTCATATCGCCGTGGCAGCTGGCCAGGGCTTCGCGCAGGCACTGGGCCTCGTAAGCCTCCATGCGTGCGCTGAGCGAGTTGTCGGCCGTGGCACTGTCGCCACCGGCGCCGGGTAGCGCCAGCACATGGCGTTCGGCGGCGTTGACCAGCTCACGCACGTTACCCGGCCAGTCGTGGGCCAGCAGGTGAGCCAGCAGCGTGGGCGGGATTGGCGGCAGCGGACGGCCGAAGCGCTCGGCGATCTGCCGCGCGTGGTACTCGAACAGCGCCGGCACGTCCTCGCGTCGCTCGCGCAGCGCCGGCAGTTGCAGTTCGGCGACATGCAGGCGATACAGCAGATCCTGGCGGAACGTCCCCTCGCGTACCCGCTCATGCAGATCCGGTTTGGTCGCGGCGACCACCCGCAGATCCAGGTCGATCACCTGGTTGGAGCCGAGGCGCTCGAGCTGGCGCTCCTGCAGCACGCGCAGCAGTTTGACCTGCTGGCTCATGGGCATGCTCTCGATCTCGTCGAGAAACAGGGTGCCACCATTGGCGTGCTCGATCTTGCCGATGCGCTTGCCCTGGGCGCCGGTGAAGGCGCCGCTCTCGTGGCCGAACAGCTCGCTCTCGAACAGGTGCTCGGGGATGGCGGCGCAATTGACTGCGACGAAGGCATTCTGCGCGCGCGGCCCGAAGTCGTGCAGGCAGCGGGCGACCAGCTCCTTGCCGCTGCCGGTCTCGCCACGCATCAGCACGTTGGCCGGCGTCTGTGCCAGCTCCAGCACCTGGCGGCGCAGTTGCACCATGCTGGCGGAAGAGCCGAGCAGGCGCCCGGCCAGTTCGTCCTTGTGCTCGACCTGCTGGCGCAGCTGGCGGTTCTCGCGGGTCAGTTGGCGCTTTTCCAGGGCTCGGCGCAGGCTGCCGAGCAGGCGCTCGGGGGTGAAGGGTTTCTCGATGAAGTCATAGGCGCCCAGGCGCATCGCTTCCACCGCCTGTGGCACGTCACCGTGGGCGGTTACCAGCAGGAAGGGCAGCTCGGGATCGCGCGCCAGTACCTCCTCCAGCAGGGCCATGCCATCCATGCCGGGCATACGCAGGTCGCTGATCACCACGCCGGGGAAGTCTTCCGGCAGCAGCGCCAGGCATTCCTTGGCGCTCGCGCACAACTGCACGGCGAAGCCGGAGCGCTCCAGCCATTGGCGTACGGCCTCGCGGATGGGGGCCTCGTCATCGACGAAAATCACGCTGGGTTTCATGCGGGCTCCTCGGGGGCGTCGGTGGCAGGCAGGCGCAGGGTGAAACAGGCACCACCCTCGGCGCGGTTGGCAGCCTGCAGGTCACCGTCCAGTTCACGGACGATGGCGTAGGACACCGCCAGGCCGAGGCCCAGGCCATCGCCCACCGGCTTGGTGGTGAAGAACGGGTCGAATAGCTGCGGCAGGGCTTCGGGCTCGATTCCGGTACCGCTGTCGGCGATGCTCAGCGACCAGTGCCCATCGCGCAGGGTCAGGTCGATACGCAGCTGTGGCGAGGCGCAGCCCTGCATGGCATCCAGCGCGTTGCGCAGCAGATTCACCAGCACCTGCTCCAGGCGGATGGCGTCGCCACTGACCCAGGCGCCCTGCGCCGGATCGCGGTGTATCGACACCGGCACGTCGCGCAGGCGCGGTTCCAGCAACTGCATGGCCTTGTCCAGCACCTCGCCCAGCTCCAGGGTCTCGCGCAGCCCGCCGGGGCTCTTGCGGGCGTAGGTCTTCAGGTGGCCGGCCAGGGCGGCCATGCGTTGCAGCAGTTCTTCATGACGGGGCAGGGACTGGCGTGCTTCTTCCAGTTCGCCGTCGTCGAGGATCATGCGCAAGGTGGTCAGGTGCACCTGCAGGGCCGTCAGCGGCTGGTTGATCTCGTGGGCCAGTGCCGCCGACATCTGGCCCAGTGCGGCCAGCTTGGCGGCCTGAACCAGGCTTTCCTGGGCGGTGCGCAGGTCAGCGGTACGCTGCTCGACCAGCGCTTGCAGCTCCTCGCGGGTACGCTGGCGCAGGCGGGCGATACGCCAGCGCTGTTGCAGCACCAGGCCCAGCAGGAATACCGCCACCCAGGCGCCGCCGGCGGCCAGGCCGGCCGCGTGGGTATTGTCGGCGATGCTGCGGGTATCGCGCAGCAGGTGCAGCGTCCAGCCTTCGCTGGTCAGCTCACGGGTTTCCCACAGGTAGTCGCCGGCCAGTTCCGGGCTGTCCACGCGTACCAGGCGACCACTGTCGGCCTGGGTCGGGCGCTGCTGGTAATGCAGAGGCGTTAGCGGCTTCTTGTCGTACTGGCGGGTGCTGGCCAGCGTCTCGCGCACCTTGGCGCTAATCGGTTGCAGCTCGCGATAACGCCAGGCGCTGCGATTGGCGATAAAGGTGATGCCGTGGCGATCACTGACCAGCAGCACGTGCGGGCTCTGGCTCCAGGCCTGCTCGATGCCGGGGAATTCCAGTTTCACCACCACCGCACCGAGAAAGCGACCGCTGCCATCACGCACCGCGTGCGACAGGAAATAGCCGGGAATGCCGCTGGTCACGCCGACCGCGTAGAAGCGTCCGGTGTCCTGGCGCTGCGCCTCGAGGAAGTAGGGACGGAAGCTGTAATCATGACCGACGTAGCTGGTCGGCAGCCGCCAGTTGCTGGCAGCGATGTCCAGCCCTTCGGCATTCATCAGTTGCAGGGTCGAGGAATGGGCAGAGGCGTTGATGGCCTCCAGCTTGAGATTCAGGCGGTGTTGCAGCACGGGCGTCAGCGGCTGCTGCAAGGCGGCTTCGAGTTCCGGGTCGAGCGCCAGCACGGCAGGCAGCGCGCGGTAGCGGTCGATCAGGGTCTGCAGGGTACCGGCGTAGGCGGCCAGTTGCTCCTGTGCCTGCTGCCCCGCCTCTTGCAGGCGCAGGCGTTCGGCCTGCCGTTCGGCCAGGTACACCGACAGCGCCAGGCCGCAGAGCAGCAGGGCGATCAGTGCAAGGGGGCGCAGGAGGCGGGTTTGCATCGGTCGGAGGTCGCGTCTTGATTTCAGGCCGCCGCCACAGATGCGGGCAGTAGGGTGAGGAACATATTGCCGAGGGTCAGCATGAAGACGGGCACTCGCGACGTTGGGGTGACCAGCTTACCCGATCCGACTCTGCTGCCCATCTGCGGTTCGTCTCGGCCAACTGGTAAACTCGCCGCGCCCCTGTTGCTGTGGATAACCTTCATGCACCTGCTGCCCTGGTCTCATGACACGTCTGCCGGTTTCACCCTGCGCGGCTGGCACACGCCGCCGTCGGGCAAGCCGCTGCTGCATTTCCTGCACGGTAATGGCTATTGCGGGCGCGTCTACACGCCGATGCTGGCCCTGCTGGCCGAGGACTTCGACCTCTGGTTGTGCGACGTGCAGGGCCATGGCGACAGCGATCATGGCGGCCGCTTCCATGGCTGGAACCGCAGCGCCGAGCTGGCGGTGGAGGCCTTTGACACCCTGCGTGGATCGTTCGGCGAGGTGCCACGTTTCGCCCTCGGCCACAGCTTCGGCGGGGTGCTCACCAGCCTGATCCTGGCGCGTCATCCCGAACTGTTCCAGCGCGCGGTGCTGCTCGACCCGGTGCTGTTCAGCCCGGCGATGATCGGCGTGATGGCGCTGTCCGACGTGGTTGGCCTGGCGCAGCGCACCGGCATGGCGAAGAAGGCGCAGAAGCGCCGTCGGCAATGGTCGGATCGGGCCAGCGCACATGCCGCGCTGCATGGCCGTGGCATGTTCCGAGGCTGGGACGAGGCAGCTTTCGACGCCTATATCGAGCATGCGCTGAAGGATGTGGAGGGCGGCGTCGAGCTCAAGTGCCGGCCGAGCCGCGAGGCCGAGATCTTCGGCTCCTTCCCGCGTCGCCTGTGGCCGTCGCTGGCCAGGGTGACGACGCCGACCGAGGTGATCCACGGTGCGCGCACTTACCCCTTCGTCGCCAAGTCCGTGGCGCGCTGGTGCGCGAGCAATGCGCATGTGCGTGGGCAGGTGGTGCCGGGTGGGCATTGCTTCATGCAGGAGCAGCCCGCCGATAGCGCCATGCGAGTAAGCGATTTTCTACTGCAGCGCGGCTGAGCGAGTAGGGCGGGTGAAACCCGCCACCATCGCGGGTCAGGCCTTGCGCCGCCAGTCCTCCAGGCGGATGACGTTACCTGAGCTTTGCACCGAAACCGGCTCGGGTTGCGGCTCCAGCACCGGGTGCGGTTCCAGCTCGATATGCCCCAGGTGCGGGCCGAACATGCTCAGATGACCGCGCAGGCGCTGCTCGCCAGTGACGGTGAATTCGAAGTCGTAGAGCCGCGCCAGGCGTCGATAGCCCTTGCCGTCGCGCAGGATGGCCAGGCGCCGCAATGCCACGGCGCCGTCGAGCAGCTCGACATCGAACTTGGCGCAGTGCTGCTTGGCGAATGCCAGCGCACGCTCGCGAATGCCATGGCCGCGCCACAGCCAGGCGCAGGCGGCGGCGAAGAGCATCAGCAGGAACACATCGAACAGGTTGATCATGGCGACTCCAGCTCCGGGAGACAGAGCTTAGCTTATCTGCCACGCGCTTCTCAGCACAGTAGCTTGCCCATGCGTCGGCTCTGCATTAGCGTTCGCCCACTTCACATGAAAAGGACGTCACCATGCATTGCCCCGCCTGCCGTACGACTCGCCTGCAACCGGCAAAACTCGAGGATGGCCTGCTTGCCCATGGCTGCCCGCAGTGCTCGGGCACCCTGGTCAGCCTGCTGCACTACCGCGACTGGGCCGAGCGTCAGCCGGCGCAGGAAACGCCAACGGAGCTGGCTGCGCAAGCCGAAGTGGGTGAAACCAGCCATGCCCTGAGCTGCCCCAAATGCGCCAAGCTGATGGGCAAGTTCCAGATCAGCGGCACTCGCGCCAACCGCCTGGATCTCTGCGGCACCTGCGACGAAGCCTGGCTGGACAACGGCGAATGGCAGTTGCTCAAGGCCCTGGAACTGAGCCAGCGCATGCCGGCGATCTTTACCGAGGCCTGGCAGCGTCAGGTGCGTCAGCAGGCCAGTGAGGAGGCGCGGCGCGAGCGCTTCAGCCGTATCGCCGGCGAAGAGGCCATCGCCCGTGCCGACGAAATCCGCGCCTGGCTCAAGGATCATCCGCAGCGGCGTGAGTTGCTGTTCTACATCGGTCACGACTGAGGGCGTTTCACCCGCGTCGGCTCAGGTCGCCCGCATCAGACGATCACGGCCCGCGACCTTGGCGGCGTAAAGCGCCGTGTCGGCGCGTTGCTGCAACTGCTCCAGGGTTTCACCAGGGCGCCACTCGGCCAGGCCGATACTGACACTGATCCGCAGCCCCTGCAGATTGCTCTCGGCCAGGTTCGTGCGCAGGCGCTCCAGGCCCTGGGCAGCAGCGTCCAGATCGCTATCCGGCAGGAGCAGGATGAATTCCTCACCGCCGACGCGGGCGAACAGGTCGGTGGCGCGCGCCTGCTGCCTGCAGAGCAGGCTGAACTCGCGCAGTACCGCGTCGCCGGTGGTGTGGCCGTGGCGGTCGTTGACCTGTTTGAAGTGATCCAGATCGAGCATTGCCAGGCACAGCGGCAGGTTCTGCCGTTGGCTACGTTGCAGTGCCTGGCCGGCACGCTCTTCGAATGCACGGCGGTTCAGTGCCTGAGTCAGCGGGTCGGTGGTGGCCAGGTGCAGCAGTTGTTGCTCGAGTGCCTTGCGCCGACTGACATCGCGAATCTCGGCGACCTGTCGGCCGTCCTCACGCAACTGGGCGATGCTGATTTCGGCAGCGAAGGGCACGGCGTCGCGCAGGGCTTCAAGGTCATGCGGCTGGCCGTCGGCCCGATCCAGCAGCTCTTCGACGCGCGTCTGCTCGGCGGGGGCGAACAGGCTGTGCAGATCCGCGCTGAGCAGATGCTCGCGAGGGCGGGCGAACAGCGTCTCGAGCATCGGGTTGGCGTCGACGATGTGGCCGCGCTCCAGCACCACCACGCCGGCCTGGGTGATGCGCATCAGCCTTTCGAAACGCTCGGCGCTGTCCTCGGCCTGCTCGGCGTGGCGGCGGCTGTCGGCGAGGATGCGGCGCATGGTCATCAGCGCCAGGCCGACCAGGCCGATCACCCACAGCGGGATGCCGAAGTTGTAGGGCAGCAGGTAGGGCACCGAACGGGTCACGTCGACGTGTTCGATGCCCTGCAGGCCATCGATCAGGCCGAGCAGGGCGCGCAGCAGGGTAATCAGGGCGAAACCGGCGAAGGCCAGTGCGACGAAACGGCGTACGCCACGCAGCTCCGGTTCCTCGCGGGCGACCCACAGGGCGCGGCACGCCTGGATCGGCAGCAGACCGCCGATCAGCGCATAGAAGGTGACGACGAATTCAGTGTTGATCGGCGCCACGAACCAGTGCCAGCTCATCACCAGGCTCATCGCACCGGCACTGGCCGGTACCGTCCACCACGGCGGCGGCAGCCCCAGGAAACGGAACACGCCGACCATCAGCAAGGCTTCGCCGGCCAGTTGCAGGCTGTTGCCGGCGATGTTCAGCAGCGGGTTGCCGCTGGCCATGTAGCCGATGAACAGCCAGATGCCGAGGTTGAGCGTCCAGGCGCCGCTCATCCACACGCCCGGGCCGCAATAGGGGCGAGCGAAGTACCACAGGGCGGTGCTGGCGATAGCGCAGCCGAGCATCAGGTTGATGCCCAGCAGCAGGGGGGAGAAGTAGAGAGTTTCCATTACCGGGCAGATCGGCTGGGTGGTTTCGGCATTCTGCCAGTACCCTGCAATGCTGTCTCTGTGGTCAGCCTTTTTCCTCGCTCAGCGCCTGGTAGCGCTGCTGCAGCTCTTCGCGGATCTGCCGGCGCTGTTTGGCCTGGCGCTGGCGGCGCAGGCCGTCGGGGGTGTCCGGCTGCAATTCCGGAATCGGCGCCGGGCGGCCATTGGCATCGACCGCGACCATGGTGAAGAAGCAGCTGTTGGTGTGGCGCACCGAGCGCTCGCGGATGTTCTCGGTGATCACCTTGATGCCGATCTCCATCGAGGTACGCCCAGTGTGGTTGACCGAGGCGAGGAAGGTGACCAGCTCGCCGACATGCACCGGCTCGCGGAACATCACCTGATCCACCGACAGGGTCACCACGTAGCAACCGGCATAGCGGCTGGCGCAGGCGTAGGCGACTTCGTCGAGGTACTTGAGCAGGGTGCCGCCGTGGACATTGCCGGAGAAATTGGCCATATCCGGTGTCATCAGTACGGTCATCGTCAGTTGCGCAGTTCCGGCTTCCATGGTGACTCCGAATGGGGGCTGTGCGCTGCAGCGCTGGCTGCAGCCCGGCTAAGATAGGCTTTTGCTTTCCTAGGATGCCAGATGATGCCTATGCGCCACATTCCGCTTCTGCTATTGAGCCTGCTTGCCCTGCCGCTGCCGGTACTGGCCGAGGAGCAATGCGCCAGCGCGGCACAATGCAACCAGGCCGGTACGGCAGCCTATCAGGCGGGCCGTTTCGACCAGGCCATCGAGGCCTTCGAGCGGCAGTTGCGCCGTATCGAGCGCGACGATGCCGTCGGGCTCGAACTGGCCGTGAACAACCTGATGCTGGCCAACCTGCGCGCGGGCGATGCCGGCATGGCGCGGGCCTGGCTGCAACTGGTGTTGGACAGCAACCTGTCCGGCTCGGCGACTCGCCACAACCTGGCCAAGGTCTCGCAGGCGCTGGATTATTCGGCGTTGAGTGCCAGCCCGGTGGGTCGCTACCTGCGCTATGGCGGTCAGGCCGTGTGGAGCGAATTGCAGATCAGCGAAGATGGCAGCGGCGGTTACCTCGCCAATTTCGCCCCTCTGCGCGCTGGCGCCCGGGTCGAGGAATATGGCCCGGCCGCGATCGGCGGGCTGGAGGGGAAACTGCTGGGCGATGCCGTGCAGATGCGCCTGGAGGACGCCGGCGGCAGCGATTGTGCAGTGCAACTGCTGCGCGAGGGCATCCATATGCAGGTGCTGGAGGTGTTCGCCGACGGCTGTCAGGACTATGGCGGCATGGGCATCAGCGTGGGGGGAAACTACATCAAGGTACGCCCCTGAGCGTCACAGTCCGTAGTGGGCCTTGAGCTGCTGCACGCTGTCCTGCTCCTCCAGCAGGAAGGCATCGAAGCGTTCGATCAGGTCAGGGCGTCGGGCGCTGCTGAGGTGGAAGCTGGTGTAGATCAGCGGCAGTTGCTGATCCAGCTGTAGGTAGTCGCCGGCCATGCCCAGTTGGCCGAGCTGGTAGCGCACCACCTGCGGATTGGCGTAGAGCGCGTCGATACGCCCGCGCGCGACCATGCGGATCAGGCTGTGGATATCCTGGGTTTCCACCAAGCGTACGTCGCCCTTGTCGAGCAGGGGTTGCCAGGCCTGGGCGGTGAAGCCTCGCACCGTGCCCAGGTGGTGAATGTTGTTCAGGCCCTGGCCGCGACGGCTGGCCAGCACCAGGGTGCCGTCGACGATCTGAATCGCCGCCTCGCTGTAGTACAGCGGGTGATCGATCTTGGCCTGGCGCGCCCAGGTGGGATTGTCGGGGAACAGCAGGTCGAGGCTCTGCTCGTCGAGCATGTTGCGATACAGCCGGTTGAGCGGCTGCGGCAGCAGCTCCAGCGTCAGCCCCTCGTGCTTGGCGAAGGCTTCCAGCAAATCCAGGCAATAGCCTTCGGGCGGGCTGTCGGGGGTGATGCGGTAATAGGGATAGTAATCGTGCTGCTCGATGCCGACACGCAAGGTTTCGCCTTGCGCCAGAGCGGCTGCCATCAGCAGGGCCAGCAGTAGCCAGCGTTTCATGCGTCGTTCTCCGCCTCCTCGCTGGCTACAGATTAGCCCAGAGGGCGATCAGGCGTGATTCAGATACCAGCGCCAGTCCTGTTCGCTCACTTCGCCCATGAACTGACGGTACTCGGCCCATTTGATCGCCAGGAACACCTTGAGGAACTCCTCACCCAATGCCTCGCGCGCCCAGCTCGAACCTTCCAGGTTGCTCAGGGCGGTGAGCCAGTCGGTAGGCAGGGTTTCGCGGGCTTGCTCGTAGCCATTGCCGACGATGGCCTCGCCCGGATCGATCTGCTCGCGGATACCTTTATGGATACCGGCGAGGATCGCCGCTGCGGCCAGATACGGGTTGGCGTCGGCGCCGCAGATACGGTGCTCGACGTGACGGCTGCCCGCCGGCCCGCCCGGCACGCGGAACGACACGGTGCGGTTGTTCACCCCCCAGCTCTTGGCCAGCGGCGCGTAGCTGTTGGCCTGGAAGCGGCGGAAGGAGTTGGCGTTGGGGCAGAAGATCGCCAGGGCATCATTGAGCGTAGCCATCATGCCGCCGATGGCATGGCGCAGCAGCGGCGTGCCTTGTGGGTCTTCGCTGGCCATCAGGTTGTTGCCCTCGGCATCGGCCAGTGACACGTGCATGTGCAGGCCGCTGCCAGCCTGATCGCCGAACGGCTTGGCCATGAAGCAGGCTTGCAGGCCGTGTTTGTTGGCCACACCCTTGACCAGGCGCTTGTAGCGCACGCCTTCGTCCACGGCTTGCAGCGCATCGAAACGGTGTTCCAGAGTCAGTTCGAGCTGACCGGGTGCGTATTCGGAGATCGCCGTGCGTACCGGCAGGCCCTGCGCCTCGCAAGCAGCGTAGAGATCGTCGAGGAACGGTTGCATCTGCTCCAACTCGTACACGCCATAGACCTGGGGCGCTTGCGGGCGCACGCCGTTCATCTGCACGGCGGGCTGCGGGCGGCCATTGGCGTCGCGTTGCTTGTCCAGCAGGTAGAACTCCAACTCTACCGCCATCACCGGATGATAGCCGTCGGCTTTGAGCGCCTCGATGGCACGCACCAGCACGTGGCGGGGGTCACCCGGCGTGGCCGGCAGGCCCTGGGTCGGGTGCATGCTCACCTGCAGCTGGCCGGTGGGCACCGCGCGCCAGGGTTGCAGGGTCAGGCTACCGGGCAGCGGGTAGGTCCAGCAGTCGGCATCGGCCACTTCCCAGACCAGGCCACTTTCCTCGACGTCCTCGCCCTGGATGGTCAGCGACAGGATGGAGCTGGGCAGCGGTCGGCCGTTCTCGTAGATCGCCAGCAGTTCGTCGCGGTGCAGCAGCTTGCCGCGTGGAATGCCGTTGGCGTCGATCAGCATCAGCTCGATGCTGCGCACCTCGGGGTGGCGTTCGAGGAAATCGCGGGCTTCCTGGGGGTTGGCGAATTGCATGGTGATCTCTCACGTAGGGTGCGCCGTGCGCACCAGAAAGGTAACGGTGCGCGCGGCCTGGTCGGCTCCGCGGCACCCTACAGTTGTTGCGGACTACTCACGGGCGCCAGGGATGGCCAGCAGCTCGGTGAGGGCCGTATCGAGCATGGCGATCAGCTTGTCCACATCCTCGGCCGTGGTGCTCGGGCAGCACAGGGTCATGTTATGGAACGGGGTGATCAGGATGCCGCGGTTGATCAGGTACAGGTGCAGGGCCATCTGCAGCTCGTCATGGAAGGCAGCCTCGGCCTCGGCGCCAGTGCGCGGCGGTTGAGCGCAGAACTGGAATTCGCAGCGTGCGCCCAGTTCGGTCACCGACCACTTCAGGCCGTGCTTGTCGATCAGGTGGCGGAAGCCCTCGGCCAGGCGTGCGGCCAGCGGCAGCATGTGGTCGTAGGCGGCCTGGGTCATCACCTGTTCCAGGTTGGCGCGCATGCAGTGCATGGCCAGGGCGTTGGCCGACAGGGTGGTACCCATGCCGCTGTGGCCGTGACCATGGCTGCCTTCGCTGGCGCGTTGGCGGGCCTGGGTCATGGCGTCGGCCATCGCTGCGCTGCAACCGAAGATGCCGCACGGCACGCCGCCGGCGATTGGCTTGCCGACCACGAAGAAGTCCGGGTCGAGCCCCCACAGCCGTGTACAGCCGCCGATATCGGTGGAGATGGTGTGGGTTTCGTCGATGATCAGCAGGCTGCCGTACTTGCGCGTGAGCTCGCGGCACTTCTGCATGAAGCCCGGATCGGGCAATACCATGCCGATGTTGGTCATCGCCGGCTCGCAGAGCAGGGCGCAGACGTCGCCTTGCGCCAGCGCGGCTTCCAGGGCGTCGACATCGTTGAAGGGAATGGCGCGGCTGTGCTCGGTCAGGTCGTAAGCCTGGCCAATCAGACCCGAGCGGTGCACGGTCTCGCCGTCGCGGTAGCGCACCATCACGTCGTCGACGGTACCGTGGTAGCAGCCATCGAATACCAGCAGGGTATTGCGCTGGGTGATGGCGCGCGCCCAGCGCAGCACGTAGCGATTGGAGTCGGTGGCGGTGGCGGTCACCTGCCAGTAGGGCAGGCCGAAACGCTGGGCCAGCAGTTCGCCGCAGACCACGGCATCCTCGCCTGGGAGCATGGTGGTCAGGCCATTGTTTGCCTGCTCGGCGAGGGCGCGCGCCACCGCATCGGGCGAGTGGCCGAACATGGTGCCGGTGTCACCCAGGCAGAAATCGACGTATTCATGACCGTCGACGTCGAAGAAGCGCGCACCCTTGGCACGCTCGACGAACAGCGGCACCGGTGTCGACCAGTCCGCCATCCAGTGCATCGGTACGCCGCCATACAAGGAATGGCGTGCCCGTTCGGCCAGGGCCACCGACTTCGGGTTGCGTTCGAGGAAGCGGGCGCGCTCACGGGCAGCGAAGGTTTCCACGGCGGTTGGGGCGATACCACTGGCAGTCATCTTGAACACCTCGTTCGAATTTACAAACATAGTATTTTGTGATCACAGAAATTACAAGTTACCGAGATATCCGCAAAAATAGTTAGAATTAAGGGTGTTCTGTGATCACACAATACCGATACTCTCGGATGGACATCACCGATAGCCATCACTCGACACTTACTGGAGAACGTCATGCGCGACTGCCTGCTCACCCTGTCCCAACTGCCTGCACCGCCACAAGGACGTTAAACCATGAGCGACAATCTGCAGGAACAGCTGTACCAACGTATTCGCGAGGGCCTGCTGGCGGGCCGTTTTCAGCCGGGGCAGGCCTTGAAGATTCGTGACCTTGCCGCGCAGTGGGGCACCAGCCCGATGCCGGTGCGGGCCGCGTTGCAGCGCCTGGTGGCGGAAGGCGCACTGGAGGGCGAGCAGCAGCGCTCGGTTCGCGTCCCCTTGATGACCCGTGAACGTTACGAAAACATTTTCCAGGTTCGTCTGGCGCTGGAAGGGCTGGCGGTCGAACTGGCCACGCCACGCCTGAGCAGCGATGACCTGGCGCTGCTGCGTGATTGCGTGCGGCGCATGGATGTGGCCATCGAGCAACGCCAGGTGCAGGACTACCTCAACGCCAACAGCCAGTTCCACCTGCATCTGTACGGCGCCTGCGGCAACCCGGTGTTGCTGCGTTCGATCGAGTCGCTATGGTTGCAGATCGGCCCGTTCTTCAACCGCCTGTTCACCGGCGCCGACCTGTCGCTGAGACTCAACGACTTTCATGAGGACGCCTTCGCTGCCATCGAGGCTGGCGATGCCAAGGGCGCGCGCCAGGCCATGGAACAGGATCTGCTGTATTTCGCGCGGTTCCTGCTCAATCTGCTGGCGCTGGAGCAGGGCGAGGTGTGAATGGCCGTAGGGCGTACTCGGCTGTCCCTTTCGTCGCACTGTAGGGCGTACCGGGCGGCGATCCGTTCGCGAAGCAGTACGCCGTCGCGGCCTCATGGAATACATGGGGGCGAGTCTTGTCCATATGGCGGACTGTTCGCTGCGCTACGAGCGGTCGGCGTCCCGATCCGCCCTACAGCGGCCGGCGCCCCGATCTGTCCTGCTCAGCTCTCCAGCCAGACGTCCCGGCACCAGTGCCAGACCGAGTCCCAGCTCTCGTCGGTCAGTTCGCCTTCGTCGCCGTCCCACAGCCAGACCTGGCCTTCGACATCCACCGCGTAATAGTCGCGGCCGTCCTGGCACAGCGGCACCAGGTCGCGGGGCAGGCCGAGATCCCAGGCTACCGAAGTGACTTCCGGCAAGTAGGTGTGCGAGTGCGGATCGCTCGCCGTCACCGGCTCCAGGCGGCCGTAGACCACGTCGCTGACCTTGAGCAGAAATTCACGCAGTTCGAAGGGCAGGTGGATGAGGATCTGCTCCTGAATCTCCACCAGGGTTTCCTCGTCCGGCAGCTCCAGCGGTACCGGTACCGGCTCGTTGAGTTCGCGCAGCTGTTCGATGACTTCTTCCACGGCGTTGGCTCCTCATGGCATGGGATCGGCTTTATACAGTAGCTGGCCGGCAGAATGAAAACATGTTGCCGCCCCCGCATACTGATGCTTTTGCGGAGTGCTCTCATGTCTATCGTCTGGCACTGCCTGCATCACTGTGAACTGGATACCGCCACGCTGTATGAGCTGCTGGCGCTGCGTACCCAGGTGTTCGTGGTGGAGCAGAGTTGTCCTTATCTGGAAACCGACGGGCAGGATCTGCTCGGTGATACCCATCATTTGTTGGCGCGTGACGAGCGTGGCCTGGTGGCCTACTTGCGCCTGCTCGACCCGCAGCGCATGGGCCGCGAGGTGGTGATCGGCCGCGTGCTGGTCGCCGAGGTGGCGCGGGGTACTGGTCTGGGCCACCAGTTGATGGAGCGTGCGTTGGCCGAGTGCCGTCAGCGCTGGCCGGGCGTGCCGGTCTACCTGTCGGCGCAGGCGCACCTGCAGGGCTACTACGAGCGCCATGGCTTCGCCGCAGTGGCCGAGGTCTACCTGGAGGACGATATCCCGCATATCGGCATGCGCCGAACCGCTACGGATCCGGTGTAGGAGCGGCTTCAGCCGCAATAGTGAGCCAATGCCGAAATGAAAAACCCCGGGCAAGCCCGGGGTTTTCGTTGATGCGCGGTGCGATCAGTTCTGGCGGATACCAGCGATCAGCCAGGACTGGTTCTCGCCCTGGGCACGCTCCAGGCGCCAGCTTTCGCTGAACGGCTCGCCCTGGTCGAAGCGCGAGGTCTTCGATACGCCGCTGAAGGTCAGGGTGGCGATGGTCTTCTCGGCGTTGTCGTCGACACCATCCAGTTGCACGTCGAGGTCATCGACGTAGGTGGACTGGAAGCCATCACCCAGTTCAGCGCGCTCGCGCTTGAGGAATTCCAGCAGTTGCGGGGTGACGAATTCGGCGATCTTGTCCATCTCGTTCGCGTCCCAGTGTTGCTGCAGGTTCATGAAGTGCTCACGGCCAGCGGCCAAGAAGCTCTGCTCGTTGAACCAGGCTGGCGCGTTGATCACCGGAGCGGCCGAAGCCAGGCGACCACCGAAGATATTGCTGCCAGCCACCGGAGCGTTGGCCGCGTTCGGCATTTCGCGCTGGTACGGAGCACCGCCGGCGGCTGCGGCTTGCGGCTGCTGACGGGCACGACGGGCGGCGAGGAAGCGGAACAGCAGGAAGGCGATCAGGCCGAAGATCAGCATGTCCATGATCTGCAGGCCTTCGAAGCCGTCACCCATGAACATGGAAGCCAGCAGACCACCGGCAGCCAGGCCAGCCAGCGGGCCGAGCCAGCGCGAAGCACCGCTGGCGGCAGCGGCAGGTTGACGACCAGGAGCCTGAGCAGCCGATTGCGCCGGCGGAGTAGCCTGGCGGGTCTGGTGGCTGGGGGCGGAACCGAAGGATTTGCCACCGCCAAAACGTTTGGCGTGGGCTTCGAAACTGAAGGTCAGTGCCAGGCACAGAACCATGGCGATACTGAGGAAACGCTGCATCACGGTTTTCTCTCTTGTGGAAAAGCTTGGTCGGCATCTTGCCCGTCATGGGCAGGCATGACCAGTGACAGAATGTTTCCAGCTTTTGCCCGCAGTAGGGTGCGCCGTGCGCACCAGTCTAGTACTGAAGCATCCACCGCTGCGTATGGCGCACCCTACGGGCGTTGCAGCAGCAGGGGCAGCGGGCCGCAGCGCAGTTGGCGGCGCAGGTAGGCCCGGAAGTCGGCATGCGCTTCTTCGGGATGGCGCAGCCAGTGTACGAAGCTGCGCAGATAGGCGCTGGTCAGCAGGGTTTCTTCGGCGATGCGCCGCAGGTGCAGGGATTGCCTTCCGGCGGCTTCGCGCCACCACTGCACGGTGCGGCTGACGCGCATCAGGCCGAGTACCTGCAGGTGGATATGACCAGGCTCGAGCTTGTACAAGAGCATCTGCCCGGTGACGGCGCGATGCGTTGCGAGGCTGTCGAGCCAGGCCAGCAGGCAGCTTTCCAGGCGTTGTTCGGCGTTCAGGGCTTTCAGCTCGGGATTTCTGGCGTGGCTGAGCATGGCCAGGTCGGCACGGTCGAACCAGGCCTCGACGAGGTCATCCTTGTCGCGGTAGTGGCGGGCGATATCGTCGAGGCCGATTTCCAGGGTAGCGGCCACGTCGAACAGGTGAAGGCGTTCCCAGCCGCATATGTCGGCCAGTTGCAGGGCGGTATCGAGGATGCGGGCGGGGTCTGCCGTGTTCTTCTTCATGCTTCGAGTATGGCCGCTATGACGGGTAGCGGCTCCTCGAACGACAAACGGAGCTTGAGGCTCCTCGGCTCTGCGTAGGGTGCGCGGTGCGCACCAGCGGTTTGGTGTGCCGCTAGCAGTGCGCACGGCGCACCCTACATTTTCATCGGTTTCATCAGCGCCAGTCGTACAGCTCTTTCTCGGACAAGGCGTGCATCGAGGTGGCGAGCGCCTGGAAGGCTTTCATCGAGGCCCAGATGCGGCCGTTCAATTCGCTCTGCGCGGCCAGGTCGCCAAGCACCTGATCGGTTTCGCGCTGCATGGCCTGCAGCACTTCGTCGGGGAAGCGCTTGAGCAGCGTGCCGCTCTTCTTCAGCTCGTCCAGCGCCAGGGCGTTGTGGAAGACATAGTCATCCATCATGTCGAGGGTGGCGGCGCGCGCCGCTTCGGTGACGATGGCCTGCAGATCCGCCGGCAGGGCGTCGAAGGCCTTCTGGTTGATCAGCAGTTCCAGCACCGACTGCGGCTCCTGCCAGCCGGGGTAGTAGTAATACTTGGCTGCCTTGTGCAGGCCGAAGGCCAGGTCGTTGTAGGGGCTGACCCAGTCGGTGGCGTCGATGGCGCCGCTTTGCAGCGAAGTGAAGATTTCGCCGCCCGGCAGCACCACGGTGGTGGCGCCAAGTCGGCTCCAGACTTCGCCGCCCAGGCCCGGCATGCGGATCTTCAAGCCCTTGATGTCATCCAGGCTGTTGATTTCCTTGTTGAACCAGCCACCCATCTGCATGGTGCTGTTGCCGGCGGTCAGCGGCTTGAGGCCGAAGGGCGCGTAGGCCTCGTCCCACAGGGCCTGGCCACCGCCGTGGCTGAGCCAGGCGTTCATTTCCAGGGTGGACAGGCCAAAGGGCACGGCGCCGAAGAACTGCGCGGCGGGCACTTTGCCTTTCCAGTAATAGGGGGTGCCGTGGCCGAGCTCGGCGGTGCCGCGCGATACCGCGTCGAACACTTCGAGGGCTGGAACCAGTTCGCCAGCAGCGTAGATCTTGACGGTCAGGCGACCGGCGCTCATGGCGTTGATGCGTTCGGCCAGTCGCTCGGCGGCCATGCCGGTACCCGGCGCGTTCTTCGGCCAGGTGGTAACCATTTTCCAGTGGAAGCTCTGCGCAGGCGCGGCGGCCGCCGTGGCAGGTTTCGCGTCATCCTTGCAGCCGATCAGGCCGAAGGCGAGCAGGGGCAGAAGCAGCAGGGAGGCAAGGCGCATGGGCAGTATTTCCACAAAGAAAAACGGGGCTAGAGCGGCTAATGCCGATCAGATAAGACGTAATGTCTGTCATGGATGGCCTTTGTAGGGTGCGCCGTGCGCACGGCGCACCCTACGTAACCTTATCCTGACGCTTAACTGACTGGCATTAGCCAGAACGGCCCCGTGGCAAGGCGATCAACGCCAGTTGTACAGCTCTTTCTCGGAGAGCTCGTGCATCGCGCTGGCTTCTTTCAGGAAGGCCCGTTGCGAGGCCAGGATGCGCGCGTTGAGGTCGTTCTCGGCTGCCAGGGCATCGAGCACTTCTTCGGACTGCTGACGCATGGCTTGCAGTACTTCGTCAGGGAAGCGCTTGAACTGCACGCCGTGATCCTTGAGGTTCTGCAGCGCCTTGGCATTGTTGAAGACGTAGTCGTCCATCATGTCCAGGGTCGAGGCACGGGCGGCTTCGACGACGATGGCCTGCAGGTCGGCCGGCAGGGCGTCGAAGGCCTTCTGATTGACCATGGACTCGACCACTGCCTGCGGCTCCTGCCAGCCCGGGAAGTAGTAGTACTTGGCCGCCTGGTGCAGGCCGAAGGCCAGGTCGTTGTAAGGGCTGACCCAGTCGGTGGCGTCGATGGCACCGGTCTGCAGCGAGGTGAAGATTTCACCGCCGGGCAGGTTGACGGTGATCGCACCCAGCTTGCTCCAGACTTCGCCGCCGAGGCCCGGCATGCGGATCTTCAGGCCCTGGATATCGGCCAGGGTGTTGATTTCCTTGTTGAACCAGCCACCCATCTGCATGGTGGTGTTGCCGGCCGACAGCGGCTTCACGCCGAACGGCGCGTAGGTCTCGTCCCACAGGGCCTGGCCGCCGCCGTGGCTGAGCCAGGCGTTCATTTCCAGGGTGGAGAGGCCGAACGGCACGCTGCTGAAGAACTGTGCGGCCGGTACCTTGCCCTTCCAGTAGTAGGGAGTACCGTGGCCCATCTCGGCGGTGCCGCGGGAGACCGCGTCGAATACTTCGAGGGCGGGAACCAGTTCACCGGCGGCATAGACCTTGACGGTCAGGCGCCCGGCGCTCATGGCGTTGATACGGTCGGCCAGGCGTTCGGCGGCGGTGCCGAGGCCCGGGTAGTTCTTCGGCCAGGCGGTGACCATTTTCCAGTGGAAAGTCTGCGCCGGGGCTGCGCTGGCGGCGGCTGGTTCACTGCCTGCCTTGTCGTCCTTGCAGCCGACCAGGCCAATGGCGGCCATCAGGGCCAGGGCAGCGCCGAACAGGTTGCGGCGATTCATCAATATTCTCCAGATGCGGTCGTGTCGTTACTTGGAATGGGCCCTACAGGGCTTGCAGCTTGGCATATGCCAGCATCAGCCATTTACTGCCTTCGCTTTCGAAATTCACCTGCACCCTTGCCTGTGCGCCGGCACCCTCGAAATTGAGAATGGTGCCTTCGCCGAACAGGCTGTGCGAGACGCGCTGGCCCAGGCTGAAGGGGGTCTCCGGCACGGCGCTGCCGGCGAACAGGCTGCTGCCACTCATCGAGCTGTTGCTCATGGGGCGGCTGACGCTGTTGGAGAGACGCACTTCCTGAATCAGCGGCGCGGGAATTTCGCGGACAAAGCGCGAGACCTTGTTGTAGGTCTCGCTACCGTAGAGACGCCGGGTCTCGGCGTAACTGATCACCAGCTTCTGCATGGCACGGGTAATGCCGACATAGGCCAGGCGGCGTTCTTCTTCCAGTCGGCCCGGTTCTTCCAGGCTCATCTTGTGCGGGAACAGACCCTCTTCCATGCCAACCAGGAACACCAGAGGGAACTCCAGGCCTTTGGCGCTGTGCAGGGTCATCAGTTGAATGCTGTCCTCGTTCTCGGCGGCCTGGGTATCACCGGCCTCCAGCGAGGCGTGGGTGAGGAAGGCCTGCAGCGGGGTCAGCTCGTCGTCTTCGTCGTTCTCGAAGGTACGCGCGGCGCTGACCAGTTCCTCAAGGTTCTCTACTCGGGCCTGGCCCTTCTCGCCCTTTTCCGCTTCGTGATAGGCGAGCAGGCCGCTTTTCTCGATGACCACCTGGGTCATCTGGTGCAGCGGCATGGCCAGCACCTGCTCGGCCAGGTTCTCGATCAGCTCGATGAAACCGGCCAGTGCGCCGGACGCCCGACCCGGCAGGGCCTTGACCGCCAGCATCAGGCGGATCGCCTCCCACATGTGCACATCATGGGCGCGGGCGTACTCGCGGATGGTCTCGATGGTCTTCTCGCCAATCCCGCGCGTTGGCACGTTGATGATGCGCTCCAGCGCCGCATCGTTGCCGCGGCCGTCGAGCAGGCGCAGGTAGGCCATGGCGTTCTTGATCTCGGCGCGCTCGAAGAAGCGCTGGCCGCCGTAGATACGGTAGGGAATCTTCTCGCGCAGCAGCGCCTCTTCCAGCACCCGCGACTGGGCGTTGGAGCGATACAGAATGGCGATTTCGCTACGCTTGAGGCCGTCCTTGCGCAGGGCGTCTTCGATCGTCTCGACCACGTAGCGCGCTTCATCGTGTTCGTTGAAGGCGGAGTAGAGACTCAGCGGCTCGCCATCGCCTACATCGGTACGCAGCTCCTTGCCGAGCCGCCCCTGATTGTTGGCGATCAGGGCGTTGGCCGCGTTGAGGATATTGGCCGTGGAGCGGTAGTTCTGCTCCAGGCGAATGATCTCGGCATCGGCGAAATCACTGTCGAACTGCTGGATGTTCTCGATTTTCGCGCCGCGCCAGCCGTAGATCGACTGGTCGTCGTCACCCACCACCATCAAGCTCTCGCCGCCCTTGGCGAGAAAGCGCAGCCAGGCGTACTGCACGGCGTTGGTGTCCTGGAATTCGTCGACCAGGATATGGCGGAAGCGCTTCTGGTAATGCGCCAGCAGGCCGGCATTGTCGCGCCACAGGTCGAGCGCGCGCAGCAGCAGCTCGGCGAAGTCGATCACCCCGGTGCGTGCGCAGGCCGCCTCGTAGGCTTCATAGATGCTGCGCATGGTGGCCAGGAACAGGTCGCCGCTGGCCTGGATGCCTTGCGGACGGATGCCTTCGTCCTTCTGCTCGTTGATGAACCACTGCGCCTGCTTGGCTGGCCAGCGTTGCTCGTCCAGGCCCAGCTCGCGTATCACCCGCTTGATCAGGCGTTGCTGGTCATCGGAGTCGAGAATCTGGAAGTTCTCCGCCAGCTTCGCCTCCTGCCAGTGTGCGCGCAGCAGGCGGTGGGCCAGGCCGTGGAACGTACCGACCCACATGCCGGCCGGGTTCTGCCCGAGCATGTCCTCGATGCGATGGCGCATCTCGGCGGCGGCCTTGTTGGTGAAGGTCACCGACAGAATGCTGTGCGGCGAGACATTCAGGCTCTGGATCAGGAAGGCGATGCGGTGCACCAGCACGCGGGTCTTGCCCGAGCCGGCACCGGCCAGCACCAGTTGATGGCCCGGCGGTGTGGTGACCGCGTGGTACTGGGCTGGATTGAGAGTCTTGAGTTTCTGTTCGAGGTCGTTTTGCATCGCGGCATTCTAGGGGGCCGGACAGGGGAGGGCAAACCGCGCTCAGGGTTGTCGTCTGAAACAGGATCAAGCGAAAGGCCTGGAGCCATGGGCGCATCGCAGAGGTTTCCCGTCGTCCCCGCGCAGGCGGGGATCCAGGTGTTCGGTGTCACCGTTCTCACTGGATTCTCGCCTGCGCGGGAATGACGATGCTCTCCGGATTCGGAGTGCTCATCCGATTGCCCTGAAGTCGCGTCGACGAGGCGGTTTGCCGGGGCCTGTGCGCGGGGTAGACTGCGCCCTTCAATGGATTTGAGAGAGCCGCACAGTCGATGTCGACCGTTACCCTCGCCACGCACAGCCCGCTGCTGGGCATTGACCTGGGCACCACCAACAGCCTGATCGCCGTCTGGCGCGAAGGCCGCGCCGAACTCATCCCCAACGCCCTTGGCGATGTGCTCACGCCCTCGGCAGTGAGCCTGGACGAAGACGGCAGCATTCTCGTCGGCGCTGCCGCCCGAGCGCGCCTGACCACCCACCCGCTGCGCAGCGTGGCCGCCTTCAAGCGCTTCATGGGCAGTGATAAGCGTTTCACCCTGGGTGATCGCCAGTTCACCCCGGAAGAGCTTTCGGCGCTGGTGCTGGGTTCGCTCAAGGCGGATGCCGAGGTGTATCTCGGTGTGCCGGTGACGACTGCGGTGATCTCGGTTCCGGCGTATTTCAGCGACGAGCAGCGCAAACGCACGGTATTCGCCGCCGAGCTGGCTGGGCTCAGTGTCGAGCGCCTGATCAACGAGCCGACTGCTGCCGCCATGGCCTATGGCCTGCACGAGCAACCGCTGCAGCGCTCGCTGATCTTCGACCTGGGCGGCGGCACCTTCGACGTGACCGTGCTGGAATACGCCCTGCCGCTGATTGAGGTGCACGCCTCCACCGGCGACAACTTCCTTGGTGGTGAAGATTTCACCGAAGCCCTGCTCAAGGCCTGCCTGAGCGACTGGGGGTTGTCACGTAGCGAGCTGGAAGGCCAGGAGCTGGCCAGTCTCGAAGACGCTCTGGAGCAGCTCAAGCGGCGTCTCGCCGAAGGGCCGCAGACCCTCGACTGGAACGGGCGCCAGTGGCAACTGGATGACGCCCGCGCGCAGCAGATCTGGACGCCGCTGCTGACTCGCCTGCGCCAGCCGATCGAGCAGGCCTTGCGTGACGCCCGGCTCAACCCGCGCGATCTCGACAGCCTGGTGCTGGTCGGCGGCGCCACGCGGATGAGCGCGGTGCAGCAACTGGTCGCCACCCTGTTTGGTCGTCTGCCCTACCGCCACCTCGACCCGGACACCATCGTCGCCCTCGGCGCTGCCGCGCAGGCCGCCTGCAAGGCGCGTGACCAGGCCATCGAGGAACTCATCCTCACCGACGTCTGCCCTTATACGCTGGGCATTTCCTCGCGGCGCAGCGACGAGCAGCCCGGCGCCTTCTCGCCGATCATCGAGCGCAACACGGTGATCCCGGCGTCGCGCGTGCAGCGCTACTACACCACCCATGCGCAGCAGGAATACATCCGTATCGAGGTCTACCAGGGCGAGCGTCCGTGGGTGCGTGACAACATCTTCGTCGATGCCTTCGAAGTGAAGCTGGCGCAGACCGGTCAGGTGCAGGCGCTGGACGTGCGTTTCAGCTACGACATCAACGGCCTGCTGGAAGTGGACGTGACCCTGGAGAGTGGCCAGCGTCATGGTCATGTCATCGACCGCAGCCCCACCGGCCTGAGCGCCGAGGCCCGTGCCGCCAGTCAGGCGCGCTTGGCCGGGCTGAAGATCCACCCGCGCGATACCTTGCCCAACCGCACCCTGCTGGCGCGCCTGGAACGTGCCTGGATGCAGACTCTGGGTGCGGAACGCGAGCAGATCGGCCTGTGGCTGGACGAGTTCCAGAGCGTGCTCGGTGCCCAGCAGGAGCAGCCGATCGCCGCCGCGCGTCAGCGCCTGGAGCAGCAGCTGGATGCGCTGCGCTTCTGACGCGAGCGGGTAGGGTGTGCCGCGCGCACCGCAAAACCGGCGCGCACGGCCTGGGTATCAGCCCTTGACCCCGTTCAGGCGGCGCAAGCTCGCCTGCAAGCCCTGCGTGGCGGTCGTCGCCTTGCCGCCGGCTGGGCCGTAACGGTTGGGCAGCGGATCGCCTGGCCAGAAGAACAGGGTCAGCAACATGTAGGGCAGCAGGAAACTGCCCAGCAGCAACATCAGCAGGGTGCCGATGCCCCGGCTCATGTCGTGCAGGCGGCGTAGCAGGCAGGTGACCAGGACGAGGAAGGCGCCGCCGAGCACCGCCAGTGCCAGGTTGCTGCTCAGTTTGTCCGCGAGCAAGGTCAGAGGCAGCGCCGCCCCCACCACGGCAACCGTCTGCAGGCTGAAGTTGATCCGGTTCAGCCGGCCGCCCAGGCGCCAGAACTGCCACTGCGACCGCCAGGTCGTCGGCGCGTGCTCGGGCAGCAGGCGCTCGCAGCGCGACAGCAGCAGGGTGATGGCCAGTCGCACTGCCGGCGGTGTGGCGCTGGAGTCCTTGGCCTTCTGCAACTTGCGCAGCAGGCTGGTCGCGGGCAAATGCGGCTTGGTGTTGCCAAGCAGGTCACGCATGCCATCGAAGATCGCCTGCATGGTGGCGAACACCAGGCCGTTGTCCGTGCAGATCGATTGCGCCAGGTTCTGCGGCCGCCCCTTGACCAGTCCCTCGCGAAACGGTTCGAACCAGGTGCCTGGGCAGGTGAATGCCAGTAGCCGTTGCAAGGCCTGGCTGCGCTGTTCCTGCGGCAGATCCGGATCGTGATGAAGCAGGGCGTCTAGCAGCATCTGGCCGAACGGGTCGCTGGTCAGCTCGTCGCTATATTGCTGGGCGCAGGCCTCGAGACGTGCAACCGATGGCAGGCGTTGGCTGTCGAGGAGAATATCCGGGCTGACCTGCCCGGCCGCGATCAGGCCTTGCAGCGGATCGCCTTCATCGAGATTCAGCAGCCAGCGACGTGGGGTGGTGGCCGCTGCCAGCAATTGGGCCTTGGCCGCGTGTGCCGGGTGCTCGGTATCGGTCGGCAGCCCGGCGAGGGTTGTCTCCAGTTGCTCCAGCCATTGCTCAGGCTGCTCCAGCAGGCCCAGCAGCAACAGGGTCTGGCGCTGCCAGTGCCAGCGGGCAGCGGCATCGTCAGGAATCGCTGGCAGGCTGCGGGCGCTACGCTGCAGGGTCAGCTGCAACTGCAGGCAGGACGGCAGCAGCCAACTGGGCAGCGACGCGAGCAGCTCGTCCAGGCGTTGCAGCGTCGCTTGGTCATATCGGCGCAAGCGTCTGAGCCCACGCAACATCTGCGCGCGGGCCACGGTGTTGTCGCGCAGCGCTTCTGGCAACACGGCGCCCGGCGTGCTCAGTGCCTGCTGCAGCGCCTGCAAGGCGGGCGATTCGCGTAGCCACTGGCGCTGTTGCCGGGCGTGGTGCTGCAGCCCGTGTACCAGTACGGCATCGAGTGGATGCTCGCCGGCTTGCAGGTTCAACAGCGGCTCGAGATCGGCGTCGTCACCCCGTTGCAGTAGCCACGCCTGGCGATAGAGGCGGGTGAGCGGTTCGTCCGCTGCACCGAGCAGTTCAGCGAGAAAGGGCCATTCACTGTCGCCCAGTTGCCAGGCGACGAAGGTTCGCGCCAGCGGCGGCAGCTCGGTCTTGGCGGCGCGTTGCCAACGGGCCAGGGTCTGCGGGCTCTGCGCCGGTTCGCCATCGGCCAGATGATAGGTGTCGAGCGGGTGCTGATGACCGAGCGCGCTCTGGCTGCGGTTGAATGCCAGGATCAACAGCGGCAGGCGCTCAGGCGAGTGGTGCGCGCACCAGGCCAGCAACCAGGCGGCAGCCTCGGGCATCTCGCGTTCGTGCCACAGGCGACTCCACAGGTCGAGGGCATCCTGGTCATGGTGCTGCTTCTGCAACGCCAGCAGGTACTGCGTATCGAGATCGTCCGGGGTGGCGTCATGCTGCGCCTGGTAGTGATCCAGCGCATCGCCGAGTGCCACGCCGGCCAGGGTGCACTGGCGATACAGGCGCGGGTAGTAGGCCGGGTCGGCTGGCATCGGCAGGCACAGATGCAGCGAGCACCAGCCGCGAAATTCCTGCAGCGGCCGATTGTTGAACAGGTGCTCCAGGGTGCGTGCGTACCAGAGGTTTTCCACCTGGGCGACGCCCGGCCACTCGGACAGCGTGGCGAGGTCGAACGGGTCGGGTTCGGCGATGCGCTGGAGAAACTGGTCGAGCGCCTCGGCCTCCTCGAAAGGCAGTTGCATCAGGCGATTGGCCCAGGCCATGCGCTCGGTGAGCAGGGTCACGCAGCGGTGCGACAGGGGGCCGTTGCTCAGCAGCAGGCCGCGCAGCGGGCCGTCGATGCTTTCCAGCACGTCCAGCGGCAACTGGTCGAGCATCCGGCAATAGTCCTGCCAGGCCTCGGGGCGAAAGCGTCGGGCGGCATCCTGCAGCAATTCGACGAGCTGTTGGACGGCCTGTTCGTTAGCGCTGGGCAGGGTGGCCTGCTCATGGCTGGCGGGTGTTTCACCACGGGCCTGGCGCAGGGCGTCTTCATAGGCACTGCGTAGCGCCTGGAAACCCTCGGGGTCGCGCTCCGGGTGCACTTCGGGCAGGCGTGCGCGGTAGGCGCTGCGGATGGTGTTCTGATCGTCGGTCGGCTCTATGCCGAGGCGTTCCCAGCAACTCATGACCAGTCGAACGCCTCCAGCGATGCCGGTTTTTCCGGCAGATCCAGTTCCATGTCCCAGGGCAGTTCATCGAAGCCTGCTGCCGGGTTCAGTGTCAGTTCGCGCACCAGGGCGCGGTGCGTCGGGTCGCTGCCCTGGCGGCTGATGCACAGCGCCTGCTCGCCTGGTTGCTCGTGGCCCAGGCAGTTCCAGTAACAGCGGCCGATGAGAAAACCGGCCAGGTAGCTGTGCCAGCCCTGGTAGTAGTAGCGAGCGCGCAGGCTCAGGCGGCTGTGCAGCCAGAGGTTTTCCTCGAGGCTCAGCCAGCCGTTGAGCTGGCCGATGCGGGCGAGAAAGCTCATGCGCCCCAGATCCCAGGCGCGGATGCCGCCCGAGCCGCAGACCAGGATGGTGTCGGCGACGTAGCGATAAGCCACCTGCTGGCTTTCGTCCAGGCTGTCGACCAGCGCCTGCCATTCACTCGGCAGCAGGCGCGCGTTGTCCCAGTAGGCACCGCTGAGGTCACGCGCATGGCCGTCGTCGGTCATGCGCTGGATCATCGCCAGCAGTGCGGGGCGGTCAGCGATATCCCAGGACTCGCTGAGATCGATGAACTCGCTGTCCGGATAGAAATTAGGTAGCGCGTATTGCGCGCCCGAGTTGGCGTTGATCGCCACCATCGGTGCGGAGAGGGCCAAAAGCCAGCGTTGTTGCAGGTCGTCCATGGGGAGTGGGCCGTTCGTCCCTGAGTGCGAAAGGTGCCCATCCTAGGAGCTGTTGCCGGGGTGCCGCAAGCGTCTCGCAGGCAGGGCGAGCGACACCTGCAAAAGCGCTGGCGAGCAGCCGACGACCGGCAGGTCAGGCCGCAGATGGCGGCTGCAGGCAGGCGAAAGGCCATCATTGCGCCAAAAGTTAGGCGTCAACCCGTGAAATTGGTCACATGCTGGTTGGGCACCGCGTCTGTCTCGGGTATTCTCCGGCCACGTCAGGGCTGTGGCCGCTGCCAAAACGTGGCGCAGACCCTCAGGCAACCATTACAAGAACATCGCCTATGACCGCCACTCCTAGCGCCGTAGTACAAGAGGTGACGCTGGACCCGCAGCTGGCCGAGCGTCAGTTCGCCACGGATATTGCCGCCGAGCGTACCCGCCTGCTTTATCAGGGCTCGCGCCTGCCGACCATGCTGATGCTGCTGGTCGGGCTGGCGGGCACCTTGTTGCTGTGGGATCAGCAGAGCACGCCGTTGCTGGCCGGATGGCTGGGCTGGGTGGTGCTGCTGGTGTTGCTGCGCCTGACCCAGGTGAACGCGTTCAGCGAGGCCTTGCCCAGCCGTCAGGCCGAATCCTACTGGCGGCGTATCTTCCTGTTCGGCGCCGGCGCCTCTGGCTTGACCCTGGCTTTCGCGGTAATCGCCCTGGTGCCCGCCGATGTGTTCTACCAGCAGGCACTGGTCTACGGCCTGATCGCTGCGGCGATCCTCTCCGCCAGCGTGGCCTACGCGGTCAGCCTCTCGGCCTTCCTCACCTTCGCCCTGCCATGCCTGGTGCCATCGGCGGCTTTCCTGCTGCTGAGCGATAACAGCCTGCAACGCGGTTGGGGCTTGCTCAGCGTCATCCTCTTTCTCGCGCTGCTGGTGGTGGCCTGGCAGGTCAACCGCCTGGTGCAGCGCAGCCTGGTGCGGCGTTTCCACAACCTGGCGCTGATCGCCCATCTGCAGCAGGCCAAGCAGCAGGCCGAAGGCCTCAACGAAGAGCTGGCACGCGAGGTGGAGCAGCGCCGCCGCGCCGAGCGCGAGCTGCGTGGTGCCCATGGTGAACTGGAGATGCGTGTCGCCGAGCGCACCCTGGAGCTGGATGAGGCGACCCACGCCCTGGGCAAGAGCCAGGCGCGCCTGAGCCTGGCGCTCGAGGCCAGCGAACTGGGACTGTGGGACTGGGATCTGCAGAGCGACCAGGTGCATCACTCGCACCTGCGCGAGCTGTTCGGCCTGGAACCCGAGCAGGTACAGGTGATGCTGCGCGACCTCACCCCGCGCCTGCACCCGGACGATCTGCCGGCACTGCGCCGGGCGTTGGTGGCGCACATGAAAGGGCGCAGCGAGGATTACCACATCGAGTACCGCGTGCGGCATGCCGATGGCCACTGGGTGTGGATAGAGGACCGCGGCCGCGCAGTCGAGCGTGACGCCAATGGTCGGGTGCTGCGGATGCTCGGTACGCGACGCGACATCAGCGTGCGCCGCCAGCAGGAGGAACAGCAACGTCTGGCGGCGACGGTATTCGAAGCCGCCAGCGAGGGTATCTGCATCCTCGATCCGGACTACCGCCTGCTCGCCGTGAACCGAGCGTTCAGCGCAGTGACTGGCTACAGCCGCGAGGACGTGCTCGGGCGCCGGGTCACCAGCCTGATCGGCAGCCGTGAGATGCGTCAGCAGTACCAGATGATCCGCCAGGAACTGGACAGCAGCGGCACCTGGCAGGGCGAACTGATCGAGACACGCAAGAGTGGCGAACTCTACCCACAGTGGCTGCAGCTCAACCTGGTGCGCGATGCGGCCGGCCGGCCCAGTCATATCGTCGGCTTCTTCGCCGACCTGACCGCACGGCGCGAGGCTGAAGAGCGCCTGCGCTACCTGTCGCATTACGACGAACTGACCGGCTTGGCCAACCGCAGCCTGTTCAAGGAACGCCTGCACGAGGCCAGCCAGCGCGCGCGGCAGAGCGGTCGCAGCATTGCCCTGGTGCATATCGACCTGGATCGCTTCAAGCTGCTCAACGACAGCCTCGGCCATGAAGTCGCCGACCAGCTGCTGCGGCAGATGAGCCGCCGCCTGACCCAGGCCGTGCCGGAAGCGGACTGCATCGCGCGGCTGTCCGGCGATGAGTTCGCCATCATCCTCGACGCCTACGGCAGCCTGTCCAGCCTGGCGCGGGTAGCCAGCCGGCTGCTGGCCAAACTGCGCGTGCCGATGACCGTCGGCGGTCACGAACTGGTGGTCAGCGCCTCGCTGGGTATCAGCCTGTTGCCGGATTACGCCCGTGAGATCAGCGCCCTGATCAGCCAGGCCAACATGGCCGTGCAACATGCCAAGCACCTGGGCGGCAACACCTTCCAGTTCTTCACCGACAACCTGCAGGCCTGCACCCTGGAGCGCCTGCAACTGGAAAACCGCCTGCGCAAGGCCATCGACGATGGCCAGCTGGAGGTGTTCTACCAGCCCAAGCTGGATCTGCGTGATGACAGTCTCAGTGCCGCCGAGGCGCTGGTGCGTTGGCGCCATCCCGAGCAGGGGCTGATCGCCCCAGGCGAGTTCATCGGCCTGGCCGAGGAAACCGGGTTGATCGTGCCCATCGGCGAGTTCGTCCTGCGCCAGGCTTGCTACCAGGCCTGCGAATGGCAGCGCCAGGGCCTGGCGAATATCCGCGTTTCGGTCAACCTGTCGGTGCATCAGCTACGCCAGGGCAACCTCGCCAGCCTGGTGCGCCAGGTGCTCGACGAGACCGGCCTGGCGCCGCACTGGCTGGAGCTGGAACTGACCGAGAGCCAGATGCTCGACAACGTCGACAGCGTGATCGCCACCTTCCAGCAACTGCGCAACCTCGGGGTGAAGCTGGCCATCGACGACTTTGGTACCGGTTACAGCTCGCTCAGCTACCTCAAGCGCTTCCCGGTGGACTACGTGAAGATCGATCAGACCTTCATCCGCGACCTGTCGCCAGGTGGTGAGGATGCCGCCATCACCCGCGCGATCATCGCCATGGCCCACAGCCTGGAGCTCAAGGTGGTGGCCGAGGGTGTCGAGACCCAGGCGCAGATGGATTTTCTCAAGAGCCAGGCCTGCGACGAGATCCAGGGCTTTCTGATCAGTCGGCCGATCGAGGCCAGCGCCTTTGCCGAGCTGCTGCGCGCGCAGATCGAGCGCCCACTGGCGTGACGGCGTTTCCTCTCTACCCAGCCCGTGACGCGCGCGTGGTGCTGACCGGAGCAAAGATGGCTGCGTTGTTCTGATGCGCTGCGGGATGCTGCGCGTCCCCTGTCGTGAAGGAGCACCCCGATGGCCAAGGCCCCCTCCCTGAGCATGGCGCAGCGTCTGTTGCTGGCCTCGCAGAGCATGGCGCCGGTGGCGGTGAAAGCGGCGCTGGTGCAGAAACTCGGCCCGGTACAGGCCGCGCAGTTGTCGCCACATATGCCGGCAGAGCAGTTGCGCGAGCTGATTCTTGAGCTGCCCATCGAGTTTCTCGCCCAGGTCACCACTCACCTCGATCCACGCTTGATTCTCGACGCCTACCTTGCCCTGCCGGACGAAGTGCATCTGCAGGTGGCTCGCCAGCTCTGCGTGATCGGTGCCTTCGCCACGGCAGCGCGCTACGCCGAGTGTTTATCGGCCAAACAGGTGAAGGTGCTGATCTACGGCATCAACGATGCTGCTCACGTGCTGCAGATCGCCCGGCATATCGTCGACATCGACCTGATCGTGCAAAGCCTGCGCAGCTTTTCCACCGGGTATCTGTGCAGGTTGACCGAAGCCGCCGCCGCCGATGACAACGTGGCTATCTCGGCGCGGGTGCTCGGTGGGCTGCCGTTGCCGCGCCAGGCCGATGTTTGCGCCCACCTCAAGCCAGCGGTGTTGCGCGCGCTGTTGCCGTTGCTGCTTGAGGCCAATGACGAACTGCGCGAGCTGTTGCCCGAGCGCGTGCAGGAAGCGGTCGCGCTCTAGGGGCGGCGTTCACTTGGCGAACAGCTGACCGATATCCTTGAAGGCCTTGAATTCCAGGGCATTGCCGCACGGGTCGAGGAGGAACATGGTGGCCTGCTCGCCGACCTGGCCCTTGAAGCGCACGTAGGGCTCGATGACGAACTTCGTCTCGCGGCTGCGCAGGCGCTCCGCCAGGGCCTCCCAGTCATTCCAGCCGAGCACCACGCCGAAGTGCGGCACCGGTACGTCGTGGCCGTCCACCGGATTGCTGACGGCGGATTCCTGATAGGCCATCTTCGGCGCTTCATGAATCACCAACTGGTGACCGAAGAAATCGAAGTCCACCCAGTGCTCGCTGCTACGGCCTTCGGCGCAACCGAACACCTCGCCATAGAAAAAACGCGCCGCAGCCAGGTCGTAGACGGGAATCGCCAGGTGAAAGGGGGCAAGGGACATCACGGTATACCTCTGTTGATTTTTCGCACCAGCCTAACAACAGCAGAATTGATTGAAAGCGAATATCCTTGCTCGCAAGCTCAAATATTTTTGATCAATTGAGGCATCGATGCTGCGCGAGCTGAAAACCTTCGTCACCGTCGCACGTATGGGGACTTTCGCCGCCGCCGGCCAGCAGGTTGGCCTGACCCAGTCGGCGGTCAGTGCGCAGATGCGCGTGCTGGAGCAGCACCTCGGCGTGCGCCTGTTCGACCGCAGCGGCCGTGCCGCCGTGCTCAATGCGGCGGGCCGGCATGCGCTGCCCCTGGCCGAGCAGATGCTCGCCTTGTACGCACAGATGGCGCTGCCGCAGGCGGCCGATCAGTGGCAGGGGGAATTGCGTGTCGGTGCCATCGCCACCTTGCAAACCGGGCTGCTGGCCGAGGCGCTGCCGCGTTTTCGCCAGCTGGCTCCGCTCGTGGAGTTGAAACTGGTGCCGGGCGTGTCGTTGCAGCTGTTCAGCCAACTGGATGCCGGCGAGCTGGATCTGGCTCTGCTGATCAAGCCGCCTTTCGCCTTGCCCAAGGAACTGCTGGAGGTGCCGCTGGCGCGCGAGCCTTTCGTACTGATCGCGCCGCTGGAGGTGGTCGGTGATGACCCGCTGCGCCTGCTCGCCGAACAGCCCTTCGTGCGCTATGACCGTGCCTCGTTCGGTGGGCGTCAGGTCAGCCGCTTTCTCCGCGAGCAGCGCCTGAACGTGCGTGAAGCGCTGGAGCTCGATGAGGTCGAAGCCATCGTGCGCCTGGTGGAAAACGGCATGGGCGTCTCCCTGGTGCCGCGCGCCGGGCTGTGGTTGCAAAGGCCAAGCAGGCTTCGGGTGATCGAGCTGGGCGAGCTGACCTTCCACCGCGAGTTGGTCGCCCTGTTGCGGCGGGCCCAGCGGCAGCCGGCTTTGGATTGTCTGTTGAGTTGTCTTGAGCTGCGAGATTGAAAGCTGAATTCGGTGTACCCGAGCAGGGCATCGTGGGCCGCTAGGCAGGAGCGGCCGCAACTGCGGTCGCCCCTGCGTGGAGCAGGTCAGATATCCCAGACCAGGTTGATCGCGAAGTTGCGACCGGGCTGGCTCAGGCGGTCGAGGTTGGCTGGAGCGGTAACACCGGCCTCACCATTGCCGTCGTAACCGCGTACGTCGTCCCACAGCCAGTACTGTTTGTCGGTCAGGTTGTACAGGCCGGCGTTGATGGTCAGATCGTCGGTCAGCTTGTAGTAACCGGTCAGGTCGAGGATGCCGTAGCCGGGCGTGGCGAACTGGCTGCCGTCGCCGGTCGGGGAGTTGAATCCACTGCTGTCGATACGGCTCTTGCGCTTGACCAGCGTCCAGTTCAGCAAGCCACCGAAGCGCTCCTGCTCGTAGCCCAGACCGAATACGCCGGTCAGCGGGTTGACGCTGTTCAGCGGCTCGCCGCTTTCTTCGTCACGACCGCGGGCATAGGCAATCGAACCCTGGGTGTAGAGACCTGGCAGCGCGCCGAAGCTGTCCAGATTCAAACGACCCTTGGCCTCGGCTCCGCGGATGGTGGCGCGGCTGATGTTGCGGCTTTGGAATATGGTCTGGCCGCCATTGGCACCTACGGCATCTTCATCGATGAAGTCGCGATAACGGTTGTAGAACACCGCCAGGCTGAAGTTGCCGCCTTCGAAGTTACCGCGCAGGCCGGCTTCCAGGCTGCGACTGGTTTCCGGGTCGAGGTTCGGGTTGGGTTCCACGATGTAGGGCGGGTTGTTGTTCTGGAAGCGACCATACATCTCCTTGGCCGTAGGCGTACGGAAGCCTTCTGCGTACTGGGCGAAGCCGGTGTATTGCTCATCGAAGGCATAGGTCACGCCGAGTTTGGGCGAGACGCGCTGCCAGGTCTTGCTTGCCTCGGTGGGCTCGAAGGTGCTGGTGGGCGGGGCGCTGGCAAGGTACTCGTCGGTCAGGTCGGGCTTGAGTTTGGTGCGGTCGTAGCGCAGACCTGGCAGGAAGGTCCACTGATTCCAGCGGATTTCGTCCTGCAGAAACACGCCGTAGACATCGACGGTTGGGTCTGGGAAATCGCTCTGGGTGGTGAGGGTATCGCCCGTGTTGTTGCTGATCGCACCGACGCTGGGGCAGTTGGCGCCCAGTGCCTGCAGGCAGACACCATAACCGCTGCGCTGGCCGGTCACATCCTGGTGCTTGATGTTGAAACCGTAGGTCAGCATGTGATCCGTTTCACCCAGGGCGAAGGCCTTGTCCAACTGTGCGTTGAACACCCACTGGCGATCCTTGTAGTCGGTGCTGCGATAGCGCATCACGTCGCGGGTGATGGCCTGCGTAAAGAAGTTCCTGGCGGTGTAGTGCTCCTGGGTTCTCTGGTCGGTCTTGGCGATCTGGTAGTTCAGGCTCCATTTCAGGCTGTCGGCCAGCAGACTGTCCAGGGCCAGGCTGTGCTCCAGGCCGAAGCGCTCACGGGTGATTGTGTCGTTGCCGTTGCGGCCCGCGTAGTAGTTCTGTCCTACACCGATGGTCGGGGCATTGAACGGCCCGCCGACGGCGCTGAGTTGATTGCTGTCGCGATCGTCTTTGTACTTCTCGTAGGTCAGTTGCAGGCGGTCGCTGTCGTTGTAGTTCCAGCCCAGCTTGGCCAGAACGTTGGTGGTGCGTACGTCCTCGGGGTTGGCTTCGGTGCGGCCCAGGCCTGTACCGCCGGTATTGCCGTAGGACTCGGTCTCGTGGCCGTTACGCTGAGACAGATGCAGCAGGGCATCGAAGTTCTGATAGCGGCCTGCGACGGTCGCCGAATTCAGCCAGCTTTCGTCTGCGGAGCTGTAGCCGCTTTTCAGCCGGGCACCGACATCGCGGCCGTCCTTGATGATGTCGCTCGCGTCGAGTGTGAAATAGCTGACCGCCCCGCCAATGGCATTGCTGCCATACAGCGCTGAGGCCGGGCCGCGGAGGATTTCCACCCGCTTGATGATTTCCGGATCGACATAGTTGCGCTGGGTATTGGCATAGGGGCCGTAGTAGAAGCTGGCAGGGATTTCGACGCCGTCGACCTGAGTCAGCACCCGGTTACCATCGATACCGCGGATGTTGTAGCCGGTGAGGCCTGAGCGCTGACCTGTTCCGCCGACGGAGACGCCTGGCTCGTCGCGTACCAGCTGCTTGATGGTGTTGATGTTGTTGCGATCCAGAACGGTTCGATCACGCACGCTGACCGTGCTGGGAACGGCGTTTACATCCTGCGCGTGAAGCGTGGCGGTGACCGTCATCGCTTGCAGGGCGAGCGATTGAGACGGGTTCTTCACCAGCACCACACTGCGCTCACCAATGCTGCGGTAGCTCAGGCCGGTGCCTTCGAGCAGGCGTGCCAGGGCCAGCTCTGGCGACAGACGGCCATTGGTACCGGGCGACTCGATGCCGTCGGCCAGTTGCGCCGGCAGACCAATTTGCCAACCCGTGACTTCACTGAATGCGTTCAGCGCGGCAACCAGGGGCTGGCGCTCGATGGCGAAGCGGTAACCGCTCTGACTCTGCTGTTCTGCGACGAGTGAGCCATCGGCGGCTTGAGCCAGCAGTGGCAGGCTGGCGCAGGAAATGGAGAGTGCCAGCAGCGACAGGCTGGCGCTGGACAGCCGCAGGGAACGCTGGCGTCGAGTGTGAAGGGACATGGGTAAGCTCTCTGTGTGCGTCGGTCAGTTAATGCGAATTGTTTGCATTGTTCTGACGAGACGAACGACTCCTGCGAGAGCGTAAAAATTATTCTTCTCAGTTGAGAATCAGTAGCGACGGGTATTCGTGAAGCTGGGCCGAGGTCACCTGTGCCAGCGAGCGCACGATGTCGGCGGGTTCGCTCAGGCGGTAGTTTCCGGTGATGCGCAGGTCATCCAGGCGGGAATTGCCGCTGATGATCCAGCCGGGATAGTAGCGGCGCAGCTCGTCCAGCACTTCGTGCAGAGGGCGATCATCGAAGATCAGGCGGCCCTGAACCCAGGCGAGCTGGTTGGCCGTGACGCCGTGGGTGCGATTGCCGATACCGTCCGGGCCGACCCGGATGCTGTCGCCGCTGGCCAGGTAGATGCGGCTGTCGTTACCCCGTGTATGCACCTCGATCTCGCCGCGTTCGACGCTGACTTCGGCCTCGTCGCCGAGATAGCGGACGGAGAATGCGGTGCCGCGTACCGAGATCAGAATGGGCCCGGCGGCAACCTGGAAGGGGCGGCTGCTGTCCTTGGCAACGTCGAAGTAGGCTTCGCCACGCAGCAGTTGCGTGACGCGCTGGTGCTCGTCGATCTGGCTGGAGAAGGCACTGCCTGTGTTGAGCAGTACGCGCGAGCCGTCGGCCAGATCCAGGCTTTGTCGCTGGCCGATGGCCGTGACATGGTCGGCCCGCAAACGCAGCAGCAGGTCGCTTTGCAGGGTGATACCGACTACCAGCAACAGTGAGGCGGCAATCGCCAGGGTTCTGCCGATACGCCGCGCACGCTTGGGTGCTGTCTGTCTGCTGCGCTCCAGGCGAGCGGCGGCTGTCACCAGTGTGGGCGCTTGCCAGCAGCGCTGGGCGCGTTCGAACGCTTCGGCATTGGCCGGGGAGGCGGCCAGCCACTCGGCGAATCGCGCCCGGCAATCGTCGTCGGCATTTTCCAGCAGGAGCAGCCAGTCCAGCGCCTGGCTCAACGGCGTGTCGCTGTCGATGGGTGATCCCTGCTGCTGATGCATCGGGCTGTTCTCGAAACCGGGGGGCAATATTCTGGCCGAAGGTGTGAGTGAGCGATAGTCGCTCATGTCGGCGGGCTCAGGCGGTCGAGCAGGGTCATGCACAAGGCCATGATCAACTTGAGCTCCTTTTGCACCGTGCTGGGTGAAACCCCCAGCTCGGCGGCGATCTCGGCATAGCCCTGGCCATGCAGGCGGCTGAGAATGAAGATGCGTTGCTGGCGCTCGCTCAATTGCTCCAGTGCACTGCCCAGGCGCTGCAGGAGGCGCTCGGCATGCAGGCTGTCCTCGCTGGATGAGCCAGGTGCCGGGACGGCCTGCATGATGGCGTCCGGCACGTCATCGAGCATGGTGCGCGACTGCATGCGTTCGCGGCGCAGGTGGTCGAGCGCCAGGTTGCGCCCCGTCTGGAACAGAAAGGGTTCGAGATGATCGACCGGTTTTTCGCGCAGGCTACGGGCCACCCGCAGGTAGGTTTCCTGCACCAGCTCCTCGGCGATGCTGGCGTTCTTCACGATTTTCACCAGGGTACGCAGCAGCGGGGTGCGCTGGCTGATGAATACGCTGTCTAGATTGGAAATGGTCACTGGCAAGCTCGGTTCGCCGACTACAAAATAAATAATAATCATTTTTAATAAGGTCGACTAGCGAGCAAGGCCATGGCGCGTCGTTCGAGCGATACCTCGCTGTAATTCACCGTTATTTTTACGGAGCTGGGCAGGTTCGTTCGTCTTTATAAGGCAGTGGTGGTCGAACGCCTTGCGCATCTCGCGCAGCTGTTCAGGGCGTCAGATCGGTCTAACTTCATGCCTGTCATCAGCGAGCTTTTCATGAACGCTTCTTCGCAACTTTCCCATCCGCTGCGTTCGCAGCGCCTCAACCAGGTCACTCACGAGCCGCACAGCAAGCTCGACAATCTGGTGAAGAGCCATGATCCGTTCGGCAGCCCGGAGCGGTTCTCCCACTTCGTGGCGGCCCAGTACCTGTTCCAGCGTGATCTGGAAAAACTCTACAACGACCCCGAGCTGATCAAACTGGTGCCGGATCTGCCGCAGCGTTGCCGCGTCGACCAGGCCAGGCTGGATCTGGCCGATCTGAACCGCGCCTTGCCCGAGGGTGATGACAGTATCCGCAACACGACCATGGGCACCGGCGAGGCATTGGCCTGGCTGTTCGTGTCCGAAGGTTCCAAGTTGGGCGCAGCTTTCCTGCTCAAGCGCATGCCGGCGCTGGGTCTGAGCGAAACCTTCGGCGCGCGTCATCTCGGTGAGCCGGCAGGTGGTCGCGCGCAAGGCTGGAAAGCGTTCACGGCGGTGCTCGATAGCGTCGAGCTGGATGCCGAGCAGGAGCGTCTGGCCGAGGCGGCGGCGATTGCCGCTTTCGAGCGTTTCACCGTGCACTTGGAACGTTGTTTTGCCTGAAGCCACGCTGGCGCGTTCGGCCTGGCAGCGCTGGTTGTGGTTGCTGGTGGCCTACCTGAGCATCGGCATGGCCATGCTCGGCGTGATACTGCCGGGGCTGCCCACTACCGAGTTCGTTCTGCTTGCCGCCTGGGCGGCTTCACGCAGCTCACCTCGGTTGGCCGCCTGGCTGGAGAACCATCGTATCTTCGGCCCGCTGCTGCGTGACTGGAAGAACGGTGGCCTGATCGCCCGACGCACCAAGTGGGTGGCCAGCCTGAGCATGCTGGTGGCCCTGACCATCCTGTTGCTGACGGTCGATCACCTGCCGTCGGTGCTGTTCGCCGCGGCCGGCATGAGTTGCGGTGCGCTGTTCATCTGGACGCGGCCGGAGAAACCGAAGGCCGGGTAGGGCGTTTTCAAGATCCCGTAGCCCGGATGCAATCCGGGACGGTCCGGCGCGATGCCCCGGATTGCATCCGGGCTACAGGGCTGTGGCTCCGTAGGGTGCGCCGTGCGCACCGGCGGTGGCGCACCCTACCCAAAGGCGCTCCAGCGGAGCGCCTTTTTCGTTCAGAACAAGGTCTGTGGCAGTTGCTGCGCTCGCGCCCGGCGCAGTTGCAGCCAGCCCATCAGGCCGAGCAGGAGAACCGCTGGAATCCACATGATCTCCTTGGGAGGGCGGTGGGTTTCCATCTGCAGCTCGAGGATCTCCTGGTCGAACTGCAGGCCGGCGCGTTCGGCTGCCGATCTGAAGCTCACCGCGTCGATCAGGGTGCGTTCGCCTTCTTCATACAGCGTCAGGCCCAGGGCCTCCAGGCGTTCCTCGGGCACGCTGTCCGGCACCTTGAACATCACCGTCAGGTCGCGGGTGCTGCCATCCACTTCCTCCTGACGCACCACCAGGCGTAGGTCGTCGCCGGGTTCGGCCTGCTCCAGCGCTTCGGCGAAGCGTGCCGGTGGTTCGCTGTGGTAGGGCGGGGTGATGCGATCCAGCCAGAAGTCCGGGCGGAACAGGGTGAAGGAGATCAGCAGCAGCAACGGCAGTTCGAACCAGCGGTTGCGGGTGATGAACCAGCCTTGGGTGGCCGAGGCGAACACCAGCATCGCCAGCGTGGCGCTGAAGAAGGTGATGATGCCCTGGGTGACGGTCACGTCGATCAACAACAGGTCGGTGTTGAAGATGAACATGAACGGCCAGACGATGCTGCGCGCGTCGTAGATGAAGGCCTGGATACCGGTCTTGATCGGGTCGTCCTTGGCGATCGCTGCTGCGGCGAACGAGGCCAGCCCCACCGGTGGTGTGGAGTCGGCCAGCAGGCCGAAGTAGAAGACGAACATGTGCACCGCGATCAGCGGTACCACCAGACCATGCTGCTGGCCGAGCGAGACGATCACCGGCGCCATCAGCGACGACACCACGATGTAGTTGGCAGTGGTCGGCAGGCCGAGGCCGAGCACCACGCAGAACACCCCGGTGAGCACCAGCATCAGCAGCAGGTTACCCATCGACAGGGTTTCCACCAGGTCAGCGAGAACGATGCCGACGCCGGTCTGCGAGATGGCACCGACCACGATGCCGGCGGTGGCGGTGGCCACGCCGATACCGATCATGCCGCGGGCACCAGCCTGCAGCGCGGCGTACAGGTCATGCAGACCATTGCGCAGGGTACCGGCCCGGCGCAGCGGGTCGCGGCGCATCAGGTTGAGCAGCGGACGCTGGGTGATGAGGATGACGATCAACGACAGCACGCCCCAGAAGGCCGACAGGCCGGGGGACAGGCGCTCGACCATCAGGCACCAGACCAGGATCACCATCGGCAGCAGGAAGTGCAGGCCGGAGAGGAACACCTTGCGGGTGTCCGGCAACTGGGTCAGGGCGGTCTCCGGGTCTTCTGCCGCGAGCTGTTCGACCCCGGCGGAAATGCGGATCAGCACTAGGTAGGCAACGGCGATCAGTCCAGCGATCACCCAGCTGGCATTGTTGCCGAACAGCGGCTTGAGCCAGCCGAGGCCGTAGTACACGGCCAGGGCCAGGGCGCTGACCAGGGCGATGCCGAAGCTCAGGGTCATCAGGCGCAGCAGGAGGGGCTTCGGCGTCGGCCGTGGCAGGCCGGTCATGCCCAGCTTGACCGCTTCCAGGTGCACCAACCAGAGCAGGGTGATGTAGGAAATGGTCGCCGGCAACAGGGCGTGCTTGAGCACCTCGACATAGGGAATGCCGACGTACTCGATCATCAGAAAGGCCGCAGCGCCCATCACCGGCGGCATCATCTGGCCGTTGGTCGAGGCGGCCACTTCGATGGCGGCGGCCTTGGTGCCGGGGTAGCCGACCTTCTTCATCATCGGAATGGTGAAGGGGCCGGTGGTGACCACGTTGGCGATCGACGAACCGGACATCAGGCTGGTCAGCATCGAGCCGATCACCGAGGCCTTGGCCGGGCCGCCACGCATGTGCCCGAGCATGGAGAACGCCAGCTGGATGAAGTAATGGCCGGCGCCGGCGCGGTCGAGCATGGCGCCGAACAGCACGAAGAGAAAGACGAAGGCCGTGGAGACGCCCAGCGCCACTCCGAATACACCCTCACTGCTCAACCACTGGTGGTTGGCTAGCGCCTCCCAGGACACGCCGCGGTGCGACAGCATGCCGGGCATCCATGGGCCGGCCACGGAGTAGACGAGAAACACCAGGGCGATCACCGCCAGCGCCGGGCCAAGGCTGCGGCGCGTGGCTTCCAGCAGCAGCGGGATGCCGATCAGCGCGGTGAGCAGGTCAAGGCTGGTCGGTGTGCCTGGCCGGCTGGAGAGTTCGCGGTAGAAGATGAACAGGTAGAGCACCGCCGCGCCAGCCAGCAGAGCGAACAGCAGGTCGTGCCAGGGCACGTGGCCGCGTGGTGAACGACTGAAGGCGGGGTAGACCAGAAAGGCCAGGGTCAGGGCGAAGGCCAGGTGGATGGCCCTGGCTTCGGCATCATTGAAGATGCCAAAACTGAAAATGAACGGCAGGGGTGAAACCAGCCACAACTGGAACAGCGACCAGCTCAGGGCTAGGGCGGCAATCAGCCCGGCCATCACCCCGCTCGGGGATCGAGCACCGGTTTCCTGGGCCGCGAGTTCGGCAGCGCTCTGTTGATTCATGGGTGCAGCTCCAAATCAAACGGCCGATCCTGAAGGATCGGCCGGTAATCTCGGTGACGCGAGCACCACTCGCGGCAGTGCGCGAGTGGTCTCTCCGCTTGCCCGGCTCAGGCCGCAGCAGGCGGGGTGGCGACTCTGTCAGAGCCAGCCACGCTCCTTGTAGTAACGCTCGGCACCTTCATGCAGCGGGGCGCTCAGACCGGCGGAGATCATCTCCTTCTCTTCGAGGTTGGCGAAGGCCGGGTGCAGGCGCTTGAAGCGGTCGAAGTTCTCGAAGATCGATTTGACTACCAGGTAGACCAGCTCCGGATCGGTCTTGCTGCTGGCTGCCAGCAGCGCCTTGCCACCCAGCGACGGCACCGGCTGGTCGACGCCCGGATAGAGGCCGCCAGGCACTTCGGTCTTGATGTAGTAGGTTTTCTCTTCGAGGAATTTGTCGATGTCCGGGCCTTCCACCGGGATCAGTTTGCCGGAGACCACGCTCAGGCCTTCCTGGATCGCGCCGTTGGGGTGGCCGACCACGTAGGTCATCACGTCCAGGCGGTTGTCGGCCATGGCCGAGGCCATCTCGGCAGGACGCAGTTCAGCGGCCAGAGCGAAGCTGGAGCGCGTCCAGCCCTTGGCTTCCATGACTTCTTCGAAGGTGTCGCGGCTACCCGAACCCGGTACGCCGATGTTGACGCGCTTACCGGCCAGGTCATCGAAGCTTTCCACGCCGGAGGCGACGCTGGCGAGGATGGTCAGCACCTCGGTCTGCATCGACAGCACGCTGCGCATCTCTTCCATCGGGCCTTGTTTGTCGAACGGCGCCAGGCCGTTCATGGCCTTGTACTGGTGGTCGGACTGGATGAAGCCGAAGTTGAATTCACCGGTGCGCAGGGCGTTGATGTTGTAAACGCTGGCGGCGGTGGACGGTGCGTTGCAACGCACGCCCTGGTCGGTGCCCAGGCGGTTGACGAAGCGGCAGATGGACTGCCCGGCAACGTAGTAGACGCCGGTCTGGCCGCCGGTGCCGATGGTGACGAAGCGCTCCTGCGCATGACTGAGCGAGCTGGTGGCGGACAGGGCCAATGCCGCTGCCACGGAGGTGAATACACCGGAAATCGCGAATTTCTTCATGGGATGCTTCCTGTTGTTCTAGTCGATTGTTGTGCTTGGCCCAAACCGCAGGCCTTGCCTATCCAATGGCTATCACCGCGCCACTTAACCCTGTTCAAGGCTCGCTGCGCTTCAGCACTGCTGCATCAGGAGCAGGCTTCGGCTCGCGAAATTCCGAACAGTCTCAGGCTCACTCCGGGAGGGCGGCGGTCAGCATGATTTCCACCAGTACATCCTCGGATGCCAGCGGAGCCTGAAGGGTGGCGCGGGCAGGTGCGCTATTTTGCGGCAACCAGGCAGCCCATACCTCGTTCATGGCCGAAAAGTCTGTCGCAATATCTTTCAGCCAGATCTGCGCGCTGAGCAGACGGGTCTTGTCGGTGCCGGCGCGGGCCAGCAGATCGTCGATCTTGGCCAGGACTTCGCGGGTCTGTCCGGCGCAGTCCTGGCTGCGGTCGGTTGGCACCTGACCGGACAGGTAGACCAGCCCGCCGTGGATCACCGCGCCGCTGAGGCGAGGGTTGCTGTCGATACGCTGGATGCTCATGTGATTACCTCATGCTGGAAGTAGGGTGGGCTTTAGCCCACCGTTTCAAGGCCAACTCGGTGGGCTAAAGCGGATCGCCGCCCGGCCCACCCTACGGCCTATGCCTTGGGCTCAGGCCGGTCAGGTCGATGGGGCTGGCTGCGCCGCCGATCAGTTCGGCGAGAATCTGTCCGCTGGCGCAGGCCAGGGTGAAACCGAGGCTGCCGTGGCCGACGTTGAGCCAGAAATTGTCGTAAGGCGTGGCGCCCAGTAGCGGCGTGCCGGTGGCGGTGGACGGGCGCTGGCCGGCCCACTCGCGCGCGGCGGCGTAGTGGCCGGCGCGGGGAAAGGTTTCTGCGCAGTTGGCGCGCAGTGCCTGCATGCGCCGTGGGTCGACCTGGTTGTCACGGGCGCCAATGTCGACCATGGCGGCGACGCGCAATTGGCCACCGAGGCGGGCGTAGACCGTCTTGCGGTCGAAATCGGTGACGCTGATCTGCGGGCAGCCATCGCCGTTGGCGGCAGGCAGCGACAGGCTGTAGCCCTTGAGCGGATAGAGCCCCAGCTTGATACCCAGCGGTGCGGCGATCGCCTGGCTGCCATTGCCGGCGGCGAGGATGAATTCGTCCGCCTCCAGCTCCGAGCCGTTGGCCAGCGTCAGGGCCTTGATGCGAGAGCCTTCGTGGCGGGTGCCGGTTACCTGATCGCGCAGGCGCCAGTAACGGCCGCTGGCTTGCAGGCGCTGTTCCAGTGCCTGGCAGAACAGGAAACAGTCGGCAGCCTCATCGGATGCGCTGAAGATGCCGCCAGCCAGCTTGCCGGCCACATCGGCCAGTGCGGGTTCCAGCGCCAGGCATTCGTCGACCGAAAGCGCTCGTTGTTCGTCGTCTTCGGCAATCTTGCTGGCTGCAGCAGCGAAGGTTGCTTGCGCGCGATAGACCACCAGCTTGCCGTTGCGCTTCCAGGCGAAGCCGTCGAGGCCGTCCTGCTCGCGCCACTGTTGCAGTATTGCCTGGCTGTAAAGGGCAAGACGCAGCAGGTGACCGCCGTTGCGTTGGTTCACCGAGCGGCGGCAGGCGGCGAGGAAGTTCAGGCACCACTGCCACTGTTCGGTCGACAGGCGCGGACGGAACTGCAGGGGCGCGCTGGCGCCCTGCAGCATCCAGGCGATGGCTTTCAGCGGCACGCCGGCATCCGGCAGCGGCGACACGTAGCGGTAGCTGAGCTGGCCGCCGTTGGCGAAGCTGGTCTCCAGGCCAGGCTGGGTCTGCGCCTCGATCAGGGTTACCTGATGCCCGGCGCGCACCAGTGCATAGGCACTGGCCATCCCGATGACGCCGCCGCCAATGATGGCAACCTGCTTGGACATGTCACAGCCTCGAACAATGAAACATGCGTCGGACTGTAGCGGCGCCTCGCAGGCTGGAACCAATGAATAGATGGCTCTAGAGTATTACCTTTGGTTATGTTTTTGAGGGTTGCGCCGTGCGCCTGCGCCATATCGAAATCTTCCAGGCGATCCTGCAGACCGGTTCGGTGACCGGCGCCGCCAGCCTGCTCAATGTCTCTCAGCCGGCGGCGAGCAAAGCGCTACAGCACGCCGAGGCGCAGCTGGGTTTCACGTTGTTCAAGCGGGTGCGTGGTCAACTGTTGCCTACTCCGGAAGCGCGAATCCTCGAGCAGTCCACGGCGCGGGTGTTCGAGGAGCTGCAACGCGCCCGTCGTCTGGCCGATGGGCTGCGTCAGCAGAGCGCGCGCAGCTTGCGGGTGGTGGCGACACCAAGCCTGGCACAATCACTATTACCCAAGGTTATTCCGCGCTGGATGAAGCGCTTTCCGGGCGTGCCCTATGAGCTGGCGACTCACCACACCCCGGAGCTGGTGGAGAATCTGCTGCTGCACGAGAGTGATCTGGCGCTGACGTTGCAGGATCCCAAGCATGCCGGACTGAGCATGCGTACCCTGGCGCAGGGGCAGATGGTGGTGATCGCGCCGCCCGGGCATTGGCCAGTGTCCAGCCTGGACGAGCCGCTGGATATCCAGGAGCTGGGTGGCGAGCCGTTGCTGGCGCTGGACACCCGTGACGCGCTGGGTAGCCTGCTCGATCACCACCTGGGTGAAACGCCGCAGCCGCCACGGGTGGTCGCGCGCGTGCAGACCTGGTTACTGGCGCGCTCGCTGGTCGCCGAAGGGCTAGGGCTGGCGGTGGTCGATCCGCTGACCGGTTATGGCCCGGGGGCGCCGATTCAGGTGCGGGCGCTGCGGCCGCTGCTGCCAGTCAAGTTCTATGCGCTGACGCGCCCGGACGAAGGGATCAGTGATGCGTTGGAGGGGCTGCTGGAGGAGCTGGGCAAGGAAGCCACGGTATTGATGAGGTAGGGTGCGCCGTGCGCACCTGGGCATATGCGGTGCCTACAAAGTGCGCACGGCGCACCCTTCGGGCGTCGCTGCCGAATGTCGCCTCTCCCGGCGCCCCAGGCCGCTCGCCCGATGTTTGGCTTATGCTCTGAGCCCGGGCGAACCGAGAAGGGGATGACGATGAACAAGGATATCGGTGAGATCAACGGTGCCTGCCATTGCGGCGGTGTGCGCTTTCACGTGACCTTGAGCGATGGCCTGCATACTGCGCGGCGCTGCAACTGCTCCTACTGCCGGATGCGGGGGGCGGTGGCGGTCTCGGCCGAGCTGGCCGGCTTTCGTATCCTGCAGGGTGAAGACCTGCTGACCACCTATAGTTTCAATACCCACAGCGCCGAGCACTTCTTCTGCTCGCGCTGCGGCATCTACACCCACCATCAGCGCCGTTCCAATCCCCATCAGTACGGCGTCAATGTCGCCTGCCTTGAGGGCATCAGCCCGTTCGACTTCGCTGAGGTGCCGGTCAGCGATGGCATCGCCCATCCCAGTGACGACCCTAGCGGCGCCGGGCCGCGGCAAGCCGGCGTGCTGCGCTTTATCCCGTCGTGAGTGCCCGTTCCATCACGCAGAAATGAAAATGCCGCGCGGCTTTTCAGCGGCGCGGCATCGGGTACAGCAAGGGCTAGCGGCGATCAGAACGCCGGTACGACGGCGCCCTGGTACTTCTCTTCGATGAACTGCTTCACCTCGACGCTGTGCAGGGCCTTGACCAGCTTCTGCACGGCCTCGCTGTCCTTGTTGTCGGCGCGGGTCACCAGGATGTTGACGTACGGCGAGTCGCTGCCTTCGATGGCCAGGGCGTCCTTGGTCGGGTTCAGCTTGGCTTCCAGGGCGTAGTTGGTGTTGATCAGGGCGAGGTCGACCTGGCTCAGTACGCGCGGCAGGGTGGCCGCTTCCAGTTCACGCACCTTGATCGCTTTCGGGTTCTCGACGATGTCCTTCGGCGTGGCGAGGATGCCGGCTTCCGGCTTGAGTTTGATCACACCGGCTTTCTGCAGCAGCAGCAGGGCGCGGCCGCCGTTGGTGGCGTCGTTGGGGATGGCCACGGTGGCGCCTTGCGGCAGCTCGCTCAGGTTCTTGATCTTGCTGGAGTAGGCGCCGAAGGGCTCGACGTGCACGCCGGCGACGCTGACCAGGTCGGTCTTGCGGCTGGCGTTGAACTCGTCCAGGTACGGCTGGTGCTGGAAGAAGTTGGCGTCGAGGTTCTTCTGCTGCACTTGCAGGTTGGGCTGCACGTAGTCGGTGAACACGCGCACCTTCAGCTCCACGCCTTCTTTGGCCAGGGCCGGTTTGACGAACTCGAGGATCTCCGCGTGCGGCACCGGGGTGGCGGCGACGTTGAGGGTTTCGGCCTGGGCCGAGAAGGCCGCGCAGGCGGCGATGACAGTCAGCAGTTTCTTCATATCAAGGTTCCTTTTGGGAAGGTTGGCGCGGGTCTCGCGGGTGGCGAGTCGCCGCTTGTTGGGGTGCCTCTAAAAACGTAAGCGAGGCAGTCAGCACGAGGCAAAAACAAGCGAAAAAGCGGAGTTTACGAGTTGTAAATGAGCATTTTGAGCTTGTTTTTAACGCGGTGATGACAACGCAGGTAGTTTTTAGAGGTACCCCATCGTTACTTGCGAGAAAAATGTATGACCAGGCGATCACCGACCATCTGCAGCACCTGTACCAGGATCAGCAGCAGGATCACGGTCACGGCCATCACGTCCGGCTGGTAGCGCTGGTAGCCGTAGCGCACGGCCAGGTCGCCGAGGCCGCCGCCGCCGATCAGGCCGCTCATGGCGGTGTAGGACACCAGGGTAATCGCGGTGACGGTGGTGGCCGCGAGCAGGCCGGGCAACGCCTCGGGCAGCAGCGCGCGGGTGATGATTTGCCAGGTGGTGGCGCCCATCGCCTGGGTCGCCTCGATGATGCCGCGCTCCACTTCACGCAGGGCGGTTTCCACCAGACGTGCGAAGAACGGCGTGGCACCCACCACCAGCGGCGGAATGGCGCCGGCGACGCCCAGCGAAGTGCCGACCAGCAGCTCGGTGAAGGGAATCATCAGGATCAGCAGGATGACGAAGGGCACCGAGCGCAGGATGTTCACCACCAGCGACAGTGCGCCGTACAGCGCCGACTGCTCGAACAGCTGGCGCGGGCCAGTGAGGAACAGCAGCACGCCTAGCGGCAGACCGAGCAGCACGGTGAACAGCATCGAGCCGAGCAGCATGTTCAGGGTATCGAGGCTGGCCTGCCAGATTTCCGGCCAGAACACGTTGGGCAGCAGTTGTTCGAGCATCAGCGCAGTACCTCCAGGTGCACGTCGGCGGCTGCGAAGCGCGCCAGCGCGGCGTCGATGTCGCCACCGGTGAGGGCCAGGGTGAGCTGGCCGTAGGGGGTGTCCTTGATGCGGTCGATGCGCCCGGCGAGGATGCTGTAGTCGACCCCGGTCTCGCGCGCCACGGTGCCCAGCAGCGGCGCGTAGGTGGCTTCGCCCTGGAAGGTCAGACGCAGGATGCGCCCCGCGACATGGGCGAAATCGTCGCGCTGCTCGCTTTCGTCGACGTGCTCGGATTCCTGCACGAAGCGCCGCGTGGTGGCGTGCTGCGGGTGCAGGAAGACCTCGGCCACCGGGCCTTCCTCGACTATGACGCCGGCATCCATCACCGCCACGCGGTCGCAGACGCGGCGGATCACGTCCATCTCGTGGGTGATCAGCACGATGCTCAGGCCCAGTTCGCGGTTGATCTCGGCCAGCAGCTGCAGCACGGCGGTGGTGGTCTGCGGGTCGAGGGCGCTGGTGGCCTCGTCGCACAGCAGGATCTTCGGCCGGGTGCTCAGCGCGCGGGCGATGCCGACGCGCTGCTTCTGCCCGCCGGAGAGCTGCGCCGGGTACTTCTTCGCATGCTCCTGCAGGCCGACGCGGGCCAGCAGCTCGGCGACGCGCGCGTCGATCTCGGCGCGGCCCAGCTCGCCGGCCAGGCGCAGCGGCATGGCGATGTTGTCGGCGACGGTCTTCGACGACAGCAGGTTGAAGTGCTGGAAGATCATCCCGACCTGCTGGCGGAAGCGCCGCAGGCCGTTGGCGTCGAGGGCGGTGACGTCGACGCCGTCGATCTCGATGCGCCCGCCGGAGGGTTCCTCCAGGCGGTTGATCAGGCGCAGCAGAGTGCTCTTGCCGGCGCCGGAGTGGCCGATGATGCCGAACACCTGGCCGCTGCCGACCTGCAGCGTGGTGGGCTGCAGTGCCGGAATCTCGCGGCCTGCGACGCGGTAGGCCTTGTGGACGGATTGAAACTGGATCACGCGAACGACCTTTTGGGTGTGTTCAGTCGCCGGCTCCAGAGGGTTGTCGAGCCGGCCATCGAGCGCCGGGTAGGGCGCAAAAGTGCGCTAGTTTACCCGGCAGTGTTTAGGCCGAGAAAATCTTTGTAGGCCTATGTTTATTACAAAATGGCATTACCGATCAGCGGTAGTACGAATGCCCTTCCTCAGTTGCGTTGTGGGCTCAACAGCAGGCGCGGTACCTGTTGTGGCGCGATCTTCTGGCTCAGTTGCGGACGGAAGCTCGGGTCGAGCTTCTTGATCCGCGCCGAGAGCAGCGCCGCGACCCAGGGGTAATCCTTGGCCTCGCGCACTTCGATGCGCACCGCACAGCGAAAGGTCACGACATCGGCGGCTACGCCGTCGAGCAGTCGGCGCAGGTTTTCGTTGTCCTGGCTGTCCAGCATAGGCAACGCCACGACGCTGGTGGCGGCGCTTGGGTCGATCAGGCGTGCTTTGGGTGTGCTCTCGACCACGGGCGTCGGCTGGCTCGCAGCTGCCGGAGCGGTTGCTGCCTTGGTCGCGGCCTGGCGTTCACTGGCCAGGCGTTGCTGGCGCAGTTGTTCCAGGCGCTCGGCATCGAGCTTGGCGGCCGCTTCGCGGGCCTGCTGCTCGGCTGCTGCCTGGCGGGCAGAGCGGGCGCTGTCGATGGCCTGGTTGAGGTCATGGCTCAGGGCTGGGGCTTGCGGCATCAGGCTGCGGGCCTGGCCCAGCGCCTGCGCGGCGCGATCCAGATCACCCTGCTGCAGCGCTTCCTGGCCTTGCTGCATATAGGCTTCGGCCAGTTGGCGTTGGTACTGCTCCAGTCGAGTGTCGCGGCTGGCGCGTTGCTGCAGCGCGCTGAGTTGGCCGCGCGCATCGTCAAGGCGTTCTTCGGCCAGGCTCAGGTCGAGCTGGCGGAAGGCGATGACCAGATCATCGACGGGCGGCACGCTGTGCGACGGCGTGTTCTGGCAGCCGACCAGCAGAACCAGAAAAAGAGGAAGACCACGAAAAGCGAACGACTTCATGACTACGCGTCTCGAATTGTGCAAAAAACGCGCAATCATACAGGTTCGTACCGCTGATTTCACCTCGATCGGTCGCGCCGTAGCCCGGATGCAATCCGGGGAAAACGTGGTGGAGCATTCCCGGATTGCATCCGGGCTACGCAGAGCGCGCCATCAGGTGTTGCGCTTGGGCAACGCGAAGCTGGCCAGAAATAGCGCGGCGGCGCTGACCACGATGGATGGCCCGGCCGGGGTGTCCTGATACCAGGACAGGCTAAGCCCTGCACACACGGCCACCAGGCCGAGCAGGCTGGCACCTATCGCCATCTGCTCTGGCGTGCGTGCATGGCGCTGGGCAGCAGCGGCCGGGATGATCAACAACGAGGTTATCAGCAGCACGCCGACGATCTTCATCGCCACGGCTATCACCACGGCGATCAGCAGCATCAACGCCAGGCGAATCGCTGCCACCGGCAGGCCTTCGACCCGCGCCAACTCTTCATGCACCGTGATTGCCAGCAGGGGGCGCCACAGCCAAGCCAGTACTGCCAGCACCAGCGCGCTACCACCCATGATCCAGGCCAGATCGGTAGGGCTGACGGCGAGCAGGTCGCCGAACAGGTAGCTCATCAGGTCGATGCGCACGTCGTGCATGAAGCTTAGCGCCACCAGACCCAGCGACAGCGTGCTGTGGGCAAGGATGCCGAGCAGGGTGTCGGAGGCCAACGGCTGGCGCTGTTGCAAGGTCACCAGCAGCACGGCGAGCAGCACGCAGCCGACGGTCACGGTGAGGGTTGGGCTGACGTCGAGCATCAGGCCCAGCGCTACGCCGAGCAGAGCGGCATGGGACAGGGTGTCGCCAAAATAGGCCATGCGCCGCCACACGACGAAGGAGCCGAGTGGGCCGGCCACCAGGGCCAGCGTCAAGCCGGCGAGCAGGGCGTTGAGAAGAAAATCGGGCATCAGTGCTTGCAACCAGGGCCGTGAACGTGGGCCGGGCCGTGGATGGTCAGGCCGGGCTTGACCACGCCGCCATGCAGGTCGTGATCGTGGTCGTGATGGTGGTGATAGACGGCCAGGCTCTTGGCATCCTGACCGAACAGCTCGATGAAGGCCGGGTCGCCGCTGACCTGTTCCGGGTGACCGGAGCAGCATACATGGCGGTTGAGGCAGACCACCTGATCGGTGGCGCTCATCACCAGATGCAGGTCGTGCGACACCATCAGCACGCCGCAGCCGTGGCGCTCGCGTAGCCGCGAGATCAGTCGGTACAACTCGGCCTGGCCGGCGACGTCGACGCCCTGTACCGGCTCGTCGAGCACCAGCAGTTGCGGCTCGCGCAGCAGGGCGCGGGCCAGCAGCACGCGCTGCATCTCACCACCGGAAATGCTCTGCAGCGGGCTGTCGATCACCTGCTCGGCGCCGACCTCGGCCAGTGCCGCCAGTGCGCGCTTGCGATCCACTCCCGGCACCAGGCGCAGGAAGCGCAGCACCGACAGCGGCAGGGTGGCATCCACATGCAGCTTCTGCGGCATGTAGCCGATGCGCAGGCGCGGTGCGCGGCGCACGTTACCGCGTTCCGGTTGCAGCAGGCCGAGTACCACGCGCACCAGGGTGGTCTTGCCGGCGCCGTTGGGGCCGATCAGGGTGACGATCTCGCCCGGCTGCACGCTGAGCTGAACGTCATCCAGCACAGCCTGGCCGTTGAAGCTGACCGCGACTCCGTCGAGACGGATCAGGGCGTCGTTCATGCTGCTGCCTTGCAACCGGCGCAGAGACCGACGACTTCGACGGTCTGGCTCTCCACGCTGAAACCGACGCCTGCAGCGCCGTCGACGATGGCCTGGCTGATGGCTGGCTGTTCCAGTTCGATGGCAGCATGGCAACTGCGGCAGATCAGGAACTGGCCCTGATGCGCATGTTCCGGGTGACTGCAACCGACGAAGGCGTTGAGTGAGGCGATGCGGTGTACCAGGCCGTTTTCCAGAAGAAAGTCCAGTGCGCGGTACACCGTCGGCGGCGCGGCGCGGCGGCCATCCTCGTCACTCAGCACGCCGAGGATGTCGTATGCGCCCAGCGGTTTGTGGCTGGCCCATACCAGCTCCAGCACACGCTTGCGCAAGGCGGTCAGGCGCAAACCCTGACGGGTACAGATGGCCTCGGCCTCGGCCAGGGCATGGCTGACGCAGCGGGAATGGTCGTGGGGACGTGAAGCCAGGGGCATGTCGGTCATGGGTAAGGACGGCGCTGGGAAGAGACGTTATTATGTTACCCGTTCAGGGCGCCTCTAAAAACTATCTGCGTTGCCATCGCTGCGTTAAAAACAGACTCAAAATGCTCATTTACAGCTCGTAAACTCCGCTTTTTCGTCTGTTTGACTCGCTGGCGCTCACCCTTCGGGCCAGCCTTTGGCTGTTACTCCCGTTGGTCGTTGCGCCTTGCGCTGACTGCCTCGCCTACGTTTTTAGAGGTGCCGTTCAATCCCGTCCGAGTATGCCCCGTGTCGCGTCTTTTCTGTCTGCTTGCCCTGTTTTTCGTCGCCAATGCCCAGGCAGAGGTGCGCCTGCTTACCAGCATCAAGCCGCTGCAACTGATCGCCGCAGCGGTGCAGGACGGTGTCGGCGAGCCCGAAGTGCTGCTACCGCCCGGCGCCTCGCCGCATCATTACGCGCTGCGGCCGTCCGACGTGCGCCGCGTGCGCGATGCCGACCTGCTGTACTGGATCGGTCCGGACATGGAAGCCTTCCTCCCGCGTGTGCTGGGTAGTCGCGACAAGCCACAGGTGGCCGTACAGGATCTGCCTAGCATGACCTTGCGTCACTTTGGCGACAGCCATGACGAGCATGATCACGACGAGCATGCCGATGAGCACGCGCATGCTGCTGACGAGCTGGGTCATGATCACGACCACCGTCCCGGCAGCCTGGATGCCCACCTGTGGCTGGCTGCGGACAATGCCCGGGTGATCGCGGCGCGCATGGCTGCCGATCTGGCTAAGCTGGATGCTGCCAACGCTGCGCGTTATGCCGCCAACCTGAAAGCCTTCGAGACGCGCCTGGACGCGCTCGATGGCCGCATCCGCCCACAATTGACTGCCTTGCAAGGCAAGCCGTATTTCGTCTTCCACGAGGCGTTCGATTACTTCGAAGCCGTCTACGGCCTCAAGCATGCCGGTGTATTCAGTGTGCTGACCGAAGTGCAACCCGGCGCGCGTCATGTTGCTGCGATGCGCAAGACCCTGCAGCAGGCCGGGCCGAGCTGCGTATTCAGTGAGCCGCCGCTGCGCCCGCGCCTGGCCGAAACCCTCACGGCCGGTCTGCCGGTCAAGCTGGCCGAACTCGATGCCTTGGGCGGCACCTTGCCGGCCAACGCCACCGGGTACGAACAACTGTTGGAGAATCTGGCCTCCGGCCTGACGCAGTGCCTCAGTAATCTGTAGGGGGTGCCATGCGCACCGCAGGCAACGGTCGGTACACGCCAGCCTACGAACTGTAACCATCCTCACGTTGCCGCTCGCGGGCGCAAACCACTAGGCTTGCGCTTTTGCCGCGAGCGCTCGCCATGTCGCCAACCGCCCCTCGTCCGTCCAACGCCACGCTGGTGCTGCTGGCGTCGTTGTACTGCGCTCAGGGCTTGCCTTCCGGGCTGATCGCTCACTCGTTGCCAGTATTGCTGCGTCAGCATGGCGTAGATCTGGCACTGATCGGCCTGCTCAAACTGCTGGCACTACCCTGGCTACTCAAGGTGTGTTGGGCGCCCTGGATCGACCGCCTGGCCTCGCCACGCCTGGGCCACCATCGTGGCTGGATTCTGCCGCTGCAAAGCGGAGTGATTGTCTGTGTGGCCGTGCTGGCGCTGCTGGCACCACAGGCCCTGTTCGGCTCAGGTCTGTGGTGGCTACTCGGCTTGCTGCTGCTGATCAACCTGCTGGCCTCCACTCAGGATGTGGCTACCGACGGTCTTACCGTGCGCCTGCTTCCGGAGCGCTGGCGCGGCCTGGGCAATAGCCTGCAGGTGGGCGGCTACAAGGTTGGCATGATCGTCAGTGGCAGCGGCCTGCTGCTGGTGATCGACCCGTTGGGCTGGAACCTGGCGGTTGGCCTGGTGGCCGGTTTGATCCTGCTGATGACCGTGCCGATCTGGCTGTTCCCCGAGCGTCGAGTGTTGCCGTTCCAGCCGGCCCTGGCGGAAACCGCCCTCGGCCCGCGCTTGCTGCTGAGTCACTACCGCGGACTGCTGGCGCAGCCCGGCATGCTGCTGTGGCTGGCGGTAGTGCTGACCTTCAAGCTGGGCGACTCGCTGGGCTCGCCGATGATAAAACCGATGCTGGTGGATCAGGGCTGGAGTACCGCAGAGCTTGGCCAACTGACCCTGATTAGCAGCCTGGCCGGCATCGGCGGCGCCTTGCTCGGTGGCCTGCTCTACGCACGTATCGGCGTGCTGCGTGCCTTGATCCTGTTCGGCGCCCTGCAGGCAATCGGCATCGCCGCCCTGGCGCTGCTAGTGGGGCAAGGCGCCAACACCGGCCTGGTCTATGCCGTGACCCTGTTCGAACAGGTGGCCGACGGTATGTCCACTGTCGCCCTGTTCGCCGCGATGATGCGCATGTGCCGCCCGGAACACGAAGGCGCCGACTTCACCCTGCAGGCCTCGGCGCAGTTGCTGCTGTCCGGTTTCGTCGGGGCCAGCAGCGGGGTGCTGGCCAAGACGTTGGGCTATGAGGGGTTGTTCGTTGGGGCAGGAGTGCTGGGATTGTTGGTACTGCTGATCGTGCTGGCGCATGCCCGGCGCGAAGCAGCTACTAAAGGAGCTCGGCTCCGGCCCTGATGCTTTTTGCACCTCGGCAAATTATCTCGATGATGGGGCGTTGCAGGTTGCGCTGGTGGAAGGCTCCACTGGGACTGGACTTCGCCACCCAGGCCGGGTTCTGTCCGTCGGCAACTTTGTGCTCTCTGGCCATTACACCTCTCCGCGTAGACGCCTCTCGTGCTCTTCGCGCTGTTCGCGTCTTCTTGCTGGGCTGACGGGCGGATCGCAAATAGTAACCATCGGTGGTATGCGGATGTGTTGTGCAGCAGGCAGTTGAGCGACTCTGTTCAAAACGGAGTGCACCGACTCCGCACTGCGTTTGGTGTTGATCTGCAGGTGAGGCTTTTCGCCGTATGGCTCTTTCGTTTTGATGATGTAGCTACGAAACCATGTGGTGCCGTATCGGCCCAGATTTCGATAATGGTCAAGAGTCACCAGTTCAGCGATCTCCCGGTAAGGAACGAAAATACTGGCATGGGCCGTCAGGTCTTGTGCATGACCGATGGCCAGATGAAGCCCCTCCGCGTTGAAGTGAGCCTCGTAGGTTGTGTCGGGAAATATCCAGTTCGCGATTATCAGCACAATGAGCGGATACCCCAACATCAAGCAGAATAATGTGACCGTAAGTCCTGCAACGTCGACTCGGCATGACGCAATAAAAGCTAGAAGAAGTACTAACCAGCCCCATCTCAACACATGGGTCATGAACGTAGCAGAGTGGCGTTCGATCATCGAAACACCACCCGCGTCATCGACGGTGAAAATGCTATCCGGGAAAACCTTTATCAGTGCATTCATAGCGCTATGTAGCCGTGAGAGGTGTAACCCGAAAACGGTGTACCGCACTGGTTGTGACTATGAGACCAGTGCGCTCTTGCAGTGCAATGCTCGTTCGCCTTCCTCTTTGCAACTTACGCCTTTTGCAGGCTAGTTTGCGGCGCGTTACCCGCTGCTTGATTGATGAGCGCATTGGCTTCCGCCAGAAAATTCTCTGTGAGAGACGCATTGCTCAGAAAGAAACGTTGGTTGTCTTTCTTCATGTCGATCGTCAGTGACTTGAAGAATGGATTGCGTCGAACGCGAATCTTCTTGATATCACTGGCGCGAAGCAGTTCGTTGCGACGGTAGGACTCGGATTCGTCAGCGTATCGAATTCCCTCGGCTGCCAAAGAGACGCTTACATATTGATCGCGTCGTGCGAGTGAAGAGGCAATGAATAGAATGATATTGGCGGTAATGGATAACCCGAGGGGCCAGCCGACTAGATAAGCTCCAAAATTAGCAATGGGAAAGAAGATAAGCGCGAGTAGGAAGCTCGTTATCATTGTGCTGAACGTAGTCCAGGACATGACGCTGAGATATTGTGCAGGGTTCCAAGTTGCTTGTGACATGATTCTTCCTTGTGATGATCTATTGTTTTTGGGAGTTAATTTGTGTGTCTATTTAACGTGCCGCTGCAGTTAGTAAGGGATTGCTCCCTTTTGTGCGCATTAGGTACCTGCAAGAGGAATAGTTAGGTGTTTTGTAAAAAAGACGCCATATCAGTATTGTATTTTTCTATTGATTTTAAACTGTAGTGCCTCTTTTCTTGTGGTGGAAAATAAATCTGTCACCTTTTCGGTCATGCTTGCGCCGGAGACTGGCGTGGGTCATAGGCCATGGCGGCGTATATGTCAGAGGTATTGCACATGCTGGGCCATTAGATTGGGGCGTCTTAGCGCATCGAGTTGGTTGGTGCGATCCTGCATTGCCAGAATCGCGGCCTTGAATGTGCGATCGTCCATATCGCGCCAGTGACGTGGGTTACGGCCGGTGCGGCGGTCGTCCTCGATGGTGGTGGGGTCTAGGTGGCGGAATTCCTCTAAAGCAGGGATATCCGGCAGTGGCTTGCTGATATCCATGTAGTTCTGCCACATGTCCCACAGGGCGAGGCTGTTCTTGTCGGAGCTTTGCCGGCCGATCAGGGGCATGAAGTCGATAGCCACCGGCTGGTAGCGATGTACCAGATGCAGGGAATAGAGCGGCATACCCTGGCGAGTGGGCAGCACATGGACATAGGCGTCGAACTCATGGAAGGGACGGATAAAGTCTCCGTCATAACCCTGTTCCTTGAACTGCCCTGGCTTGTGGGCGAAGACGGTGACCATGCCGGTTTGGCGATTGAGTTCCCAGAGCGGGCCTTTGGAGGGGGTGAATATCCAATGGCTGGGAAGGCGGTGAACGACGATGTGGCCGATTAGCCAGCAGATCAATGGTGCAGGTAGCAACCAACTGGCTAAGGCAAAGGTTCTAGAAATAGTTTCTGTAGAGGTTTCAGAGGTTAGGGCTGCGAAGGGTAGTTGAAAGACTAATAGTCCTCCTAGACCTAAGAGAGAGAACCCTTTCCCTAGCCCCCAGACAAACATCCAGAAGTTTGTCCATTTTGATACCTTCGCGCAGCGATAGCGAATATGGTCACAGGCATTATGAAATTTATCCTGCTTGCGGGCATGGCTACCCGGGTTTCTGCGCTCCTCTTCCTCCTTTTCGCGTAGCTCAGCCGGTGAGTCGTCCTCGATAAAGGTCAGTGGCGCGACTTCCAGTGTATTGCCCCAGGGCAGGCGCATGCAGAGACGGCCAGCATGATCACGGACTTGTGGTGATTGTTCCGGGAGCTGCCGCGAGTCATGGGCCGTGGCGGCGTAGGTGTCAGAGGTAGTGCACATGCTGGGCCATCAGGTTGGGGCGGCTGAGTGCATCGAGTCGGTTGATACGATCCTGCATCGCCATAATCGCGGCCTTGAAGGTGCTGTCGTCCATATCCCGCCAGTGGCGTGGGTTACGGCCGGTGCGGCAGTCCTGCTCGGCGGTGGTGGGGTCGAGGTGACGGAACTCTTCTAACACCGGGATATCCGGCAGCGGCTTGCTGATATCCATATAGTTCTGCCACATGTCCCACAGGGCGAGGCTGTTCTTGTCGGAGCTTTGCCGGCTGATCAGGGGCATGAAGTCGATGGCCACCGGCTGGTAGCGATGCACCAGGTGCAGGGAGTAGAGCGGCATGCCCTGACGAGTGGGCAGCACATGGACATAGGCGTCGAACTCATGGAAAGGGCTGATGAAGTCTCCGTCATAACCCTGTTCCTTGAACTGCCCTGGCTTGCGGGCGAAGACGGTGACCATGCCGGTTTGGCGATTGAGTTCCCAGAGTGGGCCTTTGGAAGGTGTGACTATGAAAGTCCTTGGAAGATAAAAGAATGCAATATGTGCAAGTAACCACGCTAACAAAGATGGGGCTGCAACCCATAGCCACATATCGAAAGTGCGTTCTAATTGATGTAGCCAGGGTGACTTGTCAACGGGCAGAAGTAATGGGAAGCTAACTATCAATAGCCCAGTCCATATTAAAAAAAAGCCTTTGCCAATACTTCCTATGAAAACCCACAGCTGAGTCCATGCAGAAGCTTGTGCTTGACGATAGCGAATATGGTCACAGGCGTTATGGAACTTTTCCTGTTTGCGGGCGCGATTACCAGGGTTCTTTCGCTCCTCTTCCTCTTCTTCGCGCAGCTCAGCCGGTGAGTTGTCCTCGATAAAAGTCATTGGCGCGACTTCCTGCGTATTGCCCCAGGGCAGGCGTATGCAGAGACGGCCAGCATGATCACGGACTTGTGGTGATTGTTCCGGGAGCTGTCGCGAGTCATGGGCTGTGGCAGCGTATAGGGTGTTCTGGTTGTCCATCTCGGGCATTCTTCAAGGCTTGTTGTTGTGCTCGTCGGCCCAGAAGACCTTACCGACATTGCGATAATCTGCTTTCGCGTGGCGAGCGGGATCATAACGCAGCGGGTCTATGGGCGGTGGAGCAGGGAAGCACCATTGGCGTTGGCCGTCGTCGACCTGCAATTGGGCGCGTACTGCCCAGTCATAGCGATAGGGAGCGCTAGGTGCCACGCTAGGCTGTTCCATATACAGCTCGACGCCGCCTGGCACCTGGCGCTGGGCCACGAAACTGGGCGGGGGCTGAGTCCCTGTGGATTGGCTACCCCCCAGATTGAAGTTTTGTCCAGGGGGTAGCTCCACCTCGATGGTGCTTTGCTCTGTCATCAGCGGATGGCCTGCTGTGGGTGTGTCGAAACGTAGAAGGCGCAGCCAGGTGCCGCCGCGCAATTGGCTGCGTCCCAGCGAGCCTACCAGGCCAGGCAGGTTGCTCTCGATGCTGATACGGATATTGGCCCTGCGCATGCTGTAGAACCAGGCTCGTTCTTCTGGATCACTGCCTGGATGGCCCTGCAAGGCCTCGGCATGGTGCGGATTGGTTTCGACTCGGATATGAATGCCGGCCAGCAGGCTGACCAGGCGGTAGAAGGCCTCCTGCGGATCCTGCAGGTGAGCAGGGCGCTTGCTACCGACCAGGCGAGACATCAGGCCCTGGTCTGCCTGGCCATAGGGGCCGAGCTTGAGCCATTCCTCCAGAGGTGTGTCGTCCAGCCACCACACCAGGGCAGCGCCGGCGAGTACCAGCGCCAGGCCAATGGCGGTGGCCCAGCCGGCCGGCCCCAGGGCCAACAGGGGAGCCCCAGCGGCGGGGCCGGCCATAAAGGTGGCAGCGAATATGGAGACACCACCGAGTGCCATGACCGCATACCCCCAGCCGGCCTCATCCCCGAGGGCAAATTCATGCATAGCGTCACTGACGCTCAGCGCGGCAAAAAGGAAGGCTGTACCAGCGTTGAGTAGGACACGTCCGGTAAGATGGGTGGCGAATATCCTGCCTTGGCTTCCTGGTATCTTCCATAGCTTGTGATCCAGTGCTTTAGCAACACTGTCCATGCCACGGGTAAAGATAGTGGCTTGGCGGTAGGTGCGGATGTCGTGAGCAATTCGTTCAGAGAGAATCTCTAAGGCAAGAGCGAAATCATATATAGCACCTATGTATCCCAAACGCGCTCTGTTATCGCCGTGAGTTCTTTGAAGGGACTCGAAGGAAGCTATCTCTGCTTTCACATTCCACATCTCAACCATTGTCAGCAATGCAGGCATAACAGGCGTGCTAAGCAGCCGATAGACGCCGCGTCGTGCTTCGCTGGCATGGTTGAGGTATGGAGACGCTTTCGCTTTGTCGTAAGCGGCCTGCTGCTCCACGAGGCGCAACTGGGCCTGGTACTGTTCCCTGAACCTTCGGTTTACGGCCTGTATGCGTGCGGCAGTGGCATGTTGTTTGGGCATCACCATCCGGTAAACATCGAGTTTCTGCAGGGCCATGCCCGCTTGCCGTGCTGTCCCGATATTGGTGGTGGCGAGGGGTGTGTCGTGCCCATCGAGCAACACACCGGTCATGCGGGTGGCTTGCTGTTGAGTCATTTCCTCGCCTAGCAGATCAACGGGAAACGTAAAGTATTCGCGCTCATTGACTCGGCCGCTGCGTTCAAAGTGAAGATCACCGAGCGTTTCTGGCAGTGATCCTCGAATCATGCCCATGATCTGGTTGTATGCGCTGGGGTCTGTGTACAGTTCCAGATGCGCTAGTCGGCTTCTGCTTGCCGTATGCCGTTGAATTCGAGTGGCACGTTTATTCTGTCTGTCGATCTCAGCTTGTTGCTGGTCGAGATTCTGACGCGCATCAGCAAGGTTGGCTTCGGCACGTACAACATCGTCCAGCACGGCCCAGAAGTTCCCCAGAACCGTCATTGTTGCAGCCACCGTTTTCTCAACGCCGAGCAAGGTCTTGAAATCACCACGCTCAGCACCGGCCACCAATAGCCGAGCTTCCAGCAACTCGAGCTTCTGCAGGTCTGGCAGCTTTGAGCGTTCCAAGGCTGCCAAGGCTTGTGGACGGAAGCGGCCATCGCCGAGGTTTTGTTCGGGGGCCGTAGGCGCCACATAAGGGGCGAAACAGGCTTGTGGCTCGACTTCGGGCCAGAGCATGACATGTAGCGGATTGCTCTTGTCTCTGACGAGATCCATCAACAAGCGCTCCGCTTTGCCTGTTGCCGGAGGGCGTAGAGTGAAATTGAGTGGATCGTTGAATCGCTTGGCCAGCGTCGTCATGCACTGGCCGGTGAGAGCAAAGGCGCCGAGGTAGTCGAAGCCCTCCATGCAAAACAAATCGCCAAGCGCCTGTTGAGTCTGGTGACTTTTCAAGCATGCGGTTAGACACTGGCGGGCGTTGCGATGGTACTGCGCAATTTCTCCCTTCAAGGGCTGGCCCAGATCGTGATGCACGCGTCGACGGCCTTCGTTATCCAAGTTCTTGGCGAAGCGATTCAATGGGTTCGACTGGCCATCTATATGTGTCGGCAGGATGAAATTGCTAACTAACATCGCGCTGGCGTGATGAGGCTGCTGGGTGGCCAGCTCTGCCGCCAAGTGCACGCGTTGCTGAGCTGCGTCCAAACGTCCGGTCAATTGACGCAGGCGATAGAGATCGTCCTCAACCATTACCGCCGCGACTTGCCGGGAACGGGCTTCGGCAAGCATGTCGGGTGATGTTGGCAGCGCTTGCCAGGCCTTTTCCGCCTCGACCAACTGTTGTTCCGGTGAGGAGCTGTTGGTTGACGTCGAGCTTTGCTGTTGCGCCGCTGTACGCTGCGAAAGCAGCTCACGCTCCATGCATAGGTTGAGTGCATCCATGTCAGGAGTGCTGCGTGGGTTGGGTGTCTGACCTGTTTTGTAGCGATCGAGAATGGCGCGGGCTCGACTATGACAAGTGGCGGGATATTCGCCGCTCAAGTCATGAAGGTATTCAGTAGGGCGGTCGAATTGCAGTTCATGAGGGACTGCGCGCGGGCGTTGAGGCTTGGCCAGGCTTAATGGAAACAAGCGGCTGCTCAAGTTATGGCGACTAGCTTCGGCGTTCACCGCAGCCTGTGCTGCCGCTGGATTATTCAGGATAGCGCTGGCGAGTATGCCTCTTGCCAAGGCTCGGTTGTCCGGGCCGTTAGCGAGTCGCCTGAACTCCTGTGCGGAAACCTGGGTGTCGATAAGTTGGCAGCGTTGGGCGCGTAGCGCGGCATCTTGTTCGAGGCGTTTGAGGCGCGGTGCAGGGAGTTGGATTTCCGCATAGGCCAGTTGCAAATCATCGACCGCTCGATTTTTCCAGCGGGCCGGCAGCCATATGTCTTTCAACCCTTTTCCACTGGCAGGGCGGGGCCCTAGGGAGAAACCGTCCTGTTGACGGAAGGCGCGAACGTCTACGTCGTGATAGGTCGTCGTGCCATCTTCGGCCTGGCGGATTTCCAATTCGCGCCAGAGCTTGCCTAGGTAGAACACATAGAAGTAGCCAGGCCTACTAAGCGCTGGTACCCCCTGATCTCTATCATTCTCTGCGCCACGTATGGGGGCCATGGGAACAATGGGGACGACTTGGTTCCATTGCCGATCTTCCTGGCGCGGTGTGACCTTGGCGTCATCCATTAGAGGAACGCGGATGGGGCCGCCGCTTTCCGTTTCGATCTCCAGCAACAGATTGCGTTTGGGCTGGTTTTCCCAGTCCCACACATGCAGCACACTACTGAAGCTGTCGCTGGTCTGGATTTCCGGTTTGTCCCGTTGGGTCAGGCTGGTCAGTGGCGCATTGTTTTCATCGCAGATCACCAGTTTCTGCGTGGTCGGGTGATCCTTGCCCACTACCTGGACGATGAGCTTGCCGGCCTCGCAGGCGGCGCCTTTGCTCAGTGCGCATACGTTGTCGCTCATACGCTGCTTTCCTTGTCTGTCGTTTGGGTCAGGTGCCTGGCGAGGGCGTCGAGGCGCTGCTGATCGGTGCCTTGCGCTAGCGCATCTGGCGGTGCAGCGTGTGGGTTGGCGTGGCGCAGGTCGAGGTAGGCGCTCAGCGATTCAGCCGTCAGGAAGCCGGCCTGCATACCGGCGCTCAGGTAGTCCCAGGCCGTTTGGAAGCCAATACCCTGTTGGCGTTCCCACCACTGGTAAAGAAAGTGCTCGCCCTGCTGGCGTTGCAGGGCCTGTTCCTGCGCGGCGCTCAGATGCAGTTCCTGTGTGCTGGCCGTTGGCTGCCAGAGGTTTGCCTGCTGGTTTTCCACATGCCGCCAGGCAGCCTGGCCATCCGCGAGTTCATGCCAGGTGCTGCCATACCAGCTCAGACGCTGTATGGGGCCGAGCCAGATGGCGAGCGTTGCAGCGTCACAGCACGGAAACAGGTAACTGGCCGTGCGAGGCCGCGAGTAGCGCAGCACTCCTCGGCGCTCCTGATCGAAGCGGATGAACAGGATGTGCCGCAGATGAGGCAGCAGCTCTTGTGTCGTCGCTGGGGTTTCCAGCAACAGGCCGGGCCAGGCGAGTGGCTCGCGTTGTACGGCAGCAAGCAGCGAGGGATTGGCCTGCGCATGGATCAGCAGGGGGCTTTCTTCCTCGCAGGCGGCCAGCTCGGTGCCGTCGAACAGACGAAGCGGATCCGGGGCTTCTCCGATCTGGTAAAGCTCGGGCAGCAAATGCTCCGTGCGCTCCAGCAGTAGCCAGTGCTCGGTGCTCATGCGCTGGCTCCTGCGTTCATGGCTTTACGGCAGGGGCAGTCGGACAGCGGGCATTGCAGCGGGGTGCCGCCCTTGGGCTTCTGGCAGAGTTCGACGATGGGCAGTTCTTCACGCAGGCGCTGTTTGAGCAATGCCCCCGGTACATCCGCATCCGCTGGCTTCGCCGTTCCCGGTAATATCGGTGCTGCCCCCGAACCATTGCCCGGCGCACCGCCGGAGTTGATCCTGATCACTGAACCGACCAGGGTCACGCCGCCGCCGTCGAGTTTGATGAAGCTGCCGCCACCTTTGAGGGTCAGTTCGCTGCCGGCTTCGAGTACGACTTTCAGGCCGCTGGAGAGGTGGATTTCCTGGCCGGCCTTGATGAATTGGCCATTGCCGAGCTTGATGTGCTGGCTGTCGCCTACGGTGAGGTGGTCGTTGGCCTTGATCTCGGTCTTGCGGTCGCCGTGGGTGGTGCGGTGTTCTTCGGCCTTGAAGTGGCTGTAGGCGTTGGCCTCGACGGTGTCGTGGCGTTCGTTGCCGACGCGGATTTTCTGGTCGTGCTCGATGTTCTCGTCCCAGTCGCGCTGGGCATGCACGTAAATCTGCTCGGCGCCCTTGCGGTCTTCGATGCGCAGTTCGTTGTAGCCGCCACCGCCAGGGCTGCTGAGGGTCTTGAACACGCTGCGGGTCTTGTTCGCCGGCAGTTCGTAGGGCACCACGTGTTCGGCGTGGTACAGGCAGCCGGTGACCAGAGGCTGGTCAGGGTCGCCTTCGAGGAAGGTGACCAGCACTTCCATGCCGATGCGCGGGATGGTGATGGCGCCGTAGCGATCACCGGCCCAACTGGAGCTGACGCGTAGCCAGCAACTGGTTTTCTCGTCGGCCTGACCTTCGCGATCCCAGAAGAACTGCACCTTTACCCGGCCGTATTGGTCGCAATGGATCTCTTCGCCAGCCGGGCCGGTGACTACGGCGCTCTGGCTGCCGAGGATGCGCGGTTTTGGGTGGGCCAGGGATGGGCGATAGGGCACGTCCCAGGGCGTGGCAGTGAAGCGGTTACGGTAGCCCTGGGTGAAACCGTCGGCAGGCTGGGTGTCGCTGGTCACCGACTCTTCCAGCACCTGCGGCTGTTTACCTTCATGAAGGACTTCGGTGAGCAGCCAGAGCTGGTTCCACTCTTGGCGTGGATGTTCGCTCAGGTCGAGGAAGTGACCGCTGACCAGCGTCGGTGAGTCGCCGTCGCCCTGTGCCAACTCGAAGTCGTGGCGGTGCCGTTCCAGAGCGCGCTTGGCCAAGTGCTTGCCGCGTTCGCGGTCGGTGTAGCGGCCGGGATAGTCGTAGTCTTCCAGCTTGGGTTGGGCGTCGCCTTCGGCCTTGGCTTCCAGTTGCAGGCGCGGCTTCTCGAAGTCGTAGTCGCGGCGCGTCACTTGGCTGGTACGGGTTTCCACGCGCACGCCAAAATGCTTGATCACCGGGTCGTCGGCCACCAGGCCGGTGTCCTGTTGGTAGGCCAGCGGTGCCAGGCGCGGGAAGGCGGTCTGGTCGTCGCCGAAGGTCAGCACGTGGCCATCCTGGCTGTGCTGGAAGTGGTAGTGGATACCTTCTTCCTCGCACAGACGTTGGATGAAGTGCAGGTCGCTCTCGTCGTACTGCACGCAATACTCGCGCTCGGGATAGATCGAGCCGAGCTGGAATTGATAAGCGTCGGCCTGGATGCCGTGTTCCTCGAGCACCTGGCCGATGATCTTCTCCACCGTCAGATGCTGGAAGATGCGCTGGTTGGTGCGATGAGCCAGGTAGGCCAGCTGCGGCACCAGGGTCAGTCGGTAGCGCGTCATGCGCTTGCCGGACTCGCCTTGTGCGATGCGGTGGATCAGGCCGTGGATACCGGTGTCATTCTGGTCGAAGGCGAGAAAGGCGCGCTGATGCAGCAGGCTTTCCAGGTCGAGGTCGGGACGTTCGCTGATCAGTTCCACGTCGAAGGCGTAAGGCTGGCTGACCGCCTCGCGCCCGCTGAACTCGAGCACCTGCAGGTCGTGCTCGACGCCTTTGATGCTGAGACTGAAATGGGTCTGGTTGGCCTGGGCGAACATTCGTTGTTCCTCTCGATCATTCCATGATGGGCGCATGGCGCGCTCCAGGTTGTAACCGAATCGACCGCGCCGTGCTGGCAACGGTCGAGGTTTTCGGCGATCTGCCGGCGCGTTCTATGCGCGGCTTGCCGAAACGCAGCGGCCAGGACGATGCCTGGCCGCTGCGGTGACGCGGACGCGATCCCGGCTTACGCGGAGATCGGGGTACGCCAGTCGTCGGAGCCGGAAGTACCGGAGACTTCGTGGGTCCAGACGATCTTGCGGTAGGTGAAGTAGACGTCTTCCAGATGGGTGAAGTGGGCCATGTTCGGATCCTGGCAGTTCGGCATGCGCGACTGCACGTCGACGATCACGGCGTCTTCCAGTTCGATGGTGAAGTAGTGCTCTTGAGTACCGGTGGAGGAGGTGCGGTACCACTCCAGGCGGCACTTGCTCAGACGCTCACCGGAGGTCAGGGAGTTGAAGATCAGCGGCGAGGACTTGTCGAAGACCTTGGTGATCATCAGCGGCTTGTGTACGCGCTGGCCGGTCGGTTGGCCGGACTGCGGGTCACGCGGGATGATGACTTGGTGGTTGTAGGCTTGAACCAGAATCTGGTCTTCATGACCTTCCTGGAAAATGTTGCCGACCGAGTCCTCGGTGAAGGTGCCAGCGGTGATCAGACCTTGCTTGGTGCCTTCGAGGGACAGATACGCGGGTGTTGGCATGAGTGCTCTCCTTGCCTGGGTCATGGATCGTGTTCGATCCGGGAGCCAGGGTTATAGCGAGCGGCATGCCAGAAATTAAAATATCAATAAAAACAAAGAGTTGATGTGACCTGATGGCTGGTGGTGGTCATGATGAGTGTTAGGTCACGCAAAACTGTGCAGCAAGTTGCGCAGCGCTGTGCAGGTTGTTGCGCAGGGCGCTGAACGGCGCGTATTTCCTGGCTTGTGCTCGCTTGAGCGCGGTTTTATCCACAGCGTTCTGCGCAAGAAGTTGCCAGGTCGATCACTCGGCCCAGTGCCGACCGTGGCGTTCCAGCAGGTGTTGCAGTTGCTCCGGGCCATCGCTGCCGGCCGGGTAGGGGCGCGGGCTCTGGTAGTGCTGGTGCCAGCCTTGCAGGATCGGGTCGACCCATTGCCAGGCGGCTTCGACTTCGTCGCGGCGCATGAACAGGGTGGAGTCGCCCTCGATCACGTCGAGTAGCAGACGTTCGTAAGCGTCCCAGCGGCGTTGCTGATTGAAGGCGTTGGCCAGGTTGAGATCCAGTTCCACCGGTTTCAGGTGCATGCCCTTACCGGGGTTCTTGGCCATCAATTGCAGGCTGATGCGTTCTTCCGGTTGCAGGCGGATCAGCAGCTGGTTGGCTTCGCCACCATTGAACAGGCGATGCGGCACTGGTTTGAACTGGATGAGGATTTCCGAGGCTTTCTTCGCCAGGCGTTTGCCAGTGCGCAGGTAGAACGGCACGCCGGCCCAGCGCCAGTTGTCGATCTCCACCTGCACGGCGACGAAGGTTTCGGTGTCGCTGTCGTTGTCGACGTTCTTCTCGAAGTAGTAGGCGGGCACGTCGTGGCCGCCGATCTTGCCGGCGGTGTACTGGCCGCGCACGGTCTTGTCCTGCACGTCGAGGCCGCTGATGGGTTTCAGCGCTTCGAGGATTTTCACCTTCTCGTTGCGCACCGCCTCGGCGTCGAAGCGTACCGGCGCTTCCATGGCCACCAGGCAGAGCAGCTGCAGCAGGTGGTTCTGGATCATGTCACGCATGGCGCCGGCTTTGTCGTAGTAGGCGCCGCGGTTTTCCACGCCCAGGGTTTCGCAGACGCTGATCTGCACATGGTCGATATGCCCGGCGCGCCACACCGGTTCGAACAGGGCATTGGCGAAGCGCAGCGCCATGAGGTTCTGCACGGTTTCCTTGCCCAGGTAATGGTCGATGCGGAACACCCGTGCCTCATCGAATACGGCACCGATGGCGACGTTGATTGCGCGGGCAGACTCCAGCGAATGGCCAATGGGTTTTTCCAGCACGATGCGCGCTTCGGGGCCGGCCAGGCCGGCATTGGCCAGGTGGGCGGCGATGTCTTCGAACAGGTTTGGTGCGGTGGCCAGGTAGTAGACCCGTACGCGGCCTTCGTCGCGCCCCAGGCGTTTGGCCAGGCGGCCGAAGTCGGCGCTTTGCGCGGCGTCCATGGCGAAATAGTCGAGGCGCTCGGCGAAGCTGGCCCAGGTGTCTGTGGCGAAATCGGCGCGAGCGACCTGAGCGCGGCAGTGACGCTCGGCCAGGGCCTGGTAGGCCTCGCGGGTGTGGCTGCTGCGGGCCAGGGCGAGGATGCGCATATCGCTATGCAAGCGACCTTCGCGGTGCAGGTGATAGAGCGCTGGCAGCAGCTTGTGCAGGGCCAGGTCGCCCGTACCACCGAAGACCAGCATGTCGCAGGGAATACTCAAGGGAAACACTCCGACTCGTTTTTGCAGGCTGGCTGCAATCATGGGGAAACGGCCCGGCAGCATCCATCTGCTGCGCTTGGCTGGGTGCTTCAGGGCGTCTTTTCCACCGCGTATCGGTTTTAAACTGCCTGTTGGCTGTGCGTGAATGCAAGCCATGTAGTATAACTACAAGGTCACTACAACTGCTGACCGCTGATCATAACCGAGCTATGGTCAGTCGAGTGCCCGCGGTAGACCCTTTTCTGCATAGAGCCAATCTAAGTGAATCTGTTGCAACACATCGCCCAGTCGCGCCACCTGCTGCGCAAATCGGAACTCAAGGTGGCCGATCACGTCCTGCTCGACCCTGCATCGGTCATGCACAGCTCCATGGCTGAGCTGGCGCATAGCGTTGGCATCAGCGAGCCGACCATCGTGCGCTTCTGCCGTGCCATCGGCTGTACCGGTTTTCAGGATCTCAAGCTGAAACTGGCGCAGAGCCTGGCCGCTGGCGCCAGCTTCGGCCAGTTCGCCATCCATGAGGACGACTCGGTCGCCGACTTCAGCCTGAAGATCTTCGACACCACGCTGCACACCCTGATGGAGGTGCGCGAGAAGCTCGACCCCGAAGCACTGCAACGCGCCATCGCTGCTTGTGCGCAGGCGCAGCGCGTCGAGTTCTACGGTTTTGGCGCCTCCGGTGCGGTGGCGGCCGATGCCCAGCACAAGTTCTTCCGCCTGTTGCTCAATGCGGCGGCGTACTCCGACCCGCACATGCAGGCGATGAGTGCGGTGACCCTGAAACCGGGCGACGTGGCCATCTGCATCTCCCAGTCCGGGCGCTCCAAGGATCTGCTGATCAGCGCCAACCTGGTGCGTGAGGCCGGTGCCAGCCTGATTACCCTGTGCCCGAGCCAGACGCCATTGGCCGATCTGGCCACCGTCAACCTGGCCATCGACGTGCAGGAAGACACCGAGATCTATACCCCGCTGACCTCGCGTATCGCCCACCTGGTCGTGATCGACGTGCTGGCCATGGGGGTCGCCATGGCGCGTGGCCCGACCTTGGTCAACCACCTCAAGAGCGTTAAGCGCAGCCTGCGTAGCTTGCGCCTGTCGCCGAAGTCGCTGCGTAACAGCGAGGACTGAGAAAAAGGAGCAATGAATGTTTCGATGACGGAACGCGTCACCGAGGCTTCATAGCGCTGCCGCCAAAGCGTCATCTGCCTGAGCGATGCTGGGGACTCCAGCCTTTCGTTCCGGGAGAACCGAGATGCCTCGTATCTTCGATGACGCGCAATTGCACGATCAGCCTGATGCCAAGACCCGCCGCAAACTGCAGGATCAACGGCGCATGGCCTACCGACGGGCCATTGAGGACTACGCCGAACAATGCCAGTTGCAGCGTGAGCTGGCCGACTATCCCGAGCTGATTTCTGCCGGCCGTATGCAGGCTGTCGACCGAGTGCAGCGCAACGCTGCCTGATTGGCGAGCACCGCTCCGCGACTGGCAGGGCGGTGCGCTTGCCCGATTCTACGAACTTATTGCCCGCTTCTGCTGATCTGTCCGGCTCACCGCGACAGCCTCTTTCGTGCCCACTACAGTTAGTGTCTGGCCCCTGAGTGCGGGGTTGACCGTGAGCGCCGGCAGGCCATGCCGGAACCATCAGACACCATCAAAATAAGGTGGGCAGATCATGATTACCCTGAATCTCAATGGCACCGACCATGAGCTGGATGTGGCCGGCGACATGCCGCTGCTCTGGGCTTTGCGCGATGTTGCCAATCTCACCGGTACCAAGTACGGCTGTGGCATGGCGCTGTGCGGCGCCTGTACGGTCAATGTCGAGGGACAGCCGACCCGCTCCTGCGTGACGCCGGTGTCGGCAGTGGCAGGCAAGCGCATCACCACTATCGAGGCCGTTGGCGACGACGCCGTGGGCAAGGTGGTGCAGGAGGCCTGGCGCCAGCTCGACGTGGTGCAGTGTGGCTACTGCCAGTCCGGTCAGATCATGGCGGCGACGGCTCTGCTGAGCAGCAACAAGGCGCCAACCGATGCCGATATCGACGCGGCCATGAGCGGCAACATCTGCCGCTGTGCCACCTATGTGCGGATTCGTGCCGCCATTCACGAAGCTGCTGGGCAACTGGCCTGAAACCTGTCCAAGGTCTGCTGCGCGTCGGTCGTGCTGCGTTAAAAATCGGTTCGGAAAGCCGCTTGCGGCTAACGCGCTTTAGCGCGATCCGAAGGACGAACGAAGTGAGTAATGCTCATTTACAGCTCGTAGACTGCGCTTCCTCACCGATTTTCGCCTTGCACGCCTCTAGCTCGCGAGACCTTGGAGCAGGTTTTCCTCGGAGAACTAAATCATGGGCAAGATCGAAACCCCCGACAGCGCCGCTCGCGGCATTCTCAACGTCAGTCGTCGCAGCCTGCTCAAGGGTACTGGCGGTCTGGCGCTGGGCTTTTTCCTGGCGCCTTTGATGCGCGGTGGCGAGGCGCTGTCGGCGACCGCCAGCCAGCCATTCGGCCCCAACGCCTTCGTGCGCATCGATAGCGACGGCATGGTGACCGTGTTGGCCAAGCATCTGGAAATGGGCCAGGGCAGTTACACCGGCCTGGCCACGCTGCTGGCCGAAGAGTTGGATGCCGATTGGAGCAAGGTGCGGGTGGAAGGTGCGCCAGCCGACGCCAAGCTTTACAACAACACGGCCTTCGGCCCGATGCAGGGCACCGGCGGCAGTACCGCGATGGCCAACTCCTGGGAGCAGATGCGTAACGCTGGCGCTACTGCAAAGGCCATGCTGGTCGCTGCTGCGGCGCAACGCTGGGGCGTGCCGGCCAGTGAGATCCGCGTCAGCCAGGGTGTGGTCAGCCATGCCGGTTCGGGACGTCAGGCGGGCTTCGGCGAACTGGTGGATGCCGCTGCACAATTGCCGGTGCCGCAGCAGGTGCAGCTGAAGGATCCGCAGGACTTCAAGCTGATCGGCAAGCTCGATCTGCGCCGCAAGGACAGCCATGGCAAGACCGATGGCAGCGCCGTCTTCACTCAGGACTTCAAGCTGCCGGGCATGCTGGTGGCGATGGTTGCCTATCCACCACGTTTTGGCGGCGTGCCGCGTTCGGTCGATAGCAGCAAGGCCAAGGCCGTGCGCGATGTGGTCGACGTGGTGGAGTTGCGTGATCTGCCCCATGGCCGCACCGGGGTTGCCGTACTGGCGAAGAACACCTGGGCCGCGCGTCAGGGCCGAGATGCGCTGGTGATCGACTGGGATGAAAGCCAGGCATTCACCCTCGGCAGCGAGGAAATCCTTGCCCAGTACCGCGAGAGTGCCGGTAAGCCGGGCCTGCCGGCGACGCGCAATGGCGACGCTGAAGCCGCGCTGGCCAAGGCGGCGAAGGTGGTCGAGGCCGATTACGAATTCCCCTACCTGGCGCATGCGGCGATGGAGCCGATGAACTGCCTGGTGAAACTATCGGATGACCGCTGCGAAATCTGGAACGGCGAGCAATTCCAGACCGTGGATCAGAACCTCATCGGTGCTTACCTGGGGCTGCCGCCGGAGAAGATCACGCTGAATCAGCTCTACGCCGGCGGCAGCTTCGGCCGCCGTGCCAGCTCGGTGTCGGATTACCTGCTCGAGGCGGTGGCGATTACCAAGGCCGCGCGTGGCAAGGGCGTCGATGCGCCGGTCAAACTGGTCTGGACGCGCGAAGACGATACCCGTGCCGGTTCCTATCGGCCGTTGTATCTGCACCGTGTGCGCATCGGGCTGGACGAGGCGGGCAATCTGCAGGCCTGGCATAACCGCCTGGTCGGCCAGTCGATCATCGCCGGCACTTCGCTGGAGGCCGCGCTGGTGCACGACGGTATCGACCATACCTCGGTCGAGGGTGTCTCCAACCTGTCCTACGCGGTGCCCAACCTGCAGGTGGAGTTGAGCACGCCGACCAATATCAAGGTGCCGGTGCTGTGGTGGCGTTCGGTGGGTCACACCCATACCGGTTACGTCGCCGAGACCATGATCGACGAAGCCGCCGTTGCCGCCGGCAAAGACCCTTACGCCTTCCGTGATGCGCTGCTGGAGAAGCATCCGCGCCACCGTGGTGCGCTCAAGCTGGCTGCCGAGCAGGCCGGCTGGGACAAACCGCTGGCCGCCGGTGCGGATGGCGAGAAACGGGGCCGTGGTATCGCCGTACACGAGTCGTTCGGCTCGTTCGTGGCGCAGGTTGCCGAAGTCACGGTGAAGGCCGATGGCAGCTATCGCCTGGATCGCGTGGTGTGCGCCGTGGATTGTGGCATCGCCATCAACCCGGACGTGATCAAGGCGCAGATGGAAGGTGGGATCGGTTTCGCTCTGGCGATGGCGCGGCATAGCGCAATCACCTTGAAGGAGGGACGTGTCGAGCAATCGAACTTCCACGACTTCCAGGTGTTGCGGATGAACGAGATGCCCAAGGTCGAAGTGCACATCGTGCCTTCTGCCGCCAACCCGAGCGGCGTCGGCGAACCGGGTGTGCCGCCGCTGGCTCCGGCTCTGGCCAATGCCCTGTTCGCGGCGACCGGGGTGCGTCTGCGCAAGCTGCCGTTCCCGGCGCAGATCAAGGCCTGAGGCTGGCTGCAGCAAACAAAGCGCCCAGGCAACTGCCCGGGCGTTTTGTTTGTGCCCGTAGCCCGGATGCAATCCGGCGGCGGATGCGCAGATTACTTCCGGGCCACGCTCAGGAGGCGGTCAGTCTCGCTATCGTTTCGAGTTCGCTGGAGTCTTGCGGGGTCGGCGCATGGATCGCTGCCTGGCGATGCTTGAGCATGCCGCCACTACGTTGATTCAGTGCTGCCGTCATTTCCGCGAGAATCGCTGTGGCCACGCTTTCCGGCGTGTCACCGCCGATATCCAGGCCGATGGGGTAGTGCAGGCGCTCCAGCGCTGGCAGTCGTGTGCTCTGCTGGTGTATCTCGACAAGCAGGCGTTCGGTGCGCTCGCGTGGTCCCAACTGGCCGATGTAGGCGGGCTTGCCCTGCAGCACGCTGCCCAGCCAGTGGCGATCCTGGCTGTAGCTATGGCTCATGATCGCCACCAGCGCGCCGTCGGTGAGAGGGTCTAGTTCGTAGGGCGGACGTGCATCGGCCTGCAGCACCAGATCGGCATCCGGAAAGCGCTCGGCGCGGGCGAAATGCGCGCGACCGTCCACCACCGTCACATGCCAGTCCAGCAGCTTGGCCATATGACTCAACGGCTGGGCATCGTGACCGGCGCCGAAGATCACCAGGCGCCGCTGCGGTGCCAGGTATTCGCAGAACACTTCTATCTCGCCCCTTTCGTCGCGGTAGGTGCGTAGCGAGGAGCGGCATTGCGCCAGGGTTTCGGCCAGGTCGGTGCGTATCTGTGTATCGAGTGCGGGGTCGATCAGGCGGCCGCTGTCGGCCAGCGACGGGTGCAGTGACAAGCGATCGCCCACCCGCACGCGGGCATTGCGATAGCTGGCGATCACCGTGGCCACGGCGCCGGCCTGGCCGCTCTCGCGCACCTGGCGCAGCAGGTCGAGTATCGGTAGCGGTTTCTCGGGGCTGTGACGCTCGAGCAGTACGTGCACGGTGCCATTGCAGCCGAGGCCGAAGGTCAGTGCAGCATCCTGATCGTCATCGTCGTCCTGGGTCGCGGTGCTGTAGCGGCGGATCACCGCTTCGCCGCCATCGGTCAGCCACCAGGCCTTCTTCGCCACCTCGGACTCCAGGCAGCCGCCGCTGATGGTACCCACCGTGCCGCCGTAGAGTGGGATCAGCATGCGCGCGCCGGGACGCCGATAGGCCGAGCCTTCGACCTTGACCACCGTGGCGAGCACGGCCTGGCCGTGCTCGCGTTCGAGCGCGGTGACGGCGCTGAGCAGGGCGCTGGTTCCCGACAGCATAGGTTTCTCCCAGGCAGTTTTCGTTGTAGTGATCCCAGGGTGGCAATGTCCCGCATGTCAGTTAAGAAGGGTTAGGCCGATCCTGCGAGATTCTTGCCCGATCCTGTGCCGCTGTTCTGGAAGCGTTCCTCCAGCTTGGCGATCGCTGCGCGCTCGCTGCGAATGAAATCGACGAACGCCTGCGCCACTGGCGATAGCCGCCGACCACGGATGTTCACCACGCACCAACTGCGCTGCAGCGGCAGTTCGGCCACTGGCAGCTCGCGCAGCAGGCCGTGCTGCAATTCCAGGCGTACGGCATGGCGCGGCAGCAGGGCCAGGCCGAGCCCGGCCAGTACTGCCTCGCGCTGCGACTCCAGCGAGCCGATTTCCAGTACTTGTGGAAAGTGCGCGCGCTTCTGGTGGCAATACTCCTCGCAGGCGCGGCGGGTGCCCGAGCCGGTTTCGCGAATCAGCAGTGGGTAGCTGGTGAGATCCTGCAGTTGCAGGTTTTCCTCCGCGGACAATGGGTGATCCGCAGGGGCGACGGCGATGATCGGGTTGTTGAGAAAGGGCAGGAAGTCCAGCGCCATGTCCTGCGGTACCTGGCTCATGATCATCAGGTCGTCGCGGCTCAGGGTCAGGCGGCGTACGACCAGGCTGTGATTGACCACTGTGAGGTTCAGGCTGACTTCCGGGTAATGCTGGCGAAATTCGGCGAACAGGTGGGGAATGAAGTACTTGGCGCTGGATTCAACGCACAAGTTGAGCTGCCCCTGTAGCGACCCCTGCAAGTCCGAAAGCTGCATGTCCAGGCTCTCCAGTCGACCGAAGATATCGCTGCTGGCGCGGCGCAGAGCCTCGGCCGCTTCGGTCAGGTAGAGCTTCTTGCCGACGTATTCGAACAACGGCTGACCGACCAGCTCCTCCAGCTGGCGAATCTGCAGGCTCACGGCCGGTTGGGTCAGCGCCATCTCGTCTGCGGCGCGGCTGTAGGAGCCGTGTTCGCACACTGCGCGGAACACCTGCAACTGGCGCAATGTCATGCGCAACAGGGTTTTACGCACCGTTTCGTCCCCTTTCGATCAATCTATAAGTAATTGCTTATGGCTGATCAAATAATTATTGATTTTAGTTAATTCGTCTAGCCGGCTAGGTTAGCGGGGCGTTCGGCGTACTGGCCGCCGCCCCTGACAGCTTTGCGCTGAGGATTCGAACCGTGATCAAGAAAATTCTGATCGCCAACCGTGGTGAGATTGCCGTCCGCATCGTGCGTGCTTGCGCCGAGATGGGCATCCGCTCGGTCGCCATCTACTCCGAGGCCGACCGCCATGCGCTGCACGTCAAGCGTGCAGACGAAGCGCACAGCATTGGTGACGATCCGCTGGCCGGTTACCTGAACCCGCGCAAGCTGGTGAACCTGGCGGTGGAAACCGGCTGCGACGCATTGCATCCCGGTTATGGCTTCCTTTCCGAGAACGCTGAGCTGGCGGAAATCTGTGCCGAGCGCGGGATCAAGTTCATCGGCCCATCGGCCGAAGTCATCCGCCGCATGGGTGACAAGACCGAAGCCCGCCGCAGCATGATCAAGGCCGGTGTGCCGGTTACCCCAGGTACCGAAGGCAACGTCGCCGATCTGGCCGAAGCCCTGCGCGAAGCCGAGCGCATCGGTTACCCGGTGATGCTCAAGGCCACTTCCGGTGGCGGCGGCCGTGGCATTCGTCGTTGCAACAGCCGTGAGGAACTGGAGCAGGCCTACCCGCGGGTGATTTCCGAGGCGACCAAGGCCTTCGGCAGCGCCGAAGTGTTCCTGGAAAAGTGCATCGTCAATCCCAAGCACATCGAAGCGCAGATTCTCGCCGACAGCCACGGCAATACCGTGCACCTGTACGAGCGCGATTGCTCGATCCAGCGCCGCAACCAGAAGCTGATCGAGATCGCCCCCAGCCCGCAACTGACCCCCGAGCAGCGCGCCTATATCGGCGACCTGGCAGTGCGCGCCGCGCAGGCGGTGGGCTACGAGAACGCCGGTACCGTGGAGTTCCTGCTCGCCGAGGGCGAGGTGTACTTCATGGAGATGAACACCCGGGTGCAGGTGGAACACACCATCACCGAGGAAATCACCGGCATCGACATCGTTCGCGAGCAGATTCGCATCGCCAGCGGCCTGCCGCTGTCGGTCAAGCAGGAAGACATCATCCACCGTGGGTATGCCCTGCAGTTCCGCATCAATGCCGAGGATCCGAAGAACAACTTCCTGCCCTCGTTCGGCAAGATCACCCGCTACTACGCGCCCGGTGGTCCCGGTGTGCGTACCGATACGGCGATCTACACCGGCTACACCATTCCGCCGTACTACGACTCGATGTGCCTGAAGCTGATCGTCTGGGCTCTGACCTGGGAAGAGGCGATGGATCGTGGCCTGCGCGCGCTGGATGACATGCGCGTACAGGGTGTGAAGACCACTGCGCCGTACTACCAGGAAATCCTGCGTAACGCCGAATTCCGCAGTGCCGAGTTCAACACCAGCTTCGTCGAGAGCCATCCGGAACTGACCCAGTACTCGATCAAGCGCAACCCGTCGCACCTGGCCATCGCCATCGCCACCGCCATCGCTGCCCACGCGGGCCTGTAGGGGACATCATGAGCAAGAAGATCACCGTTACCGATACCGTCCTGCGCGATGCCCACCAGTCGCTGCTGGCCACGCGCATGCGCACCGAAGACATGCTGCCGATCTGCGACAAGCTCGACCGCGTCGGCTACTGGTCGCTGGAAGTCTGGGGCGGCGCCACTTTCGACGCCTGCGTGCGCTTCCTCAAGGAAGACCCGTGGGAGCGCCTGCGTCAGCTCAAGGCCGCGCTGCCCAACACCCGTCTGCAGATGCTCCTGCGCGGGCAGAACCTGCTCGGTTACCGCCACTACAGCGATGACGTGGTCAAGGCGTTCGTGGCCAAGGCGGCGGTCAACGGCATCGACGTGTTCCGCATCTTCGATGCGATGAACGATGTGCGTAACCTGCGCGTGGCCATCGAGGCAGTGAAGGCTGCCGGCAAGCATGCCCAGGGCACCATCGCCTACACCACCAGCCCGGTGCACACTACCGACGCTTTCGTCGCCCAGGCCAAGGCCATGCAGGCGATGGGCATCGACTCCATCGCGATCAAGGATATGGCCGGGCTGCTCACGCCGTACGCCACCTTCGAGCTGGTCAAGGCACTCAAGAGCGAAGTGGATCTGCCGGTCTACATCCACAGCCATGACACCGCCGGTCTGGGCTCGATGTGTCAGCTCAAGGCCATCGAAGCGGGCGCCGACCATATCGACACCGCCATCTCCAGCCTGGCCTGGGGCACCAGCCATCCGGGTACCGAGTCGATGGTCGCCGCGCTCAAGGGTAGCGAGTTCGACACCGGCCTCGACCTGGAGCTGATCCAGGAAATCGGCATGTACTTCCACGCCGTGCGCAAGAAGTACCACCAGTTCGAGAGTGAGTTCACCGGCGTGGATACCCGCGTGCAGGTCAACCAGGTACCGGGCGGGATGATTTCCAACCTGGCCAACCAGCTCAAGGAGCAGGGCGCGCTGAACCGCATGAACGAAGTGCTGGAAGAGATTCCGCGCGTGCGTGCCGACCTCGGTTTCCCACCGCTGGTGACCCCGACTTCGCAGATCGTCGGCACCCAGGCGTTCTTCAACGTGCTGGCCGGTGAGCGCTACAAGACCATCACCAACGAGGTGAAGCTGTACCTGCAAGGTCGCTACGGCAAGGCGCCGGGCAAGGTCGACGAGCAACTGCGCAAGCAGGCCATCGGCAGCGAGGAAGTGATTGATGTGCGTCCGGCCGACCTGCTCAAGCCCGAGCTGGCGCGCCTGCGTGAAGAGATCGGCAGCCTGGCCAAGTCCGAAGAGGACGTGCTGACCTTCGCCATGTTCCCGGACATTGGCCGCAAGTTCCTCGAAGAGCGTGCTGCCGGCACCCTCAAACCGGAAGAGCTGCTGCCCATGCCGAGTGGCCAGGGCGCTGCGCCGGTCGGCGGCGAAGGTGTACCGACCGAGTTCGTGGTCGATGTGCATGGCGAGAGCTACCGCGTGGACATCACCGGCGTCGGTGTGAAGGGTGATGGCAAGCGCCATTTCTACCTGTCCATCGATGGCATGCCGGAAGAAGTGGTGTTCGAGCCGCTCAACGATTTCGTCGCTGGCGCCGGTGGCAAACGCAAGCAGGCCAGTGCGCCGGGCGATGTGTCCACCACCATGCCGGGCAATATCGTTGATGTGCTGGTCAAGGAAGGTGACACGGTCAAGGCCGGTCAGGCGGTACTGATCACCGAAGCGATGAAGATGGAAACTGAAGTGCAGGCGCCGATTGCCGGCAAGGTCAAGGCCGTTCACGTGGCCAAGGGCGACCGCGTCAATCCGGGCGAAGTACTGGTGGAAATCGAAGGTTAACCTCTATGGAGCCCGGCCTGTTGGATGGGCAAATTTGACGGGGCGTAACCCGGGCTCCTTTTTTATTCACTGGCGTTTCACTCGAGGCGCCATAGGGTTTTGAGACCCAGGAGCCGCAAGGCTCCTTTTTTTACCCCGGTTCTCTGGCCATGCCCCAGGTGCGCGAGCACAGCGCGGGCGATCAGCACCGCTGGCGCGGGGCATGGCCCTTTCCTTTCAGGCGGTCAGTGCGTTTGGCGCCTGTCTACAATCTGCTGAGCGTCAGCCCAGCGAGATCGTAGACAGGTGCTTTACGTCCTGGCCGCTTCGTTTCAGGCCTGTGGAAAGCGCGCGCGCGGGGTGGCCATCGGTACCTGGTCGCCATCGAGCGGCAGGAAGCTGCCCAGCTCGGCGTCGTATGCCTTGATCTGGCTGGTTTCGATGTCGTACACCCAGCCATGGATGAACAGTTGGCCGCGGGCCAGCTTGGCTGCTACCGAGGGGTGAGTGCAGAGGTGGTTGAGCTGCGCCACCACGTTCTCTTCGGTAAGGATGGCCAGGGCCTCCTTGTCATCGCTGCAGTTGCAGTTCTCCGCTACGACGGTGCGCGCCACTTCGGCATGACGCAGCCAGGCCTTGACCGTGGGCATGGTTTCCAGCGATGCCGGATTGAGCACCGCCTTCATCGCGCCGCAATCGGAGTGGCCGCAGACCACGATGTGTTGCACGCCCAGAGCCATCACCGCGTATTCGATAGCGGTGGAAACGCCGCCCATCATTTGCCCGTAAGCTGGTACCACGTTACCGACGTTGCGGTTGACGAACAGGTCGCCTGGCGAGCTTTGGGTGATCAGTTCGGGCACCACGCGCGAGTCAGCGCAGGTGATGAACATGGCGCGTGGGTTCTGCGCGGTGGCGAGCTTCTTGAACAGCTCTTCCTGCTGCGGGAACACCTCGTTGCGAAAGCGTTTGAAGCCTTCGACGATGTTGTGCAAGGCCTGCTCGGCGGTTTCCTCGCCCTCGTGGGTCTGAAGCGGAATGACCTGGTGTTTGTAAGGCATGCGCTAAACCTCGTTGTTATCGAAAATACGCTGCTAGAACGACAGCCGCAGCGGGGTGCGAGTCACACGCCAAGTGTCGCTTCCGCCGGGCGGCGCGACAACCTGCAGGTTTTTGCAATTCGTGGCGCAGGGACAGCCCAGCCCTTCATGTCGGTTGGCCCAGGATATTGTCTAGGAGGTTGCGCCTGGCCCGGTGCGCTGGTGGTGTCGGGACATGCTTGGGAATCGGTGCGCAGGGCCAAGGTGGCCCCGCGACACCCTACGGTCTCTTGTGGGCTGTCGCTCAGAGCAGGCTCAACTGTGCGCCCGGCGGGCAGAACTGCGAACAGTCCAGCATCACGCTGCCTCGTCGATCCAGACCGAGCTTGCGCCGCGCCAGGCGAAAGCGTTGTTCCAGTAGGTCGGCGAACTGGCCCTCACCGCGCATGCGGCTGCCGAAGCGGCTGTCGTAGTTCTTGCCGCCACGGCTCTGGCGAATCAGGCTCATCACGTGGGTGGCGCGATCCGGAAAGTGCACCTGCAACCATTCCTCGAACAACCCGGCGATCTCCAGCGGCAGGCGTAGCAGCACGTAACCGGCCGAGCGGGCGCCGGCATCACGGGCGGCTTCGAGCAGCGCCTCCAACTCCATGTCGTTGATCATGGGAATCATCGGCGCGCAGATGGCGCTGACCGGCACACCTGCCTCGTGCAGCGTGCGCATGGCGCGCAGGCGCGCCGCAGGTGCGGCTGTGCGCGGTTCCATGATGCGTTTGAGCTCGTCATCCAGGGTGGTCAGGCTGAAGGCCACGCTGACCAGGTTGTGGCTGGCCAGCTCGCTGAGCAGGTCGAGGTCGCGCAGGATCAGCGAGCCCTTGGTGATGATGTGCAGCGGGTGCTTGTAGCGCAGCAGAATTTCCAGGGCCTGGCGGGTCAGACGCTGCTCGCGTTCGATGGGTTGGTAGGCGTCGGTGTTGATGCCCAGGGCGATGGGCTGCGGTACGTAGCCGGGTTTTTGCAGCTGCTCTTCCAGGCGCTCGGCGAGGTTGGTCTTGGCGATCAGGCGGGTTTCGAAGTCGATGCCGGGCGACATGTCCCAATAGGCATGGGTGGGGCGGGCGAAACAGTAGATGCAGCCATGCTCGCAGCCACGGTAAGGGTTCACTGAACGGTCGAAGCCGACATCCGGCGAGTTGTTGCGGGTGATCGCCGTCTTCGCCTTCTCCTTGCGTACTTCGGTGGCGCGGCTGTGCGGCGTCTCGTCCTGGTACCAGCCGTCATCTTCCTGCTGCGAGCGGGTGGGCGCATAGCGGTTGTGCGGATTGCTGGCGGTGCCGCGACCACGCGGCGGCAGGTTCAGGGACATGTGAAGCGCTCCATATACTGTATGCATGAACAGTATATGGGTTGTCCGATTCGCGCCAGTGCTCCGCGTCGTTCAGTAGTCTTCTTCGACCGGTGGTGGCGGCGGTGGGGTAAAGGGTTCGACCACATACTGGCGACCGTAGCGGCGGCAGTCTTCCAGTGTGCCGTTTGCCTGGCGAAGGGTGACGAGAAAGGTGCTGCCCTGCGGGTCATCGGCATCGATTACGCCGGTTTGCAAGTTGACGGCCTTGATGAAATACCACTCGAACTCATCGTCCGCCCAGCTCGTGCCGCCATACCAGCGCACGATCAGCCCGCCTTCGCGCCAGTGTACGGAGGCAAAGGAGCGACCGTCAGGCCAGCGGTAGCCGACGATGCAGAAGTGGTTGCGGGTGCTGTAGGCCTTCTTCGACTGCAGCAGGATACGCAGCTCGGGTTCAGGATCCTGATAGGGCGGCGTCGTGGCGATATCGAAGCGGGCGTCCATTCCGGCGTAGATCGACTGGCCAAAATCCGTGGCCAGGGCGGTTGACGCGGCACCGAGCAGGGCCGCGCCGATCAGCTGTGCGAGAGGGCGCATAAACATCCTTGTGAGCGTGGATAACGCCCTGCACGCTAGCGCATCGCAGGGCTGCTCAGGAAGCGGTCTTGCCCTCGATCACGTCACATTCCGGACGGCGCGCATAACGCTGGGCGAGAACGGCGCAGACCATCAGCTGGATCTGGTGGAACAGCATCAGCGGCAGGATCAGTACGCCAATGCTGCTACCGGCGAACAGCACCTGGGCCATGGGCACGCCGGTGGCCAGGCTCTTCTTCGAGCCGCAGAACAGGATGGTGATGCGGTCTTCCAGGTTGAAGCCCAGCCACTTGCCGAGCAGATGGGTGATCACCAACGCCAGGGCCAGCAATACGCAGCAGGCGAGAATCACCGCCAGCAGGGTGAGCAGCGGCACCTGTTGCCACAGCCCGCCGATCACCGCGGCGCTGAAGGCGGTGTAGACCACCAGCAGGATTGAACTCTGGTCGACGTACTTCAGCCAGTTCTTGTTCTTCGATACCCAACCACCGATCCAGCGCTGGGCGATCTGGCCGAGGATGAAGGGCAGCAGCAATTGCAGGCTGATCTTGCCGATGGCATCGAGGATCGAGCCATTGTCGCCGTGCACGCCCATCAGGAAGGCCACCAGCAACGGGGTGAGGAAGATGCCCAGCAGGCTGGACGCTGCTGCACTGCAGATCGCCGCCGGGATGTTGCCGCGTGCCAGCGAGGTGAAGGCGATGGCCGATTGCACGGTGGCCGGCAGCGCACAGAGATAGAGCATGCCCATGTACAGGTCTTTGCCCAGCAGTGGTTCCAGCGCTGGCCTGAGCGCCAGGCCGAGCAGCGGGAAGAGGATGAAGGTGCAGGAGAACACCAGCAGGTGCAGGCGCCAGTGCCCAGCACCGGCGAGAATCGCCTCGCGCGACAGCTTGGCACCGTGCAGGAAGAACAACAGGGCAATGGCCAGGTTGGTGATCCACTCGAAGATCGTGGCGATCTGGCCGCTGGCAGGCAATAGCGTGGCGGCGAGTACCACGGCGAGCAGGGTCAGGGTGAAGTTGTCGGGCAGCAGGCGGGAGCGGGCCATGTTCGATATCCGGTGGTTGTCAGACTGGCCCGGCCACTCTAGCCTGAGTCGTATCGACCGACTAACGCCATCAGGCCAGAGAATGTCGCCTAACGGACAAAACCTGCTTCCCGAACGCGCGGTGCCGCGTTTGCCGCATCTGCCGCGGCCACTCTATGCACGCACCGAGTCGCTGGCGCGGGCAGTCAGCACGCCACGTCACAGCCACCCCTGGGTGCAACTCTCCTATGCGTTGGAAGGGGTGCTGCACGTACACAGCGCGGCGGGCAGCTTCGTCGCTCCGCCGCAGCGGGCGATCTGGATTCCTGCTGATCTGGAACATGAGGTGGTCAGTTCGCCGGGCACCGAGATGCGTAGCCTGTATATCGACTGCGCCGCCAGCGCCTGGGCGCCACTGCGCTGCCGGGTGTTGGAAATCGATAACCTCAGCCGCGAGCTGATCCGCCGCTTCTGCGAACTGCCGGTGGAATACGACGAGGGTGGCGCCGATGGTCGTTTGGCGCAGGTGCTGCTGGATCAGTTACGTGCAGCGCGGGAGGTGGGCCTTTCATTGCCGTTGCCACAGGATGCGCGGCTGCTGCGCCTGTGCCGCGCGTTGCAGGCGCAACCGGACGACAGTCGTAGCCTCATGCAGTGGAGCCAGGCCCTTGGCGCCTCGGAGAAGACCCTCAGCCGTCTGTTTCTGCGCGATACCGGGCTGACCTTCCGCGCCTGGCGCCAGCGCTTGCGCTTGCTGACGGCGTTGGAGCCTCTGCAGCGTGGTGATCGTGTCACCGATGTGGCGTTGACCTGCGGCTACGACTCCACCTCGGCCTTCATCGCCGCCTTTCGTCAGCAGTTCGGCGAGACGCCAGGGGAGTTCTTTCGCGATTAATGTGGATCGGTAGCGGGAGGAGGATCAGTAGGGTGGGTTAGCCGCCTGCCACGCAGCTCAGTCTTTACACGACCATTGTGGCGGCGTAACCCACCATAGGCGCTACGTGGCCTACAGCCTGGTGGGTTACGCGACGCGCCACGAGCGAGGCGGCGGTCGATTCGTCTTCTGCGCCGCTAGCCCACCCTACGGTTCTCCGAAACCGTGCTAGCCGCTTAATGCAGCTCTACCGATAGCGCCTGGCCGCCGTCCTGCTGCCAGGTACCGCGCAGTGAACCGTCGGCCTGAAGCTGCAGATCGAATGTGGCCGGTGTGTCGCCACTTTCTCGAAGATGCAGGTGGCCGTCGCGCAACTCGTTACCGCTGAGCTCGATACGCGTGGCGTACTTGTCGTAGAAGTAGCTACTGGACTGTGGGCGGCTGTTCTGGCTGGTACCTACGACCAAGGTGATGGGATAGCGGCCGCCAATTTTGCCCCAGTACACGCCGCCGGCCTTTAGATCGCCCGGATGGTGACAGTCGCTGCGTTGCTCCAGCAGCAGGCAGCGCCCGTAGGGGCTGAGGTCAGTGTCCAGCTCCGCATAGGGCACGCTGTTGACGAAGTCGCCAAGGTCATCCAGTGCACGTGCTACATGGGGTGCGCAACCACCGGCAGTCAGCGTCAGTTGTTGGTTGCCGAGTTGCAGGCGGTCGTAGCGGAGGTCGGCTTTGCTACGACTGGGCAGACACTGACGATACATATCCCGCTGTTCGTCGCTGCGCTCATCATTGTCGTCAGGGGAGAGCGATACCAACTCGTCGGTATGTCCGCCGGGTACCGGGATACCGGCCAGATAGTCTTCGATGCGCTTGTTTCGTTCTCGGCCGATGCGCTCGCCCAGTCGTTGCAGACCGGCCGATGTGAAGAGCTGGCTCAGGCCGATGGGGTGGCCGCTGGCCAGATCGAACAGATAAGTGACATGGCCCATGCTGGTATAGGCCTCGGTGTACTCGCCGCTGATGGTCAGGGACAGAAAGCCGGGTTGTTCCGTGTCGATCTGGTAATCCAGGCTGTTGGTACCCCAGATTTCCCCTTCCTTGGGCCAGATACGTTCGAAAGGCGAACGCTCGAAGCGTCCCGGCAAACCTTCCAGTTCCATGGCGTGCAAGTAGGTATTGATGCGCCGGACAGCCAGGCTATCGCCTTGCAACAGGGGGAAGCGATAGATCTCCCAGTCGCTTCGCTTGGCTTCCAGGTTTTCGAAGCGCAGCTCAGCGGCCACCGGCAATGCGGCGCTGAGCAGGAAGAGGAAAAGAAAACGCATAAGGCCCTCCGTGGCCAGAAGTGAAGCTACTCGCTGGGCTTTTTCAGCTTGGGATTGGGGAAGAACTGCACGGCCTGAACGCCTGCACTGGCCTTGGGTTTCAGGCCGCTGACGTTGACCCGCGTGGGAACCTCCTTGGGCACTGAATTACCACGCGCATCGAGGGTGTCGGCGTAGCCGCAGGCCACGCATTCGCGGTGCGGTACGCCGTCTTCGTCCCACATCTGGATCTTGTCCTGCTCGCTGCAGGCCGGGCACACGGCGCCGGCGATAAAACGCTTTTTCACGCTGCCTCCTGGCTCAGACCGAGGTGGCGCAGCAGCGCATCGATGCTCGGTTCGCGACCGCGGAAGTCGACGAACAGCACCATCGGTGCCTGCGAGCCGCCACGGGCGAGGATGGCCTCGCGGAAGGCGCGGCCGGTGTCGGCGTTGAACACGCCTTCTTCCTCGAACTTGGAGAAGGCATCGGAGCTCAGTACCTCAGCCCACTTGTAGCTGTAGTAACCGGCTGCGTAACCGCCGGCGAAGATATGCGCGAAGCCGTTGGCGAAGCGGTTGTAGGCCGGTGGGCGCAGCACCGACACCTCGCTGCGGATCGCCTCGATCACGTCCAGCACGCTGCGGCCGTCGCCATGGGTGGCATGCAGTTCGAAGTCGAACAGGGAGAATTCCAGCTGGCGCACCATCATCAGGCCGGACTGGAAGTTCTTCGCCGCCAGCATCTTGTCCAGCATGGCTTGTGGCAGCGGTTCGCCTGTCTCGTAGTGGCCGGAGATCAGCGCCAGGCCGTCCGGCTCCCAGCACCAGTTCTCCATGAACTGGCTGGGCAGCTCCACTGCGTCCCAAGCCACGCCGTTGATGCCCGAGGCGCCGGCATGCTCGACGCGGGTCAACAGGTGGTGCAGGCCATGGCCGAATTCGTGGAACAGCGTGGTGACCTCGTCGTGGGTCAGCAGCGCCGGCTTGCCGCCGACTGGCGGAGTGAAGTTGCACACCAGGTTGGCCACTGGGGCGATCAGCTTGCCGTCGGCGCTGCGGCGCTTGTCACGGGCGCCATCCATCCAGGCGCCGCCACGCTTGTTGGCGCGGGCGTAGAGGTCGAAGAAGAAGCGGCCGACATGCTCGCCGTTCTCGCTGATCTCGAACAGGCGCACGTCCGGGTGCCAGGTGTCGAAGTCTTTCAGTTCGCGGATGTCGATGCCGTAGAGCTTCTTGACGATGGCGAACAGGCCGGTGAGCACCTTGTCCACCGGGAACCAGCCGCGTACCTCTTCCTGCGAGATGCTGTAGCGCTGCTGGCGCAGGCGCTCGCTGTAGTAGCCGACGTCCCAGCTCTGCAGGTCGTTCAGGCCCTGTTCGGCGGCGAAGGCTTGCAGTTCGGCCAGATCCTGTTCCGCGAACGGCTTGCTGCGCACGGCCAGGTCACGCAGGAAGCTCAGCACCTGATCGGTGTTCTCGGCCATCTTGCTGGCCAAGCTCAGCTCGCTGTAGTTGGCGAAGCCGAGCAGGCGCGCCAGTTCCTGGCGCAGGTCGAGAATCTCCGCCATCAGCGGGCCGTTGTCGTTCTGCCCGGCATTCGGCCCCTGATCGGAGGCGCGGGTGCAGTAGGCGGCGTACACCTCTTCGCGCAGGGCGCGGTCGTCGGCGTAGGTCATCACCGCGTAGTAGCTGGGGAATTCCAGGGTGATCAGCCAGCCATCCAGTTCCTTGGCTTCGGCTGCTTGTTTCATCTGCGCCTTGGCCGAGTCGGTCAGGCCGGCCAGGCGGCTTTCGTCATCGATCAGCTTGGTCCAGGCCTGGGTCGCGTCGAGCAGCTGGTTGGAAAATTTGCTGGTCAGCTCTGACAGGCGCATCTGAATCTCGCCGTAGCGCTTCTGCTGCTCGGCCGGCAAATCGATACCGGACAGGCGGAAGTCGCGCAGGGCGTGCTCGAGAATGGTCTTCTGCGCCACATCGAAGTTGGCAGCGGCCGGGCTGTTGGCCAGGGCCTCGTAGGCGTCGAACAGCGGCTTGTTCTGGCCCATCTCGGTCCAGTACTCCGACAGTTTGGGCAGGCAGGCCTCGTAGGCGGCGCGCAGTTCAGGGCTGTTGCGCACGGCGTTGAGGTGGCTGACCGGGCTCCAGGCACGGCCCAGGCGTGCGCCGAGTTCGTCCAGCGCCAGCACCAGGCCGTCCCAGCTCGGATTGGCCTGCTGCGCTTCGAGCAGCTTGGCGATGGCGGTGCGGCTGTCAGCGAGAATCTGGTCGACAGCGGGCTCGACGTGTTCCGGCAAAATCAGCGAGTAGGGTGGCAGGTCGAAGTCTTGCAGCAGGGGATTGTTCGCGGTCACGACGAGGCACCTGTGGCGAATGAAGGTAGGGTTGCGGCGCAGAGAGCGACAATAATTCTGGCGCGATAGCAACCGACATGGGGGCCATCTTAATTAGAATCAAGTTTTCCCGCAGCCCAGGAGATTTCTATCGTGGCGATTCGTACTTACCAACAAGCCACTCCACAGCTTGGCGAACGGGCCTTCGTCGATGCCAGCGCTGTGGTTATCGGCGATGTGGTGCTGGGCGAGGACAGCTCGGTCTGGCCGATGACCGTGATCCGCGGCGACATGCACCGCATCCGCATCGGTGCGCGCACCAGCGTGCAGGACGGCAGCGTGCTGCATATCACCCATGCCGGGCCGTTCAACCCGGATGGCTACCCGCTGATCATCGGTGACGAGGTGACCGTCGGGCACAAGGTCACCCTGCATGGCTGCACGTTGGGCAACCGGATTCTGGTCGGCATGGGCAGCATCGTCATGGACGGCGCGGTGGTCGAGGACGAAGTGATCATCGGTGCCGGCAGCCTGGTGCCGCCGGGCAAGCGCCTGGAGAGCGGCTACCTGTACGTCGGCAGCCCGGTGAAACAGGCCCGCCCGCTGACCGACAAAGAGCGCAACTTCTTCAGCTATACCGCCGGCAACTACGTGAAACTCAAGGATCTGCACTTGGCTGAGGGGTACGACCAGTGAGTGCCGCCGCATTGGTCATCCGGCCTATCGAGGCTGCCGACTTCGATCAGGTCTGGCCGATCATCCGTGACGTGGTGCAGGCGCAGGAAACCTACGCCTTCGACCCGGACATGGATCGTGAAACCGCCTGGAAGATCTGGGTCGAATTGCCGCGCGCGACCTTCGTTGCCGAGCAGGGCGGGCAGATACTTGGCACTTACTACATCAAGGCCAACGCCGCCGGGCCGGGCGACCATGTGTGCAACTGCGGCTACATGACCGCTCCCGCCGCTCGCGGCCAGGGCATCGCCGGCAAGCTCTGCGCTCATTCCCTGAAGGGCGGCCGTGAGCTGGGTTTCAGCGCCATGCAGTTCAACAGCGTGGTCTCGACCAACGAGGTCGCGGTAGCGCTATGGCAGAAGCACGGCTTCGAAATCGTCGGCACCCTGCCCAAGGCCTATCGTCATGCGCGACATGGGTTGGTGGACTGCCATGTGATGTTTCGTAGTTTGGACGCCTGAAAGTCCGTGCGGCAGCGAGCCGTATCTGCAATCCCGCTTAGACGAACTGCTTGGTTCCGGACACCGATACCAGCGTAGGGCGGGCTCAGGAGCGAAGCGAACAGCCCGCCAATTGCTGCCTACGCGGCAGTGAAGCTGCCGGTAGCAGGGCAGATGGCATCGGTGATTTTCTGAGCTGCCTACACGGCAGTGAAGGATGTCGATGTTGAGCTGACGAAGACGTGCACTTTCTGAGCTACCTACACGGCAGTGAAGTCAAGCGCGGGCCGTTGCCGGCTCCGCGAATTTTTCTGAGCTGCCTACACGGCAGTGAAGCCCTAGCGGGCGACATCGAGCAGGCCCCGCATTTTCTGAGCTGCCTACACGGCAGTGAAGAGCGGGACGGGTTTTGTAAGACCGTTGCCGTATTTCTGAGCTGCCTACACGGCAGTGAAGCAGGGCAACAAGACCTGGCGCGACTTCGCGACTTTCTGAGCTGCCTACACGGCAGTGAAGAGCGCCGCCAGCGCCAAGGCGCAGCAGAGCACTTTCTGAGCTGCCTACACGGCAGTGAAGGGATACCGGGCTGAATGGTCGGATCGTAGTTCTTTCTGAGCTGCCTACACGGCAGTGAAGGCGGTGCTCGCCGATGATGGTGGCTACAGCCTTTTCTGAGCTGCCTACACGGCAGTGAAGGATGTCCAGAAGCCGAGGTGGCCCATGCCTGCTTTCTGAGCTGCCTACACGGCAGTGAAGCATCGCGCAGCAGATCCACGCGCGTGCTGAGTTTTCTGAGCTGCCTACACGGCAGTGAAGGATTGGGATGCAGGCTGACCAGCTCGACGGCTTTTCTGAGCTGCCTACACGGCAGTGAAGACGTCGACACCGCGAACGGTGACGTGCGTACCTTTCTGAGCTGCCTACACGGCAGTGAAGTGTCGGCCTCGCCGGCATCGATCACTGCCAACTTTCTGAGCTGCCTACACGGCAGTGAAGGCGCATACAGCGCATCCCAGGTGCGGCGGTGTTTTCTGAGCTGCCTACACGGCAGTGAAGGATGACGTTATAGCCATCGTCGGACTGCTTGATTTCTGAGCTGCCTACACGGCAGTGAAGTTACTACCCCATAACGTAATAACCCCGCCGTGTTTCTGAGCTGCCTACACGGCAGTGAAGATATACGAGCAGTGGAACTATCAATGTGCAAATTTCTGAGCTGCCTACACGGCAGTGAAGTCGCCGCCCATCAACGGGCACACCTACCAACTTTTCTGAGCTGCCTACACGGCAGTGAAGTTATGATTCTAAACGTCACAGATGACGCATTCTTTTCTGAGCTGCCTACACGGCAGTGAAGTAGAACTCGGCAACCGTAACGTATTGATTGTCAAAGAGCTAAACGGATTTTATGACTGAGAACCCTTTTTTCGGAGCCGCTTGCAAGTGCTTGATTTTGCAAGGGCTCCGCTTGTGCGTGAAAAAGAGGGTCAGAACCAGGGCACGCTGGCCTGGGCGCTTAGGCCGTAGGCGCCGAAGGTGCCTGCGGTTGGTGTGTCGAGCAGCGGGCCGTGGCGGATAAACAGGCGGAAACTGTGGCCGCTGCCGTTGCTGCGCAAGGTGGCGTAGGGCAGGCCGCAACGTTTGCCGGCGCTGTCGGGGATGCGCTGGCGCGCTTCCTCCTCGCTGATACCGTGGCGCTTGATCAGGCGGCGGCGGGCGCGCTCCGGGTTGCTGTCCACCTGCACGCGGCTGACGCAACGCCAGCGTACCTGCGCGGGGATCGGCGCCAGTTCGCCCAGGTGCAGGTGGTCGCGCATGCCGGTGAGCCAGTTCAGCGCCATCAGCAGATCCAGCGCTTCGGCACTGCCATGCAGGCGCAGGCGGGTGCCGAGGCCTTGGCTGGCGCTTTCCACATCCGGGAAGCTGATGCCCACATCGCCACGACGCAGGTCATGCAGGCCCCGGTGCAGTTTGGCCAGCAGCGCGCTCATCAACTGCGTGGCCGGAAATTCCGGATCGGGCAGCAGGTTGAGGTCGAGGTAGTGATCCACGGTCATTTCTCCTCGGCTGCCCCGAATACGCCGCCACGGATCAGGTTGGCGATCACGTAGTGCTGCTGCTCGGCACTCGGTACGGTGTCGTTGAGCACCCAGGCGTCGAACAGGCTGTAGAAGTCGGCCTTGTCCTTGGGCTGGCGGTAGGCCTTGCCCTGGGAGGTGACGGAGCCGTAGGGCTCGACGGCGATGGGGCCGAGTTCGCCAGCCTCCGGGTACCAGGTGTCGATGGTGCGTAGGGCATTGCCGATCTTCTGCGAGTGGATCGCAGCGACATCACCGACCTGGTAGAGCGTCTTGCTCTTGCCGCCTTTGTCGCCCCGGTCGAGGATCAGCTCCTGCGAGGGGAAGACTTCCTGGCCGTCGCCGATACGCACGAAGGCCACCACTTCCAGCAGCAGATGGCTCTTGCCGGCCAGGCCGTCGGCGATCACCTGGCCCAGGCTGTCGACCTCGGTGTGCGCGGCGAAGGCGCGCAGCGGCAGCGTCAGACTGTCGAACGTCCAGTGCTGCACCGCTTCGCCGTTTTGCAGGCGTGCGATGCGCACTTCGACGGCTTCGGCGCCGATGCGGTTGCGCCAGAGGAAGCGCCCATTGGCCAGGTTGGCGGCGTAGCGCCGGCCCAGTTCGACGAAGCCCTGTTGGCTGACGTAGCCCTGCACTGTGGCCAGCAGCTTGGTCTGGTAGTCGGCATCGTTGCAGGCCGAGGGGGTGCCGGCGCCGCCCAGCACGCGCAGGGTGAAACGCACCTTGAGGGTGTCGGCGTCGGCGGGTAGGGCGGCGACGTCCACGGTTTGCAGATTGGGCGCCTGGATCGAGGCGTCCAGCTTGGCCGGGTCGCGATCCTTGGTTTTCAGGCGGTTGGAGATGGTACCGCGCACGGATTTCTCGCGGATATGCACGGGTTGCCAGGTGCCAGCGTCGCGCTCGCTCCAGCGGCCTGCATAGAGCAGGGCGTCGGAAGGATCGAGCTTGCGTTCGAAGGCGAGTACGGAGGCGGTGGTCAGCGTGGTGGTCTTGGCCATGGTCGGATGTCCTTATGCGTGGGCTTCGAGGTCGAGAAAGGGCGTGTTGCAACGGAACAGGCCGGCATCGGGCTCGGCCTGGTGATACCAGAGCAGTTGGCGGATATCGGCAAAGCGCAGCGGACTGCGCCATTCGCCGAGGCCGTAGAGGCTTTCGACGAAGTGAAACGGCACCTCGCGGTCGCGGGCATTGCGCACGCTGCCAGGGGCATGCGCCGACAGCGAGCGGTAACCCAGCGGAATCGGTACCAGCCAGCCGGTGCGTTGGCGTACCTGCCAGACTTCGCGCGGTTCGCCGTTCTCGTCGGTGGCGCCGGGCGGGTCGACGTTTAGACGGGTGAGGTCGAGCAGAGCGTCGAGGCTGGTCAGGCTGGTGTCCTGCTCCCGCAGGGCGGCGGTGTGGCGCGTCAGTAGGTCATTGCGCGGGATCAGGGCGAAGCCCGGCAGCAGGCGGCGCGCTAGTTTGCGGCTAAGGCGGGAAGCTTCCTCGGCATTGCCGGGCCAGATTTCCAGCGAGGCTTGGCTGCGCTCACCGAGTACCCAGGTCGGCGGCAGCAGGCTACCACCGGCCAGGCGCATGCCGAGGGCTGTGTCCCAGGCGCGTTGGGCAATGGCCTCTTGATCCAGCATGCCGTCATAGAGCGCGGTGCCGGACACGCCGATCAGCAGGCTGACCTCCAGGTGTATGCGGCCTTCTTCGACGATGGCGGACGTCGAGCCGTCCTTGCCCACCGGGTTGCGCGTCAGGTGGAACACTTGGGTGCGCTTGCCGGCTGGGTGTGAGGTTTGCGCCTGGTGGTTGTGGCAGACGACGGCCACACCATCGAGGGCGATGTCCATGTCCTGGCTGAGCTTGCGCTGCAGGGCGTGGACGAAGCCGGTAAAGGCGGTGACGGCGGGGAAGCCCCAGGTCAGTGGGCCGGAAATGGCATTGGCGTTCTGCACGCGCAGGCGCGGCAGCAGGAGCAGGGCTTCAGGCGCGTCCATCGTCGAGCATCTCCTTGAACAGTGTCAGTTCGTCGTGCAGTACGCCGTGCCAGTGCACGGCTTCATCCTCACCCAGGCGCAGGGTGTCGTGATCGAGCTTGGCATTGAGCCAGTTGCCGAAGCGCTTGCTGGCCTGTTCCGGCCAGTCGCGCCACAGGTGGGGGCTCTTGAACGCGGCATCGTCGTGAGCGCGTAACGGGTCGAGCCAATGCCGTTCGCTGTCGTCCAGGCGGCACTCGGCGTGCGCGCTCCAGCCGGCGGCCAGCTCGCCGTTGCGATTGGCTTCCAGCAGGGCGGCGGCGTATTGGTGGCAGGCATCGCTGATTTCGCCGAGTAGGCGTGCGCGCTTGCGGCGGATCTGCCAGTTGTTGTGGCTGGTTTCGCGCAGGAAGTGCTGCAGCTCGGCCACGCGGGCGCGCAGCGCCTTGTCGTTGCGGTAGATGAATTCGAAGGCCGAGTCGCGGCGCAGGGGCGGGCGCAGGTCGAGGGTGCGCCATTGCGGCGGCAGCGAGGCGAGCAGCCAGTTTTCGCCATAGCGCTCGCTGTTGAGCTGCGAAATATTTTGCGGCTTGGTTCCTCCGAACTTCTGGATCGCCAGGCCGAGGTATTCGCAGTAGCCGTGTTCATAAGGCTGTTTGGCCTTGCGGGCGTCGCGCGCCGCCTTGGCGGCTTCGCCGAAGCGATCCTCGCGCATGCGCCGTTGCACGCGATGCACCAGGCTGGTGGGAAACAGCGGCGCCAGCAGGTGGTAGCTGCCATCCGGCAAGGGGAAGTAGACCTGTTTGGCCAGCGTATGGGAGGCCGGCGTGCCACGGCCCTCAGTGATGGCGGCAAAGCTGGCGCGCCAGTTTTCGGCTTGCTCGGCGTCGTCGCTGAGCGCGGCGAGCAGGTCGGCGTCGTGCTCCAGCAGGCGTTGCAGCAGAGTGCGGCCTGCATGTTCCAGCTTGAGGAGCTTGAACACGTCCAGCGCTGCCGCATTGCCCACTACGTCATCGTCCCACTGGCCGGACAGGCAATGGCTGGACACCAACCCAGGCAGATCGATGGCGGGCGGTGGAGCATGCAGGTTGCTGCCACGGGCGTCGGGGTGGATGGGCTTGAGTGTGTGGGTAGCGAGCTGGATCTGCGCCACACGCCGTGCGGCATCGGCGAGCCAGGCGTCTGGCTGGTGGGCTTCGAGCAGTGGCTGGCGTTTGGGATCATCGTCGGCCAGCTTGTCGAGCTTGGCCTGTAGGCGGGTGTGAATGAAGGTGTGGATCAGGTCGCGCAGGGCGGCTGATTCGGCTGTGCTCTTCATCGCCATGGAACCTCCTGTTTAGGCGAAAGCATGCGAGTCTCGGAGGGACTGCCTGTCCTCGGAGTGGCTGTGCCATCAGCTTGATGGCTGCCTGGATAGGCTAGTGCAGATTGAATAACGTGCAAGTTCTGTCTTTTTCAAAAACATAAAGGTGTAAATCAATAGGTGAACTATTCTGAGCAAACTACCGTTCAGGTAGCTCAGAAATATTGCTTTGCGCCTATATGTTCCGTTTCGACTGCTGAGTAAGCAGGCTCATGTAAAGAAATCGCCGTTTTCTTTATGCGTCGAGCGCTACGTGTAAAGAAAACGGCATTTCTTTTACATGTCCGCTGTCATTGCAGCCGAGTAGCCTGTTCCGCCACCAGCGCCCGAATCGCACGCAGGCAACGCATTTCGCCTGCAAAGGTGGCGCGCAATTCAGGGCGTGCGGCTGCCAGTTCGGCGTTCTCCTGCTGCGTCTGTGTCAGCAATTCATCGGCGTGCGCGACGATGCGCTCCTGCATGCGCTGCAACTGTGCGTTGGCTGGGGAGCGTTTCAAGCCCAACGCTTCGGCGGCGTCGAGCAGGTGCTGGCGGTCGATACGTGCGAGGTGCGACTCGCCAAGGATTGGCCAGGCCAGGGTGGTCGCCTGCGGCCAGCGATCCTGATCGAAGGCGCGGGTTTCGTAGACGGCGGTGCTCAGCAGGTCATAGAACGGCGATAACTGCTGGCCGCGTGAACCGACCAAAAAACTGATGTTCTTCAGGTGGGCATCGGTATTGCCGATCAGCACGTTGAACAGCAGCCAGTTGAACAAGCGGCTACGGGCGACTGCCGGGGCGGTGGTTAGCTGCGCTAGCTGAGCCAGGCGCTCGATGCTGCCGGCCTGATATTTGAAGTTGCGATCCAGGCCGAGCATCTGGCAGGCGTCGATGCTGTGCAGGCGTTGCCAGGTGTCGCCCTGTGCCTGGCGGTCGAAGCGCTCGATCAGGTAGATCGGCTGGGGTACGTAATGACGGCTGACGTTGGGCACGGCCATGCCGACGCGCGCGGCCAGGCGCATGCAGAACCATTCGTTGATCACCGAATGGGCGAAGGATGGCTCGGGGTGATCCGGTTTGAGGATGTGAGTCGAGGGGGCCGCGCCGACTGGTTCGTACAACTGGCCGTCCCTGAGCACCACGGCCAGCTTGTGCTGGGCGCCGGCCAGAGACATGCGCTTGTGGGCCTCGTGGGTCAGGGGCAGGCGCGGCATGGCCGCGATGCGTCTGGCCAATGCTTCGTCCGGCAGGGCGCGCAGTTCGCCTCTCGGCAACGCTTCGCCCGGCGGCAGCAGGGTCAGTGAACCGGCTGATTCGGCGCCGTAGTACGCCAGCAGGGCGAAGGCGTCACTGGCCTCCAGGCGAGCATCGGCCGCCAGCAACTGGCGTTGGCCTTCCTCGGGCAGCAGGTTGTCGAAGTACCACTGCACCGGACGCTGGCTGCTGTTGTCGAGGAGGGTGCCTTGTGCCCGTGGCAGGTTCGGGCACAGGTCGAAAGCGCCCCAATCGTCCGCATAGCGGAAGCTCCACACGCCATTGTCGTCGTAGAGGTGCCCCAGCAGGCGATCACCGATCCAGGCCAGCAGTTCGCGTTTCATGCTTCAGGCTCACCGGGCAGTTTTTCCACCTCATCCGGCAGATCGACGATCAACCTCAGACCAAGGCCATCGAGCACCTGGAACAGTTTGCCCCATTGCACGCTCTCGCTACCGCGCTCGACCTTGCCAAGGAAGTTTTCGCTGACGCCAATGCTGCCGGCGGCGTCATCCTGGCGGATGTTCTGGGCCTTGCGCGCCCGGCGAATCAACTCGCCGAGCTCGGCGGCGTTCTTGAGTGTGGTTTGCATATGAAATCCTCATGATCGTGAGGAATTTGGCACGTAATGCAGCTTGGATCAAGTGAATCCTCACGACTGTGAGGATTCTCGGGTTCTTCGCTCTGCCGTCACTCACATCCTCATGATCGTGAGGATTATCGATCACGTGAGAAACCCAGAGCCTCATGCCAGCGCCAGGTTTGGTCGGTCAAGGTGCCGCTGTCATTGCGCTGGCAGTCGAGGCTGATCTGCCCATAACGCATGGCGCAGGCGCGCAGGCTCAGGCCCTTGCGTTCGGCTAGGGTGGTTAGCTCCACTTCATAGCCGCCGTGCCCCCAGCGCTGAATACGGGGGCCGTACTGCAGGGGCAGATCGCTCAGCAGGTTGTTCAGTGGGCGCCAGGTGCCGTCCTCTTCGTCACGGTGGAAGGTGCAGGGCAGTTCGTCGTCACTGTCGGGCAGCAGGGCGTAATCGAGTTGTGGGCGGCCCTTGCGGAAGGGCTGCGCATGTTGCATCACGCCGCTCAAAGGCGCTGGCGTTTGCCACCAGAATGCAGCGGTCAGATCGATGTTGCTGGCGCCCATGCCGAGCAATTCGGCCCGTAGGCGCGCATGCTCCAGATCCACCAGGCGGGTTTTCGGTTGCAGGGGACTGGCCTCGACGATGCGCGGCGCGGCGTCGATGGTGAGCATCTCGGCCGGTAGCAGGTCGCGCAGGTCATGGCTGGCCAGACGCATGCTATCGCTCTCGAAACCGGGGCGGATGAACGCCTCTTTACTGCCCTGCAAGGCCTTGAGGTTATGCGACAGCAAGTAAAGATTGTCGCCCTCGCAGGCGCTCGGACGGTGACGGCGGATGCGTCCGGCCAACTGGATGACCGAGCGCATGGATGAAGGCTCGACGATGGCCCAGTCGTAATCGTGATCACGGCCTACCTCTGCCACCGGTGAGGCGAGCACGACGAACAAATGGTCGGTCTCGGGGTAACGGATCAGGGCGTCGCGCACAGTGGGTTGGTCGAACACGGCCTGTGGTTCATGGCGGCGCAGCAGGTCGTCCAGTTGGCGTTCGATAGCCGAGCGAAGCAGCAGTGGGAATCGCGAATGGTAGACGCACAGGTGCAGGCGCACGCCCTCGGGCGCGCCCTGGGCATGCAGTGCCTGCGCCAGTTCGATCAGCGGGTCGACATTGGCCAGGCGCAGCAGGCCGAAGCTGACGCGCCGACCATCACGGGCCGGGCTGTGGTGGCGTTGGTGCAGTTCGCTCATCCAGCCCGGCAGTTGCTGCGCCAGCTCGGCGCAGATGGCCGGGCGTTGCTTGCTGCTGACGCTGACCGGGACGATACGGGCGCGGCGACGTACGGGCTGCGTGCTCAGGGCAGCCAGACGCTTGTCGATAAAGGCGTTGTGCTGAGCCGCGAAGCCGTCGCCATCGACCTGTAGCGAGGCGCTGCAGGTGAATTCGTCGAACCAGGCGCAGTAGATGTCTGCTGAGGTACCGGCTTCACCACGATGTCGGCGATAGGCAGCGCGCCCGGCGCTGTAGGCCTCGAACAAGGCACGCACCAGTGCCGGTGGCAGGGTGGCCGATGACAGCAGCACGCGGCTGCCGAGCAGCCCGGCCCAGTGCACCAAGCGAGTGAGGGCAGGCAGGTCGGCCAGGTCGAAGTCGTCTGGTTCGTCCAGCACCAGGTCGGAGGTGAGCAGACGCAGCATCGGAGCGATCTGCCGCCCGCCCCGGGTGCTCTCGCAGGCCGGAATGAGGTGATCGACGGTGCAGGCCAGCACGGGCGCGCTGACCAGTTTGTGCGCCAGCGTGTCGTGCTGCAGCCAGTCCTTGAGCGGGCCGTCTTCCAGGTTGGCTTCATAGTGCACGTGCCCGTTGTCCAGCAGGCCGGCCATCGACTCGCTGCCCTGGGCGGCGGCGCGGCGCTCGCGGGCGCCGAGTTCGAAGAGCTCGCGCACCGCTGTGCCGCCGACGCGGATGGCCAGGTCGTCTTCGTCCAGGCCGAGCTTTTCCCGATAGGCTTCGCCGGTCTGCAAGGTCAGGGTGCGCAGACCGAGGGCGATGGAGAAGCGCGCACCGCGCTGCGGGTCGGCCAGGGCATAGAGAATGCGACCATTGGCCAGTGTCTTGCCGCAGCCGGTGGAGGCCAGATTGACGCCGAAGAACCCCTGCCGCGCTGAGGTTTCGCGCAGGCCGCAGGCCAGGTCGAAGGCTTTATCCTGCCAGCGGAAGCGCTCGTCTGTGGCGCGGCGTTTGAAACCCTTGTGCCGGGCGATGCGTGGCAGGCTGCGTTCCAGGCGCGGCAACAGGCCGACGATGCGCCGGGCGCCTTGAGCGACGCCGAGCAGGTGTTCATCGAGACGCTGTTTCAGCGCGCCGCTGCTGTCCGTATTGGCATGGGCGGGGAAGGTCGCATCACCCAGGCGGGCGTCGCTCGGCAGGCTCGAATAGTGATGGTCGGCGAGCATCAGCACCAGGCGCGACAGGTGCATGACGTAGGGATCGCTCAGCCACTGCGGCGCGTTTTGCAGCAGTCCGGGGCGCTCCAGCATGGATTGGGCGCAGGCCGCGACACGTTTGCTCCAGGCGGCACTGGAAAATGGCAGATGCCCGACCGGGAATTGCCAGCAGGTGGCTTTTTCCGCTGCACTGGCATCTGGACGGGCGCCGCACCAGTCGGCGCGTATTGGCGCCGGCAACAGCTTGAGGCCCGGTGCAGGTAGTTTGCCGCTAGGCAGGCGGTGATGGCTGACGATTAACCAGCCGATCACCTGGGCCAGGGGGGGCAGATGCCGTTGCATGAAGGGGCTGGGCTGCGTTTGTTCATGGTCGGTACGCAGGCGGGCGAACCAATCGGCATCGCCCTCTATCAGCCGTTGCAGCCAGTCCACATCGCTGGCGCCGCTGCCGACGAAGGCCTCGAACAGGCGTAGCGACACCCATTCATGGCGAAAGGCATCGGCCAGCGGCCCCTTGCCGCGCAGCTTCGCCTGGAACGCGGCGTTGGCTTTGCCGATGTCGTGGAACAACGCCGCCATCTGTGCCAGCAGCTTGATGTCCTCGGCGCTGTGCCAGTCGTTTTCGTCATCCTTGCGCAGTACGTCGCGACGGGTGGTGTTGGTCGGCACCGTGCCCTGGGTGTTGAAGCGGCTGGCGTCGCCGACGATCCACAGCAGTTCGCTGTGATCCTTGCCGCGTATCCAGTGGCAGGCCACGGCAGTGTTGCGTCGGGCAGTCTTCTTCAAAAGCTTGCGCAAGGTATCCAGCCCAGCCTGGGTGATCGGCGTCTGCCAGGTGCGTTCGCCCCTGCGTTCAGCGAACTGATCGAGGAGGCGCCGACTTTCCACCAGTGCGCGTTTGTCACACTGGCTGATCAGCAATACGTTCATGCGCCAACCTGCTCGACCACGGCCTTGAGGGTGTCGATCATGAAGTCCAGCGATTCGCCGCGGGTGAGGTTCTCGATACAGGCCTGGCGAAATTCCTGTTCCTCATCGCCGCGCACCGCGCTGACGAAGGCCTGCGGCAGGATGGTGGCGTCCTTGACCAGATCGGCCACGTCGAACACGAGGCCGCCGCGCCGTGTCTTGCCGTGCAGCACGGCCAGGCCGTGGGGAATGCCCAGCACCCAGGTGGCACTGGCGGCCAGGCCGTAAGCCAGGTAATTGCCATGGTCGAGAAAACGGTTGGCCGGGTCACTGCCGCTGCCCTTCTTGGCGCGGGTGAAGTCGCCATAGCTCACGGCGCGGGCGGCGAGGGCGAACAACTGCTTGCTCAGGCGTGCCTCTTCGGTCAGCAGGAAGGTGTTATCCGGTGTCGCCACGATGGCGCGCTGCGAAGCTTCGAGGGCATTTTCCAGGGCGGCGGCATCGACCTGAAAACCGGCATCCTTCAGCGGCCGGCTGTTCAGCCAGCCCTGGCGGATGCGTTGCAGGCGTGCCAACTGGAAGGCCTTGGCCGCCTCCAGGCGCTTGTCATCGTCGAACCAGAATTTCACCCACTTCTGCAGATATTCCGTCGGGCGGTACTCGCTTTGTGGCGTGAACCAGGCCACCTCCACATCCATCTCGTTGGCCGAGAACAGCGGTGTGCCGCCCCCGCCGCAGAAACCTACCAGCACGCCGGCCTTGGCCAGCTCACGCATCGCCGCCTGGGTGATCGAAGTTCCGGTACCGAGCAGGATGGTGGTGGTATTGGCGATGGGGATATTCCAGTACAGCGATTGTTTGCCTGCATCGGTGACGTACTCCACCCGCCCACCGTTGACCAGCACCCGGCAGTGCTGCAGGTAGTAGAGATTGGCGCGCTTGGAGTGGAGGATGGTCTTGAGGTCGGAGGGGCTGATGTCGTCCATGAAGGGCTCCCAGGGCAATGCTGGCAGTTAAGCCCTTTTGATTCGAGGTGCCAAGTGCGGAGCTGCCTGAACGGCAGTGAACATCCCTAGACCTGCTTCAGTGGCGGCACGACATCTTCTGAGCTACCTATGCGACAGTGAACGGCCGCATGAAACTGTTCACGCTTGAAAAGTGTTTATGAGCTGCCTATACGGCAGTGAAGCCTGGGTGCTGGCCGCACGCAGCGGCGCACCATTTCTGAGCTGCCTATACGGCAGTGAAGTTCAGCCCCGTGTTGCCGCCCTTCACGTTGCTTTTCTGAGCTGCCTATACGGCAGTGAAGCGAGCTGGAGCTGGATATCAACGGCTGGACGTTTTCTGAGCTGCCTATACGGCAGTGAAGGAAGCCACGAGCGGGGCCGCCGATCTGGCGACTTTCTGAGCTGCCTATACGGCAGTGAAGCGGGAAAGAGATCGAGGTGAGCATTAACGGTTTTTCTGAGCTGCCTATACGGCAGTGAAGAGCTCCGCTGTGATCAATGATCTGCGCTCCGTTTTCTGAGCTGCCTATACGGCAGTGAAGAATCATCGCCTCACCAATCGCCTTGCGCTCAGCTTTCTGAGCTGCCTATACGGCAGTGAAGGGTGAGCCGGGTGATTGTTGCAGGCGTTGATTTTTCTGAGCTGCCTATACGGCAGTGAAGTGGCGCTGGCCAGGAGGCCGACATTGGTCAAATTTCTGAGCTGCCTATACGGCAGTGAAGCCCCTGGATAACCACAACTACCTACGCACCGTTTTCTGAGCTGCCTATACGGCAGTGAAGAGCTTAAACGCGACCTCTTCAGAGGCCTCATTTTTCTGAGCTGCCTATACGGCAGTGAAGTAGAGACGATAGCGTCCAAGTTGCTGTTTCTCAACGCTGGAGCCCCTTTTCTGGCGGTTTGACCCTTTTTTCAGGGCTGTCTCCAACTCCTTGATTTTTAAAGAACCAGGGTATGGGGTCAGAAAAAGGGTATCAGTCTGGTTTCGAGCCCATGTGGGTTACCGCACGCAATCGGTGGGTGGTGCTTTTGCCTGCAAGGCATGGCGGCTATGCTCGCGCACATTCGATACATGCACCTAACGACAAGGATCGTTCATGACCCAAGCCAACCCTTTCGATATTGCCCCGCCGTCAGTACCTGCCGCTACGCGTGAGTCTCCAGCACTGCCACATTACCTGGTAGGCGTTGCGCTGCTGATCGGGGTGATCGGCATCCTGATGACGATGACCACCCTGCTGTTCAGTTCGCCCATGGAGAACCTGGGTGAGTGGATGCTGCGCTACGGGGTGAGGAACTGGATCAGCCATCTGCTGATGGCCGGCCTGTGCGTGTACTGGTTGACGCAAAGCTATCTGGAGCGCAATGGCTTGGGCGACTATCGACAGCCCGCCGGTTTGCTGGTCGGTTATGGCCTGGTGTATCTGGGCTTGTCTTGGTTGGGTGGTTACGCGATCAACTACCTGTTCATGTGGAGCTATGAGCAACTGAGCGATAGCGAGCTGACCAGCCTGTTCTGGTGGGCTTCGGAATTATTGCGCTTTGGCATCGAAGCCCTGCTGCCGCTGTGGCTGCTGCTTTATCTGTTTCGCTACAGCGCCGAGAAGGTTTCCGAACCTTTGAAAATGTCGGGGCAAACACTGGCCTGGTGCTTCGCGCTGGGTGTGGTGGTGATCTATCTGCAACTGTGCGCCCTGGCCATGCAACTGCTCAGCGGTATGTTGTACAGCTATGCGCTGGAGGGTTGGGAGGGCTGGATCGTCCTTGGCCATGGGCTGCTCTATCTGCTGGTGGCGTTCTTCGCAGCGCGCGGTGGCTTGCCTGAGCAGGTGCTGGGTTTCAATGGCGGGCGCCTGGCGCTGGCCTGCCTGATCACCATGCTGCTGTGGATCGGCACTGCGCTGGTGTGTGCGGTACTCATGCTGGTGCTGTTGCTCTTCGGTGGTGCTGGCGAGAACGTCCTGCTGATTCTGTTGGGCCTGTTGCAATTGGCGCTGCTCTGGCCCTTCACCCGTCTTGGCCTGCGCTGGGGTTACCGGGCACAGGCCGCGGCCTGACCGGCGAACTCACCCCCAGTGCCAGCGCCACGGAACGCCTCTTTGCAGACGTGCCAGGCGCAGCTGGGTGCTCTGCTTCTCTGCGGTATCGAGGTGCGCTGGGCGTCGAGCAGGTCGCCCGCGCCCGCCTGGTAACGCCGTTCGGCCAAGGCCTTTCCTTGCCGGGCCTTCCTCCGGGCTTCCACGCCGCTGTCGGCATTGAGCGCAACCTGGACGCCGGCGAAGGCCTCGACGATGCGCTTCCTCGTGGCGAGCAGCGCTACGATCACGTTCGGCGGTCAGGGCGCCACCGTCGAAGCCGTGCGCTTTTGCCTGCAAGGGATGACGGCTATGCTCGCCCCCCTTCGATAGATGCACCCAACGACAAGGATCGTTCATGACCCAAGCCAACCCTTTCGCTGCCTCACTACCGTCAGTACCTGCCGCCACGCGCGAGCCGCCGGTGCTGCCGCTTTATCTGGCGGGCATCGCGGTGCTGGTCGGGGTGGTCGGCATGGTGGTCATGCTGGCCGGGCTGCTGGGTAATTCGGTCGTGGAGAATCCGCTCGAGTGGGTGTTGCGCTACCTTCTGCGCCACTGGCTCGGCCATATGCTGCTAAGCGGGTTGTGCGTGTACTGGGTCACGCTGACCTATCTGGAACGCCGTGGCCTGGGCGATTACCGGCAGCCCGGTAGTTTGTTGATCGCCTACGGCCTGGCCTGTCTGGCCCTGTCCTGGCTGGGTGGCTATGCCATGAGCTACCTGGTCATGTGGCGCTACGAGCAATTGAGCGGCGGTATGTTGGTCAATCTGCTCTGGTGGGGGCTGGAGCTGCTGCGCTTCGGCATCGAGACCGTGCTGCCACTGCTGCTGCTTCTGCACCTGTTCCGGCACACCGCGAGCGCAGTAGCGGAGCCGGTGAGGATGGCGGGCCAGGCCCTGGCCTGGCTTTTCGCGTTGGGCGTAGTGGTGGCTTACCTACAGGTGGCAGACCTCACCATGCAACTGCTCGCTGGCCTGCTGTACAGCCATGAAATGGTCGGCTGGGAGGGTTTGTTCGCCCTGGGACAGGGACTGCTCTGTCTGCCAGTGGCGTTCTTCGCGGCGCGTGGTGCACTGCCGAAGGCGGTGTGTGGTTTCCGCGGCGGGCGTCTGGCGCTAGCCGGTCTGATCACCCTGCTGCTGTGGATCGCCGTTGCCGCCGCGTTCGCCGCACTGTTGCTGGTGGCGATGCTGGCTGGCTTCCGTTATCCGGTGTACCTGGTGATCGGCCTGGGTCTGGTGCAACTGGCAGTGCTCTGGCCGTTCACCCGTCTTGGCCTGCGCTGGGGTTACCGGGCACAGGCCGCGGCCTGACGGGCGAACTCACGGAGCGGGAGCGGTGCTCCAGCCTCCACCCAGCGCCCGTGCCAGCGCTACGCTGCTTTGCAGGCGGGCCAGGCGTAGCAGGGCGCTCTGGTCTTCGGCGGCATACAGCGTGCGCTGGGCGTCGAGCAGGTTGAGCAGGTCGTCAGCGCCCGCTTGGTAACGCCGCTCGGCCAGCTGCAGGGCGCGCTCGGCCTGGGCCTGAACTTCCTGCTGCGCCTGCCATTGCGCTTCCACGCCGGTGCCGGCGTTGAGCGCCACTTGTACATCCGCGAAGGCTTCGATGATGCGTTGGCGATAGCTGGCCAACAGCTCTTCTCGCCTGGCATCGCTGCGATCGCGTTCGGCGGCCAGGGCGCCGCCGTCGAAGATCGGCGCGGTGAGCGCGGCGGCCAGCGAATACAGCGGATCGGCGAATACACGGCTCAGGCTGCCGGCCGAGCCGTTGGCACCGGCAGATAGATTCAGACGCGGCAGCAAGGCGGCGCGTGCTGCACGCAGGTTGGCGTCGGCGGCACTGAGCTGAGCCTCGGCACGGGCCAGATCCGGGCGGCGCAACAGCAGCTCGCTGGGCAGGCCGGCCGCCAGCGAAGGTGCCTGCAAGGCGGCGAGCGAGGCTGACGATGTTGTCGCTGGCTCGCCTTGGCCGAGTAGTACGGCGAGGTCGCTGCGCACGTCATCGGCCTGCTGGCGCAGTGCTTCGCGGCTGCGGCGTTGTTCGGCGACCAGGCCACGTTGCTGGGCCAGTTCCAGTGGTGTAGCAGCGCCAGCGTTGGCGCGAGCCTGCACGGTGGTAAGTACGCGCTCGGCGTTACTCAGGTTGAGGTCGGCCAGGCGCAGGCGTTCGTCGAGGGCGACCTGGCGCAGCCAGGTTTCCACCAGGCTGGCGGTCAGGCTCAGGCGTAGGGCATCGCGGTCGAAGCGGCTGGCAGCCAGCTCGGCCTGTGCGGCGTCGTAGTCGGCGGCCAGGCGGCCCCACAGATCGACTTCATAGCTGGCGACGAGGCCGCCGCTGTAGCGATTGCCGGTGGCGTCGCCATTACCACCAAGACGGCCTTCACGACTGGCGCCGAGGTTGCCATCCAGGCGCGGTAGCAGTGGGGCGCCGGCAGCGCGGCTGCTGGCTTCAGCCTGGAGCAGGCGCGCGGCGGCCGCAGCCAGATCCTGATTGTTGCGCAGCGCCTGGTCGATCAGTGCATTCAACTCGGCACTGGAAAAACTACGCCACCAGGTATCGGTCAGGTTTTCGCCAGTCTGCGCATGGCGCCACTGCGTCGGAGCAGCGGGCAGCTCGGCAGGTGCTTCGGGTTTGTGACTACAGCCACCTAACATCAGGGCGGCGCATAGCGCAGGCGTAAGATAGCGGGTCATGGAAAGTCCTGTCATTGCGCGGCCAGCGCCACGACCGGGTCTAACCGCGCGGCAGTCTTGGCCGGCAGGTAGCCGAATACCAGGCCTGTGCCCACCGAGCAGGCGAAGGCCAGCAGCATGGCCGACAGTGAGAACACCAGCGGCACGTCCCAGAGAATCAGCAGCGCGCCGAACAGTAGGCCGCTGGCCACGCCAACGCTGCCGCCGAGCAGGGTGACCAGCACCGACTCGGTGAGGAACTGGCGCATGATGTCGCGCTGGCGTGCGCCGGTGGCCATGCGGATGCCGATCTCGCGGGTGCGCTCGCGCACGGTCATCAGCATCACGTTCATCACGCCGATGCCACCGACCAGCAGCGATACGGCGGCGATCAGACCGAGCATCAGGGTCATGCTCTGCCGTGTCTTGGCTTCGGCCTGCAGCTTGGCGGCGGAGTTGTACACGCGAAAATCCGTGCGGCCGTGGCGTTGCTGCATCAGCTCTTCGATGGCGCTTTGCGCCTGCATGACCAGATTGCTGCTGTGCACCTGAATTGCACCGTAGCTCTCGTCACGCAGCTTCGGGAACACCCGCACCACACCGGTGCTGTGCGGCACCAGCACCTGCTGGTCGGGGTAGTTGCCGCCGGCTTCGCTGCCTTTTTCGCTCATTATCCCGATCACCTCGAAGGGCGAGCTGTTGATCAGGATGATCTTGCCCAGCGGGTCGCTGCCATCGGGAAAAACTGTCTCGTAGACCTCGTGGCCGAGCACGGCGACCGGGGCGATCTCGCGGTTTTCCGCAGCGCTGAAGAAGCGCCCGCGCGCCACTGGCCAGTGATGGATCTGCGGCAGCTGTTCACCCACGCCGAGCACTTCGGTCTGCAGCGCCTCCTGGCCATGACGGATCAGCGCCGGGTCGCGCAGCACCGGCATCACCTCGGCCACTTCGCGCAGCTCACCGATGGCGGCGAAGTCATCCAGGGTCAGCACGCCGATCGGGCCGCCGGTGCGCGGCACGTCGCTGCCGATGTACATCATGTTGGCGCCCATCACGCCCATTTCGGCGACCACCTTCTGCCGCGCGCCTTCGCCGACGGCGAGCATGACGATCACCGAGGCCACGCCGATGACGATACCGAGCAGGGTCAGTGCGGTGCGGAAACGATGAATCAGCAGCACGCGCAAGGCGCCGCGCAGCATGTCGCCCAGCTCGCTGAAGAACGACGCGCCGCTGTCACGCCCGGCCTGCTGCATGTCCGGGGCGGGCAACGCATTGCTCGGCACCGCTGCGCCGCTGTCGCTGATCAGCTCGCCATCACGGATTTCGACTACCCGTCGCGCCTGGGCGGCTACGTCGCGGTCATGGGTGATGAGGATGATGGTGTGGCCGGCGTCGGCCAGCTCGTGCAGCAGCGCCATGACCTCCTTGCCGCTGCGGCTGTCCAGCGCGCCGGTCGGCTCGTCGGCGAGGATGATGCGTCCGCCGTTCATCAACGCCCGGGCAATCGACACGCGCTGCTGCTGGCCGCCGGAGAGCTGGCTGGGGCGGTGCTCCAGGCGCCCGTCCAGGCCCAGACGGCGCAGCAGTGCCGAGGCGCGCTGGTGACGCTGTTCGGCAGGCATCCCGGCATACACGGCCGGCACCTCGACGTTCTCCCGCGCCGTCTCGGTGGCGATCAGGTTGTAGCCCTGGAACACGAAGCCGAACGCCTCGCGGCGCAGCCAGGCCAGTTGGTCGGCGTCGAACGCAGCGACATCCTCGCCGGCGAAGCGGTAGCTGCCGGCGCTGGGGCGATCCAGGCAGCCGAGGATGTTCATCAGCGTCGACTTGCCGGAGCCGGAGGTGCCGACGATGGCGATGAATTCGCCGGCCTGCACTGCCAGGTCGATGCCGCACAGCACGTCCACGGCCGGCGCGCCGTTGTCACCGCCGTAGGTGCGGCGAATGCCCCGCAGTTCGATCAGCGGGGCTGTTACTGGCACTACCACTGGAACCTCGACATGCCGTCATCGGCCTGCGCTTCGCCGGTCACCAGGTGTTCGCCTTCGGCCAGGCCGTCGGTGATTTCCGCTACCTGGCGATCCCGTGCGCCGATCTGCACCGCGCGTAGCTCGGGCTGCTCGCCCTTGGCCAGGACGCGCACCTGATAGTCGCCGGGCTTGCCTTGCAGGGCATCCAGCGGTGCGGTGAGCACGCCCTTGGCCGAGGCGGTGACGAACACCACCTGGGCGGTCATCTGCGGCATCAGCTCGCCGTCGTCGTTGTCCACCTCGAACAGCACGGTGTACTGCACCACCTTCTCGGTTTCGCTGGCGCTGCTGCTCGATTCGCCCTGGCTACCAGCCGGCACCGGCGGCGCTGGGAGTACCTGGCGCACGCTGCTGTGCCAGCGCCGTTCGTCACCGCCGAGGGTGGTGAAGTACAGCGGCAGGCCGGTCTTGACCCGGCGGATGTCTGCTTCGGAAACACGCGTCCAGCCGGTCATGCTGGAGAGGTCGGCGATGCGCATCACCGTGGGCGTCTGGTAGGTGGCGTTGAGGGTCTGGCCCTGTTTCACGTCGACGCCCAGCACCGAGCCGGCGATGGGCGCGTAGATGCGCGTGTAGCTGAGCTGCGCTTCGTTGCCGCGCAGGCGCGCCTGGGCCTCGGCGATCTGCGCACGCAGTTGTTTCAAGCGGGCTTCGGCGGAGCGCAGGTTGGCGACGGCGATCTGCACGTCTTCCTCGCGGGTGGCTTCGTCGGCGAGCAGGCGTTGCTGGCGACGATGCTGCTGCTGCGCCAGGTCGAGTTGCGCCTGTTGCTCGGCCAGTTGCGCGCGCAGGCCGTCGAGAGCGGCGCGATCAGCCTCCACCGTGGCTTCGTGCAGGCTGGCGTCGATCTCGGCGAGCAACTGGCCCTTTTCCACCCGATCGCCTGGCTCCACGTGCAGGCGCATGATCTGCCCGGACACCTGCGCACCGACCTCCACCGAATGGCGTGGCTGCAGGGTGCCGATGGCCACCACCGTGGCTTCGACGTCGCCGCGTGATACGGCGACGGTTTCATAGGCGATGGTCGGTGAGCGGTGAAGCCAACCGGTCAGGGTCAGCAGGATCGATACGATTGCAGCCAGCAAAACCAGGCGACGCGGGGAAAAACGGGAAAACACCATGCTGAAGCTCGACCTCTGCCTGAGCGCTGAAGGACCGGTCATGAACCTGCGCAGCGACTGCGGGGTGCATGGGGCGTGATGCGGATTAGGGAACGGGCCGCCCTGTTCTGGCGGCGCCGAGAGGGTAGAACTGGTGTTCCTAACTACAAAGACGGACGAGTGGCGCAAACCCGCTGCCCGTTCGTCGGCATACATGAAACAAAATGTTTCATGTATTTCTTTGCTTCGAGTTCTTCGGTGCTGCGAGCAACCCGGCAGTACTCGGAAGGAACGACCGGGGATACCGCCAGGGCAGGCGACTGGCATACGCCGTCGCAGCGTGTGTCCTGGCTGGAAGTTTGTTTAGAAGCTCGGCGTGTATTTCACTGTAAACATCAGGTTGCGCGGGTCACCGTAGATGTTGTTGCCGCCCGGATCGGAGTAGGACGGGATGTAGTAACGCTTGTCGAACAGGTTGTTGACGTTCATGGCCAGCGCCACTTCTGGACTCAGCTGATAAGCCACCCGTGCATTCCACACGGTGAAGCCCGGAATGCTGTAGTCACGGTAGTAACCGAGCGTATGGCTCTGCGAGTTGAAGCCGGCGCCGACGCTGAGGCGGCTCAGCTCACCGGGGAGCCGATAATTGCTCCAAACGCGCACCATGTGTTTGGGCGTCCATTGGCTGAAGACCTTGCCCTTGTTGTCCGGATCATCGAGGAACTTGGTGGTGTTGAAGGTATACCCTGCCGACAGCTGCAATCCATCGAGCACTTCACCACTGGCTTCGGCTTCGAAGCCCTGGCTGCGCACCTTGCCCGAGGACTTGGAGCAGTACCAGCCATCGCAGGCGAAGCCGCTTTCGTAGTCGTTCACCGCGCGGTTTTCGTGGTCGTAGCGAAACACTGCGAACGAGGTATTCAAGCGGCCGTCGTACAGCTCGCCCTTGAGGCCCAGCTCATAGTTGGTGCCGATGATCGGATCGAGCACCGAGCCGCCAACGGTGCGCTCGCTCTGTGGCTCGAAGACATCGGTGTAGCTGGCATAGGCCGACCATTCATCCGTCAGTGCATAGACCAGGCCGAGGTAGGGCGTGACCTCTCCCGTCGCCGTATTGGTGCTCTTCGAGGAGGAGGAGGTGTAAACGTACTTGTACCAGCTCACGCGGGAGCCGAGCACGGCGGTCAGGTCTTCGGTGAGTTTGACCCGCCAGCTGCCGTAGAGACCCTCCTGCCGTACGTCGTAGTCCATGTACGCGGCCGCGCCGCCAGCGGCCAGGATGCTTTGCAGGGTCGGCTCGGGCCGATGGTGGTCGATGTTGAAGATGTTGCCGGCATTGGGTGTGAACAGGCGCGCATACATGTCATCCGAGGTGTACTTCGAGTAGTTACCGCCGAGGATGACCTCATGCTCCAACGACAGTGCCTCGAAGTTGCCGCTGACGAACATGTCCGCGCCCAGCTTGGTGGCATCGAAATCGGTGATCCAGTCGGCGAACATCAGGCCGCTGCCATCGGGTGCCACATTGCCGTGCATGCGCTGATGCTTGGATTTGTTCTGCTCGCTCATGCGCAGCGCTGCGGCCTTGAACTTCCAGTTGTCATCGAAACGATGCTCCAGATCGGCGTAGATCGTGGTCTGTTCGATTTCCGAGCGGTTCCAGGTGGCACCGGTGTATACCGAGCGCGACAGGCCGATATCACCGCCGTTCGGGTAACGCGGGAAGCCACGCACCATCGGCCGTGACTCGTTATCGGTGTTGCTGATGCCTACGCCAATGGTGGTATCGGGCGTCAGGTCATAATCCAGCGCACCGTACAGTGACGTGGTGTTGCTCCAGGCATAGTCGGTGAAGGAGTGCGTGCGGTCTTCATCAACCACCATGCGGCCACGTAACGTGCCCTCGTCATTCAGTGGGCCGCCGGCGTCCAGTTGCAGGCCGTAGTGATCCCATGAACCGGCCTTGCCGGTGAGGCTGACGGTCGGCGCGGTCTGGCCGCGCTTGCGTACCAGATTGACTGCGCCGCCCGGGCTGCCGGTGCCTTGCAGCAGGCCCGATGCACCGCGTAGCACTTCCAGGCGGTCGAAGAACACCAAACCTTCCGTTGCCCAGTTACCCAGGGCGTACATGTTGCGTGGGATCGGTACGCCGTCGTATTGCCAGGCGTCGATCTGGAAGCCTCGCGACGACAGCACCATGCCCTGGCCCACCCCTTTCACGCCGACGGTGCCAGTGATCTGGTTGGCGGCGTCGCGCAGGTCAGTAAGGCCCTGGTCATCCATTTGCTGACGAGTCATCACGGTGACCGACTGAGGGATATCCTTGAGCTTCTGGTTACTCTTGCCGATGGTGGTGGCGCTGGCGGCATAGGAGCCGCTGCCTTCTGTCGTGGCGTCGTTCAGGCCATTGGCATTGATGCTGATTGCGCCCAGTTCGAGCGCGCCACCTTGTCCCCCGACCGGCAGCAATGAGTAGCTACCGTTACCCTGCTGAACCGCCTGCAAGCCACTGCCTTGCAGCAGCTGGTGCAAGGCTTCGCTGGCGGTATAGCGGCCCTGCACGGTTGCTGAGCGTTTGCCCCGTGCCGAAGCCGGTTCGAAAGACACGCTGACGCCGGCGATGTTTGAGAATTCGGCGATGGCCGCATCCAGGGAGTCGGCAGCAATAGCGAAGTTGTACTCGGCTTCGGCATTTTGTGCCCAGGCGGGCGAAGATATCAGGGGGGCTGACAGCGGTGCGCTCAGTAGAGCGCTGGTCATGGCAAGGTGGATGGCATGACGCAGTGAGCGGGTGGGCATGATGAGAGAAATCTCCGTTGGCAGATTACGGCGTCTGTGCGCCTCTACCAACCAAGTCGAACGAGAATCAGAATCAACAACCCTCGTTGCAACCTTTATTACTAGGTGTTCCGGGAGGCGGAGCATGGGGAGTGATTTGGGGGCCAGGCTTCGCGTTGCCTAGGCGCCCCGATCGCTCCTACGCAAGCTCCACCTGCACCCAGAAACGAGTAAGGCGCCGTACTCGAACCGGCAGGGTGCCGCTGAGGTTATCCAGCACGCTATCGGTGTTGAGCAGTTGGAAGGCGCCGGAAATGTGCAGGTTGGCGGCGTCCTCAGCACAACCGAGATAGCCGGGGCGGTAGCGGCTCAGCTCCTGGATGAAGTCGGCCAGGCGCCAGTCGCTGACCACCAGTTGATCGCGCGTCCAGGCATCGCTGCTGAGGGGCAGGCGCGTAGGCGCTGCAGCGCTGTGTCGGGAGAACAGCAGTTGCTGGCCGGCATCCAACCGCGTGACCTGTTCGGGTGTCAGCAGCGGGCGCACATCGACGGCATGCTGCAGCACGCCAACGCGACTCTGATCACTTTCGCTGCGTACCGTGAAGCGCGTACCCAGCGCGCGGATGCTGCCTTGCGCGGTATGCACGATAAAGGGTCGCCGCTGCGTGTCAGTTGCTGTCTGGATGAGGATCTCGCCCTGGCGCAGGTGGACTTCACGCAGCGTGCCGCCAAAGCGGATATCCACGGCGCTATCGGTATTGAGCTGCAGGCTGCTGCCATCGGTCAGGGTGATCTGTCGGCGCTCGCCGGTGCCGGTGCGGTAGTCGGCCATGACGGTGCGCCAGGGCGAAACCTGCAGGCCAAGCCCGGTCGCGCCGCCGGCGCTGAGCAGGATAGCCAGCACCTTGAGCGTGGTGCGGCGTTTCATGCGGCTGGCATTGAGCGTCGGTCGGGCGATGTCGGCGGTGACCCTGCCCAACGTCGATTGCAAACGTTCTACTCGCGCCCAGGCCAGGGCATGCCGTGGGTCGCTCTGTAGCCAGTGGCGGTGGGCTTCGTTGACCCGCTCGTCGCCGTCGCACAGGTCGACGTACCACTGGGCCGCCGCTTCGAGGGTTTTGCTATCGGGTACTGTGGCCACTGCTCAGTCCTCAATCAGCAGCAGGCAGTGGGTCATGGCACGGACGAAATGCTTGCGCACGGTGTTGGTGGAAATATCCAGCTGGCGACCGATCTCGACGAAGCTCAAGCCGTCGAGCTGGGCCAGCAGGAAGATCTCCCGCGCTCTTGCACCGAGGCCGTCGAGTAGGGTGTCGATCTCCAGCAGGGTTTCGATGATCACGCTGCGCTGTTCCGGCGAGATATCCACCGGTTCGGGCAGGGCGGCCAGAGTTTCCAGGTAGGCCTGTTCCAGGCTCTGGCGGCGGAAGCGGTCGATCAGCAGGCTGCGGGCGATGCTGCTTAGGTAGGCGCGCGGCTCGCGCAGGTCGAAGGCCTTGCGCGTCACCAGCAGGCGGATGAAAGTGTCGTGTGCCAGATCGGCGGCGCTTTCCGAGCAACCCATGCGTTTTCGCAGCCAACCCCTGAGCCAGTCGTGATGCTGATCGTAGAGCTCATGCACGGCGCTTTGCAGGGGGATGTCGGGAGTGCTCATGGAGGAGGCTCGGGTCGCAAGAGTGCGAATGATAATGAATGTTATTGGTGTTTTGCCAGTGCCAGTGCCAGCGGGCGCCATGCATTGGGCGCGCGGGGCAATTGCCTTATCCTTGCCGCCTTCCTGCATTGCCAAAGTCCACGCCCCATGCACTACAGCAATATCCTCTTCGACCTCGATGGCACCCTGACCGACCCGCGTGAGGGCATCACCCGCTCGGTGCAGTACGCACTGAGCAAGCTGGGTATCGATGAGCCGGATCTGACCGCGCTCGAGCACTTCATCGGCCCGCCGTTGTTGCAGTGCTTCATGGCCACCTATGCGCTGGACGAAGCCACGGGTTGGCAGGCGGTGAATCACTATCGCGAGCGTTTCCGGGTTACCGGTCTGTACGAGAACCGCGTGTTCGAGGGTGTCGAGGCGCTGCTCGACGCATTGGTGGCGCAGGGCCGCACGCTGTATATCGCCACCAGCAAGCCGACGGTGTTTGCCGAGGAAATTGCCCGGCACTTCGGCTTCGCCCGCTACTTCAAGCGTATCTACGGCAGTGAACTGGACGGCACGCGCACCAACAAGGTCGAACTGTTGGCGCACCTGCTGCAGAGCGAGGGGCTGGCGCCGGATTCGGCGTTGATGATCGGTGATCGCAAGCACGACCTGATCGGCGCGCGTAGCAATGGCCTGCATGCGGCGGCAGTGGGCTATGGCTTCGGCAGTCGTGAGGAGTTGGCAGGCGAGGCGCCGGCCTATCACTTCGATACGTTGGTGCAGTTGCACCAAGCGTTCAGTCGCTAAGGGATTCGGTGGGCTGAACCTCACCCTGCGGGTAGGGGCGGGTGGCGGTAGGTAGTATTCGGTGGGCTGAAGCCCACCCTACGGGTATGGTCGAGCGGCAGTAGGTAGCAGGTAGCAGGTAGGGTGGGCCGGGCGGCGCTCCGCTTCAGCCCACGAGAAGATGCGCCAAGTGCGTCCGTCATGGGCCGGCGGAGATGCTGGAGCAGGAAGGTCGGAGTGCAAGAGCTGGCTCCCGCCGTTAGGCGGGAGCCAATCAGGACAAGTCTCAGCCGTTACGCTGATAGATGATCTTCTTGGTGCCGCCGTCGCAGCTGCCGACGACCATGCTCTGATCCTGGACTTCGGCGTTGGGCACGATTTCCAGGGTGTAGCTGGGCACGTTGTTGGCCTGAATCTTCACTTCGATCTCGGACTTGAGCTCTTCGCAGGGCTTGGGCGCGGCCAGCGCGCCGCCTGCAAGCATCATCAGGGCCAGGGCGGGAATCAGTCGTTGCATCGCTTGTACCTCCGGTGTTGGGCGAAAACCTGAATAGGTTGGACTGGCAATGTGCCAATCAGTTCTAGTCCTTTTGCAGCAGGCTTTCCAATTCAGCGCGACGACTTGCCTCCGGCAGCCGACCGAGCGCGGCCACGGCAGCATAGAAGGCTGGCCAGCCCCGTCCTTCGCGTTCGAACAGCCGGGCGAAGGCCTGCACCCATTGGTCATACAGCCCGAAGGGCAGCAGCTTGGCGTTGTTCAGTGGGCTTTCGATCCAGGCGTCATAGCGGCCCTGGCCGCCCCACTCGCGTTGGCGCAGGGCGCGGTAATCGCGGCGCAGGCGCTCGAACTCGGCTTGCTTGGCCGCGCGCATGGCCGCCGCCGGCAGGTTGCTGGCATAGAGTTGCTGCAGGCGTTCACGGCTGGCCAGTACCAGTTCGATGAACTGCTGGCGCTGACGGTCATCGCTGGCCGGCGGTGTTTCCCCGCGGGCGGCATGCCATTGGCGCAGCCCTTCGCGCTCGACGAAGGTGGCGAAGGATTCGTTGAAGGCGGTATCACCCGGCAGGTAGTACTGCTGATGCGCGAGCTCGTGGAAGATCACCGCGATGAAACGCTCATCGCTCCAGCGCAGCATGGTGTTGAGCAATGGGTCGTCGAACCAGCCCAGGGTGGAGTAGGCCTCTACGCCGCCGATGTAGGTGTCCAGGCCCTGCTGGCGCAGCAGTGCCGCGGCGCCCCGGGCGCGGCCTTGCTGGTAGTAGCCGCGATAGGCGACGCAGCCGGCGATGGGAAAGCAGTGCAACTCGGGGTCGAGGGAGAACTCCTCCGTGGCGAACACGTTCCACACCACGAAAGGGCGACCCAGATCGGCGTACAGGCGATAGCTGCGGTTTTCCGGCAGATGCAGTCGTGCGCTGGCGAAGTCCCTGGCCTGCTGTGACAGGCTCAGGCGTCTGGCCAGGTCGGGGTCGGTAGCAGGGTCGCTCAGCAGGCGTTCGACCGGCTGGCGCGCTTGCAGCAGGTGCCACTGACCCTGGCCGAGATGAGCGTAGTAATCGACGGTCGAGCAGCCGCCCAGCAGCGCGAGCAGGGGAACCGCGAAGCGGCGCGGCAGGTCGATAAAGGAGGCGTTGGGCATGCCGTCACGCTAGCTGATCGCGTCGTTTGCCTCCAGCCCCCGTGCGTATGAATACGCCCGTTTCGCCTCGGTTTTGCCCGCCTCCCGGTGTAGGCTGGTGCCTGAACCCTTATCGGAGGTCGCCATGCGCGCCCTGCTTCTCGCTCCCGCCCTGTTGATGCTCGGGGCCTGTGCGTCACCCCTGCCCAAGCCCGACCCTCAGCAGGCCTGGGTCGAGCTGTATTCCACTGCCGACACGCTGCTGATGGCTGACCGCTTGGATGACAAGCGCTGGCCTGATGGTCGCTACTTTCAGGTAACCCCCGGCAAGCACGAGCTGGAAACCCGTTTCCAGTTCGAAGTCCGTGGTGGTGGAGGGCTTGGCATGATGAGCGAGCCGTTGCGCATGACCTGCGAGATTCGCGTGCGCTACGACGGTTTTGTCGCTGGTCAACGCTACCGCCTCGAGGCCCGGCAGATGCAGATGAAGGCGCAAGCCTGGCTGTATGACGATCAGCGCAACGTGTTGGCACGCGGTGAGGTGCTGCGCTGCGGCACGGCCATCTAGCGGATGGTTATATTGAATATCGTGCCCTTGTCGGGTGGGTTAGCGACGCTGAACACGGATCAACAGCCGATGCGCTCGTGCCGCGTCGCGTAACCCACCAGGCGCTGGATCGCGTTGCGCCGCTGGTGGGTTATCGCGGGGCGGCCATCCGCTGCACCCGTTCCGACGTATCGAGCCGGAGCTGCGTCAGGTGGCTAATCCATCCTGCCAGCTGCGTAGCGCGAGTTGAGGTCAGCTGTCGAGCACGGCTTCCAGGGTGATCGTGGCATTGAGTACCTTGGACACCGGGCAGCCGGTCTTGGCGGTTTCCACGGCCTTCTCGAAGGCGGCGCGGTCAGCACCGGGGATTTTCGCGCGCAGCGACAGGTGCACAGCGCTGATCTCGAAGCCGCCATCCACCTTGTCCAGCGTCACCTGAGCCTGGGTGTCGATGCTCTCGGCGGTCATGCCGGCTTCGCCCAGTTCCTTGGATAGCGCCATCGAAAAGCAGCCGGCATGAGCGGCGCCGATCAATTCTTCTGGGTTGGTGCCGGGCTTGTCCTCGAAGCGGGTGTTGAAGCCGTAGGACGAGCCCTTGAGGGCACCGCTCTGGGTCGAGATGGTGCCCTTGCCGTCCTTGATGCCGCCCTGCCAGTGGGCCGATGCTGTCTTCTTCATGTGCGTCTCCCATTGAATGAACACGGCCGCCGTTCTGGCGGCCTGTTCTGATTCAGAGGGCTGACACGCGCACAAGTTCGAACTTAGCAGGTTGTTGAAAAATGACCTCGGCTTTGGCTTCCTGCGTCGCCCTACCTCCTGCATCCATGCAGACGTCGCCTATGTTTCTCAACGGCCTGCTAGTCGCGTTGCAGCTCGGCGAGGATATCGAAGGCATGCAGGCGATCGGCGAAGTCATACATGTCGCAGGTGAAGATCAGCTCGTCCGCTTCGGTCTGCTCGAGTAATTGTTCGAGGCGCTGGCGCACGGTCTGCGGCCCGCCGATGGCGGCCAGACCGAGAAACTCACCCACGGCCTGGCGTTCGTGCGGCAGCCACAGGCCGTCCATGCTCGCCACCGGCTTGCGCTGCACCAGGCTCTGGCCGCGTACCAGGGCAAGAATGCGTTGGTAGGCGGAGGTGGCCAGGTACTGCGCCTGCTCATCGCTGTCGGCTGCCAGCAGTGGTACGCCGAGCATCACGTAAGGCTTGTCCAGCACCGCCGAGGGGCGGAAATGGTTACGATAGATGCGGATCGCCTCATGCAGGTAGCGCGGCGCGAAATGCGAGGCGAAGGCGTAGGGCAGACCCTTCATACCGGCGAGCTGGGCGCTGAACAGGCTGGAGCCGAGCAGCCAGATCGGCACGTTGGTGCCTGTACCGGGCATGGCGATCACCCGTTGCCCTTCTTGACGCGGGCTGAGGTAGGCCTGGAGTTCTTCGACATCATTGGGAAAGTCTTCGGCGCTGCCATCGCGGCTGCGGCGCAGCGCATGGGCGGTGTACTGGTCCGCGCCAGGTGCACGACCCAGCCCCAGTTCGATCCGCCCGGGATAGAGCGTGGCCAGTGTGCCGAACTGCTCGGCGATCACCAGTGGCGCATGGTTGGGCAGCATCACGCCACCCGCGCCGAGGCGAATGCTGTTGGTGCCGGCGGCCAGGTAGCCGATCAGCACGGACGTGGCGGAACTGGCGATGCCGTCCATGTTGTGGTGTTCGGCCACCCAGAATCGTTCGAAGCCCAGACGCTCGACATGCTTGGCCAGCGCCAGCGAGTTATGCAGGGCCTGAGCGGCGTCACCGTCGTCGCGGATCGGCGCCAGGTCGAGGGTGGAGAGCTTGATGGAAGCCAGTCGGCTCATGGGGAGTCTCCTCGTTGCTTGGCCGCCTACTCTAACCCCTTGGGTTCAGGCTGCGCACGCCGCGCAGAGGCATAGTCATCATCGACGAAGGTGATGCGCTGGTGTTCTTGCGGCCTGCTTGAAGCCCGGCAGGCCTGGCCGTGCAGGGCATGTAGACGGCCTTGCGGTGCTGCAAGGCGTGCGGTCTACGCCCTGTACGCAGGGCGTTTCATGCCTGTACGCCTTGTGCGCGTTTTTCACCGCCCAGCGGACACCAGAGGCCATCGAAGCAATCTTCACCGCTGAGCAGGCGTTGCAGTTCCAGCGGACTGCGAGGGCGGCTGAACCAGTAGCCCTGAGCGTAGTGACAGCCTTCGCTGCCGAGGAAGTCCAGTTGCGCCTGCTTCTCGACGCCCTCGGCCACCACGGCCAGTCCCAGGCTGTGGCCCAGGCCGATGATCGCCCGGCTGATGGCCAGTGATTCGGTGTCCTGCGGGGCGCCTGCGATGAAGCTCTTGTCCACCTTGATGATGTGCAGCGGAAAGCGCTTGAGGTAGCCCAGCGAGGAGTAACCCGTGCCGAAATCGTCGAGGGCCAGCTGTATGCCGAGGCTGGCCAATTCGCGCAGGCAGGCCAGGTTTTGCGCACTGTCTTCCATGAGCTGGCTTTCGGTGATTTCCAGCACCAGGCTGGAGGGCGGCAGGCCTGTCTCGTTCAGGATGTCGGCGACCCGTGCGGCGAAATCGTTCTGCTGCAACTGGCGGCTGGAGAGGTTGACCGAGCAGCGCAGTTGCGGTTGCCCGCTCTGTTGCCAGGCGCGTACCTGGCGGCAGGCCTGCTGCAGTACCCAGTCACCCACCGCGAGGATTTCACCGGACTCCTCCAGGCAGGGAATGAACTCCAGCGGCGAGATGTCGTGGCCTGCATGCTGCCAGCGCAGCAGCGCCTCCACGCCGATCAGTTGGGGCTGATTGCCGTCGAGTTGGCAGATCGGCTGGTACGCCAGGCGCAGCTCGCCACGTGCACTGGCCTGTGCCAGTGCGTTCTGCAGTTCCAGCTGGCGCTGCGCCTGTTGCTGCAATTCGTTGCTGTAGCGGGCGAATTGGGCTTTGCCCGCGCTCTTGGCCCGATACAGGGCCAGGTCGGCAGCCTGCAGCGGGTCGAGCGGCTGACCGCTCTCCTGTAATGCGGCGATGCCGATGCTGGCACTGACTGCCAGCGTCTGCTCCTGCAGCCTGAGTGGCGTGTGCAGGCTCTCGAGCATGCGCTGGGCAACGCGCTCGGCGTCGCTCATGCAGGCCAGGTCGTCGAGCAGGGCGACGAACTCGTCGCCGCCGAAGCGCGCCAGATGATCCCCGGGGCGCAGGCAGTGACTGAGTCGCTCGGCTACCTCCACCAGTACGCGATCGCCGATCTGATGGCCGAGACTATCGTTGATCAGCTTGAAGCGATCCAGATCGATGAACAGCAGGGCTGCCTCACGTGCCCCCGGCCGTTGCTGGCGCTGTACGGCTTGTTGCAGCAGCTCGCCGAGTCGTGCGCGGTTGGCCAGGCCGGTGAGCGGATCGTGGCGCGCGGCGTGGTGCAACTGCTCCTCGGCAGCGCGTCGCTGGCTGATGTCGCTCTGCGAGCCGGCCATGCGCCGCAGGCCGCCGCTGCAGGTATCGGCCACGCCACGCACCAGTACCCACAGGTAGCTGCCGTCCTGCCGACGGATGCGGTATTCGTGATGAAGAAAGGGCGTGAGGCCGCGCAGATGGCTGTCGATGGCCTGGCGCAGGCCGGGCAGGTCATCACCATGGACGCGGCTGAACCAGCTGTGGCTGGTGGGCGAGAGGCTGTCGCGGTCGAGGTCGAGCATGCGAATCCAGCGCTCGGAGAGGTACAGCTGATCCTGTTCCAACTGCCATTCCCACAGCCCGTCGTTGGCGCCGCGCATGGCACGGGCATAGCGTGCCTCGCTGTCCTGTAGCGCCTTGCGTTGGGCGGCGCCGTAGCTGTCCAGGGCCAGGCCGATGTCGAAGAACACCTTCTTGATCAGGCTGGAGAAGCAATCGCTGGCCACCGAGGAGCCGAGCAGCTCGCCGAGCAGCCGATCCAGATACAGGCGGTAAGCGCCCAGGTACCACTTCAGGTCGACCCCTGTGCGCTGGTGCACCCAGCCAATGCGCAGTCGCTCCAGCACGTAGTCCTCGCCCAACGGGCTTTGCCACAGGCCGCGGTAGTAATCGGCCTGACGTTGCTTGAGACGTTCGGTGACGACCGGGTCGCTGAGGATGGCGGCGGGTGCCGGATAGTCGGCGAGCTGCTGATAGAGGGTGTCGACGAAGTGCTGGTTGGCGCGTTCGACGCGTTGCGCACAACGTGACAGACGCTCGTTGTCGGCCTGGCGCCAGTCGAGAAAGCGCAGGCGCTGGCGCAGTTCATCTAGATCCGGGGCGATGTGTTGGAGCAGATCCTGGAATTCTTGTTCGTTGCCCATCTCGGCCTCGTGCTTGTCCTTCAGCGCTAAAGATCGCCGGGAGCATTGCTAGGTGCTCCGCGGCAGCCCGCTGGGTGTCTGCCACAAATGGCAGGCCAAAAAAAAGCGCCGCCGGCCGCGCTTCCTCGAAGGAAGGCGGCCAGCGGCGCTCTGTCTTGCAGGCCCTGTGTCCTGCCCGGCAAAGCCGGTCTCCGCATGCGGCGGAACCTACTGCGGCTAGCTTTTACCGCAATTACCCCAGGCGGGACAACTCTTCGCGCAGCTGGCACAGGCGTTTACGCAGTTCGGCCAGTTGCACGGATTTGAAGGCATGGCGACTACGTTCCAGCACATCGATGGCGTCATCCAGGCTGGCATGGACATCTCCCAGGCTGGCTGTCGGCAGGCGCTGTACCCACTGACAGAGAGGCTGTTGCCGGCAACTCTCGATCTCGGCGATGACCTGGCATTGAGGCGCCTGACGGTGCAACAGATGCGCTACCCGTTGGCAGGCGTCTGCATCCGGCAGACTGAGCAGCAGATGGGTCTGAGGCATGGTGGTCGCGCTATATGGCAAATGGCTAGCAATGCTAGAGCGCGCCCGCTGGTGGTTTATTGATCAGGGTCAGTGAGCTGCTGTAACACTCGACGCGAATCGGTTCAGCGTGACACTTCGCTGCAATAACGGGCCCGGTACTCACCGGGCGTGAGCCCGCTCCATTGGCGGAAGGCGCGAAAGAACACACTGGGTTCGGAGTAGCCCAGCAACAGGGCGATTTCGGCTGCCGGCAGACGGCCTTCACGCAGGTGCTGCTCGGCCAGTTGCCGTCGGGTATCGCTGAGCAGTTGCTGGTAGCTGCAACCTTCTTCGGCGAGGCGCCGCTGCAAGGTGCGTTCGCTCAGGTTCAGCTTGCGCGCCAGCTCGCCGCGATCCGGCTCGCCATGGGCCAGTTGTTCGCCGAGCAGGCCGATCACCTGGGCGCTCAGGCTGGCGCTGGGCAGGCGCGCGAGCAGGGCTTCGGCGTGTTGTCGCAGCAATTGCTGCAACGGTGGATTGGCCTGCATCAATGGGCGCTGACACAGGGTGCGGGGCAGGGCGATGGCGTAATCCCTGGCGGAGAACTGCAACGGGCAGGCGAACACGTCCTGATAGGGGGCCAGATCTGTCGGCTCGGCATGGCGGAACTGGGCGCCGAGCAGATGAAAGCCGTCGAGCAACGGCGTGGTGATCTGCACCCAGCAGGCCAGCATGGCCAGCACACGAATGCGCGTGGCCGGGTGCTCGGGATGCAACGGGCGGTAGATCAGCAGCAGGGCGGTGTCCTGCTCCTCGACCTGCAACTCGCCGCCTTCGCCGCCCAGGCGTTGGTAACGCAGCGCGGCGGTCAGCGCATCGCCCAGTGTGGCGCTGCTTTGCAGCAGGTAGCTGAGTACGCTGAAGGGGCCGGGCGTGAGGTTGCGCCCCAGCAACAGGCCGGGCTCCGGGTGTTGCAGGCAGCCGTCCAGTTCCTGCCAGAGGCGCTCCTGAACACTGAACGGCACACGCGCATCGGGGTCGATCAGTTGCTGTTCCTGTAATCCGCAGGTGCTCAGCAGTGCCTGACGATCCAGGCCGAGGCGGCTGGCGGCGTGCAGAACCGCCTGGGTCAGGCTGGCGCTGACCGAGGCCTGCGTGGCGTTGGCGAGAGGGTTTGGCATGCGTCGATTCTGCCCAATGCGCAGAGCCGGCGATAGTGCGTCGCGGTGTATCGCTGGCAGGTTGGTGCTGAGCGTTTAGGCTGTTGCTCAGCACTTGGGTTGCGCGCCGGGCTTCAGCGCAATTGGAAAAGGAGATGTGCACATGAGAGGCAGAGCCATGGCATGGCTGGCGGCGCTGATGCTGGCTGGCGTCGTCGAGGCCGAGGAAACCTTCGTCACCATCGGCACCGGAGGCCAGACCGGCGTTTACTTCGCCACAGGCCAGTCCATCTGCGCCTTCCTCAACCAGCGCTCCAGCGAGCACGGCATTCGCTGCAACGCCACGGCCAGTGGCGGTGGCATCGCCAACGTACACGGCATGCGCAATGGTGAATTCGACTTCGGCGTCATGCAGGCCGATCACCTGTTCAAGGCCCGCGAAGGCATCGGCCCGTTCCACGGTGAGGTGGCGATGAGCGATATTCGCGCGCTGTTCTCACTGCAGCGCGAAGTGTTCACCGTGTTGGCCCAGCGTGATGCCGGCATCCAGGGCCTGGACGACCTTCAGGGCAAGCGCATCAATATCGGCAACCCCGGCTCGGGTCAACGCGATACGTTGGAGGAGATCATGGTCGCCAAGGGCTGGGATCGCTCCACGTTCGCCCTCGCCAGCGAACTCAAGGCGGCCGAACAGGCCAGCGCTCTGGGTGAGGACAACATTGATGCCATGACCTACTTCGTCGGCCACCCCAACGGTGCGATCGAGGAGGCTACGGATACGGTGGATGCGGTTCTGGTGCCGGTCACTGGCGAAGCTGTCGAGCATCTGCTGGCCGAGAGGTCGTATTACAGCCGCGCGGAGATTCCCGCGGGTTTGTACAAGGGCAACCCACAGGCAACGCCGTCGATTGGAACAAGAGCGGTGCTGGCGACCTCGGCGAATACCGACCCGCAGGTGGTGTACGAGCTGGTCAAGGCGGTGTTCGATAACCTTGAGCGGCTGCGCGAGTTGCATCCCGCCCTTGCCGAGTTGCAGGCCAGTGAGATGATCAGCACGGGCCTGACGGCACCGCTGCATGAAGGCGCCGAGCGCTACTACCGCGAGCGTGGCTGGCTGTAGTGCGCTATTCGCCGCCTTCGAGTTGCAGTGCACCGGTTTCGCCGTCGGCCAGCACCACATAGGCGCTGGCGCAGAACAGCGAGTTGAGGCGCTTCATGTCGGCGATCAGATCCAGATGCAGCGAGCTGGTCTCGATGCTCTGCACCACCTGTCGCTGCAGGCGACCGATGTGCGCGTGTGCCAGGCGCCGCTCCTGCGCACGGAAGCGGCGTTTCTCCCGTAGCAGTTGGCTGGCGCTGGCACGATCCGCGCTGAGAAACACGCTCAGCCCCAGGCGCAGGTTGGCTATCAGTTGTGCATGCAGGGTGGTGAGCTCTTCCAGCCCCTTCTCGGAGAAGGCGCGCCGTTGTGCGGTTTTCTCGTTCTGCAGCTTGTTCAGCATGCGCTGGATGAGGTCGCCAGCCTGCTCCAGGTTGACTGCCAGCTCGAGAATTTCCGCCCAGCGCTGGCGCTCCAGCTCACTCAGTGCCTCGCGCGGGATCTGCGCCAGGTACAGCTTCACGGCCCGGCACAGGCTGCCGACTTCGTCATCGAGGCGGCGCATTTCCTTGCTCAGCGCTGGCTGGTTGGTCGCCAGCACCGGCAGAAGGTGGTTGAGCATGGTGTCCACCTGGTCGCCGATGCGCAGGGTTTCACGCACGGCATTGGCCAACGCCAGGCTAGGTGTGGACAGCGCGGTCGGATCCAGATGGCGGGGGTTGGCGCTGTCGATGTCTTCGCTGCGATCAGGCAGCAGCCAATTACAGAAGCGCGCCATCAAGCCGACCGTAGGCAGCATCAGCAGTGCGCGCAGGCTGTTGTAGAGCAGGTGGAAGAAGATCACCAGCTCCGCTGGACGCCAGTTCAGGCCGTCCAGCCAGGTGGCCAGTGGTTGCAACACCGGCAGCACCAGTAGCAGGCCGATCAGCTTGTACAGCAGGCTGCCGAGTGCCACGCGGCGTCCAGCCGGGTTCTGCAGGCTGCTGGTGAGAAAGGCCAGCAGGCCACTGCCGATGTTGGCACCGATCACCAGGCCGATGGCCACCGGCAGGCTGATCAGCCCGGCGCCGGCCAGGGTTGCGGTGAGCAGCACGGCGGCCAGGCTGGAGTAGGTGAGCAGGGCGAACAGTGCGCCGACCAGCGCATCGAGCATCAGGTCACCGGTGAGCGAGGCGAACAGCACGCGGATGCCGCGCGCCTCGGTGATCGGCGTGGCGGCGGCGACGATCAGCTCCAGTGCCAGCAGCATCAGGCCCAGACCGATGGCGACACGGCCGAGTTGGCCGGCGCGGGTTTGCCGACGTGAGAGAAAGAAAATCACCCCGATGAAGATCAACAGCGGGCTGAGCCAGCTCAGATCGAGGGTCAGCACCCGCGCCATCAGCGCTGTCCCGACATCGGCGCCGAGCATGATCGCCAGGCCCGGTGCCAAAGCCATCAGGCCCTGGGCGACAAACGAGGTGACCAGCAGCGCGGTGGCGTTGCTGCTCTGTACCAGCGCAGTGACGCCGATGCCGGCGACGAATGCCAGTGGTCGGCGGCTGATGTTATGGCTGAGCACCGTGCGCAGCTGCGAGCCGAACACGCGCAGGATGCCGGTACGGACGATTTGGGTGCCCCAGACCAGCAGGGCGATGGCAGATAGAAGATTGAGCAGGGTCAGCATAAGGCGGCTCCCCCCCGAAGCCGGCCGGTTGGAGCGTCGAGCGATCCGGCCTTTACTGAGCATCGGTCGAAAATCGCCGATGCGCCAGTGACGAGGGGAAATCCGTTCAGCCGTCGCGCAGCACCTTGAGCTCGGCATCGTCGGCAGAGAAGCCCCGTTCGAGCTTGAATTTGAGGCTGAGGTCGGTGCGCGAATCCGCGAATTTCAGGGCCTCGGCCAGGCTGATGCGGCCGGCTTCGAGCAGGGCGAACAGGTGCTGGTCGAAGGTCTGCAGGCCCTGTTCGGCGGCCCGCGCAATGGCCTCGCGCAACTCGTCCAGCTCGTCGCGCTGGATCAGGTCGCGGATATAGGGCGTGCCCAGCATCAGCTCCACCGCTACCACGCGCTTTTGCGCGATACCGGGCACCAGGCGTTGACCGATCACCGCCAGCAGGTTGTGCGCCACATCGGCCAGCACCTGCTTGCGCGCTTCATCCGGGAAGAAGCGTGCGATGCGTTCGATGGCGTGGCTGCTGCTGGTGGCGTGCAGCGTAGCCACGCACAGGTGGCCCGTTTCGGCGTAGTGCAGAGCATGCTGCATGGTGGCGGCGTCACGAATCTCGCCGAGCATGATCACGTCTGGCGCCTCACGCAGCACATTGCGCAGAGCGTCGTCGAAACTGTGGGTATCGAGGCCCACCTCGCGCTGGTCGATGATCGAGCGCTGGTGGCTGTGCAGGAATTCGATGGGGTCTTCGATGCAGACGATATGCCCGCTCTTGTGGCGGTTACGAAAATCCAGCATCGCCGCCAGGGTGGTGGACTTGCCCGAGCCAGCGGCCCCGGTGACCAGGATCAGACCACGATCCTGCATGGCCAGCTTTTCCAGCATCACTGGCAGGCCGAGCGCCTCGAAGCTGGGGATCTGGCTCTTGATCAGGCGCACCACCATGGCGACTTCGCCACGTTGGTAGTAGACGTTGACCCGATAGCGTCCAGCATTTTGCATGCTTACCGCCAGGTTCATTTCCAGATCGCGCTCGAACTCGGCGACCTGCTTCTGACTCATCAACTGATAAGCCAGTTGTTGCACCTCACCGGCCTTGAGTACACGCTGTCCGACCGGCTGGCTATGCCCTTCGACCTTCATGTGCGGTGGTGCGCCGACGCTGAAGAACAGGTCGGAGCCTCCATGCTGGTGCATCAGCTGCAGGTAGGGAAATACATCGGGCTGATCCGGGCTGTGCGTATCGTTCATCGGTGGGCCGTTGCGTGTTCGTGTTGCGGCAAGGATAGCGGGCGTCTGAGCCGTTCGATTGTTTTGCATCAAGAAACCGGGGCGGATTGTCGCCCTATAGGCGAATCAGGCTGGACAGCCTTGGTATCGCAGACAAGAGTCAATCATCGGTGCACTCAGGTAGGCGAGTGTCAGAGGCTGGAGGGGCAGGGTGGGATATTGGCTGGCGGCTCTGTTGAGCCTGCTGATCAGCACCGCGGTGCGGGCGGAGAGCTTGCACCTGGCGACAGGCGACGATTACGCACCGTTCACCGGCAAAGCCCTGCCAGGCCAGGGCATGTTGACCCAGGTGGTGAGAGCGGCGCTGGCCGATCAGGGTGTGGCGATCACGCTCGACTGGTTGCCCTGGAATCGCGGCTATCTGAAGGCGCAGCGTGGGGAGTACGACGCGACCTTCCCTTATGTACGTTCTGCCGAGCGCGAGGCGGAGTTTCTCTATTCGGCGCCGCTGTACGTTGCCGAGCAGCATGTGTTCAGCCGTGCTGGCGATCGTATCGAGCTCGACGAGCTGCCTCATCTGCATGGCAAGCACCTGTGTTACCCGCTGGGTTGGCAGCCTCCGTTGGAGGTTCAGGCGTTGATCGAGCAAGGGGTATTACGGCGACACTCGCCGCTGGGCCTGAGGGAGTGCGCGCGCCTGTTGTTGCTGCAGCGTGACGACCTCTTCATCTCGGATCGCAATCTTGGCGAAAGCGCCTTGCGCAGTACTGGCGCCGCCGCGAATCAGTTTCACCGTTCGACCTCGGCGTTTCGTAGCAACACGCTGCACTTCATCGTATCTCGGCAGCATCCGCGCGCGGCCGAGTTGATCGAGCGCTTCGATCGTGGCCTGGCGGCGCTCAAGGCGCGTGGGGAGTATCAGCGCCTGATCGAGAGTTATGTGGAGTAGCGCTAGGCCGATATTGCTGTTCAGGCCAGCAGCGTCATGATCGCCACCAGGCTGCCAGCCGCCAGCAGCGTCTGCAGGGTGATGATGCCGGCCATCAACTGGCTGTCGCCGCCGAGCTGGCGGGTCAGCACGTAGGCGGTCGGTGCGGTGGGCAGGGCGAAGAACAGCACCAGTACGGCGCTTTCCATCGCAGGCAGGTTCAGGCCCCAGGCCACGGCCCAGGCCAGCAGTGGCATGGCCAACAGACGCAGCGCGCTGCTCCAACCCAATGCTGGAACTTCCCCGCCCAGCTGTTCGGGCTTGAGTGCCGCGCCGACGCAGAGCAGGCCCAGCGGCAGACTGGCGGCCGCGAGCAGGCTGAGCAGGCGATCCGTACCGCCCGGCAAGCCGATACCGGTGAGGTTGAACAGCGCGCCGCCGGCGCAGGCGAGTATCAACGGATTCTTCAGGATCGGCAGCAGCAGGCTGCGGGCGCTGACGCCACGCTCGGCAGTCAGCGACCATACCGAGAGCACGTTAACCGTCGGCACCATCAGCGCCAGCATGATGGCCGCCAGAGTCAGGCCTTCCTGGCCGAACAGGCTGCCCACTGCCGCCAGGCCGAGGTAGGTATTGAAGCGCAGAATGCCCTGGGTGAAGGCCCCGAAGCGTCCGGCCGGCCAGCCACGTAGCCGTCGCACCAGCAACAGGGCCAGCCAGGCGATGCCCAGGCCGAGTAGCACGGCCAACGCCAAGCGCGGCAGTGCCGGGTTGTTCAGAGGCGCTTTGGCCAGGCTGGAGAACAACAGGGCGGGGAACAGGATGAAGTAGTTGAGGCGCTCGGCGCCTGGCCAGAAGGCCTCGCTGGGAAACTCTCGCAAACGCAGCCAGTAGCCGGCGACTATCATGGCGAACAGCGGCCACAGGGCCAGCAACAGGTCGATCACGGGAACCCCCGGTAGCGGTGAGCGCCTATCTTGGTCAGCGCACCGCCGCATTGCAAGACGGAGACGGCATGAGCGAACGACATGAGGGCGGCTGCCAGTGCGGCAACCTGCGTTACCGCATTGAGGCACCGCTGCAGGACATCGCCCACTGTCACTGCTCGATCTGCCGGCGTAGCAGCGGAGGCATTCTCACCACCTGGGTCACCGTCTCGCGCCAGGCGTTTCAGTGGTTGCGCGGCACGCCTCGCGCTTTCGCTTCTTCGGCCAGCTGCACGCGCTACTTCTGCGGCGACTGCGGCGCGCATCTGGCGCTCTTTACTGACCTCAGCCCCGACACGCTGGACGTTACCGTCGCCACGCTGGACGAGCCCGAGCAGGCACCGGCGGATCGGCATATCTGGGTTGGCAGCCGGCTGTCGTGGCTGCAACTGGACGAGCAATTGCCACGAGAGGACGGAGAGAACATACCTTGAGCCAGTAGGCGTCAATGCGTGTGCCATTATTTTGATGTCAAAATGATGTTTGCTTTGCCTGTGAGCTATGTCACATTCCTGCCCTGGCTATATCAGGGATGTTCTTGTGCTCTCAGGGATGCGCCTCAGGCAGGTTTTTCTTGCCCCATTGTTCAGCAAACCCGGTGCTGTACTGGGTTTGCTGCTGATGCTCTTCGTGGCTTTCTTCAACCCGTTCGGTCTGCGGGACGCCTCTGATCGTCATAGCGAAACCTGGTTGCTGCGCATGTTGGCGCCGTTCTACCCCGAAGCTGGGCAGGAAGAGGTGGTGGTGGTGCTGATCGACGATCAGGCGTTGGCGAGCATGGGCGCCAGTTGGCCGCTGCGTTATGGCGAGCAGGCGCGTCTGTTGCGCCAGTTGCTCAGCTATCAGCCCAAGTCGCTCTTTGTCGACCTGCTCTATACCCAGAGGCGCTACGACGGTGGCCCCACCGCTGGCTTGCAGCGAGCGCTAGGCAGCTTTCATGAGCAGGGCGTGCCGCTGATTCTTGCCGATTACCATGATGCCCATGGGCGCTCATTGGTATTACCCGAATTTGCCTCCGTGGCACGTACCGCTGCGGTCAACTGGAGCGGCTATGGTGAGCGCTATCCGCTGTTGTTGCAGAGCCCGCAGGGTGAGCTGCGCACACCGGCGCTGCAGCTGTACCAGGTGGGGTGCGAGGCTCAGGGCTGTTCAAATGAAGGGTTCGAGGCGCCGCTGCTGGTGCGCTGGGGTTACTGGAGCGATGCGGGCATGCAGGGCTTCGTCGACCTGGCCGGCTGTGACGTGCGTGGTCAGCGTGGCAACTGGGGGCAGTTATTCAGCATGCTGGCTGCAGATGCCTTCCGCTCGCAGCGCGCTGCCAGTGAGGTCGAGCGGCCACAGCCTTGTCCTTACACCCGCACCCTCTACGCCAACCAGTTGCGTGACCCGAGTGTCGCCGACGTCTTGCGTGGCAAGCATGTGCTGTTGGGCGCGCACATCCGCGGTATTCCGGATCTGGTCAGCAGCCCGGTGCAGGGCCTGTTGCCGGGCGTTTACGTGCATGCGATGGCGCTGGACAACCTGCTGACCCAGGGCAGCGGCTACTGGCGAGCAGCGCCGGATGGTTGGCTTGGTGTCAACCTGAGCGACTGGCTGGAGATTGCCTTGCTGCTGCTGGCCGGCCTGGTCGCGCTATGGATTCCGGCACGCCCGCGAGCTGAGGGCAGCCGTCTTTATCGCTGTGCCAGCCATTACCTGTTCTGGTTCGTTCTGCTCAGCGGTCTTGCGCTGCTGAGTAGTCTCTATCTCGCACGCTGGCTGCATATCGCGCCATTCGACTGGCTGGGGTTGGTGCTGATGATCGGCCTGTTCTACGCCTATCTCGGTGAGGCCAGGGTTGCTGAATGGTGGCACCAGCGTAAGCGTCGTACTTCAACTGAAAGGGAGATCTAGCAATGTTCAAAGCCACAGTATTCGGGCTGTTGCTGTGCAGCATGCCGGCATGGGCGCAGGAGCCGCTGAAGATTATCGGCTACCCGCTGGAGACGGTCGCTTTGTACGACGAACAGGGCGAGTTCCTGGGCGATATGAGTCGTGATCAATTGCCTGTACCAGAGGTGCCGGTGATCAGTTTCAGTGAGGAAAAGAACCTGTTGTTGATTGCTGTGGGCGAGCGCCAGGTCTGGCTCGATCCGCTGGATGTGAAGCTCAACCAGGGCAAGACCGTTGCCTTCGACTGCCGCAAGATCGCTGAAACCAGCCTGTTGGCAGACAGCAAGACCAACGGTGTGATGGGCTATTCGAAAGCCTGCGGCAAGTAAGGCAGGGAGGATTCATGCGTAAGGAAATGGTTCTGGCAGTGGCCTGCCTGTCGTTGTTCGGTTGTCAGCAGATGCCCACGGGTAGCAAGCCGCCATTGGAGGGCAAGTTCATCGACAGCCCGCGGGCTCGACCACTGGCGCTGCAGCCGATGACGAACAACCCCTGGTTGAACAATGCCCTGGTCGATCGCCTGGCGGGTGCCGCCGACCCGGATGAAGTTCGCGGCTTTGGCAAGCTGGATCTGACCGAGCAGATGGCGCAGGTCGAAAGCTTTCAGGTGCCACAGTTGCAGACCTATTGCGATCAGGTGTTGGGCCGTTTGCTGGTGCACTGGCCACACGCTAAACCTGATATCCAGGTGCGTTTCAGCGCATCGGAGAGCTTCGGTGCAAGGGCCACTGTAGATAATGTCATCTACCTCAATCTGGGTACTTTGCAGGCGATCGAAAGCGAGGATGAGCTGGCCGCAATGCTTGGGCACGAAGCGGCTCACTTGCTACTGGGGCACCTCGATCGTGAGCATTTCTTCAATCAGCAGAAGAAGCTGCTGGATGCCTCGGTGACGGCTGTCAGCCTGGGCGCCACCCTGGCCGGGTTGGAAAGTCAGAAGAGTGGTACCTCGCGCAAGCTGGTGATAGGTAACCCCGATGCTGTGGGCAAGACCATCGTCCAGAGCAGCCTCTCGGGCACGCTGCTCAAAGCGGTATCCGACAACTTCTGGAACAGCAGTTGGACGCGCGCGCAGGAAGACGAGGCCGACCTGCTGTCCGTCGATCTGCTCAGCCGTGCGGGCTACTCCCCGCGTGGCGCGGTGCATGGTATCCAGCGCCTGCAGAGCTTCGAAGGCAGTAATGTCAGCCAGTTGCAGCGTTATCAGGCTCAGCAGAAACAGCTATTCAGCCAGGCGATACAGAAGAAAGGCGTCAGCGGTCTACTAGAACAGGGTATCCAGAGCGGTGTGACTGCAGCGCAACTGGCGGCTGTGGATGTGTGGAAGGACTTTGGCAAAACCCATCAACTGCCAGCCCAGCGAGAAGAGGCACTGGCACGCTATATCGCCAGTGAGTATCGCAGCGAGCGGCGCCGAAGCCCGCAGCTTGCCAGCTATCAGCGGCAGTTGTTAGGCGGGCAGAGTGGCAAGGTTCTCGCCGGACAGGTTCTGATCAATCGTGCGACCAAGGCTATCGACCAGGGTGATCTGAACGAGGCGCGCAAGTTGGCCAGGGAGGTGGCGCAAGGGCCGGCAGCCAAGAGCATGCGTGCGCAGACCTTGCAGTTCGTCCTGGCTGTTCAGCAGCGGCGTTACAAGGATGCACTGGCCAATCTGGAGCAGGTTCCGGACAGTGAGTGGCAGTACGCGTCGCTCTCCAGTTATGACCAGATCATCACGTTGTCACTGAGCCTCGACCGGCAAGCCCAGGCCGAGCGCTACTTGCAGCGCGGTCAGGCGCATTGGGGCAATCAGTTGATGGCGCCACTGGAGATTTCCGTGCATTTGCAAGGTGAGCGGATAGTGCAGGCGCAGCAGGCCTATCAGTCATGTTTGAGCAGCACGAGCAAAGGTCTGCTGGCTCAGTGTGAATCGGCGATTGGTCGCTTCAAACCGCAACAACAAGCGCCTACCAACCCATTGGAGCAGTTGGGGCTGCCGTCTATGGGCAAGTTGCTAGGTAGCTGATTCAGGGCAGCTGCAATCCACCACTGGCTTTGTGCAAGGCCCGCAGATGCTCGCCGAGGGCGACCAGATTCGCCTCGTTGGCTTCCAGCTCGGCCAGGCGCTCGGGTTGCAGCAGGTTGCGTACCTCCCCATCCAGCTCGTCGCTGAGCTGGCGCAGTTGCTGCTGGCGGTCGCGGCTACTGGCCTCCAGGCGCTCCCATTCCGCTTGTTGCGGCAAGCCGTAGCCGCCTTCGAGCAACTCTGCAGGGCGGCTGAGAAAGCCGCTGTTGGCGAGGATCTGTTCCAGTGCGATGCCGGCCTTGTTCAGGCTCGGGTCGCCGGCGGCGCGGCCGGTCAGATAGCGGCGCTTGAGTTCATCCTGGGCCAATAGCAACTGACGGCGCAGCGCGGCCTGCTCCAGCAGCAGCAAGGCAGCGCTGGCGCGCAGATCGGCCTGGTCGAACCAGCTGCGGCGCGCCGTGGCTGTCTGTTCCAGCCAGGTTTCGACGCTGTCCTGAGTAATCGGCAGGCGTTCTCGCAGCACCTTGAACATGGCCTGGTAACGCTCGCGGAAGGAGTCGAAGCGATAACCTAGGCGCAGTGCCTCGCGCGGGTCGTCGAGTACCTGGCTGTCGGCCAGACCGCGGGCGTCCATCAGTTCCAGCAGGCCGTTGGGCAGAATGCTGTCCAGTGCCTGCAACTGCGGGTGATCGGTGCCGCTGCGCAGCAGCTTGAGGGTTTCCACTGCGCAGTTGTTGGAAATGAAGTAGTAGTCGCCGTCATAGCTCCAGTGCTGTTCGGCGGAACGTGCGACCAGTTGTTCCAGTTGCTCGCGCGAGAGCTTCAGCGGAACCGAAGACAGGCTTCGCAGTTCCACCTTGGTGTATTCGTCAATCACCTGCTCCAGCGGCAGGACGAATAACCGCGAAGGGTAGACGCCGGTCAGGCCATCCCAACTGGAGAGCTGCAGGTCGCCAACGAAGGCGCGATAGGACAGCACCAGGTGCTGGTCGAGATCCAGGCGGCAATCCGGGCCGCGCGGCCGGCCGGGTGCGCAGATCACCAGGCGCAGCATGCTGTGGCCCCAGCGGCTCATCCAGGCTTCGTTGGCTTCGGCCAGCAGGTAGTCGACCTGGTAGACACGCTCTGGGTCGAGGCGTGCCAGCGGCTGGCTGGCGAAATCGCGTCCGGCATTGAGGTAGGCGTAATCATCGGGGCAGGGCGCGTCTGCCGGCGACCAGTCGAAGTGCTCGCGGAAATAGCGCGCCAATGATGGACGCCGGCAGGCGTAGCTGGGGTCGAGCAGGAAGTATTCGAGGTTGACCGCGACGAACTCCAGCGGGCTGCTCAGTTCGTACGGATCGGGGCTGCGGGCGACCTGGCCATTGTCTATTTCCCGCGCACCGCGTTTGCCAACCAGTTGCGGCCAACCCGCCAGGTCGAGCAGACGTGGATCGTCACTGAGCGTGAAACGGCGTTCGGTCTGGCCGCGGCAGTCGTCCGGCAGACCGACTGCGCCGAGGCTGGCGGCGCGCTGGCGGCAGCGCTGGAGTTGCCGGCGCTCATCTGCAGGCCACAAGCGTGCGCGGTCATAGAGATGAGTCAGTTCGTGAATCAGCGTGGCGAGCAGCTCGCGGCGCTGAGTGCCGTGCGGGCGCCCGGTCTGTTGGCGCGCGGCGGAGCCGTCGACCAGCTTCGGCAGCAGGCTGGCATTGAGCTCGATACCGCTGAGGCGCCCCACCTGGCCATAGACCGCATCTGGCATATCGTCACGCCAACTGACGCGCACGGGGCGATCCAGGCGTTCGCTGAAACGAGGTGGCAGGGCTGCCATGGCTTCTTCCAGCAGAAGCTGGCTGGCTTGGCGTTCGGCAGGCGCCAGGCCGCGCTCGTCCAGTTCGAGGCGTAGCTGCGCCTGGGTAGCGCCTGTAGCGATGGCTAGCAGCGCGCTGAAGCCCCAGACGCACAGACGCATCACAGCGCGAGGATGGCTTCGGCCAGTTGCAGGTCGCTGGCACTCTGCGCTTCGGGCAGTTGCTGGCGGATGGTCTGCAGCGCAGCTTCCAGTTGTGCGCCACGAATCTCGCCCGCGCTGGCGACGAAGCTGGCGGCCTCGTCACGGGCCTGTACCACGGCTTTCATGTCGCGTAGCGAGGTGGTGGTGTCGGAGGTGAAATTGATGCTGCGATCCAGAGCGCGTACGACGATGTTGCTGGTGGCGACCACGGTTTGAGCCTGGGCAAGGCCACTGAACAGGGCGCAGATGGTGGCGAAGGTGATAAGTGAACGGCGCATGGAGTGACTCCGAAAAACGGCGGATGAAGGCTTGGACGAAGCAGATGCCGGCCGGTTCCCGGGCACCGCGTGGCTTCGCCAGCGGGCGCTAAGGCTAGCGGAATCCGGGGTGAGGGCCAAGCTGTCGCCGTTCAGCTGTCTTCCCAGGCGAGGATGGCCTGCGCTAGCTGATCATCACGGGTTTCGGGGTAGTGCGCACGCAGGTGCTGCAGGGCGGTCTCCAGGCGCACGCCGATGATGGCGCCGTGGCTTGCCACGAATGCTGCCGCCTCGTCCCGAGCAGCCAGCAACATCTTCTTGTCACGCAGGCTTGCCTGACTGGCTTCGGTTATCGGTTCCGAGGTGAGGTCATTGGCCAGGATCGTCGGACCGATGATCGGCACTACCGTGGTTATCCAGGACATCATCAGGATCAACCAGCCTTCGTAGCTATCGCTGGACTGGGCGTGTGCGGGTTTTAAGGGGCAAAGCAGGAACAGGCAAAGCACCAGGCTGCCTGTGCGCAAACGAGCGTTCATCCATGAACCTTAGATAGATGTAGCGAAGAGTTGTGAGTGTACGGCGTTCAGCTGACGCCTACGGCTGCAGGGTTCACAGAATGCCTGCTGCCTTACTGGTTGAGGATGGCCTGCGCCAGTTGCAGATCTCCAGTATTCGCCAGTTCGGGGGCATGGCCGCGGATGTGAGCCAGGGCGGCTTCCAGGCGCACGCCACGAATGGCTCCGGCGCTGGCGACGAAGCTTGCAGCATCGTCACGTGCGGCGCGTACCACCTTGCTGTCACGCAGTGAGCTGGTCGCGTCGGAGAGGGCTTCGGCACTGGCCGCAACTGCTCCCAGCAAGGTATCCGTGGTCGCAACGAGGCTGCTGGCGCAGGCGCTACCAGCCATGCCCAGTGTGAGAAAGCTGGCGAACAGGGTTTTCTTCAGATGCATGCAGGACACTCCAGACGATGCGAGCACAGAGGCTGCTCGCTGGCGCAGCTTAGCCCAACGGTGTTGCTCGCTCCATTGCTGGCTCAGCGCCAGAAGGGTTTTTCCAGTTCCTCGCTGCGCTGAGCGTTACTGATGCCGGCATCGGCCAATTGCCGCGCATCCAGGCGGGCGAGTTGGCGGCGTGTGCGCATGTTGCGGTACCAGAGACTGATTCTGGAATAGAGCCCAAGCCAGTCAAGACCAGTAGGTTGGATGATGTCCGGGTGTTGTCCGCGTGTACGTTCCATGGCGGCTCTCCTGCCGAGAGACAAGGATGGGTAGCACATGATCGTATGCAGGCTCTTGCGAGTGCAGAGGCAATGAGGAGGAATTGTGCAGGGTCAGTTGTTCTTTTTTGACAACTGTACTGGTGATGATGATGCTGACTGTTGCGGATAAAACGAAAGCCCCACCGCAGCAGAGACGGTGGAGCTCTCAGAAGATCCCAACTTTGGGAGGGAGCAAAACGGTGAATCAGCGCCAGAACGGCTTGTTCAGTTCTGTGTAGCGCTGGTTCTCGCTGATGCCGGCGTCGGCGAGCAGGCGTGCATCCAGTCGAGCCAGTTGACGACGGCTGACGATGCGGCGCTGCCAGAGAACGAGGGTAGCGATCAGGCGCAGCGGCAGCGAGGCATGATTGCTGGAAGCAGTGCGTTGAGGGAGCAGAGCGGAACCGAGGATACGTTCCATGGTGGTCATCCTTCCGCTTGTGGCGGGTCTGGTGTTTGCTTTCGATGAGCAAATTATCCCAGGCAGAGCAGTGGCTCAGTAGTCACAGATGGATGAAATTGTTGTGCTATTAGATAGGTTGCTTTGTAACTGTTATGTTGTAAAAATGAATAACTGTACCAGCTATAAGTGAAAAAACTGGGTGCAACCGATTTGTGCGAGATTTTTAACTGGGTGCAACCCAGTAATGTTGATCTTTCAAGCAGTACAGTTTTAAATTGATTTGTAGGTTAGGTTGACCTGGAAATCAGTTTTTATCGAGCTTGACCGGAGCTTGAATGTAGAAAAGGAATGATCAATGCCTGCATGCGTTCCATGCAAAGATCAACCGAGTGTAGAGACGTGTCGAGGTTGAGGCTGGCGTTTATAGGTGGCTCATAAGGTGCAGAAATTCCCGTGAAATCCTTGATAAGCCCTGATCGTGCTTTCATATAAAGCCCCTTAGTGTCGCGCTCCTCGCACTGTTCTAGGGCCGTGCTGATGTAAATCTCACGAAAAGCCTCATCGCCGATGATCTTGCGAGCCATCTCGCGATCGTCGCGATAAGGAGAGATGAAGGAGGTGATCACGATCAGGCCCGCGGAATTCATTAATCGAGCGACCTCAGCGATACGTCTGATGTTCTCGGTTCGAGCCTCAGGAGAGAAGCCAAGATCACGATTTAGGCCATGGCGCACGTTGTCGCCATCTAAAACGAAGCATGCATGCCCACTTTCAATGAGGCTTTTTTCAAGAGAAAAGGCCAGAGTTGACTTGCCTGAACCGCTCAGTCCCGTCATCCACAGCGTAATAGGGGTCTGCCTGAGCAGGGCGCGTCGCTGCTCGAGCTCAACCTGAGATAGTTGCCAGACCACATTCTGGGCAATTTGCTGTGCTTCCATGGTCATTTCCTGAAGGGTTAGATCTTTCCGAGGATGGCTGCCAATGCTAGTGCGAGGTTGCCTGGAGTGGTTTGTCTGTAAATTCCGGCACTGACCATACCATGCAGACGGGTCAGTACCCCGCCGCGTCTGGCACTAGTGAAGGTATGGAGAATCTTTCGATTGTCCTCGCTTAGCAGCTCCTGACATTGACTAAGAGCTGCGAGATTGATGTCGTTCCAATCCTGAAAGTGTCCAGCGAACATGCGGCGAATTCGGTAGATGCGATCCTTGATGCTGGAGTTCGCGCCTATCAGGTTTCCACCATGTTGGCGGTAATCGACTGTGGGCTCTTCACTGTAGTGAATGTGTCCCTGCGCACCGCTGACTAGCATGTACAGCCACCAGTCATGAGAAACGATAGGCAGCTCACTGGTTTGGGCTAGTAGCTGTTGAGCGCTGCGGTTGAACACCATTGTGTTTCCACCTGCCAGGCTTTGAACTAGGGCATTAGAAAATGATGGTGGTCGACAGAATAGAGGGGAGATGCCGAATGGTTGGCCGCTGTCCTGCACCAGGCGGGTTCGTCCGCAATAAAGAGCAGGGATATTTCCGTCGATCAAGCGCATCCAGCGCAGGGCACGTTCCAGATGCTCAGGGTGCCAGATGTCGTCTTGATCACTAAAAGCAAAGTATTCAGTTTGAATCTCCAGCGCATCCGCCAGCGCCATGAAGTTTGCCGCAAAGCCTTTTTGAGGGCCCTCGATAATGCGCAGTCGTTTCTCTCCGAGCTGCTGCTGGTATCGTTTAAGCAACGCCGGGGTACTGTCTGTGGAGCCATCGTCCGAGACGATGATCTGCCAGTTGCTATAGCTTTGGCGGATGATTGACTGCAATTGCTCATCCAGAAAGCGTTCGCCGTTGTACGTACCCAGTAATACCGTGACTTGGGCGGCCATAAGTGTGGGGGCGACACCTACAGCGTGGGACTGGCAGTCGCGCACTTCCAGTGCGGCTTCGTGATACATGTCTCGGCCTCTTTTTTCTTATCACTATCGGCAAATCGTTGCATGGCAGACGGGGTTGGCACTCCTATACATGACCCTCACCAAAGGTAGGCCCAACGCCGGGATCGCCTGATTGGTTACCGGTCATGCGCGTTTTGCAGGGTTTGCACGTTGATGCTTGTGCTCCCGGTAGTTGCCGATGATCTCTGTGCAACACGCCAGCCAGCAGGCCACAGGTCGGGCTTGTAATATATGTGAGCGTTTGTCGGCGGTCGCCCCGCAAAATAGATACGATAGTGTTCGGTGCTTGCCCACGCGTCCCAGTTGTATAGCTCGCCTATCATTGTGGCCTGCTCCGGCGTCGGGTGGGCCACCAACTTCAGCAGATTGCTCATTGGCAATGTGCGCTCCACAGGAACCCGGAGTGGTCGAATGGCCTGTTCGGCGTTCTGAATGTACTCGATGATACCTGTATTGATGGCGTCGACAATTGCACTCAGATCGTAGTTCACTCCCCGTTCGATATCTTCCAGGAACCTCAGCGCGTTCTGATGAGTGCTGTATCCGATAGTGGTCGGGTGTGGAGCGGAAAACAATAACTCGGCCACAGCACGATTCTCGTAGAGTTCGGCTTGCTGAGTTTTGTCGAGCAATATCGACTCAGTCAGGGCCTTGACGCTCATCCCGGTTCTGCGCTTTATGGCCGTAGACGGCTCGGAAAGCCCCAGATAGTAGCCCTCGACTTCTATTGACAGTAGACCACTGATCGCTCGCTCGAATGCGTGCTGTGTGGTGCCGCTCCACCCGACATCGACGAAGGCCACGCGCATGCCGTCTTTTAGCCCCAGTTCAAGAAGGTGCTGGTGTAGCCCGCGTCGTGTCTGGCGAGCGGCTTGCAAGATACGATGACGCATGGTGATCAAAAATTGAGAAATGAGCGGGCGAGTGCCGTCGTGGAGACGCGTGCTTGGATGTAGACCCAAGTCTTCCAAAACAGCCGTATCGGGCAGTTCTACTGCAATTCGATCGAACAGATCCTGCAGGGTAATGTTGTCTGATCCTGATAGCAGGAATGGTGCGTTTTCGATGAAATTTCTTTCATCCAGTGCGGCGAGCGTGAACGCAACTCGCGAACCACGCATATAAAGTCCGGGTACGTCACTGTGCGGATAGTTCTGGTGGATTTGCTGTAGCAAAAAACCGTCGCGGGAGATGAAGAGAATCCGGTCGACCTGATCAAGTACAGCTTGTTCTTGAATCCAATCCAAGAAACCGTGCAGCAGAGGGCCTCCATACTCCCAGCCAAGGCTGGCCCAGCGGTTGAGGTCACTGCGGTAGGCTCTATAGCGAATCAGTCCTGCGCAAAACTGTCTGCTGACATGTTCGATGGCTATCGGCGCGTGGATGGCCTTCGGCGGTTGATAGTGCAGGGTTCGCAGCCCTTTCTCCTGGGCACGGCGGATATCCCCCAATGGATTGTCGCCGACGTGCAGAATCCGAGCGCCATCAAGGCCAAGTCGTTGTTTGAGCACATCGAAGAGCGCCCCATCGTCTCGTTTGGTGCAGTTACACGCACTGGATACCAGGTAGTGATCAGGTTCGAGTCCATGTCCATGAAGTCTGACGAGCTCTATGAAAAAACTCTGTGGTAGATACATATCTGACGTCAGTACGACGGTCTTGCCTGCGCGGCGTGCTTCGGTGAAGAGGGCGGCTACCTCGGGGTTGAGGCGAGCCACTGCACCCTCAAGCTGTTGTTCCTGTGCGCTCAATGTGTCCGCGTCATAGCGAGGGTGTGGCAGGTTGTTGTAGATGTCCTCGAGGGTGATCTCGCCGCGCCCGTCCCGATGCATGGCCTCGAAGCCCAGTGTTTGGGCTTCGATACGCTGTTCAAGAAAGTTAGGCTCGCCCAGCTGCTGACCCATTAGGGAAAAAAGCGCCTTTGGATCCTCGAGAAGGCGAACAAACAGGGTGTCGAATACGTCGAACGAAACCGCGTCGACCATTGGCAGTAGGCTGCAAAAATCCTTCATCAGTTGCGAATGACGGGCCATAGCGGCTCAATGTCCTCAGTAATTCAGGATCAGAAAGTCGACGCTGTTCTGATGCAGGTTCTTGTTGTGGTAAGGATCCAGCATGAAGTGGCTAGGATGTTTGTGAAACATCTTGCGGCGCTCGCTGGCCAAGCGTTTGAGTTTGCTTGGGTCTTCATGGTCCGCCCCGCGCGATACCGACTCATGATGAAGCAGTTGTACTGCCGAGCAGACCAGGTTGTGCCAGCCGGCATCATGCAGACGTATGCACAGATCGATGTCGTTGTATGCGATGGGCAGGTCTTCGTCGAACCCGCCAATAGCTTCGAATTTCTTGCGCTGTACTAGCAGGCACGCACCGGTTACTGCGAGCCAGTTCCAGTCGAGCAGGTTGCGACCGAAGTACAGTGGTGTCTCGGCACTGGCGTTATAGAACGCGTGGCCAGGACCATCGGCGAGATTGACCACCCCGCAGTGCTGAATTCTTCGTGTTCCTGGGAACAGCAGCTTGGCCCCCACTGCGCCAATGTGCGTCTGCTGGGCAAAACCCAGCAGACGTTCCAGCCAGTCAGCGGATTCCACTTGGGTATCATCGTTGAGAAATAGCAGGTAGTCGCCCTGAGCCTGTCCGGCAGCGAAGTTATTAATGGCCGAGTAGTTGAAGGGATGAGGGTACCGTTTTAAGCGAACTTTCGGATGGCCTTGAAAGGACTCGTAATAGGCCAGGGCGTCAGTGCTGACGCTTTGATTGTCGACGAGCACGATTTCGTAGTTGGAATAGCGGGTTTGATCCAGTATCGATTCCAGACACTGACGCAGAATGTTGGGGTTGTCCCGCGTCGGAACGATGATCGATACCAATGCTTCACTTTGCGGGAGATAGTTGACGCGGAACTGCCCCGGCATGCCTTCGACGGGCTCGACCACGCCAGGGAGGCCGCGGCGTTTTAAGGCGTCCTCCTTGAGTAAGCGCACGGCATCGCTTGCATAGGGTTTGGCGTCTATGCCAGATGCGATGGAAGATGGCAGTACGCGCCAGTGATAAAGCACCTTGGGGATGTGATGAATCCGCTGCGCAACTTCACTTGTGCGTAGTACCAGATCATAGTCCTGAGCGCCGTCGAACTGACTGCGGAGCCCCCCCACCGAGTGGATCAGGTCGGTTTTTATGCAGCACAGATGGCAGGTATACATGATGCTCATCATGGCGTCGGGAGACCAGTCCGGTTTGAAGAACGGGTCGCTGTAGTTGCCTTGTGCATCGATCTTGTCCTCATCGCTATAGATGAGGTCGGGGTCGTGCTCGTTAATCGCTTTTACTACTTCGAACAAGGCATCTGGGGTGATCTCATCATCGTGGTCGAGGAATACCGTATAGGTGCCCTTGGCCAGCTCCAGTGCGATGTTGGTGGTATGTGCGATTCCGCCATTAGTCTCTAGCAAGCGCACCTTGATCCGTGGATCTTTAAGTGCCTTAAGATAATTTCGTGTTTCCGAATTGGGGCCTGCATCTTCGACCAGAACCAGCTCCCAGTTGATGTACCACTGCTGCTTGACCGACTGGATCAACCTTTCCAAATAGAGCGGCGCAACGCCATAAACCGGGGTGATGATGGAGATAAGTGGATTGGTCGTGAAGCCGCTGAGCTCGCTTTCCACGTCATGACTGCGATGCGGAGGCAAATAGCAGTAAGGGGCCGGGTAGGCTGTGGTCATGCTATATCGCCCAAGACTGAGCGAGTTCGCGCGTGTGGAATCTGTGATTTCTGCGCTGTACTGGAGCGCACTCTGCGCACTTAAACCATGGTATTTCTCCAGGGATTGCTGACGCGCCCAGTTCTCATAATGTGAAAGACCACGAAAAGCGAAGCCCAAATGCTTGAATGCAAACAGCACTAGTCTTTGGCGTTGGTTGGTCGGTAGGCGATAGTAAATCGTGCGACTCACCCGTTTGGCGAGCTTGCGGATCCGTCGAGTGAGTTGCTGCACGTGATGTGAGAGTACTCTGAGTGGCCGTGTCACACGCCAGGAGGTCGAGCGTTGCATCTCGCCGATGCTGGCCTGTGTCATCGTCAGAGCTGTGCGCAGGTTATGCAGTTGTGTATGCAGCTCGCCGGTATTGTGTTCGAGGTGCTCGCGGCGCATACGCTCATCGTTCGCTTGTTGCTGCAGCGCGATGCGCTGGTGCTCCAGTTCATGCCGCTGCTGCTCCAAGTCCAAACGCTGCTGTTCCAAGCGAGTCGTGTGTTCGTGGTGCTGGTTCGTTTGTTGCTCGAGCGTATGCTTCAAGGCCAGTAGTTGCCGATCCTGAGCGGCCAGCACTCGATCCAGTGGGGCCCGCTGCTCGAGCTGCAAGGATAGATCGTCGAGTAGCGCTGCGGTTTGGCCACTATCGATGTTCTGCTCATCTCTCGCCAGGCGATCCATGAGTTCAAACATCTGCCGTGCAAGCGGATCTACGCGTGGGTCATGCTGCAGGTTATGAGATGTAATTTGGGAGTGGCGTAGGCCTTGGTCGAGAAAGGCCTCGATATAACTATCAACAGCCGTCGGGTCAGGTGCGTCGAGTCCACAGAAGCGTGCGATACGTTGCAGCTGTGCCCGTGGCCTGTCGATCAAGTGGTCATAACCGACAACCATGCGTGCATAACCCTGCGTCTCACGAAGGCAAGGCAGATAGTGATCGAGCCAGAGCAGTTGGCTTTTTTCCAGGCTCAGTCCATCACGCTTGTTCAGTGAATGGGCAACGCTTAGAGGGTCTCTACTGCTGATCAGAAATAGTGGTTCCAATTGCATATGCCGGAAAACTGCTTTCCAGAATGGCAGCAGACGCGGCATGCGGGGATCTTTCAGCCCCAGCCGAGGATATTTTTCGAGCATTTCCTCTAGATAGGCAATGGCGCGCTCCCCTTGAGAGCTTTCATGCAAATCAGTCCAGTTCCTGTGGCTGGCTCCCGCTAGACATTGCCAGTCGAGCCCGTCTGAGCGCATGAGGTCGTCGTTGATCGAGACAATGGCCAGATCTTCAAAAAAGCCTGTCTCGTTGTTGTTCTTGGCGGGCGGCATCAGATTCTCGCCAAGGCTGATGCCAAGGGTTTCGAGTGTGCGAGTTACTACGCTGGTACCGCTGCGGTGCATACCCAAGACGACGATGATTTTCGTCTGCTCTACGCTCATTTAAACCTCAGAACCAGCGAATTTCTGGTTTCATTTTTATTGTTCGAACGGAGATATTGGTCTGTTCGGTGCGTGTCAGGCTACGGCCTGGTTTTTCTTTGCGGCACGTTCTTTGGCCTGTTCAGCTTTTACGGCAAGGCGAATAGTTTCCAGATAGCCGCTGATGACCTCGTCTTTAGGTCCACAGATAAGGCTACGCCCCTCGTGAAGCCAAAGAACGCGGTCACAGAGAGACTCGATGGCCTCCATGCTGTGAGAGACCAATACGACTGTTTTTCGGGCGCGAATCTTGTCGCGCATAGCCTGATGGGATTTGAGCTTGAAGCTCTCATCGCCCACGCCCAATACTTCGTCGATCAGCATGATGTCGGGATCGGCATGAATGGCTACCGCAAAACCCAGGCGTGCGCGCATGCCTGTGGAGTAGGTACCCACAGGGCGTTCGAAGAACGCGCCAAGCTCACTGAAACTGTGAATTTCATCCATCAGGGTACGGACGTGTTTGAGCGATAGCCCCAACAGTAGGCCTCCGATTATCACGTTCTCGCGCCCGGAGAGTTCTGGCTTGAAGCCAACGCTGAGTGCCAGCAAGCTCGCGCTGAGTCCTGGCTGGCGCCAAAGCTTGCCCCTGTCGGGTTCGGTGATGCCTGCGATCATACGCAGCAGCGTGCTCTTTCCCGCGCCATTGGCGCCGATCACGCCGAGCGTTTCTCCGGCTTTCAGCGTAAAGCTGACGTCGTCGAGGGCCCAGAACTGGTTGTAGCGCAGGACGCCGGTGCGCTGACGATAAGACAACCCCACATTGCGGGCCTCAAGAATTACCTGGTCGTTCATGCGCGGTCTCAGTACAGCAGTTTGGGATAGCGGCGTTCGTTGCGTGCCAGTGTCAACAGCGCCACGCCCAAGATGGGTAGCGATAGCGCTACGCAGTAGCCGAGCGCAGCCCAATTTGGCCATTCACCTTGCAAGAGAATGTCACGATAAGCGCTGATCAACAGCACCATCGGGTTGTACTCAAAGGCTCCGCGCATGTGTTCCGGTACCTGATCCGCGCTGAAGAAGATGCCGGACATGAACATCATAAGCATCAGCAAATTATCAACCACCAGTTTCAGATCCTGAGCGAAGGGGATGATGGCCGCGAGGAGCAGACCGACAGCGATGATGAGCAATAGCTGGGTCAGGATCACTGGTAGCAAGCCCAGCCATTGCACGCTGGGTGTTTTGCCGATGACCAGCAGGAAGCAGAGCAGCAATAGGAGAACGATGACGAATTTGAAGGTATTGCTGAAGATTTGTATGAGCGCGAACAGGCCCTTGGGCACATAGATTTGCTGAACCAGACCAGCGTTCATTGGAATCGACAAGCTGGCCTGCCGGACTGAACCATCGAACCATTTCCAGGCGATCATTCCGCACAGCAGGAAGGGCACATAGTCCGGGCCGCCCTGGCGCAAGGCCAGGCCGAAAACCACATAGAACACGGCCATGTACATGACTGGCTCGATGATCCACCACAGAAAACCAAGGAAGCGCCGCGCGATTTCCGTGCGCAAGTCGCTATACACTCCGTACAGCAATATTTCTCCGTAGTTCATCGATTTTGGCTACCAGATTGAAATGGCTGAGCCATTTAAACACAATGTGCTTGCTCTCCCGCAAGCATCTAGCGGACGGTTGGGAGCTGCTCCATATCCATAGCCTTATACCTAGAACAAGAGGCATACATGCGGTTCATTCGGAATTTTTTCTCCCGCCCGGAGCGAGTGGTCGCGCCGGCGCTTGTGCCGGGGCCTCGTCCGGTCATGGTGGTCGGGATGCACCGTAGTGGAACCAGTTTCCTGACCGGCTCCTTGCAGCAGGCAGGTCTGGAGCTCGGTAAGTTCAGCGCCTGGAATCCTCATAACCTGAAAGGCAACAGAGAAAACCTCGATATTGTTGCGTTCAACGATGCCGTGCTGAACACCCGCGGTTTTGCTTGGGACAATCCCCCCACGAGCCGCATCCCGTGGACTCCCGAGGAATATGCGCAGGCGAGGGGCTTGATCGCGGATTTCGCGGGTGCCCCACACTGGGGCTTCAAGGATCCACGTTCATTATTGCTGGTCGAGGGCTGGCAAGAGTTGCTTCCCGACCTGCGTTTTGTCGGTATTTTCCGTCACCCCTCTGCAGTGGTGCAGTCGTTACAGGCCCGTGGTGGTATGCCGGAGGAGCGCGCCCTCATGCTCTGGGCTGCTTATAACGAGCGCCTGCTGGCTCTGTATCGAGAGAAGCCTTTTCCTTTGCTCTGCTTCGATGAGGATGAGGTGACTCTGCATAACAAGCTCAATCAAGTTCTACTTGAGCTAGGCCTAGAGCCCCTTGAGGGGGAGCGCTTTTTCAGCGCCGAACTCAAGCATCACCAGCAACTTGCAAGGCCGCTACCGGACACTTTGCAGGCCATGTATCAGCAATTGCGTGCTTGTGCGCGCTGAATGAGGGATGGGCATGGCCTTGTTTCGCCGTAAACCACGGCTCTCGATCGTGATGATTGTTTATCGAATGCCGGATCAGGCAGAAAAAACGCTGCTTTCTCTGAGCCCCACGTACCAGCATGGGGTGCGGGAGATCGATTATGAAGTGATCGTGGTTGAGAACCACTCGGATAGCCTTCTGGGGCGCGAACGGGCGATACGTCATGCCGGTAACGTTCGTTATTTCCACCGCCAGGAGACCCAGCGTACGCCTGTAAATGCCATCAACTTTGGGGCGGCCCAAGCTCGTGGCAGTCATGTTGCCATCATGATTGATGGCGCTCGGATGCTTTCGCCCGGAGTGGTCAAGCTGGCACTGGACGCCTTTCGCTTAGAACCTGAGGCCGCGGTTTCTGCCCCCGGATATCACATTGGCCATAAGCTTCAGCAGGTAGCGGTCAATGAAGGGTATGACGAAGCAGCCGAGGCCGAGTTGCTGCAGAGCATCGACTGGCCACAGGACGGCTATCGTTTGTTCGACATCGCAGTGCTCAGTGGCTCCTGTCAGGGCGGCTTCTTCCAGAGCAACTACGAAAGTAACTTCATCGCCATGTCTGTACGGAAATGGAAAGCGCTGGGTGGGGTGGATCTGCGCTACAACGATTTTGGGGGCGGTAACGCCAATCTGGATCTTTACAAGCGTCTGCTGGAGTTTCCAAATACGCCATTTTACATGCTGTTTGGCGAGGGATCCTTTCACCAATTCCACGGGGGCGTTACCACGGGCACGCGCAAGGCTGAGCGCGATGTGATCTATAAACAGTTGGACGATCAGGATCGCGCATTGCGCGGAGATGATCGTGCGCCGCCGAGCGTGCGGCCGATCCTGTTTGGTACCCCGCACCCGAGTGTCTACCGTTTCATTCGGCATTCGCTGGACAAGGTGCAACCACAATGAGTCGCCCGCTGCTATCGATAATCGTGATCGTCTACGATATGCCGCGCCAGGCGCTTAACACATTGATCAGCTTAAGCCCCGATTATCAGCAGGGTGTCCAGGCTGGCGATTACGAAGTGATCGTGGTCGAGAATCGTTCACGAAGAAATATGGACGTCGAAGCGATTGGCGCCTTGTCTGGAAATTTTCGCTACTTTCTGCGCGATGAGCCTGGTGTTTCTCCGGCCGCGGCGATCAATTTTGCCTTCACTCAGGTTCAGGGAGCTTTCATCGGCCTGATGATCGATGGTGCCCGCATGGTTTCGCCTGGTGTGGTGCAGTATGCGCTGATGGCTCGGCGCATGACGTTCGAGGCTATGGTGGTAGTGCCCGGTTATCACCTTGGTGAACACGAGCAGCAATTTCATCTTAGCCGCGGCTACAGTGAGGAACACGAACGGCATCTGCTCGAGGGTATTGACTGGCAGCGCAACGGCTATCGTCTGTTCGAAATTTCTTGCCTCAGCGGCGCCAATCCTAACGGAGTTTTTCACCCGTTCATGGAATGCAATTGCCTATTTTTGGATGCTGAGGTGTTTCGCGATATCGGTCAGGCCGATGAGCGCTTCAAGCTACCGGGTGGTGGTGCGTTGAATCTGTATATCTACCGTAAAGCGGCGATGCATCCGCGTACCCGCTCGTTCATGCTGGCCGGCGAAGGCTCCTTCCACCAGTTGCATGGCGGGGTGACTACCTCGGAAGTTGCGGAGCGTGAGACCATTCTGAATCGCCAGCGTGAGCAGTTAACCGAGCTATTGGGCGAGCCATTTCGCTCTCCGACGGTGGAGCCTATTCTGCTAGGAAAGGTTCCGGGGGAGGCACTTCGTTATTTGAAACACTCGGTAGAGCGGGGGATGCACCGTGTGCAGCGCTGTGCGGAACGAAGTGAGGACATGTACGCTGATGAGCGCATCAAGGAGAGTGTCAGGCTGCAAGATTTGGAGACGGCATCAAGTCTGCAATAAAAAATATGACACAGAAATCAGCTATGACGCCCTCGCGACAACAATCTAGAGACTGAGCAGGAACTATAAGAATGACCCATGTGTACATGCCTCCGTCGATTCGCCATTTCGAGCCCCTGCATATGGTGTTCAGCACCTGGGTCGATCACTTGCCTTTCGGTTATGACCTGGTGGCGGCTATCCGCCCGAAAATGCTCGTAGAACTCGGCACCCATAAAGGTCTTTCCTACTTCACCTTCTGCCAGTCGATGAAGGAGAACGAGATCGATGGGCTGTGTTATGCGGTAGATACTTTCGAAGGCGATGAACACACCGATAAGTATGACGAGTCGGTATTCACTGCTGTGAATAACCATAATCGGCAGCACTACCATGGTTTTTCCTATTTGATGCGCATGTACTTCAACGATGCACTGCGCCATTTCAGCGAAGACAGCATCGATTTGCTGCACATCGACGGGTTCCATACTTACGAAGCGGTCAGCGAGGATTTCGCCAATTGGTACCCGCGGGTTAAACCGGGCGGCATCATTCTTTTTCATGACGTTCAAGCGCGCCTGCAGGACTTCGGGGCTTGGAAGTTCTGGGATGAAATTCGCGGTCAGCACGAAACCTTCACGTTCAATCATGGCTTCGGCCTTGGAGTGCTACGCAAGCCGGGGGGCGATCGTAGCCAGGATGCGGCACTGCTCAAACTATTGTTCGAGGATGCTTCCGATAAAGCGGCAGCCTCTATGCGGGCATTCTATGTGCACGCCAGTAAGCATTTGGAGAACATGCGCAAGCTCAAGCGCATGGGGCAGGGTAATCAGCCTGCTGCGCAACAGGCGATCAAATGAGCGATACGCCGATGCCAGAGGCAGCGCGGCATACGAATGGTCTTGCGTACGCGCAAGAGCTATTCGCTGGCGGTCTGATAGACGACGCCATCTCGGTGCTTGAGGCCGATATCGAGCTGCAGGAGTCCATGGAGAAGCTTTCCTGGCTCATGCAGATACGCCATAGAGGTTTCTTCAAGAAACCTGCGCTTTCTGGGCATGACGTTTGGCCGCCGCGAGTGGGGCCCTCGGAGTTTGTATCGGGAGCAATCCCTGAAAGCACGGCCGAGGCTCTCGATGCTGGGCTATTGGCACGCGGCATCATGAATCATGGGTCTTTGATCGTTAGAGGCCTGCTTGACCAGCAGACGGTTGAAGAACTCAAGGCCTGTGTGGATCATGCGATAGACGCGTACGATCAGCTGGCGAGCAATCAGGGTTGCAGTGAGTGGTTCTCGCCCTTACGCCCCTGCGAGCAGAATGGTGGTGTGCGTGTCGCGAGGAAGTGGGTACGAGACGGCGGGGGAGTGTTGGCTGGCGACTCGCCCAAAGCCCTGTTCAAGCTGATTAGAATGCTCAAGCAGCAGGCAATTCTTCCGGTGATAGCTGATTACTTGGGGGAGGCACCGGCGCTTTCTCTAAAGAAAACTACCCTCAGACGTGTGACTCCCGATAGCAAAGGCGGCTGGCATCAGGATGGCGCTTTTCTAGGGCAGGGCATCAGAACCTTGAATCTTTGGATTGCCTTGAGCGACTGCGGTGTCGATGCCCCATCCATGGACATGATTCCTGCGAGGCTGGATCGGATAGTGCCGACGGGGGTAGATGGGGCTGATTTTGGCTGGTCTGTAGGTGACAAGGCCATCCTGAATAGTGTGTTAGGGCATATGCCAGTTCGCCTCAGGTTTCGTGCCGGTGATGTGATCTTCTTCGATGAGATGAATCTTCACCGCACAGCTGTCGATGACTCGATGACCTCCGCGCGCCATGCTATCGAGGCTTGGTTCTTTGCGCCGTCGGCCTACCCGCTAGGCCAGATCCCAATTCTCTGTTGAGTGCTTGAACCGGATACCCATGGATGACTGATTCGCGGATTTCCCGCAATTCGGGGCTGGATTACCTGCGCGCGCTTTCTGTCGTGATTGTGCTGGCGAATCATTGTTTCTTGGGCCTTTTCGTCGCCACAGGCGTGGTGGCCTGGAATGGTTTGGCTTCCTATCTCAGTGCAAGTGTGATCATTTCGATCGAGTGGCTTTTCGTGCTCAGTGGTTATCTGATCGGCACGATGATGATCAGGATATTTGAGAAGGAGCATGACTCTACATCGGCCTGTCGAGACTTCTGGTTGCGGCGCTGGTTCAGGACCTTGCCCTGTTATTACCTGTTCTTGCTGGTCAATATCGGCCTGAGTCAAATATTGCCAGGTACGGGAACCTTCGACTGGACGTACGCCTTTTTCTCGCAAAACCTGCTGCTGCCAGAGAGGCAGCCGCATTTTTTTGGCGAGTCATGGTCGCTGGCAGTAGACGAATGGTTTTACCTGATCATGCCACTTTTGTTGGTGGGCAGTGTTCGGCTAATGAAGCTCTCGATCAGACAGGCATTTTTCTTTTCAGCGCTGGTGTTGATCTGCATACCTTTCCTGGCAAGGCTGTCTCACACAGTTCCGAGTAGTTTTTTCCAATGGGATGCCGAGATCAGAAGAATCACGATCTACCACTTGGATGCGACTGGTTGGGGCGTTCTGGCCGCAGCCTTAAGCCGCTGGTATGGCCCTTGGTGGCAGCGTTCACCGGCTCTTAAGGCTGGAGTTGGTGCTTTGCTGACCTTGCTGGGGCTCGCAACCATCTGGAAGTTGGTGCATAGCGGATGGCAGCCTTCGGCGCTGTATGCGGTGGTTAATGCGGGTTCAATTTCCCTGATGGGAATAGGCACGCTCTTACTGCTGCCTGCCATTGTGTGCCTGCGCCCCGTTGTTGGTTGGCTGCACGGGCTTGTTGCGAAGATCAGCCTTTATTCTTACACGCTGTACCTGAGTCACTTTCCGCTTCTGTTCATTATCAGAGCGGTGTTCGAGTTGGACTCAGGCAGTCCCTTGCCTGTTTTGATACTGGCGGCTGCTATCTGGCTATTACTGGTCTGGGGCATTTCGGTGTTGGTATTCAGCTTCTTCGAGAAACCAGTATCTGATCTCCGAGAGAGGATCACTACGCGGGTGGATGCGAAGCCATTCGGAACCTGAGGTGCCCTTGGCACCGCCGCGATACAAGCAGGATAGTTGATGGTGAAAGGATGGCGGATGTTCAAGACAACCGAAGGTCTGCGGCAGCCGGGGGCTTTTATTCCTCAGCTCGAATCCTTCCGAGGTTGGGCCATTCTTCTGGTCGTTGCGTTTCATGCCCACGGCATATTACTGGGAGGGGGGCCATTACCTGCCGATTCGTCGATTTGGCTGCGGTTGGCCGGAGCTGGAAGCACGGGTGTCACTCTATTCTTCGTGCTCAGCGGTTTTTTGCTGACGCGGCCGTTCATCCGCGCATTGCGTGAGGGCGCGAGGGTCAGTATCGGGCACTTCTATCTGGCGCGATTTCTCCGTATCGTGCCTCTTTACTACACGGCCATCCTGGTCGCCTGGCTGGTGAGCGGTAACTCAGCTGATGCCTTCAAGGCGCTGATGTTTGTCCCTGTTGGCTTTTCAATTTTTCCTTTCAGTGTTCCTTGGTGGTCCTTGTGCACCGAGATGCAGTTCTATCTTTTGTTGCCCTGGTTGATGCTGGCGTTGCACCAGCGCAAGGGCCGCTGGTTGATTTTTCTGGGATTATCGATCTGGCTGAGCCTGCACTGGCTTCATCTTCTTGAGCCCAGATGGTTGGCCTTGCCCACCGGTAGTCAATCATCCTTATTTGGACGTGGTTTTGCGTTCTTGGTTGGTGGCCTGGCTGCTTGGTTCCACGTCAGTGCGGCCTACGCCAGGCTGGTAGCGTCTCCACTGCGGGTGAGTCTGATCGCACTGGCGCTTCTGACTGCGCTGATTGCGCTCCTGCAGTGGTGTGGTCTTATGGGGCAGCGGTCAGCGATTATTGCCATGCCCTTGTATCATGACCTTGAGGCGTTACTTTGGGCAGGCGTGCTGCTATGCGGTCTGGGTTCGATGGCGGCGGGCGGGCGGCTCTTTATAAATCCGCTACTCAGCCATTTCGGAAGCATTTCCTATTCGCTCTATCTAGTTCACCTACCAGTACAGTTTTATCTGCTACATCCACTCAAGGATGCCGGTTTGAGCCCCTCTGACATCAGGATGATTACCGCCATCATTGCCAGCTTCATGCTGTCATGGCTTTTGGCAGTCCTGTGTTATCACTCTATTGAAAAACCATGCTTGCTCCTGAAAAGCCGGTTACCGATGCTTAGCGGTAGGCTTCGGGTAGATCACGCCAGAGCGTAGCGAAGCCGGGCTCTGCTTCTCCAGCCGGACGGCCATTGGTGTAGTAATAGAGTGCCAACGATTTACGGTAGATGCCTTCAGGGCAGGTCAAAGGTTTGGGGTGGCCATGATAGGAGGTTGCTGTGGTACTGAAGACTACACAGCGATTAAGTAATGGCAGCACCTGCGTGGGAGGACCTTGCATTTCTTTGTCCCAGAGTTCGAGATGTCCGCCGTATTCTTCGGGCCAATTCGGGTTTAGGTAGAGTAGGAAATTGAGTCGCCGATCGAGGCCGAACTCACGATGAGTGGCGAAGTCCGCATGCACTTTGAGAAAGCCGCCTCGACCAATCTGGTGGATGCCGGCACCTCGCAAATTGGGATCGGGAATCAGGTTAGCGATACCGGTCATCCCTGCGAGAAAATCGAGAAAATAGTGCGAATTCAATTCCCATATCAATTGACGGTAGCTCGGTGGCATGGCCATCACGTCGCGGATGTTGCGCTTATCTTTCTGTACGTACTCTCCCGTTTGCTTGTCTTTGTGCGTCGCCTCATTCCAGATTGGCAGCGACTGGTCATGTGGGTATTCGGCAAGCAGGCGTGCCAATGTGGCATCAGGTAAGAAGTTGTCGATGACGATGTGCGGGAAAGGCTCGTTGGAGCGATATATTTCACCTAGCTCTGCGGCTACCGTGCGCAGCGCGTCGTAATTGATCAACAATCCGGAGTCCGGTTGCATATCTTTGTTGCCTGACAACGTGGGAACGTTTTCTCCATTCATTCGCCAGGAATCCTTCTAGATGAGAGTTCTGTTTCGTCATGGTCGCGGTACGCGCATGCGTCTCCTGCTGCTTGGCATTCTGCTGTGTACGGCCTATGCAGGCAATGCGGCCGAATCGCACGCAAAGCCTAACATCCTGTTGGTGCTGGTCGATGATCTGGGCAACAACGATATAGCAAGTTGGGGGGATGGCAGGGCACCTACGCCAACCCTGGATGCGCTGAGTGGAAGCGCAGTGCGCCTACGTCGCCACTACACAGATAGTACGTGCTCGCCCAGTCGAGCCAGCTTGATCAGTGGTCGTCACCCAGTTAGCGTGGGCTTCCAGGCAGACGGCCTTGGACTGTCCCCCGACCTGATCACTTTGCCCAAATCCTTGCGGTCGCTGGGATATAGAACCCTGCATGTTGGGAAGTGGCATTTGGGTGAGGCGCTGGAGTACGAAGAGATTCAGCCCGGACAGCAAGGGTTCGACTATTGGTTCGGCATGCTCAATCATTTCGTTCTGCAAGGGCCGGGGCCAGATGGGCGCCCGGTGCGTCGGCAGCCAACTCACATCGATCCTTGGTTGCAAGACAATGGCGCAGCGCCAACCCAGCACCAGGGTTATCTGGACGATATCCTTACAGACAAAGCTGTCGAGCTGGTGAAGTCAGGTGCGGGGGAAAAACCTTGGTTCATCAACCTCTGGCTCTTCTCGCCGCATACGCCTTATCAGCCGAGCCCCGCCTTTAGTGCGCAATTTCCCGATACGCCGGAAGGGAGATATTTCGCCATTCTGAGTCAGCTTGATCACAACCTGGCACGACTGCTCAAGGCGCTTGAGGAAAGCGGTCAGGCGGACAATACCGTGGTGATCTTCGCCAGCGATAATGGCGGCGCCAATATCAATATGGATAACAACTATCCGCTGATCGGCAAGAAGGCGACCTATACCGAAGGCGGGGTGCGTACGCCGCTTCTGCTTCGGTGGCCGGGGCATTACGAGAATCAGGATATCCGAGAACCGACGGTGTTCATGGATCTGTTCCCAACGTTGGTTTCCATCGCAGGAGGCAAGCCCCCTGAAGGCCTTGCGGGTCGAAATCTGCTGCCTCTGTTCGAAGGTGGCAACGTACCGGGTTTCGACGCGCTCTACTGGGCAGGTGACAGTGGTGGCGCCTTGGGAATGACCTATTCAGCACATCTGCTGAATGAGCGCCGGTTCTTCTATCGCGAGCCATTGGGGCAGTTGCACAGTGGTGCAGTGACCCCGGCGATCAACAAGTATAAAACCGAAGATCACGCGGTTACGGAGTTTGATGGAAAGCAGGCCGGTGCCCTCATTCGCGATTGGGAATGGCAAGTCAGGCCTGTTCCTCTGCAATGGCAAGCTGCAGATCAGGACTCGCCGGGCGTGTTGACGGGCAGGAATTTTCAGCGAGCGCCTGTATTCGGTGGCTACAGCCTGGGCTTATCGTTGCGAGGGTTGAGTTTTGCTGGAGGCGCGCAGGCGCTAGTGGATCAGCCGGGTGTTTGGGGAGTGCGCCTGCTACCTGATCGGCGGCTTGAGGTTCGCCATGGTGGTACGCTTCAGTTCAGCGAGCCTGTGCAGGCTGGTGGGCGTTGTGACAGTCTGGTAATCAGCACGCATGTGAAGCCTGCAAGCACTTTTCCTTTTCCTGGGCCGGCTAAGGCTCGCCTGCTGCTTTATTGGAACGGGCAGCCAGTCTTAGATAGCGATCAAGTGCTTGAACGACCCGAGACGGCAGCGGTGTTGAGTAACCCTACTTACATTGGTGCGCAGGCTGATGGAGAGGAGGCATATCGAGGTGCCCCGTTGTCCGAGCCGCTGCTGATCAACAAGTTGCTGTTGCCGGAGCAGGACGGGCTAGCTTTGAGCGATATGCTCCAACGACTCTGTCGTTGAAGGCTTTTAAAACAAGAACCCCGGCCAGAGCCGGGGTTCTTGTTTTGCGCTGAGCTTTATTCCACGGCCTTGACCATGTCTTCGATGACTTTCTTGGCATCGCCGAAAACCATCATGGTCTTGTCCATGTAGAACAGTTCGTTATCCAGACCGGCATAACCGCTGGCCATCGAGCGCTTGTTGACGATCACGGTCTTGGCTTTGTAGGCCTCGAGGATCGGCATGCCGGCGATCGGCGACTTCGGATCGTTCTTCGCCGCCGGGTTGACCACATCGTTGGCACCGAGCACCAGCACCACGTCGGCCTGGCCGAACTCGGAGTTGATGTCGTCCATTTCGAACACTTGCTCGTACGGCACTTCGGCTTCGGCCAGCAGTACGTTCATGTGGCCCGGCATACGCCCGGCAACCGGGTGGATCGCGTACTTCACGGTCACGCCACGATGGGTCAGCTTTTCGGCCAGTTCCATCAGTGCATGCTGCGCGCGGGCCACCGCCAGGCCGTAGCCCGGAACGATGATCACGGTGTCGGCGTTGGTCAGCAGGAATGCGGCATCGTCGCTCGAACCGGACTTCACCGGACGGGCTTCCTGAGCACCGGCTGGGCCGGCTGCGTCAGTCGCACCACCGAAGCCACCGAGAATCACGTTGAAGAACGAGCGATTCATCGCCTTGCACATGATGTACGAGAGGATCGCACCGGAAGAGCCCACCAGTGAACCGGCGATGATCAGCATCGAGTTGTTCAGCGAGAAGCCGATACCGGCTGCTGCCCAACCCGAATAGCTGTTGAGCATCGACACCACCACCGGCATGTCGGCGCCGCCGATTGGGATGATGATCAACACGCCGATGACGAAAGCCAGCGCTACCAGGATGGCGAAGGCGGTGATGTCGCCAGTGAAGGTGTAGTACAGGCCCAGGCCGAGAATCGCCAGGCCGATCACCAGGTTGAACAGGTGCTGACCCTTGAACACCACGGGGGCGCCCTGGAACAGGCGGAACTTGTACTTGCCCGACAGCTTGCCGAAGGCGATCACCGATCCGGAGAAGGTGATGGCGCCAATGGCTGCACCGAGGAACAGTTCCAGGCGGTTGCCTGCCGGGATAGCGTCGCCCAGTGCGGCGACGATGCCCAGCGACTGTGGCTCGACGACAGCGGCGATGGCAATGAAGACGGCGGCCAGGCCGATCATGCTGTGCATGAAGGCGACCAGCTCCGGCATCTTGGTCATCTCGACGCGCTTGGCCATGATGGTGCCGACGCTGCCACCGACCAGCAGGCCGACGATGACGAAGCCCAGGCCTTGTACGGCCAGCTCGCTACCGAGTTTGTAGATCAGGCCTACGGTGGTCAGTACGGCGATGGCCATGCCGACCATGCCGAACAGGTTGCCGCGACGCGACGTGGTTGGGTGCGACAGGCCCTTGAGCGCCTGGATGAAGCACACCGAGGCGACGAGGTAGAGAAGAGTGATCAGGTTCATGCTCATCAGTGCTTCTCCGCCTGCGCTTTCGGCGCCTTCTTCTTGAACATTTCCAGCATGCGTCGGGTGACCAGGAAGCCACCGAACACGTTCACCGCAGCCAGGGCCACGGCCAGGGTGCCCATGGTCTTGCCCAGCGGGGTGACGGTGAGCGCGGCGGCCAGCATGGCGCCGACGATCACGATGGCGGAAATGGCGTTGGTCACAGCCATCAGCGGGGTGTGCAGGGCCGGGGTGACGTTCCACACCACGTGGTAGCCGACATAGATGGCCAGCACGAAGATGATCAGGTTGTAGATGCCGTCGGAAATCAGATCCATGTCCCTACTCCTTAGCCGTTCTTGCGCACGACTTCGCCGGCATTGCACATCAGGCAGGCCGCGACGATGTCGTCTTCGAGGTTGAGCTGGAACTGGCCTTCCTTGTCGATCACGAGCTTGAGGAAGTCCAGCAGGTTGCGTGCGTACAGGGCGGAGGCATCTGCCGGCACCAGTGCGGCCAGATTGGTGTGGCCGACGAGGGTCACGCCGTGCTTGACCACGACTTGGCCTGCCTCGGTCAGCGGGCAGTTGCCGCCTTGCGCAGCGGCCAGGTCGATGACCACGGAGCCGGGCTTCATTTCCTGCACAGTGGCTTCGTGCAGCAGAGTGGGTGCCTTGCGGCCAGGAATCAGCGCGGTGGTGATAACGATATCGGCCTGCTTGGCGCGCTCGTGCACGGCCTTGGCCTGGCGTTCCATCCAGGACTGCGGCATCGGCCGGGCATAGCCGCCCACGCCTTGCGCGCACTCACGTTCCTCGTCGGTCTCGAACGGTACGTCGACGAACTTGGCGCCGAGCGACTCGATCTGCTCTTTCACGGCAGGGCGTACATCGGATGCCTCGATCACCGCACCCAGGCGCTTGGCCGTGGCGATGGCCTGCAGGCCGGCGACGCCTGCGCCGAGGATCAGCACGCGAGCAGCCTTCACGGTACCGGCGGCGGTCATCAGCATGGGCATGAAGCGCGGGTAGTGGTTGGCGGCGAGCATCACGGCCTTGTAGCCAGCGATGTTGGCCTGCGAGCTCAGTACGTCCAGGCTCTGCGCGCGCGAGGTGCGTGGTGCGGCTTCCAGGGCGAAGGCAGTGACGCCGCGAGCGTTCATGCGCGCGATGGTGTCATTGCAGAACGGGTTGAGCATGCCCACCAGGACGGCGCCGCTCTTCATATGAGCCAGTTCGGCGTCGGTTGGTGCGACCACCTTCAGCACCAGATCAGCGCCAAACGCGGCCGAGTCGTTGCCAATGGTGGCTCCAGCGGCTTCAAAGGCGCTGTCCGGGATGCTGGCACTGATGCCTGCACCTGCCTGGACGGTCACCTGATGGCCCTGGCCAACCAGTTTCTTGACGGTCTCGGGCGTCGCGGCAACCCGCGTCTCCCCAGCATGGGTTTCGAGAGGAACACCGATGTGCACTTCTAATCTCCTGCGTGATCTTTTGAGTGAACCTGCGCACTACGCTGGCACGCCGGTGATTGGGGATCAGCACATAACCCGCCGGAAGGTGGCGAGCGCGGCGATTGTGCAATCGAACGCAGACCCTTACAAGAAGTTATGGAGTAAAAAAAATGGATTACTACAAGTAATGGGTCTATGAGGGATTTTTATACTGCGCGCAGCCCGCGTGGATTCTGGGGAAAGGCAGGTAAGACGTAGCCTAGAACGTTGCTCAGGCATTCACGGCGAGAATGACCACTGGTCGACTAGTAGCGGGTGTGGAAGGTAATGCACAGGGTGTTCGAAATAGTGCTATAGCCCGAAAGTAGTGGCTTTGGCGTACTTTTTCGCTAATCGGTCATGTAGCGTGACTAATTTCATGCTACCAGTCCCTATATGCTCTTTTTGGTTTGTTGGGTGTTGGTGGTGGCGACGGCTGCGCGTCGGTCATCGTTGCTGGTAAGCGTGCGCCTCGCCCAGTAGCCAGTCACGAAAGGCTTTTAGCGCTGCAGACTCGGACTTGCGTTCCGGCACCATCAGGTAATAGGCGCGGTCACTGTTCGGCACGGTGCGGTCGAGGGCGATCACCAGGCTACCCTCTTCCAGTTCGCGCTGGATCAGGAAGGGTGGGATCAGCGCGATGCCCATTTCGTGTCTCGCAGCCTGGGCCAGCATGGAGAACAGTTCCAGGCGAGGGCCTGTCATATCGCGGGCGACGCTCATGCCCTGGGCGGCGAACCATTGGCGCCAGGCGTAGGGGCGGGTGGTCTGCTGCAGCAGGGGCAGGGCGGCGATTAGCTCGATTGTCACCGGGGCGCCACCTAGCAATTCCGGGCTGCACACCGGCAGCAGGTGTTCGTGCATCAGAAAGTGCGCCTCGGTGCCCGACCACTCGGCATCACCGTAATAGATGGCGGCATCGAAGTGGGTATCGGCGAACAGGAAGGGGCGTGTGCGGTTGGTCAGGTGTACCGTCACTTCCGGGTGCAAGCGCTGAAAAGCGCGCAGGCGGGGGAGCAGCCACTGGGTGCCAAAGGTCGGCACCACCGCCAGCTCTATGCTGGTCGTGCCCTGGTTGCCCATCAAGGCCAGGGTGTCGCGCTCCACGGCATCGAGCTGCGCTGCGACCTTGCGGCTGTAGGCAACGCCCGCCTCGGTCAGCACTACGCCGCGCCGCGACCGGCGGAACAGCTCGACATTGAGGAAGCTTTCCAGCCCGCCGATCTGCCGACAGATCGCACTCTGCGTGAGGTTCAGCTCGTCGGCCGCCTTGGTGAAGCTCTGGTGGCGTGCGGCCGACTCGAAGGCGACGAGGGCGGCAGTGCTGGGGATCTTGCGACGCATTGATGCAAAAGCCTCACTCATAAGCGGTATTTATGCCTGGTTAAGCTAGCTCGAAGTGAGGAAAAAGCACAGGTCTGTGCAAAATCTGCGTTTGTCCATTGCCTGCAGCCGGCCTAGGATCAATGTCATACCGGGTCGGCTGGATCGACCGCTCACATCACTGCTTCGAGGTTTCTCGTAATGGCCAAGGCAAGCTTCAACTGGATCGACCCGCTGCTGCTGGATCAGCAACTGACCGAAGAAGAGCGCATGGTGCGCGATAGCGCCCAGCAGTTCGCCGACGACAAGTTGGCGCCGCGCGTGCTGGAGGCCTTCCGTCATGAGCAGACCGATCCGAAGATCTTCCGTGAGATGGGTGAAACCGGTCTGTTGGGGGCGACCATTCCTGAAGCCTACGGTGGCAGTGGTCTGAACTACGTGTGCTACGGCTTGATCGCGCGTGAAGTGGAGCGCATCGACTCCGGGTATCGCTCGATGATGAGCGTGCAGTCGTCGCTCGTGATGGTGCCGATCAACGAGTTCGGCAATGAGGCGACCAAGCAGAAGTACCTGCCCAAGCTGGCCAGTGGTGAGTACATCGGTTGCTTCGGTCTGACCGAGCCGAACCACGGTTCCGATCCCGGATCCATGGTCACGCGCGCCAAGAAGGTAGAAGGCGGCTACCGCCTGACTGGCAGCAAGATGTGGATCACCAACAGCCCGATTGCCGATGTCTTCGTGGTCTGGGCCAAGGATGATGCCGGCGAGATTCGCGGCTTCGTGTTGGAAAAAGGCTGGGAAGGCCTCTCCGCTCCGGCGATTCACGGCAAGGTCGGTCTGCGTGCGTCGATCACCGGTGAGGTCGTCATGGACAACGTCTTCTGCCCCGAAGAGAACGCCTTCCCGGATGTACGCGGCCTGCGCGGCCCGTTTACCTGCCTGAACTCTGCCCGTTACGGCATCAGCTGGGGCGCGCTGGGCGCTGCCGAGTTCTGCTGGCACACCGCGCGCCAGTACGTGCTGGATCGCAACCAGTTCGGCCGCCCTCTGGCCGCCAACCAACTGATCCAGAAGAAGCTGGCCGACATGCAGACCGAGATCACTCTGGCGCTGCAAGGTTGCCTGCGTCTCGGTCGGATGAAGGACGAAGGCACCGCAGCGGTGGAAATCACCTCGATCATGAAGCGCAACAGCTGTGGCAAGGCGCTGGATATCGCACGCATGGCGCGCGACATGCTCGGCGGCAATGGCATCAGCGACGAGTTTGGTATCGCCCGGCACCTGGTCAATCTCGAAGTGGTCAACACCTACGAGGGTACGCATGATGTGCATGCGCTGATCCTCGGCCGTGCGCAGACCGGCATCCAGGCGTTCTTCTAACGCCTCGCACCTCTCAACGATTCCTGGTGCGCGTGGCGTACCTTATGGAGAAGCTTCATGCCTGGCGCCCTTTCCCATATCCGTGTGCTCGACCTGTCCCGTGTGCTCGCCGGTCCCTGGGCGGGGCAGATCCTGGGTGACCTCGGTGCCGAGGTGATCAAGGTGGAGCGTCCGGGTTCGGGTGATGACACCCGGCATTGGGGGCCTCCTTATATAAAGGATGCCGAGGGTAACGATTCGCGTGAGGCGGCCTACTTTCAGAGTGCCAACCGTAACAAGCAGTCGCTGACCCTCGATTTCACCCAGGCCGAAGGTCAGCGCTTGGTGCGTGAGCTGGTCGCGCAGAGCGACGTGTTGCTGGAAAACTTCAAGGTCGGCGGCCTGGCGGCCTATGGCCTGGACTATGAGTCGCTGAAGGCGATCAACCCGCGCCTGGTCTATTGCTCCATTACCGGTTTCGGCCAGACCGGGCCCTATGCCAAGCGCGCCGGCTACGACTTCATGATCCAGGGGCTGGGCGGCCTGATGAGTCTGACCGGACGTCCGGACGGTGAGGAGGGCGCTGGGCCGATGAAGGTCGGTGTGGCGCTGACCGACATACTCACCGGGCTGTATGCCACCGTAGGTGTGCTGGCTGCACTGAATCAGCGTGAGCAGTCTGGTGTCGGTCAGCATATAGATGTGGCATTGCTCGACGTGCAGGTTGCCTGCCTGGCCAATCAGGCCATGAACTACCTGACGACAGGCGTATCGCCCAAGCGCTTGGGTAATGCTCATCCCAATATCGTCCCCTATCAGGATTTCCCCAGTGCCGATGGCAACTTCATCCTGGCAGTGGGCAATGATGGACAGTTCCGCAAGTTCTGCGAGGTTGCAGGTATTGCACACCTTGCCGATGACTCGCGTTTCGCCACCAACAAGGCGCGTGTCGCGCATCGTGCTGAACTGATCCCGATGTTGCGCCAGGCGACGGTGTTCAAGACCACGACCCAGTGGATCGAGCTGTTGGAAACGGCCGGGGTGCCCTGTGGGCCGATCAATGATCTGCAGCAGGTGTTCGCTGATCCTCAGGTGCAGGCGCGGGGGCTACGCCTTGATCTGCCCAATGCGCTGGGTAGTAGTACACCGCAGGTCGCCAGTCCGTTGCGCCTGTCTGCTACGCCGGTGGCGTATCGTTCAGCGCCGCCACTGCTGGGGCAGCACACCGAGGCCTTGCTGGAGCGGCTGCTGGGCATGAGTGAAGCGCAGGTCTCTGCGTTGCGTGAGGGTGGAGTGGTCTAAGTATTTCCGTCCTCTCTATAAGAAGGCGGAAGGTCTCTGGAGCTATATGCGCATTTTTTGCCTTTCAGGGGTTTACAGCGCGCCGCGCTCATGTAGAATGCGCGCCTCGCTGAGACGAACCCTGGTTCGACGAAGCGCTAAGTTGTTGAGATAGAAAGAAAATTTCTTCAAAAACAACTTGACGGAGTGATGAGGTGCTGTAGAATGCGCGCCTCACCGAAGCGGAAGAGATGAAGCTGAGGTTGCCCCAGGTTGTTGAGTAGAAAGAAGTTTCTCCGGAAACAAATTCGAAAAACAGCTTGACAGATAGAAAGGCTGCTGTAGAATGCGCGGCCTTGGTTGAGGCGAAAGACTTAACCGAATGTTCTTTAACAACTGAATCAAGCAATTCGTGTGGGTGCTTGTGAGGTAAGACTGATAGTCGACTGATTATCAGCATCACAAGTAACACTCGTGAATTCGAGAGTTTATTTGCGATTGCTGAGCCAAGTTTAGGGTTTTCTCAAAACCCAAGCAGTATTGAACTGAAGAGTTTGATCAT